>JFJP01012323.1_pt1 | contig 23005 bp, 22 predicted proteins | sample 431651 | NCBI WGS metagenome assembly JFJP01 (sample SAMN02602958, study PRJNA72255) | Microbial mat metagenome, whole genome shotgun sequencing project. | biome: fresh water; feature: sink hole; material: water; isolation source: purple microbial (photo- and chemosynthetic) mats found in...
AATATCAATAAACGCATCCAGAGGTCGATCCTGTGTCCCGGTCGGCAACATACCGATCAACAGGGATTGCGTCAGGTGATACGAAACAAACGTGCTGAGAAAAACGTGCAGCCACGCAGGCGGTGGAACTCCGCACAGAACATTCTCAAAAAATTCGGGCAGGTGCTTGCCTTTGAACTCCACCATTTCGACCAGCATCAGATTGAAAAGCTTTGGATGCTGACCCAGTTCATTTAGAAGGTTTCGGACTGTGTTTTCGTCAAAATGATCGACAGACTCCGCTTGCATTTTTTGGATCAAGGGCATGATCTGCTGGCAAGGATGCCGCTCAAAGAGAGCGGCATGAAAGACGGCTTCCTTCGAGGCGAAGTGGTTATAGATACCGCCCAGCGCCAGCCCGGCGCTTTCAGCAATCTGGCGCATGGATGTGGCGGCATATCCCTGGTTGACGAACAATGACTGCGCCGTATCCAAAAGCAAGCCGCGCGAACGATCACCCTTACTCAACTTTATTTTCTCCTTGCGGCTTGTCGCTGACCCTCAAGGCTTGAAGCGACGTCATAAAAAGTAAAATACCAATCGCAATCATTCCCACCACGTACGCTATTGAGATGAACCCAGAACGATAATTGTCTGATACAAGGATGGTGGGCAATTGAGCAATGCCTGCCGCCACCGGCCAGAAAATTCCCAATCCCGCGTGGATAAAATAACTGCGACGATCTTTTTGACCCGCCCAAAATAACGCCAATCCCTGCAAAGCAAACATTCCAGCCACCACAAAGGAAAGCACCACAGGCGGGATCCCATTTTTAACCGGCTCACCCAGGGCAAAGTCCTCCAGCGTGTGAGGGATGGCAAAGAAGAACAACAATAGCGACAGGGCCACCACGATTCCCTTCCAGGCCGACAACTTTGTTTTGGTTTCTGACATTTTTTCTCCTACTGATAAAATGCGCAATTAGCCGGTGCGTCCCATGGTCGGCTGAATTGCCTTCCGCAAAATTTCAAGAAATTCATCCAACGGAACCCGATGGATGCGAGCCGCCCATTCAACGGTCAACGCTTTTGCCGCCAGCGTCCGCAGGGAATAACGTGCAACCCGTTTGACACCGAACACTTCCATTACATCGGCAATATCACCGTAGGCATCAAGTATTTCTGATACGCGTGTGTCCTTTGTTATCTGCAATTTCTGATGGGACATTTTTTCTCCTCAGTTCCAGGTTTATAAAAAATCCACGGGAATGTCCCGTGGAGAATAGAATACAGCACCGCTCAGAATTTCAGTACGACTTTTATCGTATTTGGAAAAATCATCCACCTCACAGCTCCCCAGAATGATTTCGAGTAGAATATCTGCGTTCACAATAAGACAATTCAACATCCTGCCCGGCCGAGACAAAACAACAATGCCCACCCACCCTCAACCAGTTCCTGTTCCTGATGCTGTTCGCGCCCGAAAAGCGCTCACGGCTGTGCGGCATTTGGCAGACCTGCCAGACGAAATTCTCAACGCCTTGACCCAACGGATGACCCCGCGTCATTTGGAGGCCGGGCAGGTAATCCATCTTGAGGGTGAACCAGGCGATAAAATCCATATCCTGGAAAAGGGTTGGGCAAAATCCATCCGCACCTCGATAGACGGACGTGAACAGGCAACAATTATGTTGAAGGCCGGTGAACTGTTTGGTGACGAAGCAGTTTTTCTCGGCACGACTTATCCTGTTACCGTCATCGCGCTTGAAAAAGTTGAGATGTGGTTTATTCAAAAACAAAACTTTCTTGATGTCGTCCAACGTTATCCCGCACTGGCAATGGTATTCATCCACAGATTGAGCGAACGGGTACTCTATTATGTTGATCTGGTGGAAGACCTGGGATTGCGAAACGTACAGGCGCGCGTTGCCAACACACTTCTGAAGCATGCTGAGTCAGTGGATGGGAAACTGGTTGTTCCACGCCAGGCCTGGACAACGCTTGATGAAATGGCAATCCGTCTTGGCACAGTACGCGACGTTCTTAGCCGCACCCTGAATGCCCTTGAAGGAGAGGGGATATTGAAAATTGGCCGTACCAAGATCACCATCATTGATCCGCAGAAACTGCTCAAACGCGGCCGTGTGTAAGAGAAAGAGCACAAATATCAACTGCTGAAATCACTTTAAAAACAAAGCTGTCCCTGCTGGACAGCTTTGTTTTTAAACCACGAGCTTGCACGCGAGTCTTATTTTTAAAAATCTGCAATAACGTGACAAAGCCTGATGCGACAGTAATCAAATCCCTAATTCTTCCAGGGCAATCGCAGATGCAGGATTTGCCATCTTTTCAAACACGCCAATCTCATTAAATATTTCACCCGCGTCGAGGAAACGCAAGACCTGTTCCCGCCCCTCTGGCGAAGTCTTCAGCACTTTCAACGAGCCATATTGCAGGTAATATAAATTGGTTTCAGTATCCCCTTCCCAAAACACAACTGCGTCAGGCGCAAAGATTTTCCACACCGCACTTTTTGCGAGCGCAGCCAGAATCTCGTGATCGAGTCCGCGCAGGAATTCAAAGGTTTCTAATCGCTTGAGGAGAATATCAGTCTTCCAGGGTGTTTTTATCATCGTTACAAAGTTTAGTATAAAAGAGAATGAAAATATCTCCGCCTTCCAGGATGGGAAAAATCACAATTTGGGCAGACAGAAGTACAAAAGTGGAGTCCCGTAAAAGGGCATGGAGTATTTTACGCACTGATCTGGGACATTTCCGCCGGTATTCCCCCTCATCCAATTTCGTCCTTAACCCTTTCAACTGGATTCAGTTTCAGCCTGCCTACCGAAATTTCATTAAAACTGTTACAGGAAGGCGAAGGGCACAAACCTGCAATGCGATTGCAGGTTTGTGCACGACATGCTATGATGCCTTTTCAAGCAGCAAGGCACATAATATGCATATCCTCCACGCGCATTATCAATCTGAATCTCCGGGCGGCATTTTATTTTGGGCGGAATCATCCGATGTGTTTGCGCCCAAGCAATCAAGCGCGGCTAAGAAAACGAAGTCCCGCCTGCACCCATTTTGCGCGGATACAGGCACTCTAAAAAATATTTTCAATCTGGATGGCGTTTCAAAGACTGTCACCCTGCAATTACCCGCCGTGCGCGGCATCCCCCTGCCCTCGCCCCAATTGATTCATAATTGGGAAATAGATACTCAAAACCCGGCGCTCGCTTCATACCTTGTCAACGGGGTCTGGATGAAGTCCGTCGACGCCATTTCCGTTTTGCTGACTTACGCCTCGACCACAGAAGGACACGCCCAGTCTGCGCCTGACCTGCGATTCTGGAGCATGGTCGCCGCTCTGATATTGGAAACCCTCGCAGCGCATAAATTGATCCCGGCGCTAGTCGCCATGGAAGGTAAATATGAAGCACGCTGGCTTCCCATATTGGATGCGGCAAAAGATGCCGCACGACTGGCACAATTGGAAGCCGCCATGCCTGCGGTTTGCCGCGCTGAAACCACGCCCAGAACCCCTACAACTTCAATCACGGCGGAGTATGAATCACCGCGAAAGTTGATCAAAAATTTCATCCATGACTTCAGCGATCTGCTTGCGCGCACCTGGGGAGGGAAATCTGCACCGCGCTTTTCCATTGGTAATGAAACGCCCACCACACGTTGGCTCGAGGCGTTGTTCCGCGAAGACGCAACCATCAAAGCCTCACCTGCGCAATTACAAAACCTTGCAGCAAGTTATAAAGCATGGATGCGCAACCTGTACGCTGCGGGCGACAATGTGTTCCGCATTGCCTTCCGTTTGCAACCACCTGACTTACAAAGAGAAGTCTGGCAATTGCATTACCTGATCCAAGCGAAGGATGACCCCAGTTTACTGATCCCTGCAGATGAAGTCTGGAAGAAGGCAAAAGGTGCTCTCACCCATCTTGGCCGCCGCTTTGAACAACCACAGGAAAAATTGTTAACGGGACTGGGCTACGCGGCACGCCTGTTTCCGCCCATCACAGAGAGCCTGAAAGGAAAGCGCCCGGTTGAATTGACCGTGGGAACCGATGGCGCGTACACATTCCTGCGCGAATCCGCGCCTCTGCTCGAAGGAGCAGGGTTTGGGGTGCTTGTTCCGCCGTGGTGGAACAAGAAAGGGGCGCGGCTTGGGGTAAAAATCAGGATGAAATCCAAACAAGAGGCGGGCGCATCAGGCAAAATGACGATGGAGAATCTGGTCAGTTATCAATGGAAATTATCCATCGGCGAAACAGAACTGACAGAAAAGGAATTCAAGGCACTGGCGAAGTTGAAGTCGCCGCTGGTGCAAATTCGCGGGCAGTGGGTGGCGTTGGATGCGGAACAAATCGAAGCGGCGATCAAGTTTTGGGAGCAGGGGCAGATTCAAGGTGAGATGAGTCTGCTTGAAGCGGCAAAAATCGGATTGGGCAATGAAGAATCCTCAGGGGGCTTGCCTGTGGAGGAAGTCATCTCTGAAGGCTGGCTTGCGGACTGGATGGAACAATTCAAACAGTCTGAAACATTGGAACCGTTGGATCAGCCCGCTGGATTGCTCGGTCAACTGCGCCCATATCAACAATATGGATATTCGTGGATGGCATTCCTGCGCAAATGGGGGTTGGGTGCATGTCTCGCTGATGATATGGGCTTGGGAAAGACCATCCAGACAATTTCACTGCTGCTGCATGAAAAGGAAAGGCTGGGAAAATTTTCCGCACCTGTCCTGCTGATCGCACCCACATCCGTGGTAACCAACTGGGAGCGGGAAATTAGCAAATTTGCACCAAGTCTGAAAACCCATATCCACCGGGGGGTGGACAGGTTAAGAGGCAAGGATATCCAAAAAGCGGTCAAAGGTAAGGATGTCATGCTCACCAGTTATCCCGTCGCACGCCTGGACGCGGAAGACCTGCAGGGCATCAACTGGCTGGCAGTGATCCTGGATGAAGCACAGAACATCAAAAATCCAGCCGCCAAACAAACACAGGCAATCCGCAAATTCAACGCGGAATTTCGTATTGCCCTAACGGGTACACCTGTGGAAAACAGGCTCTCCGAGTTGTGGTCGATCATGCATTTTTTAAATCCTGGATACCTGGGTGGACGCACTCAGTTTCGCACGAATTTCTCACTGCCAATTGAACGCTATCACGATGAAGCTGCTTTGAAACAACTAAAGCAGTTGACCAATCCTTTTATTTTGCGGCGCGTCAAAACCGACCCGCGAGTAATCACAGACCTGCCGGAAAAGGTGGAGACCAAAGTCTATTGCAATCTGACGGAGGAACAAGCCACTTTGTACGAAGCAGTGGTGCAGGATGTAATGAAGAGGATCGAAGAGGAAGAGGGAATTCAAAGGCGCGGCCTGGTGCTGAGCATGTTGATGCAGTTAAAGCAAATATGCAATCATCCGGTGCAATATCTTCATCAGACACGCAAGGGGAAAAAGGGTCAATCAAGTCCACAGGTTGATTTGACGGGTCGCAGCGGCAAACTGGAACGTCTTGGCGAATTACTGGAAGAAACCACGGCGGAGGGGGACCGCGCCCTGATCTTCACGCAGTTTGCAGAGATGGGAGAAATGCTGACAAATTATCTTCCAACAGTATTTGGCGTGGCAACCCAGTTTTTGCATGGCGGCACATCCACAAAAGCGCGTGACCTGATGGTGAAGCGTTTTCAAGAAGATGAGCATGCGCCATCCATTTTTATTCTGTCCTTGAAGGCGGGCGGCACTGGCTTGAATCTAACTCGTGCAAATCATGTTTTTCATTTCGACCGCTGGTGGAATCCGGCTGTGGAAGACCAGGCAACAGACCGCGCCTTCCGCATTGGGCAGAAGCGCAATGTTCAGGTGCATAAATTTGTCACAACAGGCACCCTGGAAGAAATGATCGACGACATGATCGAATCCAAAAAGGGTCTGGCACAGGCGGTGGTGGGGAGCGGGGAGAATTGGATCACTGAGATGAGCACGGATGAATTGAGACGCGTGGTTAGTTTGAGGAGAGAATAAAATGCCATTCGACTATTGGTTCAAACCAACAAAAGCCATCAAGACAAAAGATGGAATCAAAGCCCAAAGTCAGCGTGGGGCATTTGCGAAAAACTGGTGGGCGCAGAGATGGATCGCGGCGCTTGAACAGCTGGTGGATGCTGGTCGTCTTTCACGCGGGCGGAGTTACGCGCGGCAGGGTCAGGTGCTATCCATTGAAGAAACCAGGGATGGTATTACTGCACGTGTACAGGGATCGCAGCGCGCACCGTACAAAATAAAAATCCAGATCGCGCCACTAACTGACCTGCAATGGGACAAGGTGATCGATGTGCTGGCCGAGCAGGCAATTTTCAGCGCCCAATTGCTCGCGGGTGAAATGCCGCAGGAGATCGAACAGGCGTTTGACTCTGCAAAGGCAAGTTTATTTCCATCGCGCCATCATGATTTGAAGACCGATTGTTCCTGCCCCGATTATTCCAATCCATGCAAGCATATCGCTGCGGCACATTACATTCTAGGCGAACGTTTTGATGAAGACCCATTTTTGATCTTCCGTCTGCGTGGACGCACACAGGAACAGGTAATGCAGGAACTTCGTAAACGACGTTCGAGCACAGAGGAGATGGTCGAAGAGGAAACAGAGGAGACCGAAACGATCACTCCGCTGGAAGACTGCATCTCCAATTATTGGGAGATGGGAACGTTTCTGGATGGATTTTCTGTTTCGATCCGCCCACCTGTGATCGAAATGCCGCTGCTCAAACGTCTCGGTGCGGCATCTTTCGTCCCCGACCCCGGGATCGAATCACTTTTACGCGCTGCTTATCAAACCGTTGAGCGCAAGGCAATCCAAATTGCGTTCCAGGAACAGGAAGGAGAGAACAACAAATCCGCTTAACTGTGTACATTATAATCACCCCATGTCCAACGATCTTTTTGACCACGCCATGCACGAACGCCTGAAAAGCGAAGCGCCTCTTGCCGCGCGGATGCGTCCGCGCACATTGGAGGAATACATCGGGCAGGAACATATCGTGGGCGAAGGCAAACTTCTGCGCCGCGCCATTGAAGCGGATAAACTTTTTTCATCCATCATCTTGTGGGGGCCTCCAGGCACGGGCAAGACCACGCTCGCGCAGGTCATCGCCAACACTACAAAAAGCCACTTCACCACCATCTCTGCCATTCTTGCGGGCAAAGCGGATTTGCGCGTGGTAATTGACGAATCGCTTGAGCGCCGCAGGCTGCACAACATCCGCACGATCCTGTTTGTGGATGAAGTACACCGCTGGAACAAGGCTCAACAGGATGCACTCCTGCCCCACGTTGAGAATGGGACGTTTACCTTGATCGGTGCGACGACAGAGAATCCATACTTTGAGGTGATCAAAGCCCTGATCTCCCGCTCGCGGGTCTTTCAATTACGAAATTTAAATCAAACTGAGACCGGGATCCTGATCGATCGTGCACTGACTGACAGGGAACGCGGATATGGGAATAAAGCCATTACGCTTGACCCTGATGCCCGTTCCCATTTAATCGAAGTCTCCAGTGGAGATGCGCGAAATGCGCTGAATGCCATCGAACTGGCAGTCGAATCCACTGCGCCCGATAAAGACGGTGTGATCCATGTCACGCTCGATGTGGCGCAGGAATCGATCCAACGCCGTGCTGTTTTATACGACAAAGATGGTGATGCACACTATGACACCATTTCCGCCTTCATCAAATCTGTGCGCGGATCCGACCCGGACGCAGCTTTATACTGGCTTGCGAAAATGATCTACGCGGGCGAAGACCCAAAGTTCATTATCCGCCGATTGATCATTCTGGCTGGCGAAGACATCGGACTTGCAGATCCCATGGGGCTTGTAATAGCAAATTCGGCAGCTCAAGCCTTCGAATTCATCGGTTTACCCGAAGGGATATTTCCGATCGCCGAGGCAACCCTTTACCTTGCCACCGCGCCAAAATCCAACAGTACGACTGCATATTTCAAAGCAATGAAAAAGATCGAAGAAGAGGGACAAGTATCGGTACCGCGCCATCTGGCTGACGGCAACCGAGATGCCGCTGCAACTGGACAGGGCAAGGATTATGTTTATCCGCATGATATGGAAGGTCACTTCACGCCACAGCAATATTTACCCAAGCGACTGCTCGGCACATACTTTTATACGCCTTCGCAAGAGGGCTATGAATCACAAGTTACCACAAGACTGGAAATGTGGCGCGAGGCACAACGCAAGGCACTAGGCATCGAACGACGGGAGGATATCCCTGATATGAGCGAAGATCAAATAAAAGAGATGAAGCGGAAGATCAAGTAACATGGATCAAGTCCGCCCCTGGCTTTACATCGGAAATTATAACGACACCCTGAATCGGGATGGTCTTGATCTCCAATCCATTCAAGCCATGCTGCAACTTGCCGCGCCTGTAAAACAGAGCGGGATCACGTCTTTGTATTTGCCTATTCAGGATATGAGCCCAATTCCGTTCCACTTCTTCAAAGAAGGCATCGGGTTTATTCGACATGAAAAAGAAAAGGGGAACAGGATCCTTGTTGCCTGTGCAGCAGGCATAAATCGCTCAACAGCATTTTGTATTGCTGCGTTAAAAGAAATTGACGATTTAAATTTGCTGGATGCCTACAAGGAAGTCAAAAGAAACCATTCGCTCTCAATGCCGCAGGAACAGGTTTGGGAGTCACTCTGCAATTATTACGTAGAAGAGACACCCTATATCGATCTACTGCGCGCTTCGATGTAACATTATTAATAGAAAACCCAAAATATCACTACGGTCCCCTGCCGTCACTCAACCTACAAGGCAGGGATATGATGAGACTCAAGCCTTGCGCAAAGAGCGGGGTGTCAAAAATAAGTGAAGGAAAAATAAAAGATCCACAAGGTGTATGTATGATGAACTTAAAGTATAGAAAAGACATCGATGGGCTGCGTGCAATTTCTGTTATATCGGTCCTGCTGACCCATGCAGGCATTGGTTTATTCTCCGGCGGGTTTATTGGGGTGGATGTATTCTTTGTAATATCGGGCTATTTAATGCAGGCATTGGTTTATTCTCCGGCGGGTTTATTGGGGTGGATGTATTCTTTGTAATATCGGGCTATTTAATATTACAACGCAAGGTTGGCAGTAAAAAACAAGGTAACTTGAGGTAAAAAGGCATGGTATCTTTCTCCAATCACTGGCCAGTGAAAAGGAGAGGAAGAACACCATGCCGAGAGAAATTGTAACCGAAACGAGTCGAGCGAAATTGTCGGGTCGAACCAAAAAGTTGAGTGGTAAAGGCGAGATGCAAGCTTGTCGAATTCAAGTTGAAACCTGCCCGGCACCAGAATGCAACCTGTCCACGAAAGATGTCAAACTGTTTTTGACAGAATTGAAGAAATATTTGAAACTGTTCAAAGGAGCCTTTCAGCGAGTGGAGCAAATCAAGAAAAGTCTGACCTATCTGCACGGATTGCTGGGAAATGCCGCACGCAAGAACGTTGAACAGATGGCGCTGGGGCAGAAAGAGAAAGTACGAAGTCTGCAATACTTTGTCGGGCAAAGCCAGTGGGAGGCGGAGCCAGTAATCGCGATCCATCAAGGATTGATCGGAGAGACCTTGGGAGAAGAAGATGGAGTTGTGTTGATCGATGAATCGAGTGCGGTCAAGCAAGGCACTGAATCTGTGGGCGTGGCTGCGCAATATTGCGGCTCGGTCGGAAAAATTGCGAATGGGCAAGTGGGAGTGTATTTGGGGTATGCCAGTCGCATAGGATATAGCTTGATCGAGGGGCAGTTGTTCATGCCAGAAAAGTGGCTTGAAGAAGAACATACTGAGCAACGGCAAGCTTGTGGTGTGCCAGAAGATCTGGTATTCAAAACGAAGCCGGAAATCGGGCTGGAATTGTTGGTAAACGCCCTCAAACGCGGTAATTTGCCGTTTTCGTGGCTGGCGGCAGATGCCTTGTATGGAGACAGCCCTGCGTTTCGAGACGGTGTGGCTGCTACGAGAAAGTGGTATTTCACAGCCATCAAGGACAACGCCCTGATCTGGTGTGCCCCGCCGAAAGTTCATGTTCCACAATGGAGCGGTCATGGGCGTCAACCAACTCGTTTGCGTCTGAGCGATACCAGGAAGCACCCCATTCCAGTCAAACAACTGGTGAAGAAGATTCAAAAACAAGATTGGGTTCGAGCAATTATCAAAGAAGGCAGCAAAGGTCCCATTGTTTGTGATTTCGCATTTCTGCGTGTGACTGAATCGCGCGGTGGCTTGCCCGCCGCTGAACTCTGGTTGATCATTCGCCGTAATCTGAATGATCTTACGGAGGTCAAATACTTTTTCTCCAATGCTCCTATCAGCACTCCGTTGAGTGAGTTTGTCAGGATCAGCGGAATGCGATGGCCGATTGAAACCATCTTGCTGTTGGTCTCTCTGGCTCATCATTTCCTGGTTCGTTTGAGAATTCATTTTCAAAAACAGGCTCCTGCACTCACAATTTATCAAGTCCGCATTTTGCTGTGTAGTGTTTTGCCATCATTTGTTTCTGACGTCCAATCTGCAATAGATCGAGTGCGCTATTACCAGAAATGCAATTTTGCTGCATATCTTTCACACCGCAAGAGAAAGCTGGTTCAATTAGCGACTTTCACCCCTAACCTTGCGTTGTAATATTAAACAATCGAGCAAATAACATGACCTTATTATTACTCATCCGCCACGGCGAAAACGATTATGTTAAAACAGGCAGAATGGCGGGCAGACTGCCCGGGGTACATCTAAATGAACGGGGGCAGAAACAGGCTCAAGCGCTGGGTGATGCTTTGAAGAATGTCCCGATCAAAGCGATCTATTCAAGCCCGCTTGAGAGGGCGATCGAGACTGCAAATCCGATTGCAAATGCACGAAAATTACAAATCCTGCAGGAACCCGGCCTGCTGGATACAGACATCGGCAAATGGCAGGGCAAATCGTTGAAGGTATTAAGCCTGACAAAATTGTGGAAGATCGTACAACACGCCCCCTCCCGTTTTCGTTTTCCTGACGGCGAGTCATTCCCCGAAATGCAAACCCGAATTTCAGAAACGCTTGAACGTATTATAAAAAAACATAACAAACCGCAGGATATTGTGGCGGTTGTCTTCCATGCCGACCCGATTAAACTGGCGGTGGCACATTTTATTGGGATGCCGTTGGATAATTTTCAACGGCTCGGCTGCGACACGGGTTCAGTGACGGCAATTCATGCCAGTGAGGCAGGCGCGAATTTGGTGAAATTAAATCAACGCCCGCCTTTTGAGTTTTTGAAAAAATAAACCAATAAAAAACTGGCTGTGCATGACAGCCAGTTTTTTATTGAAATCCCGACGGACTATCGTCCGCCCTTCCGGAAAACGCCCCCGGCACCAATCCCGGTGCCAACCGGCACACCAGTGCCCATCGGCAAGCCAGAGCAATCACAAATGCCGTCAAGGTTCACATCATCACAAATACCATCCAGGTTTGTGTCACAAGTTCCATCGCCAACACCTGCGCCAACTCCGGTACCATCACAGGTGCCTGTGCCAGTATTGCCGCCCCCATTCCCGCCAGGTCCACCCATAGCCAGGGCAGCGCTCGATACGGTCAAAGCAATAAGCAGGGCAAGTACAAAAGCCAAATAGAAAGTTCGTTTCATTTTTTGATCTCCTTTTTATTTCATTAATTCGGTGAAACATGTAATTGCTTTCATTTCGTCTGCAATTGAATACATGTTACCAACCGCAAGTAAAGGTTTCATAAAGGAATAAATAAGAGAACTTAAAGGGTGGAAACAAACAAATTCAAAAAACCACATCGCAGTTCCATTTCATTTCCATAACTTTGCCAATTCACTAAGCGATCTGTAATACGGCTCGATGCTGGGAATGTAATGCCGCTCCTCTTTTGCGTGTGGACCAATGCCTGTCTGTCCCCACACAACCGCCTGACCACCCGGGGCAAATCTGGCACTCGTGCCGGGAAGTTTACGTCCGATCTTTGGCTCTTCCGCCGAAACCTGCCTGACTGATCGGATCAACGCCAATAGAGCGGGATTTTGCGGAGAACAAGCGACACCATTCTCCATCACGTTCATGCGGAGTTCAAGCCCGTTTGCCTCACAGTAGGCAAGGACTTCATCCTTGAGCTTGAATGTGTCATCCTGCGGGATGGGACGGATCTCCACGCCGAGTATCCCTTCTGCTGCTGTGACATTGTACACTCCAGGTGTACCCACCTTGATAAACGGGAATTTAGCTTGCGACTGCCACCCATCTGCAGCTTTGAGGGTGAGATGTTTGACAAAGACCTCATTCAGCGCTGTGCGGGCATTGATCAATTTCTCGCTCAAGTCGCCTGTGCCTGCCAGTCCGCTATGACCCTTCGCACCACGCGCGATCACATCAAAGCGCATCACACCGCGATTTTCCACACAAATTTCGCCAAAGAGTTCACTGCCTTTTTCACCTGTCCGTTCCCCTGCGATGAATAATGACGGGACAAGATCCAATTCCTTCAAAAGATGCGGCGTACCCCACGCTTCGGCTTCACCATTTTCTTCGTTACCGATCAACATCAAAGCCATGTTGGGATATGGCGCACCTGCTTTCATCCGGTCTTTCATCCATGTCATGTATGTCGCAACAACGGTTTTCATATCCGCGGCGCCACGTCCCCACAGATAATCGCCCTCAATTCTCGGGATAAATTGGGAATCATCAGGCTCGGGTTCAACCACATCAAAGTGACCCGTCAGGAGAATTGGGGCTTGTGAACTGGCAGACTGCGGAAATGCCGCATAAACGGCGGGATATTTTCCGTCAAAGAATTTCACATCCAAACCAGCGTTCCGCAGATAATCATCAACCAGCGAACCCGTACGGTGGACCTCATCCAGCCGTTCATCGGGACAGGCTGTGACCCCTGGAATGCGGATCAACTGCTGGGCAAGGTCAAGAATTTCACTGGTCTTGTCGGGATACGATACTTCCACCATCGCCTGCGGTCGAGAACGGAATTGCACAGGCGCGTTCTGGGTCTGGCGCGCGGCATCGCGTCCGCTTTGCAGATATTCGGCAATCTTGGCGGAATCAATGCCCAGCAAGCCATAGTCAGAAGCTATGCGTTCCACATCGCTTTTGACTTGCGCTTCGCGTTCAAAGTGTAATTCCTTCAAAACATCCAACGAGACTTCGTTGCTGTCACTCAATTCACCCGAAGCATGCAGGCGGGCACGCATTTTCTCGACAGTGCTTCTTCCGCCGTCAGAAATTTCAACGAGCGGCGTTAGGTCTTTCCACATGTTCAACGCTTCTGCCAGCGGACGCACTTCGTTAAGGGTCCATTTAAGAAAATCACGCATGGCGATCGGTTTGCCTGTCAACGGATTTTCTATCTCGGCGCGCATACTGTACTTTGCGGCAAGGTTCTCATTGACACGGGCACGACTGATGTCTTCACGGTCATATCTGAACGCGCGGGCGAACTGCGGGTCTGAATAGATACGCAGCAACAAAAGATGTTTAAGCGTCAGGTTGGCTATGTCAACATCAAGGCTGTGTCCCCCATCATCCACACGGACTTCGACACGACCCATCGGCAGGTTGATGCGTGCCATAAGATTCTGTTTTTCGATCTGCAGCGCCATCTCCTCGGGCGGAGTTGCCTGCCCCATGGCAAACAGGCCGCGGGTATAAAGCGCAGTGAGTTCGTCACTCGTGGTCGAGATCAACCGCTCAACAGGTTCAGCAAATGAACGCGCGCGAACAGGAGTCCAGTTGTTATTACCAAAACGAACACCACGCCGAACGAGGTCATAGGAATTTTGCAAATAATCGCTGTAAGAACGGTAGAGATCGGGCAGATCAAGCTCGCGCGGATTTGGGAACGTGAGATTGCGGATCGAATCATGCTCGGTAAGGACAACAACAGCACGGCCATCCCTGACCTGCGCCTGCATCGGCGTCGACGCAGCGGTGGCAATAAAGAGGGACGCGAACGCGCGCAAGAGGCGTGTGGCGGTGATATAGAATTCAGATTTGAATTCATCAAGATGCTTATCTCCGCGCTCGCTGGCCGAGAGGTGCATGAAATCCCACGCAAAAAGCGGATCGGGCAGGGAGAGGTTGCTGTGGATACCTGCTGTCGCAAGCGTATCACCGTAAAGGTCAACACATTTTTCGAGATAGCGGCGCTTGGCAATACTCCAATTCCCCGGCAGGGAATTATGACTGATATCAGTCAGGAATAAAAGATTGCCGTGCCAAAGATGCAGGCGCCCCCCAAAATTAAGCCCCGCTCGATGCAGTGCGTTGATGAGCGAGGCTTCCATGAGACGCGCTTCATAAATCGTCCCACGGGGCGTGTAATATGGACGAGTCGCCCACTCGATCATCCAGTGAAAGACTTCGAGCTGGCTGAATTGCGCCTGCCAGGACGGGATGCATTCGGCGCGCAAATAATCAACAAAGGATTGCTGGCTGGGTCCCGCGCCCACCGTCAACAATGGGCGCAGTTCTTCATCAAGCAGGTTCCATTCCTGCTCAAAGCCGTTAAGCCCGCCTTGAGGTTTTTCCTTGGCGGCTTGTTCAAGGGCGAGAAAATATTTTTCAGGGAATTTTTTTGAGGGCATAATTTTTTTACCAGGGATCAACAAAGATTTTCAGACCACACACGCAGAGAAATACACTGAAATACACGGATCAGTTTTTCCTAGCCGCGAGAATCCGTGTATTCAGTATATTAGGCACTTACCCCTTCAGGGAATTGAGACCTTCGACCAACCTCTTAAACGCTCCTTCGGTTCGTTCGGCAGGAGTGGCATAAGAGAAGCGGATCCAGTCATTGCCGAAGGGTGAGAAAAACGCACCAGGGACAATGGCGACGCCATGATTTTCAGCAAGGTATTGTCCGAGCGGTTCGCTGTCTGCCCAGCCTTTTGCCTTAATAAATTCGCCAACATTCATAAAGGCATAATAACCCTTGCCGATAATATGCTGCATTCCGCTCCCGGCAAGCAATTTCTTCAAAACCACGCGACTGGCATTGGTCGGCTCGATGATGGTCTTTGCAGCTTCCCGAAACCCGATCTCATAAGCAGCCATCGCAATGGCTAATGAATAGAAGGATGGCATGACGGAATGTGACGCGCGGGCGACAATGAATTTGATGACGCTTTCATCTGCGATCAAGTGGCAATTCCGGATGTTTGAAGCACCAAGCGATTTGGTCAACCCATCCAGGAACATGAGCCGCTTGCGCTCCTCAGGTGTGAAGAATTTCAGGAAGGAATTCAAATCCATTGGAGATTCGTCGGTGACGTAATGGTACATCCAATCGAAGAGGACAAATGCCACACCAGCCTCCAGCGCGGCTTTGGCAAGCGAGACCTGCTTCTCAACGGCGATGGTCAAGCCTGTGGGATTATCGGGATTGGTAATAATAATGCCTGCGATCCTGCGTCCTTTGGATTCAGCGAATTTGACACTCTCACGGATCGCATCTTCGGAATATGCCCAACCTTGAGCAGGGTCGCCGGGAGCCCAAAGAACATTCGCCCCAACGCCGTAAGGGCCCCAGTTATATGAAATCCACGGCACGCGCGAAACCATGATCAGGTCACCCTGACGTCCATGCCCAAGAGCCATCATGGCTTGATAGGCTTTGATCAGCGCATCACGCCCACCCGCAGTGCCAAGCACATTTGCGGGACCCCAGCCGGAAGCGGCATCCAATTTCCAATATTGCTCGATCACGGCTTTACGATATGCGTCGGTGCCGAATGGCATATCGTAGGCAGTCCCATGCTCGATCTGGAGTTGCGAAGCGCGTTCCAAAAGCGCCCGGGGAACGCCCGGCAGGGAAGCACCGCCATCTCCTTGTGAAGCGTCAAATATTTTTGCGCCCACATTCTTCTCGACATATACTTTCAATGACTTGTTGATCAGGAACATACGGGAGGGCGGAATATCCGCCATTTGTTTCAGGTGCTCACTGACAGGGACGAGATTTTTTTCGTCAACAGCAAAAACTGGGGTGGCGTTTGAAATGGACATAATGACTCCTTTATTGGGTTAAGAAAAGCGCCCCGAAATTCGGGGCGCTAGGTTTACCTGGTCTAAGATGAATTATTTTATCCCTTTTCATCCGGTAAATACCAACATCCCGTCGCTGCACGAGTGCGGGTGTTACGATTGGTATTATTCCTATCAACAATGATCTGGCGAAACATTGCCCGCAAGCATACCACCGCAGGAAACATGCGTCAAGAAAAATCGGTGCGATTTTTACGGCTTCACAAAAATATCCAAAAAAGAGGAGCGGGCTGGCATGAAAACCTACCGTCAGGGCGCAAGCAGCTGCAACACCACTATCTGCCAAGATACATCAGCTTGAATGCCACAAAAAAACGCGAAGCGTTTATACGCCTCGCGTTTTTCAATCTCTATTTTCCTTAAAATCGGCCCTCACTACGCGTCATACTCTCCCGAGTCTTCATACACGGCGAGCATGGGCTCTTCCATGGGTTTCTTATCGAGGAATTCGAGGGATTGAGCTACTACCTTGGTGAAGTAGCGCGTCTCACCCTTGTCTTCAAATTTATCGGTCTTCAAACGCCCTTCGAGGAAAATCAGACTGCCTTTCTTCAAATACTCCTGGCAGACCTCACCGAGCCGTCCCCATGCTTCAACATTGACCCATTCGGTGGCTTCTTTCGTTTCCCCATTTTTGTCCTTCCAGCGGCTGCCAACAGCAAGGCTGAAATGGGTTACTTTTTTGCCTGTGGGGGTGAACTTGCTTTCGGGGTCTTTGCCCAAACGCCCGATCAACTGAACGCGGTTTAGTGCAGGCATAATTCCCCTCCATTGATCTTGCTGCTTTTAGATGCCATGTTAAGTGTCATATAAGTCTCCTTTTTATCTAAAAGAATTTTAATTGTGTCGTGCGGGATAACACGCCAGCCCAAACAAGCCGGTACTGGCATGGCATCTTCGTCAGAGTTATACTTGTTCTGCAGGAACCTGTTTCTTGAGAACGGGCAAACCTGTCTTCATTTCAACAACATCATAACCATCAGGCACGATGTCCATCGCGCCATCCTTGACCTCTTTCGAGAAATAAAAGAGTTTGCGTTCCTTGCCAGTGGATGTGACGCTGGTTTTGCCGTGCAGATAGTAGGTGGTTCCTTTTGAGTTTGTAAATCCGTAAGCCATTATGATCTCCTTTATGTCTAATTGATGGCTAAAGTGTAGAACAAAGTTTCTAGTCTGTCAAGTAGGAGAATAGTATGAGGACTGTAATTAGTCTAGACGAATTTAGGGCAGCCAGACTCGCTCTGCCCGGGTCAGTTGGGTTGGTACCCACAATGGGATACCTGCACGAGGGGCATCTTTCGCTTATCCGCCGCGCCAGAGAGGAATGTAACAGCGTGGTGGTCAGTATCTTCGTCAACCCGACACAGTTTGGAGCAAATGAAGATCTATCCAAGTATCCGCGTGACCTGGCCCGTGACCTGAGTCTGATCGAGCCACTCGGCGTGGACCTGGTTTGGAATCCCACTCCTGAAATCATGTATCCACCTGGATTCCAGACCTGGGTGGAGGTTGAGGTGTTGACTCGTCCGCTTGAAGGTACGATCAGGACGAGTCATTTCAAGGGGGTTGCCACTGTCGTGGCTAAATTGTTCAATGCAGTTCAGCCACATAAGGCATATTTCGGTCAAAAGGATGCGCAACAGGCGGCAGTTATCCGCCAGATGGTTCGAGACTTGAATTTCCCCATAGAGATAAGTGTCTGCCCGACCCTGCGCGAAGCAGATGGGCTGGCAATGTCGAGCCGTAATAAATACCTGGAAGGCCCTGACCGCGCAGCCGCGACGATCTTGTTCCGTGCGTTAAGTGCGGCGAAGGCTGCCTACGAGGCCGGAGAGCGGAATGCAGAAAAATTACGAACTTTAATGAAGGATATGCTTGCCTCCGAGCAGAGAGCACAACCGCAATATGTTTCGTGTGCCGATTACGACACACTCGAAGAGTTGGATCTCATCCATGGGAAAACCCTGCTTTCGATGGCAGTGTTGATCGGCAGGACAAGGTTGATCGATAATTTTGTGCTGAATTAAAACAGGCCTTGAAACATACCCGATCCCGTCTACGGTACTGGCTCAAACTATCTGCAATGACAGCGCTTTTGCTGGCACTTATTTTCTTCATCCTCCTCCTGTATGCCAGTAACCGCTGGGCGCAAATGCATCAATACCCAATGCGAAACATTCCAACGGATGAATGGCTCAAAGAGAATGAGATTCCCCATCAGGAAATTGAATTGTTTACCGGGGATGGAATCCACCTTGCTGCCTGGTACACGCCGACTCAGAATGGCGCATTGATCCTGGTAGCCCATGGGTATAACGCCAGCCGTTCCGAAGATATTTATGGGATGTTTGCACAACATGGCTATGGCGTCCTGGCGTGGGACTTTCGCGCACACGGTCAAAGCGACGGCAAGACCTGCTCATTGGGATATTATGAACAACTGGATGCAGAAGCCGCACTGGCTTATGTACTAAAGCAACCTGGTGTGGAACACATCGGCGCCTGGGGCGGCTCAATGGGCGCGGCGACCATGATCCTGACAGCAGCAAAACACCCCGAGATCGAAGCCATCATCAGCGACAGCGCCTTCCCTGCCCTGGAAGATGCGATCAGGCAGAATACGCCCATAAAGATCATGCAGCCACTCGTGTTGTATTTTGCACAAAAACAAAGTGGTCTGGACCTGGACCAGGTGCGTCCGGTGGACGAGATTGCGAAGATCAGCCCGCGAGCAGTGTTTATCATTGATGGCTGGTCAGGCGAAGCTATCGACATGAATTCACCCCATCGGCTATTCGATAAAGCCGGGGAACCAAAACAAATATGGGTGGAAGATGGAGTCCCGCACCTGGGAATGTATGGCTATCACCTGCTGGAATACGAAAAAAGGGTGGTTGGATTTTTTGATGAACATCTGAAATGACTCGTTTTCCCACTTACCTGGTTCAAGATCTGCCCGTCACATCCATCCGGTGCAAATCGCTCCCCAGCAAGGCGGGAGACCAGCAATGACGCGCTCACAGAAAACTGAAGATACAACCCGGGAACGAATAAGATCGCGAATACAGTGATGCCCCAAATAGCATAACAGGGTTTGAGACGATGGGTTCCAGAACCCGGATCAAGACCTTAGTTTTCTTCTTCATCTCTCTTCAAAATCATTACTCTATACGCTTCGGCAAAATCGAGCCCTTTTTCCCCACCCACCTCTTTTGCCCAATCACGCATCCATTTATCCACTTCGTGTGTATCCACCTGACTGACATGTTTCTTCAGGGCTTCGATCTTGATATCGATGGTTTCGCTGATGTCCACCCATGTATCAGATTTTTCTGACCCTTGAATATACAGCCGTTTTACGTTGTACGGTTCATATCCCGCTTCGAGCAGGTCGGGGAAGATGAGTCTGGTTCCAGCTGACGGGAAGACCGCGTACGTGGCAGCTTCGGCGGCGGCGCGATGATCAGGGTGATTGATATATTCGTTGCCGTAGAACCAGCTTGAAGGGTCACCCGTGACGACCACGTCAGGCTTGTAAAGGCGGATGAGACGAGTCAAGTCTTTTCGCAGCGCAAGGGTCGCGACGAGCTCGCCATCAGGATAGCGCAGGAACACAGTTTCAGCGATGCCAAGCACGGCGTTGGCGGCTTGCTGCTCTGCTTCGCGCAACTTCGCCAGAACAGGTTTATGGTCTGCGTCTTTGGTCACATCATTTGAACCTGAGTCGCCGCTGGTAATAAGGACAGAGATGACCTTGCAGCCTGCTTTTACCCACTTCGCCAGGGTGCCCGCAACAGTAAAATCCTGGTCGTCAGGGTGGGCTACAATGGACATTGCAATTTGGGGGAAGTATTCGTTTTCGTTGGACATGGCGGCGATTTTACCCCAAACTCACACCAGAATTTTACAAAGTGCTGCATAAACAGGCAGGCCGGGCATTCTGATTTTTACTGGAAGTTTTCGTCAATAAATTTATATCCTGATGATGGTGTTATTTTAGTGGAAATCCATCCGACAACATCAGAATCAACCAAGCAGAGGAAGTGAAACAAACTTCACATATAAAAAAAGTTCCGCAGGTTTCAAGCCGCGGAACTTTTTTATTTTATAAATCTTATGGACGACTGCCAAGCACCACGGTCACATCGGCCTTTTCATCGCCGCGCAGCACCTGCAGGACGACTGAATCACCTGGGCCTTTGTTGGTGATGAGATATGCAAGCATTTCATCAAAGGTCCGGACAACGCGCCCATCAATGCCGACGATCAAATCCCCGCCACTTAACAGGTTTGGGATATTGGTGGACTTGCTGCCCGGGATAAGGCCTGCAACATCTGCCGGACCGCCAGAAACAACATCCGTGACATAAGCCCCCGTATATGACTTTAAACCCAGCGCCTCGACCACCGGCAGGGTCAGGTTTCCGCTCGGCAGAGAGGCTATTCCCAAATATGGATAATCATACTTGCCCGCTTCGATCAACACAGGGACAACACGCTTCACCATATTCACTGAAATTGCAAAACCTATCCCTGAACTCAACGGCTCGCCGCTTTCGGTAAAGTTGGTGGTGCGGATGGCGCGATTAACGCCGATTACTTCGCCATTGATGTTGAAGAGCGGTCCGCCCGAGTTGCCCGGGTTGATCGCCGCATCAGTCTGGATAATATCGCCGGCTGTGAAGAAGCTGCCCTCAGATGATTCATGGGCTGAGTCTAATGTGCGCCCCAACGCGGAGATAATGCCGACCGTCATGGTGCTGTTCAAGCCAAATGGATTGCCAATTGCAACCACAGTTTGACCCACTTTCAGTGATTCTGAATTACCGAGCGGGAGCGGATAAAGCTCATTGGCGGGTGCATCCACCTTGATCACGGCAAGGTCTGAATCCAGGTCGGTACCGATAACTTTTCCGTACGCCATGTACCCGGAAGAAAATCGAACTTCCACAGAGGTTGCGCCTTCGATCACGTGATAATTTGTGACTACATTGCCCTGGCCATCATATACAAACCCCGAACCCTGACCCTGATCTGTGATGATCGCAACCGTGCCAGGATTGACATTTGCATAAAGCGCCACCAAACCCTCCTGCTCGGTGGCAGGATTAGCGGCATTTGAATCAATGGGAGAAACCGGCAAAACCGGGTCACTCGCAGTTAACGGCTGCTGGGGCTGCAACGCTGTAGCCTGACAGGCAATCATTGCAAGCATCAGGACAACTAAAGCTAAAATGCCTTTTTTTGTTTTCATGAGTACTCCTGTAATTAACTTTAAAACTTTATGCGGGAGGCTTCTTCGAGCAGTTCCCTCTGTTTGGACGATAGGTACTTGGGAATCTGTACTTTCAGCTTTACAAAAAGATCACCTTTTGCAGCTGGACTCTTCAAATGGGGCATCCCGCGCCCCGCAAGCCGAAAGATCTGGTCGGTTTGTGTGCCGGGAGGGATGCCCAACTTGATCTTTCCCGCAGGGGTATCCACCTCCGTTTCGCCGCCCAGGATCAAGGTAAACACGCTCAGGGTGGATGTGGTAGTCAGGTCCTGACCGTCACGCTCAAAACGATCGTCATCGTTGATATTTACAATGAGATAAAGATCAAGCCCCTCGGGTCCTGCACCCGCCACGCGTACTTTGGACCCGGTCTTCACCCCGGCGGGGATGCGAACCTGCAATTTGCGTTCATTGGTTTGCAATTGACGGGTTGTGCCTTCGTACGCTTCTTTAAAACTGATCTGCACTTCCTGCTGATATCCCTGCTGTTGCTGTTGCTGCGCCGCATGATTGCGAACAGAGGAGCGCATGGCCTCCCCAAAGATGGCACTAAAAAAATCTGAAAAGCCGCCAGATTCCCCTGCACGGCGTTTTTGCTGCCCGGTTTGCTGAAACCAGTCATCCCACTGAAAATCGCCCGGGCGTCCACCGCCTGTGCGAAAGTCGGAATATGCGCTTCCCAGTTGATCGTAACGGGCTCGTTTCTTTTCATCACTTAAGACCTGGTAGGCCTCGTTGATATCCTTGAATTTTTCCTCGGCTTTTTTATCGCCTGGATTTTTATCAGGATGAAACTGCATGGCAAGTTTACGATATGCCTTACGGATATCGTCCATACCGGCTTTTCGCTCCACGCCGAGAATTTTGTAGTAATCTTTATAGTCCATAATACTATTGTTATCACCGCGTCACTTCAGAGTCAAGCGCCCAAAAGGCACGCTAACACAACTCTAACCTGTGTTTTTTATATGGCTGTCCGGGGAGAAAGGCGCCCCATCCGGAAGAACATTGGGGAGCAGATCATGCCCAAGATTTTACAGAACTAAAAAATGAAAATGACCTATGGATATCCGAAGATGAAGATGATCGATTATCTTCGGTCTTCATTCCCTCTGAGGATGATTAGAGAAAGTTTGCGAAAAGAGGAACTTACTTATTTGATGTTTTAAAATTATGAAATGAAGTCAAAAAACTAAATGGCAATATTCTGCACACCCTCGACCGTCGCAACCCGTTTGAAATCATCACCGTCACCAAAAGTACTGTAACATTCCGGCTGAAATCCACAGACAATGAAAGGCCCATTTCCCGTAAAGGAGTGGAGGAGGCTTACCGCCAACTTCCTGTGACAGGCCGGCTTACTTACGAGGAGATCGATCAAAAATATACTCCGCGCAACCCGGTTTACACAGCCGCCATCCTGGCGGAAATGTCAGGGGTTCAGTATAAATTAAATCCCATCCGACTTCTAATTTCAAAGTAAAGGATCGATCGTGGCGTTTCCGACGTCGGAGATGAAGAGCGGAAGTGCCGGCTGCAATTCTGTTGAGCCAAAAGGCTGGATGACCGTTTCCATGGCTCTGCCCAGCA
>JFJP01037768.1_pt1 | contig 23005 bp, 25 predicted proteins | sample 431651 | NCBI WGS metagenome assembly JFJP01 (sample SAMN02602958, study PRJNA72255) | Microbial mat metagenome, whole genome shotgun sequencing project. | biome: fresh water; feature: sink hole; material: water; isolation source: purple microbial (photo- and chemosynthetic) mats found in...
TCATTAATTCAGAATGAATATTATTTTCGCTTTCTGTTACCCATTCTAAATTATTTAAATCATTATTCGATGCATCAGTGTCTCTATGATTAACTTGAGTATGTTCTGTTTTTCTTAAATGTGATAGGAAAGTTAATGCAAGTAATCGATGAACACCTACAGTTTCACCATCTACACAAACTCTCTTATATCCATCTTTATTTGTATAAACATTTAATTTAATATTATTTATAAACACATTTCCGTTTTTATCTATTTGATATTTTTCGTGATTAGGTATACATTTTAACTCCATTTTAGTACTTTCAATATTTTTAAATAGAAGCTTATTAGGGCGTTAATCCTAACCTATTCGTATTGTCCAGATACAAATAGTATCCGATATTCTCATACCGGGAGAGACTATATCTTCACTCTCAATTGAGAGGCTTTCCGTTTCGGATCCACTTGGTATCCTACTCACTTTCGTGATAGTCGTTGAACGTTACGCATGTTAGTAATATGTGTTTATACTAATTTAGCGTCTTCGCTGCTGATTGACTCTACCTAACATTATTCAAACATGACGCATTAGTTTTCACTATTCGCTTTAGTATGTTAGTTTGACAAGTTATCCCAGCAATTAGAAAAGTTTATAGACAGCGTTCAAATTTTCACCGTCGAAATCCTTAATGTCCAACCAATTCGTTAGATTGGTTCGGTACGTTACAGTACCCGCTATATATCTCTATACAGAACAGACTATATCTTCACCCTATTGATAGGGGTCCACTGCTTCGGTGTCACTTGACACCTACCCGCTTACGCGGTAGTCGTTGAACTTTACGCATGTTAGTAATATGTGTTTATACTAATTTAGCGTCTTAGCTGCTGATTGTCTCTACTTTACTATTTTCAAACAATTCATAATCTCTTTTCAGGATTATTGTAGTTAGTAAATCTAGCAAGAGTTTCCAGCAATTCAATGGAATTTACATATAACATTACTGTTATAGTAGCCTAATTATAAAAGCATTGAAGCCCTTTACAACCAATATTGACATACTTAATGTCACATCATCCACATCTGTTTTTACCTTAGTGATTCTCATGCGTTGAGATGAACCCCTTGATAGACTTGGCTAGTATCTTCGGATATGTCGTTAATATACCCCGCACCGTTATGTGCTGCTTTGGAATTTCTCCAAATGTTGAGATCATTTCATCTTCCTATAAAGGAAGTTTCCTGTTTCGGACCTACTTAGTGTCCTAATGGCGGCAAACCCATGATCGTTGAACTCTTCCCGTATCTAAATAATAGACTTAGGGATTCAGCTGCTGATTGTCCATTGTAATATCTGTATTGTTTTTAAACGTATCATAATCTCTTTTCAGGATTATTGTAGTAATACAGCTTTAGGAGATTCCAGCAATTAAGGAAATTTTTCGACTACTATTACTAGTAGAAGGAACCCAGCTAATAAACGCTAAATCAAATTCCTGCCATATATGCAATAAAAACATTTATCTCTAGTTTCACTAATTAATTCTTTAAATAAATTATCTATTAATTCATTATAAGTATAAATAGATTTTTGAAGCAGTTCTGAGCCTTCACTTGGTGTATAATCCAATCTCATTAATTTGTTCATGAGATGAGGTTTAAACATAGTGATGCCTGCTGCCCAAGGAATATGAATTTCATCATACTCATGAGTTTTGGTATTAGAAGAAATAACTGCTCTTGTAGAGAAGTAGTTTCTTGATCCAAATATATGTTTTCTAAATAATCCATTTTTACTAGCTAAAATATCATGATACACTTCATAATTAAATTTAGCTAAAATAAAAAGAGTTTTTGCTGTTTTATTTTCTTTTTGTCTCAATGTGTAATTAGACAGTGGTGTATCTATACTACAAATTGTTCTAATTGCATCTACTGCACCTATGATAATAGGATCTACGAATGTGCCTACTTCAGTATTTTCAATGACTAATAATGACTTATTTGGAAGTGGAATATGCCAGCTCATAACACATTCTCTATTTTGTCTGATGTTTTCCATCAGACTATCAGTCTCTTCTTTTTTACTTGTTTTAAGTTTAAATAGTACTTCTAAATAACTATCAAAATTAGTAATGAAATTATTATAACCTCTGACTAAACCTTGTTGAAGAAGCTCATCTACTTCTGGTGGTTTTGCTGCTGCTGGGTGATAATCAGTATTACAAAGCCACTCTATTAAGTTAAAACCTTTTCTAATAAATCTTTTACTCAATTGCAATATAATCATTGGATTAAGTAATTTTTCTACACCATGAGGACTTCTCATCCACACTAATGATTGTAGATCTTGATCGAATATTTCTTTTACTACACCTTTACAATTGCTGCAAACTGTACCTAAATTATATCCATCTTTAGTATACCCACAATCGCAAGATGGCTCATTACTCATTAGATCTCCAGTATATCTGGTAGATATCAATCTATTGACTGCATCATTTTCAGCATCTGTAACTGCACTGATATCATTAATAATGATTGGTTGTACAGTTGATCTATTAAATAAATCATCATGATTTTGTAACGCTAAGTATATACCCATTTTTTAACCCTTTATTAAAACTAAAATAATTTTACGAGGGCAAAACAGGAGAGAGTTTATTAGACTCTCTCCTGTTTATTTCTCTACTTTATTTCTATACTAGGTTAATTTGCTTACCAGTTAGTACGCCCTACGTAACTTGAGCCTCTATTTTGAAACACTTGATTATTACCATGAGTGAACATAGATGTAACGCTGTTATTCACAATAGCTTGCTCAATGCCTTGCATGATTGGACGTACACTAGAATCAAATCCCATATTAGCATTTGATGCATTGATGCGTGTGCAATCAGTTACAGCTAATGCAAATGCATTAATGAATTCTGAATTAAACGTTACAATCTTAGCACGACCCGTATACACTACATTAGTGCCTAACACAGCTTCAATCATTTTACGACGACGGGCTAAGAGATAACGAGTATCTTTAGACAGATCATTAAAAGTAGCTTGCCACTGTGCACCTGCAGTGCGATCATTCTTTCCAATAAAATTCATAATTGCAAGATAGTCTACATCTGCAATATCTCTCTTTTGACCATCTTGGTCTATATAGTAGCCAGTATGCACTACACTATGGCTGTCAATCATCGGGTTAGCACCACGACGATAACGCTTAAAGAACGCGCCATTAGTAAGAGCATCGGCTGCATCACAGATAGCGTTAATTGCATCTGTTTTCTTTTTCATATCAACTTCAGTAGCAGCAGACAAGAATGCACTGTTGTACCAAGTATCTGCACCAGATTCACTAACACGCAGCGAATAAACTGCACCTGGTTTAAATAGTTTACGACACAGCTGCCACGTCTGTGGCTCACCAAAATTGGCGCCTGTTGTGTCAATATGAATATCGAATAAATCAGGATTATTAGAGCAATTGCCCTCAATATTGATTGCACCGATATCTTTTAGATCAATTTTATTACCACCATTTAAACGCTTACGTGGTACAAAGTAAGAGATCCATGCATCATTTTCTTTGAGCATGATTGGACCAATAAGCGCTGTAAGTTGCGCAGTTAATGTCTGAAGACGATCGTGCTCTAGTGTAGTCAATACAATATTAGCCACGAATTTTGGAGCAACCAAATTAGCACCACCATAAAACTGGTTACGTGCCATCTCCATTTGCCATTGCTGCTCATTAAATACCCACACTGGATCAATGTATCCTCCAGCTCTGCAAACATTTTGTTGTTGTGCTTGCATGTTAATAGTATTTGTTTTATTACTATTACTGTTAGAATACAGGTATGTGCAGAAATCATTACGAATAGGTAGACCTAACCAGTCTAGACGAGGTGGCTCGTTATAGTTAATTCTTGCAAATAGAGATTCTTCTTTTGTATTTTCAACCAAGTTTACTTGATCGAGTAATTTTGCTTCTTTACCAATACCATTAATACAAGCAAGTAACGCATTGCGAGTAAGCGCGTCCACTAGGAATTCATCATCCCACTTAAATCCACGAGGCACTACTTCTGCTTGCATTGCAAACTGCTTAATACCTGGATATGCTTTGTTTACTTCAGTCGATACATAAGTATCGTAAATTTGATCGTATGCGTCGCATCCAAAGATCATTATTTCATAAGGCTCATTCATGAAATGTTCTACTTTGGTTTCACGTGTCCTTGCGCCTTCAGATTCTTCCAAGATAATGACGTGATATGCAACACCCATTTCTTTATTTTCTTTGAGTGTAACACACACTACTATGCAAGGGTACGCAAGTGTAGTGCCCTCTGTACTGATTGTATGAAAACTCACTGAATAAATTTTATTCAAACCGACATCTACTGTACATTTGTCAATAGCTTTTACTGCTTTTGACAATGTTACACTAGTGCTAGTTCTAGTAATGCTATTGTTACTAGAACCAAATCCTTTATTAAAGGAAATTGGTGAACTAATAGTTGGTGCAGCTTCTTGCACATTGCGTGCTGCTGCTGCAGCACTAAATTGTTGTGTCTCTTCTACGTGAATAGCCATGCTAACTCCTTTTAAGTTATAGCTCGATTAATAAACCAGATCAGATATGTTTGCAAACTTACCCGAGCACGTGAATAATGCTCAAATGTATTATATATGTCTGATTATTTTTTAAATCATTTCAATATTCTACATCAATTGCATCTCTACCATCTAATTAGTATAGATAATAAAAATTTACATCACACACTCTAGCTCTACCTATGCCTTTTAAAACAAAGTAGATATTGTAGATAAGAAGTTTTTCTCACCTACAATATAGATAGTATAAATATATTTTTTTACATCGTTTTAAAATGAGTAGCAATACCCCAATGATGTGCATGTACCAACAATTAATACAAATACCTAAGATATGTTTAATCTTTTTTATCAAAGGAGTCCAATTGAAGTTAGCACTATTAAACCTCAAAATTGGACTTTTATTCAAAATGGCTTTTATAAAAACATAGAAAAAGTAATATTATTTCATCAACTCTATAGCCAGTATATAAAGAGTGATCATCTATTAGTAAGACTAATACAAAGTTTAGCAATACCACTGACACTGCCTTTAAACAAATATTACGAAAAAGTAGACTCTGTTGCTATGAATGTAAGTATGGCATTAAAACTTACATCATCTATTTATAAAGGCGCTTTTCATAAAGGTGTCTTTTATGGAAATGATCACGAAATAATAATTGCAAATGATGATTACTTTGATATAAATAAAGTTACACTGGATTGGAGAAATGCAGATGCAGTAGAAGTATTGTATCACACATACTCTGATTTAAGTGTATTAATACCAGACGGTATTAATTATTCAGGTAAACCTAATTTAGCTGTAATTAGTATTAACATAGCTAAATTAGCTGTGCAATATAGAGCATTTAGATTAGCTAATTCGTTTGATGAGAATGTACAAACTACTTCACAATTTATAGCTAGTTATGTACTGCCAAACATGTTAAAGAAACATTGTGATATATGTTTCTTTAATAGATTAATAAATAAGTATTATGGTATTGATAATACAGATGTTAAAAACTATAAAAAACATTCTTTCACACTTGCTAATTATACAAATTATATTGATCAAGCTATTGATCGTACACTAGATAATTTAAGTATATCTAATTCTAGAATGGATGTATCATTAAAACAGATACCTTCTTTTTATAATAAAGATATATACGATACTTTAATATTACCTGACTTAACACCTACTATGCAAGTAGTATGGATTTTGTTTTTAAGTAGAATACCGTACATGATATTTCTTTTAGATATAGCTAAAGATAAAAATGGAGTAAATAGTTTTTATAAAGGCCAGATACTCAGAGATTTAAAATTATCTAATACAACAGATGTAATTATTAATTCAATGCCATCAGATATAAATAAAGAAATATTTGATCAGTTAAGTAAATTGATAGATTTAGTAAAAGATTAATACAGCATAATACCTACACCAGTAATTAGGTGTAGGTATTATGCTGTATATATTAATAAAAATCACTAGCAAATCTTTTTACTTTATTATCGCTCATATAGATTCCGATACACTCCAAAAGTAAATAATAGATAATTGTAATATCATTTAACATTCTTCTTGTATCGAGTACTAATTCAATTTCTTTAGGTAAACCTTTACTCTTAATAATCTCTAGAGGTATTTGTAATGTAGTCATAGTGGCTTTATTATAAGTTCTAGTAAAATTATCTAAAGCATCAGCTACTACTTTATCTTCTATATTTTTAATCCATTGTCTAATAGATGGTACACTATCACACGAAATAGAAATCTTCATTGTACTATAAGGTGGCTCACTAACAAATCCATATTTAGGAGCAAACACTGTTTGCCAAAATATATGATGTTGATATGGTGAATGTTCTTTCTCTTTAGTGTAACTGCCAGGATCTTTTATAGTAGTAGATCTAAAATATGTAAGTTGACCTTTTTTAACAGATGATATAATATCTCTTTCTATATCTGCTACTGCTTTTAAATACTTAATTACAGATATCTTTTTATTATCTATAACAGTTTGCATTATTTCTTTCATCATATCTGATGCTTTATCATTTATAATCTTAGGTGCATTACTAGATTTTAAATACACACCTTTAATTTCCATTTTTCTTTTCTCAAATACATTACCTTCTTGACAACCTATTGTAGCAAAGTAATGTTTACCTAATTGAGTAGGTACAAATACATCGAATCTGAATTCATTCTTCATCTCTATTTGATGTAATCTTTCTCTAGATACACCTAGATTAACAGACATGATAGAGAGTATATGTGAAATAGTAGAAGATGCAAAAAATACCATTACAGCAGATATTGCTATTGATTCTTCATCAAATGTAATTTCACCTTTATACCATTTTACCCAATCTTGTACTGTGAAAATAGTAGAATCAGTATCTCCAGTAAGTACAGTTCTTCTAATACTTTCAGGGAAATATGCCATAGATGATGGCACGTTATCGGTTACGAAAAAAGCTTCAATAAAATCTCTATAGTCATTTATAGTATTTTCTATATTTTTTATAGTAGCCGCTAGTGTTTCTACAGATTCTTTTGATAGTTTTTTATAATCTTTACCAATACCTTTTACTTCCCTATCACATATTTGATGAGCTAAATTTACATAGGTTTCTTGTGCAGATTTAATTATATTTAAATGATCTCCATCTGCACTATACACCTTAGAACTTAATCGTTTAATAAATTCTCTTGTAAATGATTCATTGAGTTTTCTAATATGAAATAGGTCACCAGTGTACACAAATGCAGCTCTTTGTAATGGCTTTAATTTATGCACTAAACTAGATATTCTTACTTGATGAGACTCACTTCTCCAATATAGTTGTGTAGAATATTTTATACATTCTAGAGTTTGTTCTATAGTAGGAATATTGAGATTATATTTTTCTATTACACTTTGTAGTAATTCATAATTGGTATGTGTTATTATAGAAATAATATTATTTAATACTAAGTCATATGCAAAGTAATGTCTATTGCCACTAATTAATTTCTCGTTATTTGCATTACCAAATCCTGCAGTGCTTCTACAATTTGATGTAAGTGTAGAATGTGCAGTCTTATTGTACAATGGGTTTCCAGGTGATACATGTGCACCACTAATTGAATTATTAGCTAATTTTTTATTTGTTTGCTCTGTCTTCTTTATAGAATACAAAACCATATCACCTGCTGCTTCAGCAGCAAACATTTGTTTCTTTGCTACTGATCTTGCTTTAACGTTAGTATCAATAAATTTAGCTAATAGACTAGGGTGTTCTTCTTCACTAGTATATGTAGTAAATGTAGCTGCTATGATTTCTTTGTTTTGAATAGATTCTTTTATGTATCTATTCATAGTAGAGGTTTTCTCTACTCTATCTCCATTATCCAATCTTTGTAAATACTTTACACTTGGATCTTTAAATTCAAATACTCCACCTGGAGCTAGACTTTGCATTATAAATTTTTTACAATCTTCAATAGGTCTATTAGTTTGAATATGTAAGTAATTAGCACAATCATTTACGTAATGTGCTAATGGGTTAATGCCCCTTTTATAATAAGAGTCATCTCTAATAAACTCATTTTCTTTTGAAACACTCATTTTGAAATACTCATTAATGTTTTTACAGAATATTAAACATATAGGTATTTTTTGAATTAAACAAAAAAATAAGAGCCCACAATGGTTTATTTTTAAACTGATGATTATTTAGTAATATCTTTGAAAAGCGCATGCCCTGCGCATACGCCAAGAGCAATACCGCTAAGAACCATCATAGCATCTCGCCAGTCTTTACACCATTTCAAATAAAGTTGAGTCTTATTATCTGTGTTTGAAACAGATTCTTGTTTGACCTGTTCCTCTGTTGTTTTCTCAACAGGTTTAATAACCGTTACCGTTGCCATAAACTATACCTCCTAAAGTATAAATTGATACAACGTAGTACTTACCCCAAAGTAATGTGGTAAGTACTACGCAATCTGCTTAGTCCCTTGTAAAGAACTTGTAAGCCCCAAACGCCAGCGCTGCCACTGTAGCAGTGGCAACTACTGGCACTACCCAGTCCCGTTGCACCTTTGGCTTACATTGCGCTGAGAACCTCAGTGCACTCACTGGTGCCTCTTGCACAGTAGGCTTTGCAGGAACAACTTCTTTCTTTTCCAAGTTGCTCCTTTGCTTGATTAGATACCTCTCAGTACCTGATCCACCCATCGACGCGCCATACTTTGTGCACACCCCAGCCACGTCTGCGTCGTCTATCACGAACTCCCTCACAACAATCACATCATCGTCATACTCGACGATGATGTCGCCCGTTGATAAGGCGATCATCTCCTCTAAGAACTTAGTGTCCTCTTCGGAAAAAGAAGAAGATATTTCAACCGGGAGACTACCATCAACAATTAAGGATTTCATTTTGTTTCCTTTTAAAACACATTGTTTAGTGTAAACCACTTACACCAGATCAATATAGTTATATGTGGCTATTATTAAATAGAATAAGATATACGGCATAGAGGCTGTATACGGCGCCCAACCGTATACAGCCTCTTCCCCACTCAACAACGTCACACATCTATTATTTAATAATAATCACTGAAGAAAAAGATAATTAAAAATGCTTACTCAAAAAGGAGAAAAAAGTAAACATATTACTTCATTATACAATTTTCTAATTTTATGATTATTCAATAAGTAACAAATAGTGTATTGAAAGATTATTCACATCTTTCACAATATATACCATTTTAAATAAAAAAAAAATTATTGTGAAACAATATCAAATTTTATAAAACCATTTTGCATGAGTACATCTCTGAGCAATGGTATATCTGCTACAGATTTATCGTATATTTTAACACTTAGATAATTGTTGTTAATAACTACAGGTGTAGAAGAGATCCATACTAGAGCCACTACACGAATCTCATTAGTAGTTAATTTTAATTTTACATAAGTAAGATCTTTTGGATCTCTTGGAGTGTTTTCTGGTAACCCAGTAAAAGCCTGAGCATGCATTGATGTTACATCACTAATACTTTTAGCTGTATCATAATCCATGATAGCCATCACTGTAGCATTATCGTACCCAATACCTAAAATACCTGGGGAATAAAATCTAAAATTATATACTTTTCTGATTTCTACATTTATATTCATACTAATTTTCCATTAAAAATAATTGCTAATAAATCTAATTATTAATTTTTTATGTGTGTACTTATAAAAGAGATATGGGTATATAGTCAATTCATTGTTTGCAAGACTAGGTAATTTTAAATTTACTATCTTATCTCTTAAAGCATTACATATTTTAATAAAAGTATTCTTTACTTCTTGCACATGATTAATATTAGAATTTAAACACCTTAGTTTTTTAGGCTCGAAACAGTCGCTATAGCAATCATCATTTACTATAGAATCAGTAGCTTGTGTAAACAACTCAGTTATATCTTTTTCACATAGCCCAAGATGAATGCAATCTTGGGCTATTGAATTAGTTATATCTGATACATCTATAACGACTATTGCTCTATGATCATATTCGTTAGTCAAATACAAACCCCCTCTTTAAATCTTTTATAGTAAATATCTTTTCTAGCTAATACAAGAATGTTGTTGCGCTTATTTAAAAACTTATAATGAAAATAATTATCATTATATAAACCTAGTGACTTAATGTGTGCCATTAGTGATTTCCCATAATGCAAAATAAAATCAAGCATTTCTTGAAATTCTAAATAAATAGCACCATTACAATGTTTTTGAACTAAGTCCATACAAAGATATTCTAATTGAATCTTTGCAATTTTCTCATTATTTAAACATTCTATAATTTCATATAAAAGCTCATTACTATTTATTTCTAAACCAGTAGAATATTCTAATTGCATTATATCATAATTAATTCTATCAACTTTAATAATTACATATTCATGTAACTTATAACGCTCATTGTTGTTTAAGTAAAACATAGTCACCTCTTCTTATTGTGTGGTATTTTAGTTTTGTGCCTATGTATTTATTTGCATATAAATAAGAATATAATTCTTCTACTATGTTAACACAATCGTTAAATAAATTTAAACCATTAATCTCATCTGTATCCAATCTATCTGATATTATTTCATGATGATTCATATACGATATAAGATCGTCTATATTGTTAAATTGCTCTTCTATTATACTGTCTATAATAAAAGAGAGAAGTGCATCTAAATCAACAGTAGGGTATTCGTCATTTATAATTCTGTCAATAAGATTGCCTAATCTGGGTACTTTGATTATTATAATCTTTGACATAGTCGATATCTAATAATGTTTTGTTACTTCTATTTACATCAATGATTTCATTTATAACAAATTCATTTTCTTTAAATAGATTATACAGACAATGTTTTATATAGTTAAAGAAATTGTTTATAAAATCACTAAAATTGTAACTGTATAATTCATCTAGAGCTTTATTGTAAATAGTTTCTTTTTTGAATCTATGATCACTTTCTTCATCATCAGATTCAATCATTGTATCAATATGCTGGTAAATTGTCTCTATAAATATTAATACATGATTATTATTTTCATTAGAGAATGTAAATAATGCAAAATCGAGTAGAGTCTTCATATCAGCACCTAAGTAATTATAAATTGCTGGAAATGCACTCTCTAGATATTTTCCATATTTATCTAGTTCATTAAACTGTACAATATATTTCATTCTAAAACAATGCAGTATCGCTACTGCTATAAAGTAAAAATTGTTGATGGGTAAGTCTTATTAGCAGTACTGCTGAATTCGATTGTGTTAAATCGTGTTGATCTAAGCATAATTCGTTTCGGTATGATTTGAAGTACGGCAGATGATTATACGTTGTAAAAATAATACTTTGACTTACTTCAGATACAGTACTGATAAACTGACTTTTTGTGAATCCATAAAATTTGAATAAATTATAAAGATTGTTTTCTTTATTATACTTGTAATCATCATTTCCAAAATAACATCTCAGTAACACAAAGAGTAACTTATGAATATTTTTATTAGTAGTATATCCATAAGTTAGTATACTTTGATTTAGTATATAGAGTGCATCGTTATAATTTATACACACTATTATTTTATTCATCTTTTACAGTCACTTTAAGAACAGTGGGTTTTAGACATTGAGCACTCTGTATCTGCCCATAATTATTTAAACTATCAAAATATGGAATTCTAGATGTAACTTTATTAGCTATTATAGTAGTTACATAATCTATAATTTCTTGTGCTTCATATTCACTATACCCTAATTCAATTAAATTACTTGTGCATTTATTTTGTATTACTTCATAATCTTGATTTTTATCAAATAATGAAGATACAATAAGATTAATTAAATTAGCAGCAATTTCATTTGCTTGATTTGAATGAGAAGAATAATTATATATTTTCTCTTTAATTTCTACATATTCACTCAGTAAAGATACAATATAGTGTTTTATATTATTCATTTTTATATTTAGTAAGTTCTAAATATCTATAAGCTCTATAGTCAATAGATCTCTCTATTGTTACTTTAGTGACCTTTAGCTTTTTAAAGAATAGATACCAACTATAGTTTTTAATAAAATCATTTACAGTAACATGTATCTCTTCATATAACTCTCTTACTCGTGTGATAGTATTTATATAACTCTCATCATCTATGTCAATAAACATAGATCTCATTTTTCTATCGTAATCAATACATCCATTTTTGTATTTTACAAATCTATCTAATTGTTCAGAAATCAGACAATCGACTAGTTTAACACTCCAGTATGGAATTATAGGTGAAAGAGATAAATACTTTTCCTTATTCTTCATATAAGTACTAGGTATTACTTGCATATCTTTTGAACAAGCCCCTTCAGTGTACACAGCTAATACAACATTATCTAAAGTTTTAATTGGTTTTCTTATAACTTTATTATTTTCTTTCTCAATTGTGTAATACATTTTATTAGGTACAATTATTGGCTCTAACTGATTAGCACTATATATACCGCATGGTGCCTGTATAAAATAATCAGCAAATTCATAATCTATTGCACGAGCTGCATCAATTACATCTAAAATCAATTTCTCGTTAGTTACTAACTCGTCAATAATACTCATTGTAATACCTTAAATTTACAAACAAAAAATTAAAACCTAATAGGCCCCCTACTAGCCTATACAGACTATTTAAGGAGTCTATCTTTTATTACATCTTAGATTTTTGTGTCAGTAAAAAACTCATCCTTACTGTACTCAATAATTTCTTCTTTAAGTCTATTTACCCTTTGTGTGTTATAATTCACCAATGACTGGGCATATTCTACAGCAGTTTTTGCTGCACCTAATGCTAGTGCAGCTTCTCTTAATTCTTGTCTTTTCATTGGAATTAAACTAGGTGTAACAAAAATAGTTTTAATCGATTCAAACATATAAAGACTCAGATTAATATAAACAAACATAATGACCCCATAGCTGCATATATTAAAATGCAGCTATGGGGTCATACTTTTCTTACTATTTAAACAATAAAACCATCTACTGTTGGATTATCACTTCTATCAAGCAATGACTTTCTTTCGTTACGAGATGAAATAATATCATCGAGTTCACTTAACAACTTTGTGAGTTTTTCAATTGCTATCCCACAGTAGTCATCACTGATACAATAGTGAATAGGGTTATCTGAGACAATCTTCAAGCCATTAGGAATATCACTCCTCCATTCGTTAGGAGCATAACCTACACATTGATATGCAGGTGTAGGCTCTACTCTTGTACTCATGCCAGGCATCGCTAGTGTAGCTACACTGATAGGCGCATTAGAGTGATGTATTTTCTCATTATTAAAAACACAATCTAAATGTGCAAGACGAGCTCTTGCGTTAGTTACTTTAGTGTAATCAAGCCAATTTCGCAAGTCTGCAGTATCGAGCTCAATGTTTTCACCTGAGAACAACCCTAGTAATAAACTAATATGTCGCCTTACGGTCTGATCAATTTCTGCTCTACCAGCTTTACTATTTTCTATATAGTGAGCCACTACTGGAGTGCCAAACTTTTGTGCAAGAGACTCATACGTTTTAATAGTCTTAATAGAATTATCTATTTCAATACGAGTATCAGTTGAGCCAACAATAATAACGATTACAAAAGAATTTCTGGCTTTGAGTTCACTTACAATCGCAGGTCCAATTATAGAACCTGATCCACCGCCACTGCTATGCACTACTATGTTAAACATAGTAGGTTTATGTTTAAGTAAGACTGCTTTTGTATTTTTCACTACCTCGTCATAATTCATTGTCCTAACTTTACCTGAGCCGTCAATCTTCTTTGATTTATCTTCCTTATCAGATTTATCAATTACATACGCACCATCGGGTCTGCCGTAAAGAAAAACATCATCGTGTTTAATAGAATCTTTGTTTAACAAATTAGCTTCTGATGTATCGATATAGGAATGCATTGTTTTAGCAAACCCTACTCCATGATCAGTCATGGAGCCCTTATCCATAGTGTTGACGATATTAATTCCAGTACCACCACAAGCGTAAATTCTAACTACTTGTTTATTCGACATTAAATACTCCTAAAAAATTACTTACAATTGAAAATATGATCAGATTGAGCAACACTTATATAAAGTGTATCTCTGTATTCATCTATATACTGCACATAAGCTTCACACACACCTCTTCTGATTCTAAACCAAACAATAGAATTATCTTTCCAGTCATTTACTACATCTATGTACTTATAATCTTCAGATATAGAAATATCTGAAGATATACTAGATGGTAAATTTTCTACACATTTATGTACTGCAATAATCCATTTGTTTGTATTACTCATTTCATCTAAAGGTCTAGCACATAGGCAGTAATTATCGATACTTAGACCTTTTCTTTTTAACCTATATATTACAGATTTCTTTAATCTGCTATTATCAAAATTATGAAGTAGCTCTTTCAGAGCTGTCATATATCTTTTCTTATATGGTTTAAGATAAAGGGATATCTGAGCAAGTGTGATTGAGTTCATTATAATCTTGTATAATAGAATCTACTATAGTAGTAGATAACTTAAATCCTGATTTATCGTAGGTTTCATGAATTACTTCATCACCTATAAAAAATACTGTGTTGTACACATCAAGTGAATTATTTAATCTAATAATTCCTTTATTTATTAGATTGTCAACTATGTGTTTTTTATCTTCATCAGTTTTGTTTAAAAAGTAAGTTACATTTTTGACCTCATGCATGATTATTCCAAGAAATGATATGATCGGACATATACATTTGAATAATATATGTTTAAAAAAAAATTGATTACAAGAAAAGGTAAATTAAAATGTCAGCAATAGGCTATGCTTTAAATGAATTGAAATATAAGATACCTAAAAACATACTAGAGAAAGCATTTATAATTAGAAGTACTGATTACAGAATAAACAATAATTTTAATATAGATGAAAATATTACTTTTAGTGTGATTAGATCAAGAGTACTAATAGATTGCAACTTAGTAGGCGGTACACAAATATTAATATCATTAGAAGGTTTATCATTTGATAAACCTGATGATTTTACTACTGTTATACATATTCCAAAATCAAGAACACAAGGCAGAAGTATTAATTCTGTTTTGAATGTATCGTTTTTTAATCAGAGTTTAATCTCTCTTTATGCATTCAATGGCGCTGCTGGTAATAATGCATATTACAATACATCAGAGAATTCTGCAATGATGCAAAATGCAGTATCTGCAATGGCTGCAATGGATAAAATACCAGTAACATCTACTGCTCGCGCACAGCTCATTTCAGAAAATACTATCATGGTAAAAAACATGGTAAATATTCCAGGAAATGGATATCTCAGATGTGTGTTGGCTAATGATGATGATTTAAATCATATACAACCTAGAAGTTATCCTGCATTTTCTAAGTTAGTAGAATATGCTGTAAAGTCTTATATTTACAATACATTAGTCATTGATATGGATCAAGCAGAATTACAAGGTGGTCAAGCATTAGGAGTATTTAAAACTATTGTAGAAGGCTACTCTGATTCAGAACAAAACTATCAAGATTACTTAAGAGATGTATGGCAAAGCGTGGCAGTTTGCAACGATGACATTTCAATGACAAGATTTTTGAAGCTCACCCTAGGCGGAAATAGATAAAATACAAAAGGATTACAATATGCAACCTACATTATCTACATTTATTAAAACACAAAAAACTGATACTATTCTAATGGATGGACCATTAGCACAGCAGTATGCAGAAATATTAGATGAGCAATATAAAAAAGAAATAGATCCACAAACAGGTATAACACTAGAAACACAAGCACTCGATACACTGCTGAGTAAGAGTCTTTGGATAATACATAAAAATAAACTCAATGATGAAGAAGCACAGGGCAGAAATGTAGGTATTTTGTATGGTGTAAATTCTAGTGATGTAGCTATTAGTGATGTCATTGAAGTAACAGATATACTGCAAGATACTACTGATCAAAGACTAGAGCACAGTGCATTAATCTTAGATGATTCTAATAACGAACTCCCAAGTTTTTTATCTAATGAGTTGAGAAAAACAGCGCTAGAACAAAATCTTCCTGTATACAACAATTTATCTAGTTATATGGAAGCACAGAAAATATGAGTAAAAAAATAAAAGAAATATTTGATGAGCTATGCTCACATGTAAAACCAGATAAAGCTCTACTTAAACGAGTATCTTCAATGGAAGCTGGTTTTGTAAATAAGAAACAAGAACATATCGAGTTTTTTGGTGGAGCTCTCACTGGTGTACAAGTAGTAAGATTTACTGATGATGATAGAAATAAACTATTTATAGATATACTAGAAATAGATGATCATGAATTAGAAGACAGAGTGCATGCTCTACCAGATATTAATACAGAATGGCTAGTATCTAGTGATATATTTAATATCTCTAGTATGTGGCTAATACATAGATTTTATCATTCTATGTATCTTACAGATCAAGAAAAACAAGAGGGTATGCTATTAGTATGTATATATATGCAATATAGATTTTTAACATCTCTTTTATTTAGATCATTTAAATATCCTGCAGACCCAGAAATAGCAGCAGCTACATATGCACAACTTAGTTATAAATATGTACTAAAAAAAGAAGGTAGCTGGGGTGCAGCTCTTAGATTTAGAGCAGGTGAAGTAGTAGCTAAACATTCTATTTGGCATAAAGAAATAGATAAATTTGATGATAATTATAGAATAGTGCAAATGATAAACGATATACAGGGTCGTGTCAGAGATATGTTTAAGAACATAGTAAGATTGCACTATGAAATTATAGATAAAGGTTCTAGACTAGGCTCATCATCATCTATGATTGAGGTAGATGGTGCTTTAGAATTAAAAGATAAAACTAAAAATATATCATCTTATACAAGATACCTTAGAACTATTATTACAGATGAGAAATCATTTATAAGAGAAGAACTAATCGAAATCGTGTATAACTCAATGCAAACAATGCCTCCTAAACTACTGTATAATACACTAGCATGGTGTAGTAAGAATTATAGGTTTATGGAAGATAAGATAATAGAAAATGCAATAGATTCTATTATGGAGCATGCTTTTGTTTTCATTAATGAAAACAGAACAGTATTGAAAAATAAAAATGATCTACCAGCCATCATCTCTAAACTAAGAGGCATTTATATGAGTTCACGCTCTACAGATGCTTTATTGATGAAGGTGAGAAAATTATGTGAAAACATTGTTAAGATGAGTAATAAGACAAAAAACGATTCGGTTATTTCTTCTGTTAAAACTGGATTCATGCTGTACATAGTTCTTAGAGCTTTTACAATGCAACATTATATAAATCAATAAAAAAATATGTCATAATACACAGTCCCGTAATAGGACTGTGTATTATGCTGCATACTAACCGTATACGATACACCCTTTAGGTGTATGTATAACACCTGTTAACCATCCAAAGGAATCACTCTCTCCTTTGGTGACTCTGTATCCTAATTCTTTTAGCTCTTTATGAGCCTTGAAGTTTGGGGTACCGTCGTTTTTGATCAGCTCCATATCGGCGAGCTCTTCGATCTCTTGGAGTCTTTCATCGAACTCACTAAGAGATGCGCCTTGTGGATCTAGTAGTTCGATATAATCAATACCCTCGTGGGTATTGACATTTACCTCACCAGCTACCAACATGTCTATCGCATGCGCCAGATATGCTACACTCATGATATACTCCAAATTATAAAAATGTTCAATGTAACCACTACACTGATACATCTTTACTATATGTGACTAATATTAAATAGAATAATATTTTCAAAAATAAACAAAAAAATATGTCTGTATATTTTTTTAGCTCATTTCCTACCATATTACAGATAGGTTCCTTTCATCGGCTAGGAGCTTCACTAGTGACATTACTTATTCCCCTGCCGCCTCAGGATAGATCATTTTAACTGATCGGTAATTATCAAAGGGATACCATCAACTGGCGGTATAATTAATTAAAATTAACATACCTAATTACTAAAAACACTCACGCTTAACCAATAGTAGTATATGTGACTGAAAAAATCTAGGATCGTATTTTTAGTATCTATAACCAAATCTAGAATATATATCTTGTCCAGTTACAGCTACCTTATTCTTTTGTTTTCTTTTATCTTTAGCATCATTAATTATAGCGTCTACGCTATAATACTCACCATCATTTAAAATAATCTTTGTATCAAGATGATACAACTCTTTCTCTAGCCTATCAACAATATACTCATCAGATTCTATTTTTAACTGCTCGTATATTTCTTCTATTCTAGTTCTAACATTTTGCTGTTCATAAACTAAATAAGCATTATCTGGTGTAATGTCTATTCTTTGTTTATGTTCTATCATTACATTTTTTGAATTAATTCCATAATGATTAAGATTCTTTGCCATTGTTAAAAACCAATGACATAATAAAAATCCTATACAGTTATGTACTAGAATATCATTTACGAAATATTCATGGCAATCAGCCACCATTAGATTGTAAACTATCTCTTTTCTTTCTTTTTGCTTCTCCGCTTTTTCTACCACTTTCTGAGTATACACTCTTTGCGAGTTCATGGTTTTCTTTTCTCCATATATTAAGAGATTGACTTTTAACTTTTCTTCCATTTTCTGCATATATTTGCTTTGCAATATCTGGATTTTGCTCTCTCCATTTTGCAAGATTTTGATATTTTGTACCTGTTTCTTTATATATCTGTAAAGCGAGTTCAGGGTTTTCTTTTCTCCATTTTGCAAGATATTTTTTACTCTCTTCTTGTTGCTTTTTGGCAATATCTGGGTTATTTTCTCTCCAATTCTTAAGACCCTGAGATTTACTCCCGTTTCTAATAGCTGTTGGTTTAACAAGCTCTGGGTTATTTTTCCTCCAAGTACCGAGTGGATCTCTCTTTTTGTTTTCCTCTGCTCTCTTTTTACGAGCTTCTTCAGACATTGGATGAAGTTTTCTGTGTTCAGCAATAGTAAGGCATTCGAGGTTTTCAATTTGATTATTATTGAAATTGCCATCTTTATGGTGAATTTGATATCCTTTTGGTATAGGCCCATGTGTGTCTTCATATACCTGTCTATGTAATGCGACAGGTGGTTCTTTCCATTTATCATGCCTATAGAAGTAGTTTCTAAGTTGTGATCGCTCAGATTCAGGATATCTGTTATAGTTTTTTCCTCTATAATTGATAGTTTCTCGTTCCATTTGTATACCTTACTTTCTAGATTAAGATCTTTAAATTGTATTTCACCATCCGGTGTTATAAAAGGGTGATTAGGTGTTCCTATCAATCCGTATTTTTCAATAACTTCTTTTTCACTGCAAAATAATTTAATAACAGGTTTGTAGCCTTTTCGTGTTAAAATTAAATCTCCTATTTTTACGTCTTTAATAGGTACATTACCATTTATTGTTCTTATTAACGTAGAACCAATAAAGCATAAATCGTCATGACCACCTATATCGTGATCTACTCTTCCATTTCTATTAACTAGTGAAGATATTTGCTCAGTTAAACTTCTATCAAATATTTTATCACTGCATCTTTTAATTGCATTTTGAAGTGTAGTACTGTAGAGCTCACTTCTAGATGTTTGACCTCCTCCACTAGTAGCAAATCCAAAATTTTTCTTTGCTCTAACATAAAGAGATTCTTCTCTTTTTCTCATAGGCAAATTTACTTCTTTCCATAGGTTTTGATTTTCCATGTGATCATTTACCACCCAATTAAATAACCTCTCAAATGGATCAATTCCTTTTTGTGGTAAGAATAATAATAGATAATCTAAAATAGTAATACCTGAAGATCTTCTCTCAATAATCATAGTAGTATTTACATAAGTAATTAATAGATATACTAACCACTGTGCAAATGTAATTAGATTAGTTTCATTAAAAGTACCAATAGCTATTACTGCACCATTTTCTACATCTACCATTACTAAAGATATATCATCTCCACCAGATGCATCACTAGTATCAACTCCAATAACTAGTTTATGTGTTTGCATAAAAATAGGTATATCTCTCTCTTGTATGTACCATCTAAGAACATAACTATTAATTGGACTAATTTGCTGAAATTCTTCAGATACAATAGATGCATTCATCTTCTCTAACAGATGAGTAGGTATTGGAGAAGTAATAGTACCACTAGTCCATATACCAAAATAATCTCTGTTTGCATCATCACCAGACTGTCCAGTTAAATCTATTTTTTGTTTTAACCATTCATCTGTTTTACCTAGTTGTCTATGAGAGAAATTACCATAGACTCTGTACGCGCCTCTTCTTGAATTCTGACACACTAATTGCATGAGTTCTTGTGAATCATTACAGTCAAGAAATTTATCACTCCAAATAGCAGCTTCTTGTGCAAATGTATAAATATACTTGCCTTCAATTGAATCTTTCTTACCAGCCGTAGTAGTGAGTATAATGCCGTGTGGCTCATTATTTTGCTCAGCTATATCCCAGGCTGCACCCATGGCTGCTAACGCAGCTGGCATCGATATATGTATGTTAGATTGGAAGGGTGGCTCATCTATATGAAATATAGGTGAAGTTAAACCACGTCCTACGTTATAAGCTCTTTTTGGTGATGCTTGAGGTACATGTGTGAGATAGGTATTATTAAATTTCTTCACACTTAAAGCTTCTGTATTATTTGAATCTTCTCTAGATTTAAAATTTAAGTATGGTGGCAATTCATCATAAATTTCTTTTAATCTTTTAATATTTGCCCCTCTTAAGATATCATCCTTAGTCAATAGATTTATCTGTGTATTATTACATAGAAAATTCATGAGTGCAGTCATTAGTAAATCAGTAGAAAAAGATTTACCTGTCTGACGAGGTGCAGTAAAAATAAAGGTAATATGATTAAAGAAGCTCCACCATAGAGCTACATTTCCTCTATTAGCTTCTACCATAGCAGGCATCAACCCTGCTGGTGCAGGAGCCCTTGCTACCTCTCTTACAAAATAAAAAAAATTTTGCCTACACTCGATAGCTATCATAGCCATTTCTTCTATAGTTAAATCATCAGAAAAAGGATCTACACCTTGTAATTTTGGATTTAATAATGCTAATATAAAAGCATGATTTTTTATACCCATAGATTTATATAAAGCTGATAGTCTGATAAAACTTTTATTTTTTGTTTGAGTATCTACTATAGCGTTGCCATAGTTATTCCAATCTTTTAAGAATAACAACATTATACTTCCTTTTTTTAATTAACGCATAACGATTTGCAAATTAAATAAAAAAAGAATAGTTATTCATACCAGCACCGATTAGGGTGCTGGTATTGTAGTTATTCTTCGTTTTTGCACAAGAAGGAATTGATCCTGTTACCGATGTGGTTCTTTGACCACGGTGTACCAACAATGTCGGCGATTTTCTCTTCATCTAGAGATCCTCTAATACAGAATAGTTGTTCTATTCTCCACGGCACATTGGATACCACCACTGAACTATCTGGATCAGTGTACCTGTCAAACAGGACACAATTCCCTAATTGTGTTTTTACAAACACAATTTTTCTGCCTTTAGGAGACACTGCTTTCGCATACCCATTGGAGTCGAAAGTTATGCTATCGTCATCGATAGCAAAATCTAAATATCCAGTGCCATTCTCCCATTTTGTTTTGTATTCAATCTCATTAGAGATTAAATTAAACATCTGATGAAGAAATTGCTTTGCGCTCATGATATACCTTTCCGCTGTGAAGACAGCTAGAGTTAGTAGACGATATTATCTACTCACCCATGGTATATGTGACTGAAATAATCTAGGATACGATATTTACAGCATAATACCTACTCCAAATTAATGGAGTAGGTATTATGACATATGTTATTAACTAAGGCCAGTGCCTGCAATAATCCATTCAGTAGGTGATACTTTTAAAGCAGTAGCAATACCGTTTGGAGCTAATGTAAGAACATTAGTAGAACCTGTTCCAGCTAATCTTAATGTATCTGTATCAATGCTAATTGATACATTACCAGCACCATTATGATTAACAAAAGTTAATGAAGTACCTAGTTCATAAGCAACAGATGCATTACTAGGAATAGTAAATGTACGCGCTGTTGTGTCTGAAGATGGATGAAAAATATGTTTACCAGAGTCTGTCAATACACAAGTGTAATTATCAGATTGGACATTTTGCTTCATGCTAAGTGGAGCAACACTGTTATCAATTGCAACTAATGCAGCCTTAACAGCTTGGATATCTTCTAACCTCTTAGATTGTGATATAGCACTAGGTATAGGAAATCCTAGTCTAGATGATGATGTTACTGGCATATTAAATACTCCTAAAAAAAATTAAACTTCCACTTTGAATACTTCTTCAAAATCACCACAGTCGTAGATCATTTGAGGAGATAGGTTTTTTGATTTCTCTATTAACTTCTCGAAATTAGAGAAGTCTTTTTCATAGTTAGGTTCAGCTTGTAGAACATATCTTATTAACTCTACACAGCTGAGCTCCTTACTATCTTTAATGTTAAATAGAGTATCATAAGGTTTTCCTAGTTGATCTTTTGCTCTATCTAAAACATTAGTCCAATGAGTTATACTCATTGATTTTGGTTTCAATAGTACTACTGATTGTACATCAAACACCTCATTAAAAGGAGAGCATTGTACACCTTTACCAGTAGCTTCTATTATTCTGAAATCATCTACACTCTTTAATTCATCTTCTAGATTCATTAATGCATGAGACCAATAGCTCCATTTGCCAGTTAAATATAAATCTGCAATAGCTACA
>JFJP01020496.1_pt1 | contig 23004 bp, 14 predicted proteins | sample 431651 | NCBI WGS metagenome assembly JFJP01 (sample SAMN02602958, study PRJNA72255) | Microbial mat metagenome, whole genome shotgun sequencing project. | biome: fresh water; feature: sink hole; material: water; isolation source: purple microbial (photo- and chemosynthetic) mats found in...
GAGCGGGCAGGAGGAGCGCGGCAGCGCCATGCCGCAGGTCTTCCCCTACCGTCACCGCCCCGGCCACGAGAAGCCGACCGACGAGCACCGCATCCGCAGTGACGACTGCATGTGGCTGTTCAACGCCGTGCCGGCGCTGATCAAGGAGACCGGCAACCTGCGCTATCTCGACCAGGTCGTGCCCTTCGCAGACCACGGCGAGGCGACGGTGCTCGGCCACCTGCGCCGGGCGATCGAGTTCTCGATGGCGCACCGCGGCGCCAACGGCCTGCCCTGCGGCCTCGACGCCGACTGGAACGACTGCCTGCGCATGGGCTACCGCGGCGAGACGGTGTTCGTCGCCTTTCAGCTGCGCTACGCCTTCACCACCTACATTGAGATATGCGAACGCCTCGGCCGCCCGGCCGAGGTCGCGTGGGCCAAGGCCGGCCTGGCCGAGATCGATGCCGCGATCGAACGCCGTTGCTGGGACGGCGGCTGGTTCATCCGCGCGATCAGCGAGAAGGGCGAGGTGATCGGATCCAAGGCCGCGGCCGAGGGGCAGATCTTCCTCAACACCCAATCGTGGGCGGTGATCTCGGGCTTCGCCGGCACCGAACGCGGCCGCCTGGCGATGGATGCGGTGCGCGAGCGCCTCGCCACGCCGTGGGGCATCGCGATCTGCGATCCGCCCTTCCGCAACGTCCCCTGCCGCGAGATCCGCGCCGTGCTGATGGCGCCGTCGATGAAGGAGAACGGCGGCATCTTCAGCCAGATCCAGCCGTGGGCGGTGATCGCCGAGTGCATGCTCGGCCGGCCCGAGCGCGCCTGGGCCTACTGGCGCGCCTTCTGCCCGGCCAACCAGAACGACAAGGCCGAGATCCGCCAGATCGAGCCATATGTCCACTGCCAGAGCACGCACGGCAAGCACAGCCGCCACCACGGCGCCAGCCGCATCTCGTGGCTGACCGGCACCGCCACGTGGGCCTACACCGCCGCCACCCAGCACCTGTGCGGCGTGCGTCCCGACTGGGACGGCCTGCGCATCGACCCGTGCCTGGAACCAGGCAGCGGCAGCACCACGGTGCGCCGGCGCTTCCGCGGCAAGACCTACGAGATCCGCATGTCGGCCGGCGCCACCGGCTGCGGCGTGCGCCGCCTGGTGCTCAACGGCACTCCCCTCGACGGCAACCTGGTGCCGAGCGCGCAGGCGCGCGAGGTCAACCTGGTCGAGGTCCAGGTCGGCTGACGCCGCCGATCCGCCCCTCGTCGGTCAGCTCCCACTCACCGTCCTCGGCCGCGGCGTAGGCGCGCCAGGTGCAGGCCAGGCCCTCGGCCTGGGCCCAGGCGCGGAAGCGTTCCAGCGACGGCCATTGCTCCTCGCGCTCCTCGCCGTCGGCGGTGGTCCAGCACACCAGGATCGCAGGCATGGCGGGAGGATGACACCAGCTGGCGGGCCAGGCAAGGAACCTTCAGCCAGCGTAGTCAGTGCAGCGGTTTGATAGCAAGCCTCTGCTCAAGTTGCGAGCGCTGCAACTGCATAGTCGGAATATCCGAACCCGCCATGATCCTGATGATCGCCCGCCAGCAGGGTGGATGGATCGAGTTCACCAAGCGACGCTGCGAGATACGGCGCAGTCCACGCTCGTGAAGCCCTTGCAGCAGGCGAACCCAGTCACCCTCATGCTCCGGCAGACCAGCCTCGACGGCAAGCACCCGTGGTTCCTTGTGATCATGCCAACCCAAGGCGATCAGAAGTCCATGACGATGTTCGGGATCACTCTCCTTGCGACCGACCTTGTCGAGCATCGCATGGAACGCGAATCCGTCGAAGGGCTCACCGTCAAATCTGTCCTGAAGCATGCTTGCCGCCTCAGCCGCGAATAAGGGACGCAGATGCGCACCCAGGGTGACCGCATGGTCGATAGCCGGGCTTTCTGCGACAGCCGCTATGGCCAGCGTCGGGTCCCCGCTGCACAGCCCCCTGAACCAGAAGTACTCGAACATGCTGCTGCGCAGATAGAGATGACGACGATAGCGCGGTAGCAGACGAGAAGTCCACGCCGTCTCTGATCGCAGCGGATCACTGCGTACCCGCGGCACGATGACCCGCAGTTCACCATAAGGTGATTCGATAATCCGCCTGGTTCCGGCTCCATTGCGCACCACGACAGCACGCCCCGTGCGCGACCGGAGTTCTGCCCAGCGCTCAAGGTGCATGTCTACTTCCGCAAGCATGGCAAGATCCAGCAGGCGTTCCAACCCGCGAGCAAGCACCGGGCGCAGGGTCGTAGAAATGGAGGGGACTGGCGGGGTAGTCATGTCATCACCATTGCTGGAGGAGACTATGGCAGATCCTGGGGTCTGGGAATCTCCGTGGACCTCCGGACTGCGTCACGTGTAGTCATAACAAGAAATTCACCTTTTCTTCCCACGATGCTTTGAAATCCCTCCTTCCCTGAGGCTCCTGCGCATGCGCAGTCACTGAACCGCCATGTTCCGTAATGCGCTCTGCCGCGAGCAGCGCCACACGCCACGAACCCCGCAGGATGATCCACATGTCCCAAGGTCCCTTCCTGTCCGCGCCCGATCGCCCCCCTGAGGAGATCGGCGGAGTCCGGATCGGCGGAGTCCTTGGCGTCGGCGGACTCTCAAGAGTCTATCGTGGCCGGCGGATCGCCGATGGGCAAGCGGTCGCGATCAAGCTCATGCATCTGCCTGACGGCAACGAGGTACGTCGGAAACGGGCCCTGCGCGAATCCGTGGCAGCAGCCCACGTCTCGCATCCTGGCGTGGTCAAGGTCCATAACGCCGGCATCGAAGGCGATCGCGCCTTTGTCATCATGGAACTGATTGAGGGGATAGACCTTTCGTTGTTCATCGAGCGGAAGGGGCCGATGCCAGCGAAACTGCTGCGCAGCGCGGGCTGCCGGCTCATCGAGGCGCTCGCCGCCATCCATGCCGCAGGCTGCATCCACCGCGACCTGAAGCCAGCCAATGTGCTGGCCGATCCGGTTCGACGTGGATTCGTCATCGTCGACTTCGGGCTCAGCAAGATGATCGACGGCTCTGGCTCTAGCCGCCTGACCGCAACCGGCATCATCCTGGGGACGCCTGGTTATCTCGCACCCGAGCAAGCCGATGGCCTGACCGAGCCCAGCTTCCCCAGCGATGTCTATGGACTGTGCGCCACGTTGTGGACCGCGGGATCCGGTAGGCCGCCCTACAGCGGGGACTCGCCGTATGATATCATACGCAATCAGTTGGCCGGGCCTCCGTCAGCGGACATAATTGGTTTGCCACGTCTCATCACCGAGATGCTGCGAGCCGGACTGGAGACCGATCCTGCCGCACGGCCAAAGCTCGACGATCTGCGGCATGCGCTTTCCGGGACCGCCGGAATCAGGACAACTGACAACGGACAACCTTCCCAGGATGGCAATCCGCTATGACCCAGCAGCCTGTTTCCGGTCGTTCACCTTCGTCTGACAGGCTGAGCGCCCTCCTCGCCGAACTCATAGAGGGATACGCCGCACCGATCGAGGGAGAGACCCTGCCCGATTGGCTCGAGCATCAGAATTTCGGCGAAAGCACGGATCCAGTCGACGTACCGACCGACGATGCCCTGAGGCTGGCATCCCTTGACCGGACAGCGCCAGCCGGAGGGGCGGCCAGCCAGTGGCGTGCACTGCTGCATGAGGCCCGAGACGCCGCATCAACCTACCATTCCGTGACCGCCGACGATGGCACGCAAATGGGCGGCGGCACCTTCGGTGCCCTGTTCGATGACCTCGAGGAGATCCGCAGCCAGCACAGTGTCGCCCTTGGTGATCTGATAGCCGGCGGGTCCCTACCGGCTGATGACCACACGAAGGCTCCACTTGCGAACGACGACGAAGTTGGGCCGGACGGGAAACGCTACCGCATCGGCGCGGTCGTCGGCATCGGCGGCATGGGGACAGTCTACGCCGCCGAGCAGGTCCGCCTGGGACGCACGGTTGCCGTAAAGATGCTGCGCCAGGACTGCTCGCCGACGCAGTACCAGCGCCATCTGGCCCTCTTTCAGCTGGAAGCCAGGATTACAGCCAGACTCGACCATCCCAGCATCGTGCCCGTGCATGACGCAGGAGACAGTTATCTGGTCATGAAACTGCTGCGCGGACGGACCTTCGCCCAGGCCGTTTCCGAGCAGCGCTTTCGCGATGATCCGGCAGCCCTCGTAGAGGTCCTGGTGAAAGTGTCGGATGCCGTCGCTTTTGCGCACGCCCATGGGGTGATCCACCGTGATCTCAAAGGTGAGAATGTCATCATCGGCGATTATGGCGAAGTGTGGCTGCTGGATTGGGGCCTTGCCGTCTCCACGGCCGCTTCCGACGATGGCACATGGATCGCTCAGCCCCTCTCCGAGGTGCCGGATGGGCATCTCTGCGCAGGCACACCAGCCTTCCTGCCACCCGAGGTCGCACGCGCCGATCGCGCCGCCATCGGGCCGGCGACCGATGTATTCCTGCTGGGCGCCTTGCTGTACCTCGGACTGTCAGGCCAATCGCCGTATCGTGCGTCAAGCCCGATCGAAGCGGTGATGGCTGCCGCCGAGCACCGGGTCGTCCCGCTGCACGAGGTCGCAGCCAAGACGCCCCATGGTCTGCTGATGCTGGTCCGTCGCGCCATGCATCGGCAACCGGACCGCCGTGGTTCTGCCGCCGCCCTTGCCGCCGATCTGCGGCGATGGATCGCCCGTTCGGCAGCCGAGGAGGCAAGTCGCAAGGCCTTCGAGGAAGGTCGGAACCTGCTGCGCAGGGCGGTCGCGTATTCCCGTCGGGACTGGGACAAGGCTTACCCGGTCTTCACCTTGTCGATCAAGGAATTCGATCGCGCCGTCAGCCTGGATGGTGATTGGAGACAGGCACGCGAAGCGCGCAATATCGCGATGTGGCTGCTCAGCCGCTCGGCTCTGCGTGCCGGCGACTTCTTTCTGGCGCGCATGATCATCAACGGCCACACACCTCCCGTTCCCTGAACCGCCCACTGTTCCAGTCAGAGACCTTGCGGGCGTTGGACAGCTGTCACAACTCGAAGCAACGCGGCCGCCGTCACCCTGTGGCCCGCTAGCATATTCGTTTGCCACTGGCGAGGCAGTGTCCGGGACAGCTTTGAGCTTGGAGTACGAAGGCATCAGTGGTACCAAGACCTATCGTAAGAATAGTTTCTTGACCGTCCCTGCTGGTACGGGACGGGATGCCGCGATGGGCCAGAGCTCTCCCAGCGCCGAGCCGGCAGCCCCATCGGACATCCAGCGCCACCTCGCTGTGCGCGAGTCCAAAGCTGGGGACGCGGCAGCATCCCGAAGTCCGTCGTGCGCCGGAAGTCGTTGTGCCACAACGAGCGGCAAAGAACCCTCAACAAATCTCATCCACAGCATTACGGACTTCACAAAGGCACTGTATGTAAGCCTCTACATAAACCTTATGCAGGTCTGCCCCATGCCAACCCTCGCCTCCTCCCTCAACGCCACCCCCCTGTCCGCGAAGTCGTTGCCCACCGCCCGCGGCCTACGCCTAGTCGCCCTGTTGGCCGCTGCGGTCTCGGCCGCCCACGCCCAGGAGACCGTCGTCCTCACCGACAGCTTCACACGCAGCGACAGCGCCGATATCGGCAATGGCTGGGTCGAGCGCTCGCCGACGCTGTGGAGCATCGCGAGCAACGCGGTGGCGACCGCCGGCGGCGGCACCGACACCCTGGCCAACCAGGTCTACCGTCCCCTGAGCGAGGCCGCCCTCGACCAGTCGATCAGCGCGGTGGTGCGCTACGCGGCGGTGGCGACCACCAACCAGTCGGTACAGATCCGCGTGCGGATGTCCACGCCGACGGGCAGCACCTCGACCATGTACTATCTGAACCAGATCGGTGGTTCGACGACGAAGTTTTTCCTCGGCCGCGCCAATGCGGGCGTGTTTTCCCGGCTGGGCATCGTCTACCTGTCAAAGGCGCTGGTTGCGGGTGGCGTGTACCGCATCCGGTTAGCCGCCATTGGAACCACAGTCGTGGCAGTCAGCGCCTCGATCGAGCAACTGGTCAGCGGCGTCTACCAGCTGCGCGGCGGCCTGACCGTGAACGACGCCTCGACCAGCCGCCTGACCACCGCCGGCGTAGCGGCCTTCACCGGCTCGGGATCCGGTTACACCATCGACGATGTGGTGGTCTCGCGGCTCACCGCGCCGCCGCGCGTGCTGTTCGACGACTTCGCGCGCGCCGACAACGCTGCGATCGGCAACAACTGGATCGAACGCACTCCGGCGATCTTCAGCCTGGCGGCCGGTCGCGTGGCCACGGTGGGGTCGACCTCGGCGCTGGAATCGCTCACCTATCGCCCGTCGAGCGAGGCTGCCCTCGAACGGGCGGCCAGCGTGGCGGTGCAGTACGCCACCGTCGGCAGCGGCCAGACGGCCCAGGTGCGCGTGCGGGTGGCCAATCCATCCGCTGCCCAGGTGTCGTGCTATGTCATTCACCAGGCGACCGGGTCGGCCAGCACCTTCCATGTGGCCCGCGTGGCCAACGGCGTGTACAGGTCGCTGCGGACCCTGTCCCTGATCCAGGCCCTGGTCGCCGGGGGGAACTACCGGCTGTCGCTGGCCACCAGCGGCACCACTCCGGTCAAGCTGGTCGGATCGGTCGAACGGATCAACAGCGACGGCAGCCGGTGGCTGCTGGGCCTGGCCCAACTCGATGACACCGACGCCTCGCGTATCGTCCTGCCCGGCGTAGTCGGCATCAGCGGCGGTGGCTCCGGCTACACCTTCGACGATGTCGAGATCCTCGACCTGGGGACGGTGCAGCCGCCGACCGTGCCGACGGTGACCATCTCCGGTCGCGTGGTGGATGCCCAGGGCCGCGCCTGGCCACTGACCGTCCAGGCGGTGAACAGCGCCGGCCAAGTGATCGCCCAGGCGGCCGGCAGCGTGACCGATGCCCTGAACGACACCGACAATCCGGTATTCCAGCTGCAGGTGCCCGGCAACGCGACCTACACGGTGCGCGTCGCCCCGGACAGCGCGATCGCGACCAGCACCACCGCGACCTCGACCGGCGGCGCGGTCGGCGACCTGCGCGTGACCTGGCAGGTCGCCGCGACCGCCACGCCGACGCCGATCGATCAGTGGCAGACGATCCTGGCCGACAACCGCCAGGTGACCTACAACGCCGATGGCACCATCGCGACGGCGGTCGACGGCCTGGGGCAGCCGCTGCTCAGCCCTGACCTGAGCCCCGCCATGGGCCCAGCAGCGACCACCGGCACCATGCTGCTGCCCCAGCTGGCGGTCACCGAGACGCGCCCGGTGCTGCGTGGCCGCGTCATCGACAGCCGCGGCTTCCCGGTCGCCGGTGCCGTGGTGCGCGTCAGCGGCACCCAGGCCCGCTCGTTGTGGTCGCCGGAATCCAGCGGCATGCCGCCGTCGGCGATGATCAGCGGCGCCACCTTCGTGATGACCGACAGCACCGGCCAGTATGTCCTGCATGGCAACGCCGGCAGCTACACCGTCAGCGTCCTCGGCAATGCCGATTGGAACTACCAGCCCAGCTCGCGCAGCCTGACCCTGGGCACGGCCAACGTCACGGTCGGCGATTTCACCCTCAATAGCGTCAAGGACGAGTGAACGCCGGACCCGACGGCGAACACCCTACCCTCTGCATGACAGGATCATCCATGTTCACGAACATCCACGCCCTCATCCTTGCGACCCTGCTGGTGATCTCGGTGCCGACCGTGTCGGCCGCCGAGGATTGCAACTGGACCCTGCACAAGGTCGCGGCCCAGGCGACCTATCGGGTCACGACGAACACCGGGGCAGGCAGCCGCAAGACCTGGTCGATCTACAATGGAATCTCGACCACGCCGTACGAGGCATATACCCCATACAGCTATCCTCCCCAGGATCTCTTCGACTCCAATTACGAAGTCACCTTCCTGCGCAAGAATGGTCGGATCGTCGATGACACCATCACCCTGCGCGTGTACCAGGTGGGATATGCCAGTTACAGCAGCTGGTTCGGCAAGGATATCCTGGTGGTCGGCGGCAATGGCAGGACCTGGGATGTCGACGAGGCGACCTATGCATCGGTGGTCGCTTCCACCCGCTACAGCGGCTTCTCGGCCTCAAGCACGGCCAGCACCTCAGGAATCACCATTTCCATCGCATGGGACTATAACGCTACCCCGCATCCGCACACAGGCTTCTTGTCCGTCAATTCCCCCACCGTCACGGGAACCAGCGAGGTCAGGTTCGAGATCAAGCCGGATGGCGCCTACGCAACCGGCTCGATGCTGCATACAGACTCCTTGGTCAGCGCGGCAAACAGATCGTGGAACGAGACCGACATCTATGGCAACCAGCACTTCGCTGTCAGCAACTGGACAGAGACCATCGCCCACGAAGCCAAGGCGGCGAGCCTGGGATTCCAGAACGAGCAGGGATATGCCGATCCCTACCTCTTCCCGTGGAACGTCGCGAAGGGCTGCACGGCGTTCAACCCGCTGATCGTCAGCGGGGTCGAGGTCCTGCCCGGGGTCGATCCGGCGGTGACCTTCCCCGGCGTGACGACGCAGTCGTGGCAGGTCGATCTGCCGGCCGGCGGCAGCGAGACGATCCCGGTGATCCCGGTGACCCAGGCGCCGCTGGCCAGCGGCCAGCTCGGCTTCAGCACCAGCGCCTTCCGCTCGGCGGTCACGGCCAAGCGCCAGCGCATGCTGCTGCGCAGCATCTATGAGGAGATCGCCGTCCTGCACAGCATCTACGGCGCCGCGGCCACGCTGCAGGGCGTCGACCCTGACGCTGTCCTCGCTGCGATCATGCCGCTGCCCGACCTCGGCCATGCCTGGTACACCGATCGTCTGAGCCCGGAGCAAAAGGCGGCCCTGATGGCAGCGAGCGTCGCCCTGTCGCCGGCCCAGCTGGCGACCCAGGCGCAGAGCCTGCTGACCACGATCGCCGACCGCAACGGCCTGCCTGGCCGCGCGCAGCCGGTGGACGTGGCTAGCGTGCTGGAGCGTCTGGAAATGGATGCGCAAAACCGGGTTGAGGTGTTGGGGAAGGTGAACTCGCTGATGATGGTGATGGCGATCGATGGTTACCTCGACTCGTCCTACCTGGATTCCCAACCCAGCACTGAGAACGCCATCCTGCCGATCCAGCTCTACGGTGCGCTGGGCAGCACGGTGATGCTGAAGACCGCCACCGCAGTGGCGGATCTCAATCCGAGCGATCTGCTGAGCTATCTGAGCAGCCTGCGCGCCCCGCTGGCCCTAAAGGCCATCGATGCGGATCATGCGGCCTCGAAGCTGACGGCCGCCAGCGACAAGATGGGCGCTACCATCGACTCGTACATCACCCAACCTGGCCTGCTGCGCAAGGGCACGCGTCTGCTGGCGCGGGTCATCGACGAACACCATCCGGACTGGAAGCCCACCACCGAGCAGGCGTGGTGGACCCTCAACAGCACGGAGGTGGGCCATGGCGCCGCCGCGGCCGCCTATCCGGCCGACAGCGCGGTCGGCAGCTACCTGTGGAAGGTGCAGTTCGAGCGTCCGGACGTCGAAGCGCAGCAGCAGACCGTGGCGACGCCCTCCACCACCTGGGCCTGGGGCGACGCAAGTGGTGCCCATGCCTGGAAGCTGCAGTTCATCTTCGAACACAGCAACAAGACCCAGGAGAGCAAGTCTGGCGACCTCACCGGCAAGATGAACCCGGCAGCCAAGGTCATGACCTTCATCAGCGAGAAGATGCTCATCAAGACCCCCTGGGAGTACAAGGTCAAGAGCAACGTCTCGGTCGCTGGCAAGTTCGCTCTTCCTAAAATTGGAAATGGATTCGTCAGCGGCCTCAAGCAGATGTGGGACGACGCCTCGTTGAGCCTGGCCGGTGGCACCGAAGCCGCTGCCAAGATCTTCGTCCAGATCCCCCGTCTCTGGGGTGTACCGATCAGCTTTGTCGTGCAGTTGCCTGAAGTCACCGGCAAGGATTCCGATCCGCTCAAGATCGGATTGTTCCTGCTGGGCGAGGTCAAGGGTGGCAGCGGCTTCACCAATGCCTGGGCCGAAAAGACCACCTACGAAGCGAGCGACTACAACCTCGTCATCGACTTGGCCAACAAGACCATGGGCGGCAGCGTGGGCATGCAGGCCGGCATGGGCATGGGGTTCTGGATGGGCGCCGACTTCCCCAAGTGGGTGACCGAGTATGTCCAGGCCAAGGTCAGCAGCACCTTCATGGTCACCGCCACCGTGTCCATGAACAACACCCCCACCACCATGAACCAGGTGGTGACGCACCCGGTCAACAGCACGATCGATGCCTTCACCATCACCGCCAAACCCAAACTTACCTTGGGAAACTTGACCTGGGAGGTCGAACTCGGCGTCAAGAAGCCCTTCGGGATTCTGCCCAAGGGGTTCTCCTTCAAGCGCGCCGGCCAGTTGGCGCCCTTCGGCACCATCGAACCAGATGCCCCCTACCAGTTCGGCATAAAGCCGATTGTCGAAGGCCTCAAGGCCGTCGTCGGACCGCACTTGCGCAACGCCACCGGCGGTGTCCAGTCGGCGGGAGGCAACGGCAATGGCTGATCCGACCACCACGGATGTGGTGGTCCCGCCGACGGGTGCTGGTTCCACCAGCACCCGTCGGCGTTGGCTGCCGACTCTCGCCGCCGTGCTTCTGGCGGTGGTTTGCGCGCTGGTGCTGGTCTGGCGCAGCTCCGGCCAGCGAGATCCCGACCTGCCCACGCTCGTCGATGTCCCCACAGGGGTGGCGGGCAGCCGCATACCCTTGGCCGTGACCTTGCTCGATCCGCCTTGGGAGACCAGTTCAGGCGATCCGACCACCTTCGATCCCCGGACCGTGCAAGGCTGGCTGGGCGCCTGGTTCAACGGTCATCGCGACGGTCAGCCGCCGTGGGAGCTGTACGAGGCCCAGGCGGCGAAGCTGGGGCGCGAACGCCAGCGCGAATCTGAGATCGACATGCCCACGGACGGGGCGCCAGGTGACGCGCCGGCCGATCTGCGCGGCCTGCGCTTCCGCTGGCTGACCCGGGTCGACACCGAGATCGCCGGCCGCCACTACACCGTCTTGTCGGGCGCCCTGCTGCACGGCGATCAGGTCATGGCCGAGCAGGTGGTGATGCCGCTGATCCGCCACCAGGGGCGGTGGCTGCGCACCGACGATCTCGATCATACCGTGCTCACATCGCTGACCGGCAACTATGGCGCGGCGACGGCAGCTCAGGCGCTGCGTGCCGATCCACTGGGCGTGTTCGTCCGCGAATCGCAGGCCAACCGCATGCCCGATGCCCCGGCCGAGCCGCCGCCGGCGCTGACCCGCCTGCCCGAGGACAGCGCCGGACTGTGCCAGGCCTGGCTGGCCGCGCTGCAGGGCGGGGATACGGTCCATGCCGGCCTGCTGCGCAACCGTCTGATCGATCCCGTCCATCTGCCGGCGGTGCTGGCGACGCTGCGCGATCGCAGCACCAGCCCGACCGCACGCACCGCCGGACTGCGCATGCTGATCGCCAGCGGTCTGGCCGACAACCTGCGCGGGGCCTGCACCATCTTCGGCGAGATGGCGATGCAGCTTCCCGCCGATGAGCGTGGCGACCTCGAACGTTGCTTCCTGGAAGTACCAGGCACGCCGCATCTCGAAGCCGTGCTGGTGGAGAAGCTCGCCGAGGGCCGCATGACGGCGGCTTCGGTCGCCATGCTGACCGTGCTCTGCCGTCGCGGTGGAGCAGCCAGCATCGAGGCGGCGATGCGCCTGCATGGCCGTGGCGTGCTGACGGCCGATCAGGAGGAGATCCTGCGCGATGAACTGCTGATCGCCGGCGAGACGCAGGACGAGGTGCGTACGCGCATTTCCGCTCTGTGGCCCGACGCCGCGATCGGGACCGCCGCCTGCGCCGGACGCGCCCTGCATGAGGATGCCTCTGCGACGCCGGCCATCCTCGATGCGCTGGCCGGCGGCGGCTATCCGCACGAGCCGGCGGTACGTTCCGCGATCCGCGACGCCACCAGCAACGCCTTCGCGCAGGCCTGGGGCGACGAGGCCGGCCAACGCCGCCTGCTGGCCCTGGGCGGCCAGCAGGCGGCGCCGATACCCCGGCGCAACGCCGCCCTGGCCATGCTGGCGCACCTGCATGCGGCCGGGCACCGGGTCGAGGCGCTGCGGGCGCTCTTCGCCGGCTTGCCGGGCAGGTTCGGACACCCCGACCTCGAAGCCTGGGCGGTGACGTTGCGTGATGGCCCGCCGCAACCCGGCGGAACGACGCCCGTCAAACCGCAGCCAGGCGTCCACTGACCACGATCGGGCGCGTTGCCTCATGACCCCAGACCGCATCCCGCTCGCCCTGCATGCGACCGCGTCGGCGGCGCTGCTCTACCAGGGCCTCTGGTGCGCCGCGTGCTCGGGCCTGCAAGTAAATGACCCCCTGCCTGGCGGCCACAGCGCCATGGTCGGGGCGGTGGCCCATGGCGCGGCAGCGGCCCTGGCCGCGCACCCCGCGACCGCGACCCTGCGCCGGTGGACAAGCGCCCTGCTGGCTGGCACGGCCGTGGTCTATGCCTGGATCATGTGGTCGTCGACGGCGCTCTGCCTGCCCTGCCTCCTCATCCAGATGCTGTCGTGGATCGCGGCCGGCAACGATGCACGCAGCGGACGATGGCGCATCGCACTGGCGGGATCGGTCCTGGCTGCCATCGCCTGGACGGGGCTCGCGACCATTGCCAGCCCGCCGCCCTTGCCGAGCGCACCACAGAGCACCGCGGATAGGCCGGAATCCAGCCTGCCAGAGCCATCTGCGTCGCCACCGGCGGCAGCCACCCTTGATCAGCCCGACGCGCATTGGGGCTCGCCGGATGCTCCGTGGCTGCTCGAGTGGCACCTCTCGCCCGGCTGCAGCAACTGCCTCGGTCTCGAATCGCTCCTGCCGCTGCTCGGCCAGCGCGTCGCAGCCGGACAACTGCGGATCCGGCTGCTGCTCAGCGGCACAGGCAGCAAGGCGACCAGTGTCATCGCCGCCGTCCACGCGGCGGAATGGGTCGCCGAACCGGCTCCGCTGGCGGTGTACGCCACCTTGAACCAGCAGTTCGCCGCGATCACCGGCATGAGCGATCTGCTGGCCCGCCTGCCCGCCCAGGTCCCATCCGGCGCCTTGACCCAGGCCTGGACCCGCAACCAGGGCCAGCTTGATGCCGCCTTTCGCGCATCCTTGCAACGCCTGGTTGAACTGCGCGCCGGGGCGACCCCGCAGTGGTGGCTGACCCACGCTGATGGCACCAGGACGACCGGCAGCGACCATGCGGCCTTACGGGCCCAAATCCTCAGCCTGCCCTAGCCGGCCGAGCCCCTGGCACTGCAGCGCAGAGCGTAATGCTGCGCCACCCATGGACTGGTACCGCCTCGCCAAGCCCCTCCTCTTCCAACTGCCGCCCGAGACCGCGCACCACGCCAGCGTGGCGACCGGCCTCGGCCCGCGCGTGGCCATGCCGGCCGACGCCCGCCTGCGCGTGCGCATCGGCGGCGTGGACTTTGCGCATCCGGTCGGCCTGGCCGCCGGCATGGACAAGGACGCCGAGGCGGTGCGCGGCTTCGCGCGGCTGGGCTTCAGCCATGTCGAAGTCGGCACGGTCACCGCCCGGCCGCAACCGGGCAATCCACGCCCACGCGCCTTCCGTCTGCCGGACGATGCGGCGCTGATCAACCGCTTCGGCTTCAACAACCATGGCGCGGCGGCGATGGCGCGGCGCCTCGATGCGCTCGGCACCCGCCCCTGCGTCCTCGGCGTCAATCTCGGCAAGTCGAAGATCGTGCCCAACGACCAGGCGTTGGACGACTACCGCTTCTCGGTGCGCCAGACTACGTGGTGGTGAACGTCAGCTCGCCCAACACCCCGGGTCTGCGCGACCTGCAGGCCGAAGGCGTGCTGCGCGACCTGCTCACCGGCGTACGCGCCGAGCTCGACGGCGTGGCGCCGGGCAAGCCGCTGTTCGTCAAGATCGCCCCCGACCTTGCCGACGCCGGCATCGATGCGGCTGTCGATGCCGCCCTGGAGTCGCGCTGCGACGGCCTGATCTGCACCAACACCACGATCCAGCGCAGCGGACTGTCCTACGACGCGCAGTGGGTCGCCGAGCGCGGCGCCGGCGGCCTGTCCGGCGCTCCGGTGCGCGCCCGCTCGACCGCCGTGCTGGCGCGGGTCGCGCGCCGTCTGCGCGCCGGCGGCCACGATGCCATGCCGCTGATCGGTGTCGGCGGTATCGATTCCGCCGAAGCGGCGTGGGAGAAGATCGGCCACGGCGCCAGCCTGGTGCAGGTGTACACCGGCCTGATCATGCGCGGCCCGTGGCTGGTGCGCACCATCGTCGAGGGCCTGCGCGAGCGCCTCGACCGCTGCGGCCTGGCGTCGATCCAGGCCGCCGTCGGCCGCGAACTGTAACGTTCAGAGGGCGTCGTAGATCCGCTCGGCGATGAACAGCGCGCCGGCCGGCGTCGGGTGGACGGCATCCTCGGCGAAGGCATCCGCGGACAGGCCCCGGGCCAGCAGACCCTGCACCGCAGCATGGAGATCGACGAAGGCGAAGCCGTGCCGGCCGGCGGTGGCGCGTAGCGCCTCGACATAGGCGGGCAGGGCGGTCAGCACGCGATGGCGGTAGGCGGTGGGATCGCTTTCCAGGCTGGCAAAGAAGGGGCTGGCGAACAGCACCCTGGTCGCCGGCAGGGCGCGACGGGTAATTCCAGCGAGGTGCTCGGCGATGACGGCGAACTGCTCGGGCGACTGCTTCGGATTGCTGTCGGGCCCACACAGCCAGCGGTTCACATCGTTGATGCCGATCTTCATCACCAGCAGGTCGGGCCGATGCGCCAGGACATGATCAGCCCAGCGCGAGCGCAGGTCGTCGATGGTGTGACCGCCGATGCCGCGATTGACCACCGTGAGGCGCTGTCCGGGCTGGCGCAGGCTGAGCAGGTCGCTGAACATGCGAACATAGCCGACGCCGAGCGGGACATCACGCTCGCGCCGTCCGCAGTCGGTGATGCTGTCGCCGATGAACAGGATGCTCTGGCCGGTGCGCAGGTCGATGGGCATGGGATGCTCCTTAGGCGGAGGTTGCGATGCGTTCACAGGATTCCAAGCGCTGGGCCGGGGCCGCGCAGTCGCGGAAGGCGTTGTCCACCAGCGTCACGGTGCCATGGAAGGGCGGCAGATCGGCCGGCACGCCTTCGCCGCAGCGGAACTCCGGACTGGCCTGGATCACCGCCGCGCCCCAGGTCGGGCAGGTGGTGCAGCGGGTGAACGTGTTGCCGGTGATGCGCAGGTCGCTGATCGGGCCAGACTCGCCCCAGGTGGCCGAGGACTCGACCAGGATGGCCGAACCAGGCGTCTCGAAATGGTTGCCCTCGACGCGGATCGGCTGGTTGCCGTTGAGCAGCACGCCGCGCGCGCGGTTCCAACGGAAGGTGCAGCCGCGGATCGTGATCGCGGGATAGGCGCTGAGGTTCTCGACGAAGTCACCGCTGGCGATCACCTCGGGCAGCGCCTCGGCGAAACGCAGATCCTGCATCTCGGAATTGAGCGCGCTGACGCTGGCGATGGTCAGCTCGGCCAGCGGCAGCAGATGCGGGGCGCGGCACAGCCGCACCCGGTCGCCGGAGCGGTAGGTGGTCACGCCCTGGTGCTGCGGATGCAGCGTGCGGATGCGCAGGCTGTGCGCATCGCAGCGGCGCACCACCTGGTGATAGAGGCCGTGGGCGTTGATCGCGTCATCGAACTGGTTCTGGAAGCGGCAGGCCTCGAAGCGCAGTTCACCGCGGCAGTTGACGAAATGGGTGCCGTCGGCCGCCAGCGAGAAGCGGCGCTGGCCCGAGGGTTCGACCACCAGCCGGGTGAAGGCCAGATCGCTGCTGTCCTGGGCGATGACGCCCATCGCCCAGCAGTAGTGCAGGGTGACATCCTCGAGGCGCACGCCCTCGGCGCGCTCGAGAAAGATCGCCGGAGCGCGCCGCGCGCCGGTGTCGTGATTGCTGCACCAGAACAGGATGGTGCAGCCGACCTGCGGCCGGGCGCTGGCCGGCCCGCGGATGCGCACCACCTGATCGCCCAGGCTCTCGTAGGTCCAGGCCACGTCATAGCCGGCTCCCATGTTGTCGCCGGTGCCGGGCAGGATGGCGCCGGTCGCGGGATCAGCCGCGAGCAGGCGGCGCACCGGCCAGGTCCAGCCCTCGCCCTCGAGGTAGAGCTGGCTATTCCAGCACCAGGTGCGCTGTGTCGTCTCCAGCCGCACATCGCAGGTGCCAGCCGCGTGATCGACCGCCAGGCAGGTGCCCTGGCAGGTGCCGGGCGTGGCCCAGTCGATCGTCAGGTTGCGGATCGTCACGTTGCGGCAGTCGCGCAGGATGAAGGGCACCAGCGGCGCATCGATGATCCCCGTCCGCCCGCGCCCGGCCTGCGGCGTGCCGCGCACCAGCAGCCGCGCGCCCTGGCCGTCGATCACCACATCGCGCAGCCCCTCGAGCAGGAACGGCGTGCGCACCGTGCCGCAGTCGTTGTTCGACGGACTGATGAAGCGCTCGGCCGCCTCCTCGGGGAAGAGGTTCCAGGCATGCCCGCCGAGGGCGATGGTCCGCCCGTTCCAGTCGTGCTGGGCACGGTGGGCGCGGATCGCGGCGCACAGATCGGCGGGCAGGTTGGTAGAGCCGGGGTCGAGGTCACGCATCATACATCCCACGGTCCGAGGCGCGGGGCACCAGTCAACGCCGACACCCGCCCGCTGGCCTACGCCAAGCGCTGCGGCGCCACGCCAACCCAGCATTAACGTACAGCCGTCGTTACCGTGCGGGTCCCGCGATCCGCCCGAGGATCACCAGGTCGTCGGCATCAGGGCCGAGCTTGCCGATGCCGAAGATGCCGCCCTTCTCCTCCAGACCGGCGAAGACGATGCGCAGTTCGACCGGGCTGGCCAGGCGCTGCAGGGCCGGGATGGCGCTGGTGTCGGCGCTGGCCGGGATGCCGCTGGAGCCTTGCAGGTTGCCCTGGTTGTCGAGCGGCTTGGCGGCGGTGAACGGCGCTTCGCCGACCTTGATGCCGCCCTGCCAGACCTCCAGGCGCGGCTTCAGTTCGCCGCCTGACCAGAAGCCGCAATCGACACGCTTGATGTCGATGGCCTTGCCCGAAACCGGGTTCAACGCGATGGCGTAGTGGTAGGGATTGCGCGCCATCTCCTGGCCACCGACCCAGGTGCCGGCGCCATCGGTGTTGTAATGCTCGTTGTCCTCCAGCAGGTTTGGTCGCGAGGCCTGCAGAGTGGTCGGCTGGACGACCGGCATGCGTGCAGTCGGCTGGATCGGCACGCCCTTCCAGTGCCGCTTCTCCTGGCCCGCCTGCGCCTTGGCGAAGTTCCACGCCAGCAGCGGCAGCACCGTGCCGGCGGGGAAGCGCAGGGCGAGGCTGCCGCTGGCGCCGGCGATGGCGCTGCCGTCTGCGGCGACCAGCGGCTTGACCGCCAGGTCGACCTGCCCTTCGTCCATCACCTCGGTGACCGTCACCGTCCACTCCAGACTGTGGCTGCCCGGTACCGGCTCGACCGCGCAGCCCTGCGGCTGGGCGGTGCCGCCCAGCGTGACCTCGCCGGCGGTGAAGGTCTTGGGCGGCGCGGTGAAGGCGACGCGGAAGCGCAGCGGCAGACCGCTGGCCAGCGACGCCTGACCGGGCGCAGGGTTGACCAGGGCCGTCGGCGCGGCGGCGGCGAAGGTGCAGCCTTCGAAGACCCAGCAGAAGGCCGAAGCGGGCGGCAGGCCCTGGGCGGCTCCACGGGCGGCGTCGAGGACGAAGTCCTTGGCCGCCACGGTCGCCGGCAATTCCCGGCTGGCCAGGCGGATGTTCTCGGCATCGAGGTTGTTGGCCTTCGGATCGCCGGTCAGGGTATGCAGCGTCACCTTCTTCGCCGCGTTGATCGGCAGGCGCAGGGTCAGCGGCAGGGGCGCATCAAGGCGGCGCGAGATGGCGAACACGCTCAGGCGGTCGCCCTTCCGGCTGGCGTAGGCCGCGACTTCTGGCATCGCCTCCATCGCCGCCCGCCGGCCGACCGCCGGCGCGGCGCGCACCGGCACGCGCTCGGTGACCACGCCCAGCACCTCACCGCCACCGTGGTTGTTCCAGAGCGTCAGACTCTGCCAGGCCGGATAGGCCTGGCCGCCGTTCCTGTGGTCGGCGTGCGAGGTCCAGTAGTTGCGGTTGCGACTGAAGGTGAAGAAATTCTGCAGTTGCGCGCCCTGGTAGGTGAAGCCGAGGAAGCAGTCGAGGGTCGAGCTGCCGCCGACCAGCGACTTCATCACCCGACTCTCGCTTTCGACCAGTTGCGGCGTCATGCGTACGCCGTTCAACCCATCGATGTTGTAGCCGGGGCCGGCCTCGTAGCTGCCGATGAGGAAGGGCTTGTTGCCATTGGCAGCGTGCTCGTCGGCCTCGCGGCGCAGGCGTATGGCGGTGGGGATGCCGTCCTGGGCCGGATAGTTGAGCGTCTTGACCAGGGCCGGTTCGAAATCGCCGCTGGGATCCTCGCCGGCATCCCAGCCGCCGTTGTAGGCCGCCACCAGCACATGCCGGCTGGAGGGCGAACGCTTCGCCGCCTGGTAGCCGAAGTCGTTGATCTGCCAGCCGCCGAGGACGAACTCGGTCTTCTGTTCCATCGCCTTGCTCCAGTACGGACTGCGCTTCAGCACCTGGATGGTGTATTCCTGGAACATGCCGTAGATCGCGCCGGCGCCATGCTTCTGTCCGGTCACCGTGTCCGGCATCTCCAGCCAGGCGAGGTTGAACGGCATGATCGGGTTCCAGTTCTCGTTGCTGAATTCGAGAAGCAGCTTCGGGAACTCGTCGATGTACGGCTTCGCCTGGCCGTGCTGCACGCGCCGCCATGCCCACGGCTTGCTCTTGGGCGTGTCCTTGGCCGGGTCGTAGGGCGCGGCGAGGTATTCAACCAGGCCGAGCCACTCGTCCTCCTGCAGGGTGAACTCCAGCTGCAGCCACGGCGAGACGCCCATCTCGCGGAATTCCTTGAGCAGCGCCGACAGGTTGCCGCGGCTGTAGGTGTCCTTGCCGCTGGTGAGTCCAGCCAGCGGATGGCCGAGCAGGTTGTCGAGCGTGTAGCCCTGCGTCTTGCAGGTGTCGTGGGTGCGCAGCGTCGCCATGCCGCTGGCCTTCAGCGCGGCGCGATCGGCGGCATCGTGGCGCACCAGGCCAACGTCCTTGGGATAGACGCGGAAGTTGTCGAGCCAGACGGTGCCGGGCGCGGTCCACTGCAGGCCCATCTGCCCGACCGAGCCACTCTGGTCGAGCTTGCGTGGTACGGTGAATTCAGCGGTGAACTTCTGCCACTCGCCGGTCATGGCGAAGTCGATCGGCTTGAACTCGCCGCTCATCGGCCCGGTGAAGTGGAAGCGCAGGGTCGGCTCGGCCAACCCTTCCTGCCGCGCCAGCACCTCGACCACATAGGTGCGCGCCGGATCCAGCACCTGGTACCAGTCCTGGGTCAGGTCGGCATGGTTGTATTTGCGGATCGAGACGATTCCCGCCTCGCGGCTCTCAATGCGCTGGCAGGTGGCGCCACCGTCGGGCGCATCCGTGGGCAGGATGCCAGGGTGCGGCACCAGGGTGAAGGGGTGCTCGCGCGCCTGCCAGGCTCCGGCCGGGGTGAACATCGGCGCGAAGTCGGGTGGTGCGGCTCCATGAGTGCCATGCAAACGCGGGGCGAAGTCGGTGCGCGCCAGGCTCATCGCCGTCTTGGCCAGCAGCACCATGTCGCCGGGCAGGAAGGCGAAGCGGTCGCCGCCGCCCTCGCTGCCCATCTCGATGAACTGACCCTTGTGGGTCGCGGGATCGGTGAACGAGCGCTCGATGCGGTAGCCGACGATATCGCCGCCCGCCGCCTGCCAGGTGGCGGTGATCAGTCCGGTGGCGGGGTCGCAGGTGGCCTGGAAGCCGCCGACCGCAGCCGGCGCGCTGCCGGTGGCCTTCTCGTCCAGGCGCGGCGCGCTCTGGCTGAAGACGTTGCTCGGCTTGGCGCGCTTGTCCCCGGCGATATCTGGGTGGACGATCGGCACTGCGGCCGAGCGCGCCCCCAGACGACCGGCCTTGTCCATCGCACGCACGCAGAGCCACCACTGCTGACCGGGCCGCGACCAGTCCTCCATGACGAACTCGCCGCGCGTCGTGCCGGCCGGCACCAGGCCATCGGCGACATGGCTCCACTCGCCACGCTCATAGCGTTTGGCGACACCACGCAGCTTCTGCACCAGCTTGCCGTCCTCGATGCGCAGGACGCGGACGGTGGAGCCGTCCCACCAGCCGCCGGGATAGCTGTCGTAGAAGTCCAGGTTTGACGCGATCAGCTTGCCGACCGCCGCCTCGCTGACATGGAACCGGTTGCTCGACCAGTACATCGGCTCGAAATTGAAATCGACCAGTTCGTGGCGCGGCCCGGTGGTGGCGGTGTAGGCGCCGGGATCCGGGGCGACGACCTGTGGCGTGACGCGCAGCACCGCGGGCTCCTCGGCAGCGAAGCAGGCGAGAACGGCGAGGGTGGGGACGAGATGGCGGATCATGGCTGCTTCCTGGGCGGGGCGCACGAGGCGCGAACGATGAGTCGGGACGGAATCGGTGCCGGTTGCGCCGGCCCTTTGCCGGCTAGGACGGCCAGGACGTGGCGGGCGGCGGTGGCGCCGACCTCCTCCCACGCCGGGCTGATGCTGGTCAGGGCCGGCTGGGCCAGCGGCGCCTGCAGATCATCGATGCCGATGATCGAGCGCTGGTCGGGGACGCGCAAACCGCGCTCGCGCCAGACGGCGAGGATGGCAAGGGCGATAAGATCGCTGCCGGCCAGAACCGCTGGCGCGTCGTGTCCCGCCCATGCCCTGCGCAAGGCCAGCAGCAGGTCGTCGCAGCCGCCATCCCATGCTGGATCGGCGCCGAGATCGATAGCCGTCCAGGCCAGTCCATGGCGTCGCGCCGCCGCTGCTGCCAGGCGGCAGCGATCGTCCTGGCGCTGATGGTCCACCCAGGCCACGGTGCGGTGGCCAAGGTCGGCGAGATGGGCGCAGGCAGCATCCAGTCCGGGGGCGAGATCGCAGGTGGCCGAGGGTACCCCGACAGTGCGATGGAGCAGGGCGACGAAGGCGCCGTCAGCGACCTGCAGGGTTTCGGCCGCCTCCTCCGGCGTCAGGCCGACCAATGATACGATGCCGGCCACCTGATGCCGGGCCAGGGCCTCGAGGGCTGGCTGGTGGCCCGGCTGGTCCGGCCGATGGACGCCAAGCAGGACCGGGTCGTAGCCGGCCAGTTCCAGGCTCAACTCAATGCCGTGCAACAGGCGGATGTGCCAGGGATGCCACCACATGCCGAGGATGCCATTCCAGCCGAGGATGCCGATCGCACGCGGCCGGCCGGTGCGCAGGGCGCGGGCCTGCGGATTGGGACTGTAACCGAGCCGGGCGATCTCCGCCTGCACCCGGGACGCGGTGGCTGGCCGAATGCGGTGCGTGCTGGCGCCGCCATTGGCGATACGACTGACGGTAGCCGGGCTGACGCCTGCAGCACGGGCGACATCAGCCAGAGTCGGACGCGCGGCCAAGCGTCGGGGCATGCGGCTGTTTTTGCGCCATATTTTCAATGCGCAATCGTGATCATTCCATCTAGCACCGGTCGTGCGATACACCGGCCAGAGAGTGCATGCCCCCCAGCGGCCTGATGACCCCGTGGGAGGGTCATCAGGCAGGGGTTGCGCAGCGCGTCCAGGATCCCAGGCACGGCTCAGCCATCCAGGCCCGGCAGCATCGCGGGAGTCAGCGCATGCTGCAGGGGTTGCCCAGCCAGGCTGCGACCGAGGTCATCGGCAAGCCAGCCGAGGCCGCGATCGACCGAGGCGAGCAGGCCGCCAGCGCGATGCGGGGTGAGGTGCAGGTTGGGCAGGCCGCGTAGCGGAGAGTCGGCGGTCAGCGGTTCCTGGTCGAAGACGTCGAGGGCGGCGACCAGATCGCCCTGCGCCAGCCGCGCCGCCAACGCCTGGTGATCGACCAGCGCGGCGCGCGCCACGTTGATGAACACAGCATCGCGGCGCAACAGGGCGAACTCCGCAGCACCGATCAGCTTGGCAGTGCCGCCGGTGTTGGCGGCGCACAGTACCACGACATCAGCGCTGCGCAGCAGGTCGTGCAGCGGCACCGACTCGACCTGGGCTGCCTGCGCCACGGCGGCAGGCAGATAGGGATCATGGACCAAGACGCGGCAGCCGAAGGGTGCGAGCAGTTCGCGCAGGCGGCGGCCGATGCGGCCGAAGCCGATGATGCCGACCGGGCGTCCGCTCAACTCGCGCTCGCGCGGGTCGATGTCGCCGGGGAAGTCGGCGACCCAGGCCTCGCGCCCGGCGCGCATCGCGGCGTGGAGGTCGGAGGTGCGGCGCAGCAGGCCGAGGGCCAGGGTCAGCGCCATCTCGGCCACCGCCGGCGACCAGCAGCCCTTGGCCAGCGAGACGGGCAGGCCGCGGCGCAGCGCCGTCTCGGCGGCGGCGCGCCCGCAGTCGAGCTGGCCCGACCAACGCAGATTGGGCGCGGTATCGAGCAGCGCGTCATCGAGGGCCGGCCAGCTCCAGTAGATCAGGCGGTCGGCCCAGGCGAGGTCGGCGCGGATCTCGTCGGGGGTGTTGTGGCTGGTCAGACGCACGGCGTCGACCTGGGCGGCGGCGCGGTCGATCGCGGCGCGCACCGCGGGGACGGTGAAGAAGCCGGGCGGGAAATTGACGAGGAGCTTGGACATGGGATCAGCCTTCCGTGCAGGGGATGGTGGCGCCGCCCAGGGCGGCGGAGGCGGTTACGGCGGTGACCAGGCCAAGGCTGCGCAGACCGTGCGCGGCCGGGGCCGAGGCGCGGCCCTCGCCGCGCAGCGCGGCGAGGAATTCCACCGTCTCGGCGGCGTAGGGGTCGCCCTCGCCGC
>JFJP01037797.1_pt1 | contig 23003 bp, 17 predicted proteins | sample 431651 | NCBI WGS metagenome assembly JFJP01 (sample SAMN02602958, study PRJNA72255) | Microbial mat metagenome, whole genome shotgun sequencing project. | biome: fresh water; feature: sink hole; material: water; isolation source: purple microbial (photo- and chemosynthetic) mats found in...
TGAAATATTTTTAACCAATTGATATTTCTGGGACCAACGCCATTTATCGGTAGTGATATACTTGAGTGCTGAAAGGGCGTTATCAAGACGAGATTTCATCCATAAATCATCTCCCGTTGCTTTCCATGTATAATACAAACCCTCAATAAATAAATATTCAACATCTGCCTCTACCGCAATGCGATGAAATTCGTATCTATCGCTATCGACAGAACGAAAAAAACCACCATAATCAAATCTATTTTGCCAATGGTTATATACACCAGGTGTGCGGGTATTAATATTATCCCAAATCATACCATCTTCTCTTTGATAATTGGCATATAAATCAATAGCCGATTGTAAATCGTGATAAAAATATTTCATGCCTTTCATGGTATGAACATGATCGCGCAACCAAGGTACAAAATAAGTATAAAATTGATTGTCGATGCGCACAGTAGTTACTGGAATTGCTTCACCCCCAGCATCGCCAATCATACTCCAATATAGCATGTCAAGTATTTTTTTATACGTACCGCCTTCATCATTAATTTGGGTTTTGCAATCTACCTTAAATGTTGCTTTATCTATAACTAATCCTTTCTCATCTTTAAGGTATACGGTATGAGTACCCAGAGCGCCTGCAATAGTAAAAGACAGTTGTTCTTGATGGGGCATTTTAATGTATTCATTTCCTTTGGAATCACAAATACTTACAGAACCTTTGGCTTTCCCTAATTGAATTGTAATATTGGAAAGCGGTGTAAAATGCTTGCCCTTTGATGGACCTGTTAAATTTATTAATTTCCCGTTACAAATAGAACCTTCATTAAAAGGCTCTGCTGAAGAAATTAAAAAAAAAAACAGACCCAGGGCAAGCAGATACACTTCTCTCATTAGTTTTTAATTTAGTTTGAATGGGTTTTTTGAATAACCTAATGCAAAGATAAGCTAAATTGAATCAAAATGCAAGTTAAATAACTAAATATCAGAATGTTAAAAAACATAACATTGCGGATATATACTATATTGAATAATTATTAACTGATTAATAATTAAAACATTAAACCGAGTAGTAATTAATGAGAATTGCATGAAAATACTAAATAATTATTTTTCTAAAATCAGAAAGCTCCATCCATCAGGATGCGTTTTAGACTTTTTAGTATGCTCAATAGCATTAATTATTTTCTTTTTATAGGCCCAGCAGGTTTCTCGTCGGAGCAGAAGGATATCAGAAAGCTTATCGGCACTGATCTGCTGATTACGGCTCAGCAGGAATAGCATATAAAATGCCTTATTAACAGGGATTTTAATATAGCTAAAAATGGTATTGGCTGTAATAGTCTCTATGTTATTGCATTTGGAGCATCTACGCGAATAAGGTTTGTTTCCTAACGAGTATTTAGTGTTCGCACATGACTTACAAACAAAACCATTCTTCCATTTCAGTTCCTCTATAAAATTAAAGCAAGCCGCTTCATCAGGATAAATTTTTATGAACTCTTCTAAAGAAACCTGTTTATCTTCTACTCGTTTTTTAGTTTGGTCTTTTAAGTCGTCAGACAATTGAATATTTTCCTTTTTCAGGAACTGATTCATACTGTGAATCGTCCTGTTAGCCTCCTCCCATTCCAAAGTACGCTCTCTTACTTTTATTTCAAGCTGCGCATTTGTCTGATCCTTAATCAATTCCGTTTCTTTCAATTGTTCAATAATTTGATCCTTTAATTGGTTGTTTTCTTTAAGATAATCCAATGTTTTCAATTGAGCTATATCATGCTCTTTTTTTATGATGCGGAATCGATCGGCTAAAGCTAAAGTAAAGAACAAAACTTCGGCAATACCAGTATTGTAAAGAGAAAAGAATCGAATAAAATTTAGAGGCATTACCTGAATATAATGCAAAGTATGAACAATAAGTCCGATGTACAAAATAGAAAAACCAACAATAACAAAACGAGCAGGCAAAAAACCGTTTCTAAAAGCCATAATGGAAGCTAAATAAGCAGGAAAAAGCAGTGCATTATCGATATAGGGATTATACAAATCAATTCTATCAAATAAAGTTCCATATAAATAAATAAGCAATCGTAAGATAATGGAAAAGCTTAACGCTGAAGATATCCATTTGAATTTATCTAATGGTTGCAAAAAATACTTAACATAGAATAATAAAAAGACCGTTATGCCAACAAAAGGAATAGTAAAAAAATCTCTGTGCCAAGGTAAGTTAAAATAAGTTACGAAACGCAGAATGATTCCCCAGTCAACCATTGCAAATAGTAAGAATGAGAGTATGTACAAAGAATAATAAATGTAAGCCTTTTCTTTATTTAAGAAATAAAAAGATAAACTATACAAACCAGCTATAATAAGGATTCCAATAAATATTCCCATGTAAAGATGGCTATTGGCTGACTGGTTGTACAAATTAAAATGTTCTAGAGAAACTATATTAACCGAATTATAATTTCCACTTTCAATTTTTAAGTAATAATATTTATTTAGATCACTGTTTAATAGCGGGAAAGCTATGCTCGTTGATTTAACAAACCATTTATGGAAAGGGACACTCATGCCTGCCATCATGGAATCGACAGATAAGGAATCGGAATAATAAAATAAAGTAGCCTTTTTGATGCGTTGTTCGATAAAAATATACTGATCGTTATTTTTGTTTTTCGAAGGTTTCAATACAATCCATGAGACAGTGTTTTTGGAAACTTCAATATTAAATGAGGAGGATAAGGGGCTAAACTTTGTGATTTCTTTTTGCACGGAATTAATTTGAATCTCATTATGCTTATCTAAATAAAAGAAGATAGAATCAAAATGAGACTGAGCCTTTAAGCAAGCGCATGAGGCCAGAATAAACACAATTAGAATCCTAAAGCTTCTCATCTTCATTCAATAAATATCAATGGGAAACTGTTTTTATTATACTTGCTCACTATTTTTGATGATTTTGGAGGTAACGGTATTATAAAAGATGCGGGATCCGAATTTTTCAGTACTTCAGAAATATTCTTTTGTTTTCCTCTTTTAGTACGAATATCAATTATTCCTCCAGAAGCAAAAGCGGTGTACATTTGGGTTTCACTTACACTTGTTAAAACTTGAATTGATTCAATATCATAAACTGCAATAGATTGTAAAACACCTATACTGCTTCCTTGCGGGATATTGTCTATATAAATCAAAGCCCCTTCAGGGAAATTAATACTGCTATTTCCATAAAAAAGAATTTTATTACTAGTTACCGTAAAAGGTTTAATTTGTCGAATAATGGTAAGAACATCATTTGGAACTTCTGATGACCAATGTATCTGGCTGTTAGTGCGGATTAATGCAATCATTCCTTTCCTCATCAAAGGATTGAACACTTCGAACACAAGACTATCGCTTATTAGACTAACAAACATTTCTATAGCTTGATTTTTAGACTGATTTAAAAAAGTAGAAGTATCTTTCGTGCTAGATTCATTCTTTATATCAGGATTGCCAATATAGAAGGATTTTACAGGCACTACATTTGCAGGTTCGTTTTGCATCCGGTCAGTATAAAAAGCTGCGAAATACATACCTGCTGGCCATTCAGGATCAACAGGCATTGTTAACTGATTATATAAGCCAGTTGATTTATATTGTAAAGACTTTAAAAATAATCCATTTTGGAAATACAAACGGATATAAATATTTCTACTGTAACTGGGTTGTAAGTTCTGATTAATACTCCCGGTAAGTATATGCATTATAAGATTGCCCCCTGGAGAAATACTATCAGAATGAAAAGCAACAGCAAGTCTCTCACGTATCTGATTGCTGTAATGGCCATTGATTTGATTTAACAAATCATCCTTTGGGTTTATTTGACCTAATACAAAGCTAGAGAAAACTAAGAGTACTAGCGAGTAATAGTATTTCATCCGTACAAAATAAAGTTTTAATGGTCGTATGGAACTCGCATGTTTTTGTTCATAAGTGTATAGCTTCGCTGAACTCGCAAACTCGGTTGTGTTTTGTCCTAAACATGCTCGTTTCATAAAGAAAAGTATTAAAAGTGGAAATGTATTAAAAAAAGTCGGATTTTCAAAAAAACAAAGGCTAAGAAAAATTATAGCTAAAAAGTTTGCGTAAAAAATTTAAATTGCATACTTTAAACCCCAAAATTAAAGATGAAATATGAATAATTTTTCAGAACAACAATTGGCGCAGATGGCGCAGCGTGGAATTTCTATGGTTCAAATTGAAGAGCAGTTAAGGAACTTTGAAAATGGCTTTCCATACATTAAATTATTAAAACCTGCAACAACAGCAGATGGAATAAGTGTAACCAATAGTGAAGATATTGCAAGATATGTTCAGAAATACCAGAATAGAGCAGAAAGTTCCAAAGTCATCAAATTTGTACCTGCTTCTGGAGCTGCTTCGCGCATGTTTAAATCCTTATTTGAGTTTTATGAAAAATACAAAAATCATCCAGAAAAAGCTGATATAACAGAAAATGGTTCTGTACGAGAGTTTTTTGATTTATTATCCAATTTTGCGCTTTATGGTGATTTAACCACGATGCTGGCAAAATACAATAAAAATGTAGATCAAATGCTAAAGAACAAACTATACATTGAATTACTAGATGCTGTATTAAATGAAGAAGGCTTAAACTATGGAAATTTACCTAAAGCAATATTAAAATTTCATCAATATAATGAGCATACCCGCACAGCATTAGAAGAGCAACTGGTAGAAGGTTATATGTATTCCCGAAGCGGAAAAAAAGTATATATGCATTTTACGATTTCTGAAGAGCATGCAGACTTATTTAAGTCTTTATTAAAAAAAGTACAATCCCACTATGAAGAAATGTTTGAAGTACAATATGATATTAGTTGGTCGGTACAAAAAAAATCTACTGATACCATTGCTGCAGATGAGAAAAACGAGCCTTTTTTGGAAGAAGGTAAACTAATCTTCAGGCCAGGCGGACATGGCGCTTTACTAGAAAATTTAAATGAATTAAATGGTGATATTGTTTTTATAAAGAACATCGATAATGTAGTTCCCGACAGAATAAAAGGCGAAACGGTTACCTATAAAGAGGTATTGGCAGGCGTATTAATTGAACTTCAATCGCAAATTTTCTCCTATTTAGAGCAAATGGAAGATACTGCTTCTGTAGACAAAAATAAAATTGAGGAATTGATGCATTTTGCAAAGCAACTGAATATTGTTGTACCTGAGCAAGTTTTAGAAGCCGGAAATCAGACTGTATTTAAATTTTTACAAGAAAAATTCAATAGACCAATCAGGGTATGCGGAATGGTTAAGAATACTGGGGAGCCTGGTGGTGGACCATTTTGGGTTGAAAAAAATGGTATTCGATCATTGCAAATTGTGGAAAGCTCACAAGTTGATATGGATAATAAAGAACAAAAAGAGTTATTCATGAAAGCAACTCATTTTAATCCGGTTGATTTGGTGTGCGGCATAAAAGATTATAAAGGAAGAAAATTTGATTTATTGCGATACCGAGATTCGAATACCGGATTTATTAGTGTAAAATCAAAAGGGGGGAAAGCACTAAAAGCGCAAGAATTACCAGGTTTGTGGAATGGAGCAATGGCTGAATGGATTACGGTATTTGTTGAAGTACCGGAAATAACCTTTAATCCGGTAAAAACAATCAATGATTTATTAAGAAACGAACATATAAAATAATGCAGCATCAAAAAACATTTTTTTTTCTTTTGTTATTTTTAATTTCAAAAGTGATAGCCCAAAAGACAATTATTTATGAAGATTTTTTTGTGGACAACCGTCACTTATGGATGCAGCATGATTCGCCACTATCGTTTAGCTTGATAGATAAAGGTTCTCTAATGCTTGGAAATAAAAAAGATGGAGTAGAATTTACCATAAAACAAGGATTTTATATTGATTCCAAAGCTGATTTTCAATTGGAATGTGACATAAAGGTATTGGACGCTTCTGCAAAAGGATATTATGGCATTATATATGGATATTTAGATAATCAAAACTACTATGCCTTTTTATTGAGTCCAGTAGGTTATTGCAGACATATAGAGGTAAAAGAATCTAAAACCAAGGAATTAGCTGGTTGGGAAGAAATTGAGACCTATCATGAAAATGGGATAAATAATCGCATTGTTATTCAAAAGATGGGAGGAAATCTTATATTCAAGGTAAATGGAATAGATGTTTTGTATGAAAATTTTAGAAATTTTTATGGGATGCATTGTGGTTTTATGGTGGGCGACAAGATTAAGATATCTGCAGACAATTTGCTATTTAAGCAGGACGGCGCAAAAATTAATGTAGTTGAGAATTCCATTAATGGTTATAAAAAAGAAAACTTAGGTGATAAAATTAATTCTTCATTTGAAGAATTAAATCCTTTAATATCACATGATGGAAAGACCTTATATATTTGCAGGAAAAATCATCCTGAGAACATCGGAATACTCCATAAAGATGATATTTGGTATTCACAAATTGATGTAAACGGGACATGGAAGAGTTTAATCAATATAGGGAAACCGATAAACAACATAGAGAATAATAGTACTATATCGGTTACCCCTGATGGCAACACGATGTACATTATAAATAAATACAAACCAGATGGAAGTTTTGGTGGAGCAGGAATATCCTATTCAAAAAAAACAGCAAAAGGATGGTCTATTCCCCGCGAAGTTATCATAGATGGTTTAAAGAATGAACATTATTTTGCAAATTATACGTTTTCTGCAGATATGAATTATTTAATTATGTCCTTAGATATAGTATTTGAAGGAGAAGGAGAAATGGATTTATACATAAGCAACAAAATAACAGAGAGCAGATATAGCAAGCCAATAAATCTGGGAAAAAATGTAAATACCTTCGCATCAGATTTTTCACCCTTTCTGGCATCAGACAATACTACTTTATATTATGCAACATCAGGAAAACCAGGCTTTGGGAGTGCTGATATTTTTGTAACAAGGCGATTAGATGATAGCTGGACAAATTGGACAGAACCGAAAAACTTAGGACCTGAAGTAAATGCCCATAGTTGGGACGCCTATTATACACTACCAGCATCGGGCGAATATGCATATTTTGTATCCTATGATTTTTATGGAAGTGGAGATATTTATAGAATAAAAATGGCTGAGTCATCAAAACCCAATCCAGTATTATTAGTACATGGATATGTATTGGATTCAAAACAAAGGAAACCAATAAGTTCAGAAATAATTTATACTGATTTAGAGAATAATAAAATTGCAGGAATTGCATCGTCCAATCCCATTGATGGCTCTTATGAAATAATTCTGCCATATGGAAAGCACTATGCATTTTTGGCTGCCCGAGACAGTTTTTATTCCATAAGTGATCATATTGATAGTAAGAATATAAAGAAATACGGTGAAATAAGGCGCGATTTATTACTTGCCAAAATAGAAAAAGGTCAAATTATCCGTTTGAATAACCTATTTTTTGATGTAGACAAATGTGAATTAAAACCATCCTCTTACGCTGAGCTAGAAAGGCTTGTAGAGATATTGCAAAAATATCCAGATATGAAAATTGAAGTTATGGGACATACAGATGATGATGGAACAGATATTCACAACGAAAAATTATCAGAGAACAGGGCACAATCGGTAGTAAAATATCTTTCTACAAAGATAGATTTACATAGATTAACTGCAAAGGGATATGGAGAGAGCATTCCATTACTTGATAATATAAATGAAGAAAATAAGGCGGTAAACAGACGCGTAGAGTTTAAGATTATTGAATTATAATGCAATTGATTATAATTTAGGGGAATAGTATGCTAATTAATGCATATTGATAACATTTTGGTTTTTAGTTTCATATATTAGAGATAATATATAATTTCCCACATGTTTTCTATAATGGCTTTCTTCATAATAATTATGAATATCGTTTGTAATATTGTTTTTACCTGAAAAATCAAATACATTTTCGCTTGTGAAAATGTATTTGAGAGTCTTCAAATCGGCATCATTAATTTTCTTTTGGTCATATAGCGGGCTTATAATTATTTTATAATTGGTATTGTTTTTTTCTAAAATACATTTAATTTCTTTTAAAATCTCTAAGCATTGTAAATTTATTTTTTGTTCTGAATAGAGTTCGCGATCTGGTCTATTATAAAATATATTCTTTCTTTCATCATAATATGCATGTACATCTAATAATATTTTATGTTCTTTCTGAGTCACATTAAATGGTACATAAACGCTGTCAGTACTAAGGCTATCGAAATTTAAAAAACCAATCATATAATCTCTTTTAGTTTTAAACAGTTTATAATCAAGATATCGTATAAAAAAACCAGTAAAAATATAGTCTTTTAAATATTCAGTAATAAATTTATATCTGCTTTCATCTGAAACACGAGGATGTTTAATATACAAATGCCCCTTACTATTAACCGTTTTCCCCAAGGTTAAATCCGAGTCAATAATCAAAAGCAGATTATTTATTGGGACATTTTCCTTATCCAATAGTCTCAGCTTACCTCTCATTCCATAAATTGATTCAGTAGACGCAACAAAAGAATAAACTTCATCCGATTTATTCAATTTTAATTTCCAATCGTTACCGTCAAAACCACAGCCTGCTCTAGAACTTCCTAAAATAAAAGAATTAAATTTTCCTTTATTATTTAAAAAACGTTCTGTAGCAATAAAGTCTTCATTATAGCTAACAATAGAATTATTGTATTCGTTATATTTTTTTAGAATTTTAAATGGATCAAAATTAAGGAATGTCCAAATTGGTATAAAAAAAAGTAACAATAAAGGTAAAGGAAATAACAATATTTTTTTAATAAACTGACTCATATTATTAAAATTGAAAATAAATAAAAGTTTGCTCGCTCTTACCAAGCGAAGCGTATATAATAATAATGATTATAAGATAATAAAAACCATATCGAATAAATCTTTTTGAATTTAAAGCAAGCTTTTCAATAGCATAGTTTTCATTTCTACCTATCCATTCAATAACAATAAAGAATATTAAATATAGCAATGTATATATTGCCCCAATCATGTTTGAAAACTTAGGGTAATCGAAAATTGAACTGCTAAAAATACCAGAAATATATTGTAATGCATGCCCAATATCTTGAGCTCTAAAGAATATCCAAGCAAAAACAGTGAGTCCGAAAGTAGAAATAATAAGCAATAAATCCTTAAATGAAGGAAAATATTTGCCTTTTGCGACAATTTCAATATTATTTCGGTTTTTGTTAGTTAATAATAAAGGTAAGAAATATAAAGCATTCAAAGCACCCCAAGCGATAAAAGTCCAATTTGCACCGTGCCAAAATCCACTCACAATAAAAATAATGAAAGTATTACTAACCTTCATAAAAGTTCCACCATTGCTACCACCTAATGGAATATAAAGATAATCTCTAAACCAAGTAGACAGAGATATATGCCATCGCCTCCAAAACTCTGCAATGTCTCTTGAAAAATAGGGAAAAGAGAAATTTTTCATTAAATTAAATCCAAATAAACGAGAAGTTCCAATTGCAATATCGGAATATCCAGAAAAATCGCCATATATTTGAAAAGTAAAAAAGAATGCCCCTAAAACAAGAGTACTTCCATTCATATCAGAAGAATTATTGAAGATCTGATTGGCATATTCAGCACAATTATCTGCAATTACAATTTTTTTAAACAAGCCCCAGAGTATTTGACGCATGCCATCAACAGCAGCTAAATAATTAAAAGTTCGTTGCTTGTAGAACTGAGGTAATAAATTGGTTGCACGTTCAATTGGACCTGCAACCAATTGGGGAAAAAAGCTTACAAATGCAGAGAAAGCAATTAAATCAGTAGTTGGTTCTAGTTTTCTCTTATATACATCAATGGTATAACTTAAAGTTTGAAAGGTATAAAAACTTATTCCTACGGGTAAAATAATATCGAGTGAATTAAAGCCAAATGTATTTGATAAAGCAGGAACCAATGCATATAATGAATCTAAAAAGAAATTGAAGTACTTAAAAACACATAAAACTCCAAGATTTACAATAATACTTATCCATAAAATAATTTTTCGCTTAAAAACAACATTTTCATTTTTAAGTTTCACACCAATAGAATAATCAAGAATTGTGGAGAAAAAAATTAATGATAGAAACCTCCAATCCCACCATCCATAAAAAATATAGCTAGCCAAAACAATGAACCAATTTTGTAGCTTCAAGTTTTTATTAACTACAAACCAATACAATATAAAAACTATGATTAAAAAAATTGCAAAATCGACTGAGTTAAATAGCATTTTCTAAATATTCAAAAGATTATTAAATCAAAATACATTATAAAAACTATAATTCCACCAACTTATTCTTAATAGCAAACATTACTAGACCAATAGAGTTTTTATATCCGGTTTTTTCCAAAAGATTGGAAACATGATTTTGAACGGTGCGCTGACTTATAAAAAGGCCATCAGCTATTTCTGATTGATTCTTACCGGTACACAATTCTCGTAAAATATCAATTTCTCTTTCGGTAATATTAAATTTCTCAATAGCAGAAATATCTTTTTTATTGCCTAAGATCATATTTTGCAATAACTCTTGTGAAATGTACGACTTACCAGAATGCACGGCTTGTAACGCATTAATAAGCTCTATTCTTCCCGATTTTTTTAAAATAAATCCTTTTGCGCCTGCCTGTATCATATCATGATAATATTTTTGATCGCCAAACATTGTAAGAGCTATCACCAATTTATCAGGATATTGTTTCATTATTTCTGTTGTAGCTTGAATACCATCCATCTCAGGCATAGATATATCCATAAGAATTATATGAATGTCAATTAATGAGCATAGCTTTAACATTTCTTTACCATTGGATGCCTCTCCAGCTATTTCGAATTCATCTAATTTCTCAATAATTTGCTTCACTCCCTCACGAAATAATTCATGATCATCGGCTATCGCAATTTTAATCTTACTATTCATAATTATTTAATCAAAATTATAATCTTCACTTGCAATCCATTTTCTTTAGACGTTATTACATCAAATTCACCGTTTAGTAATTTTATTCGGTTACCAATATTGGTTAAACCCATTCCTTTTTTATTTTCTTTTACAACATTTAAATCAAAGCCAATTCCATCATCTTTGTAAGCTAATTCTAATATGTTTTCGTTTTGCAAGAGTTGAATATAAATATTTTCAGCCTTAGCATGTTTAAGGCTATTATGAATAAGCTCAATAGCTATTCTATATAACGTGATTTCAATTGTTTCATTGAACCTAGTTTTCTCAATTAAATTCAAATGTATTTTCACCATATTTTTCATTCGTAATTTGTTACAGAATGATTCAATGGCTGCAGAAAGTCCAAAATTGGTAAGGATATGCGGACTTATATTATTTGATATTTCTTCCAATATTTTGATAGCTTCATCTAATATTTCAACTGATTTTTGAATGGTATCTATTTTTTCTGATTCTACTTTTAATTGCTCCACTTCATTTAAATAAAGTTTAACAACAGATAAAGTTGGTCCCAAGCCATCATGCAATTCTCTAGCTATACGCGTACGCTCTTTCTCCTCAGCATTCGACATGGCCTGTAAAACATTTAATTCAGCCGTTTTTCTGTCGGTAATATTTCGGGTAATGAGCAGCACTGCTTCCTTTTCTTCAAAATCGATCAAACGGGCATTTGCTTCAAAGTATTCAGTTCCATTTGGCCTTTCAATTGCTAATTCAAATAACAGCTCGTTCTTTTCCATTAATTCTGGCTGCATCAATTTTATTTTTTGGGCTTGCGAAGGACCCAATAAATCATAAATATTCATTTTAAATAATTGCTCCTTTGTTAATCCATTCCGCTCAATAAAGCGCTGATTAGCATCATAAAAAACACCATCATAATTAATTATAACTATTCCGTCATTTGAATAATTGAATACATTTCTAAATTTTCTTTCATTCGCCACTAATTCTTCATTTTTTTTCTTTAAATCATTGAGAAGAATGGTATTTAAATTTTTTAAATGAAAAGTTTCAATAGCTTTATCAAGTATATTTTTTAAATAACTAATGTCATAGGGTTTGTTTAAATAATGATATACTTTTCCTCTATTAATGGCATCAATTATATATTGAGGGTCGGTATACGCTGTTAGTAAAATCCTAATGGTATCAGGTAATCTCTCAGATACTACTTCAAAAAACTCAATTCCTGTCATACCAGGCATGCGTTGGTCTGAAATTATAATTTGCATATTATTATTTCGTTCCAATAATTCAATTGCCTCATCAGCATTTCCAGCAAGATAAATATTATAATGCTTTTGAAAAGCAAATTCGAAAAGCAGTAAATTCTCCTGCTCATCATCAATATATAAAATATTAGCTTTTTCAATATTCATGAGTAAGGTATTTCTATTGTAAAAATGGCACCTTCAGACGGTTTGTTTCGAACTTTAATGCTACCATTATGTTCTGATATAATTTCATAACTTAAATATAGTCCTAATCCGGTACCTTTTCCAACCGATTTGGTTGTATAAAAAGGATCAAATATTTTGGTAAGATGCTTTTCAGGTATTCCCTTTCCATTATCAGAAATTTCAATTACAAGCGTATTATGAATTGATAAAGAGGTGCTAATTTCAATTTTTCCATTTTCGCATTTATCTGATGTTTCACAAACTGCGTCAATTGCATTTGATAGGATATTTAAAATCAGTTGATGTATTTTTCCTTGTTTTATGCGAATGGCAGGTATTTGACCGTATTGCTTAACAATTTCTATCTTATTTTTATAACGGTTGGTCAAAATTAATAATGAGGTTTCAATAATATCTTCTACATGCGTTTCTGTTTTTTCCTGATCATCTGTACGGCTGAACATTTTTAATCCTTGTACAATTTCATTGGTTCTTTTAACGCCAATAAAGATATTCTTTAAAACAGCAGGCACCATCAGAAGATTGCGATTGAATTTTAATTTTTCCTTAAGATTGTTTATGATTTCAATTTGAGTATCATAATTTTCACGAGTAAGCTTGCTATACTCGTTTTGCACTGAGATAATATCATCAATTTGCGCTTCAAGTCCCTGAATTCCGCTGCTTATAAAGTTTACTGGATTGTTAATTTCATGAGCAATTCCCGCTGTTAATATACCAATGGAAGCCAATTTTTCATTCTGAATTAACTGATCTTGCGTTTCTTTAAGTTTTCTTAAAGCAATTTCAAGCGCAATCTTCTGATCTGATAATGCAGAGTTAATGGCCTGCATTTCATCATTATTTTGAAGTAATTCTTCGTTATTCGCTGCTAACTCTTCATTTAAAGATTCTATTTCGGCAGTGCGCTCTGCGATGCCTTTTTCCAAATTCTCTTTTTGTTCTGTCAAAATCAATTCATTGTGCTGTAGTGCTTCTAATAATAGCATATTGCTTAAAGCTGATTTTTCTCTATAATAATTAAACTGGTCAATTACAGCCATAAACAATATAGTAATTTCAATAATTTGACCAATGATATAAGCATTCTCAGTAAAAACATTAAAAGGAATATAACCGAAGTATGAGAAAAAGTTAATCAATAAAAATACCACATGCAAAACAAATGCAATGATAAAATATATAGCACTTCTCTCTCGAGTAATTCGATAAGCCAATACACCAAAAACGATTAATAGAAAAGGGGCAGCTATTACAATATTAATAAACATTACTATTGACAATTCGTAACTTCCTATAATCGAAATAAGAAAATGTAAAATAGCAATATAGAATAAAATTCGATATATATGCTTTAGTTTTTTTGACTTATTTATTTTCAAAAAATAATAAGGGAAAATAAATATGAGACCAAATAAGGAATAAACAACAGTTGCAAATTGATTGATAGCAGGTACTTCAGGATACAAATAATAAAATAAATAATGAAAATCATTTGCAAATACAATAAACAATGCAATCAAACTTAATATATAGAATAAGTTAATTTTTTCTTTAAACTTAAAATAAATTAATAAATTTAAGAATACAATCAAAAGAAAAAAGCCAATATAAATATAGTGAATTACTGACGATGAATGTATTAATTGAATAAAACCTTTTTCTGGTTGCACTTGGAAAGGAATGCTACCCATACCTTCAGTCCTAATACGAAAATACACTGCATCTGTTGTAGAAGGAATTTGAAATGTAAAAAATAAACCAGGATATTCCCTACTATTATAATTGCTTCTATCTCCTGTCTTGATATGCTTTATTATACTATCACCCCTAAGAGCAAAAAACTCTATTGAGTCGAGATGGGCATTTTGTATAACAATATAGTTTTTATCTAAATTTTTCGGTTTTAATTGAATCCATAAAGCATGGGTATTAAACCCGTAGAATATAGTATTTCTATTAACGTCACTTATCGTAAATAATTCATTATCTATTACTTGATTAATACTTAATTGTTGAGAGCTATCGATAAACGTCTTTACTTCATAATAATCATCTATACCTGATGCGTAAACATCAGATATAGATGTTGCTAGCAGAAATAAAAACAGCAACAATCTACTCATCATAATCATTAAAATTTGATTAAAGATAAATGAATTCGTAATAAAGAGCAAATAAAATTAAAAATATCGATTAATATTCTACTTCTTCGGCTACATCAGGTATTTTAACATGTTTGAAGCCTGATTCATGCAGTTGTTCAGAAAAGAAATCCATAGCCTCTAAATTGCCATGCACCAAATATATCTGCTTTAATTCGTCAGGTTTTTGGCAGCGAAGAAAATGGATCATTTCCTGATAATCGGCATGACCAGAATAAGATTCAATGATTCGAACATCGGCCCTAACATCATATACATGTCCATGAATAGAAACCTTCTTATCGCCTCTCATTATTTTAGCTCCGAGGGTAGTTGGAGCGCAATAGCCAACCACCAACACTGTATTTCTAGGATTAGATATACTGTTTGCCAAATGATGTTTAACCCTACCCGCCTCCATCATACCAGAAGCTGAAATAATGATACAAGGTTTATCATAATCATTCAAACGTTTAGATTCAGTAATACTTCTAACATAGGTTAAGCTCTTAAATCCAAAAGGATCGGGATCAATTTCCATGCTTTGAAGCATCTTTTTATTAAAACACTCTGGATGCAAGCGGTAAACATCAGTAACGTTAAAAGCCAAAGGACTATCTACAAACACTTCAATGCGGGGCAATTTTCCTTCATTATACAAATTGTTTAAAGTATAAACAATTTCCTGAGTACGTCCAACACTAAAAGATGGTATAATTAACTTTCCTCTTTTTGTAACGCAAGTATCCTCTACTACTCTAAGCAATTCATTATCCGCTTTATCATTATCATGATGCAATCTGTTACCATAAGTAGATTCCATAATGATGATATCGGCTTGAGGAAAAGCGTCGGGCGAGCGGAGGATTCGGCTAAAAGGTCTGCCTATATCTCCGGTATAGGCTAATTTAATTTTTCTATTGCCTTCGTCTAATTCCAAATTGGCCACCGCACTACCTAACATGTGACCAGTATGAGTAAATTTCACTTTGATATGTTGGTCAATTCTAAATTTCAAATTATGCGGCACACCAATAAACAAGCTCATACAATCAATAGCATCGGCCTTAGTAAATAAAGGTTCCACTGGAGGGAGGTTTTGCTTTGCTCTTTTTTTATTAAAAGTAAGAGTATCATGCTCTTGGATATGCCCAGCATCTGCAAGCATATTGGCACATAAATCGCGTGTTGCATTAGTGCAAACAATGGTTCCTCTAAAACCCAATTTATAATAATACGGAATTAGTCCTGAATGATCAATATGAGCATGTGTTAAAACAATATGATCAATTATTTTGGGATTGAAGCTTAAATGGCGGTTGCTCTTGTCGGTTTCCATACCTTTTCCTTGAAACATACCACAATCTAAAAGGATTTGTTTCCCTTCCTTAGTAACTATCAAATGCTTGCTTCCGGTAACCTCACGGGTTGCCCCAATAAACTTTATCTTCATGGTAATTTTATAAAAATGTTAAAAAACTAATCATTTGCTTTTTTCGCTTTGCTGGCTATCTCCTTCCATTCTTCTTCCGAAAAATTAAATCTTTTAAGAACAGAATCATCGTTTATCTCTTTTGAAAATGTTAAAACCGTATCCATAGGAACATTATATATGTCAAGCAAAAGCAAGCCATCTAATGCATTATTAAATAGAGGATCTACATTAAACCCAATGAGTTTTCCGCCCAACCAAATATATTTTTTAAGAAGAACAGGCATTTTAAATCCATTGGTTTCTATCTCTTCAATCAGTTTATCCAATTTTTTTAAATCGGTAGTACTTTCAAATAATATTTCTGTATCAACATTGGTACTTATTCCTTTAAAAGGAGTGCGGGATTTAATATTTTTTGCCAATTCATGATCATAGAAATATTTTTTAATGAATTCAATGATGGCATTTTTTGAAAAATCCGAAAAACGATTGCTAATACTAACAGGTCCAACCATATACCTGAAATCGGGATATTTTAATAGAAAATATAAAATTCCCTTCCATAATAAAAACAAGGATGCTGGTTTGCGTTGATATTCCTCAATAATAAAGGATCTTCCTAATTCAACCGATTCATTTAAATAAGGGCGAAACTCCTCGCTAATGTTAAAAAGACTTGTAATATAAAAACCGGACATTCCATACGTTTCGATAATTTCTTTTCCTTTACCAATTCGATAAGCGCCCACAATCTTATCTTTTTCATCGTCCCAAATAAATAATTGATGGTAATATAAATCGTATTCATCAATATCAATTGCTTTGTTGGTGCCTTCGCCAACCTGACGAAATGTTATTTCTCTCAAACGGCCAATTTCATGCATAATTACAGGCATTTCAATTGAGGGTGCACAAATAACTGAAAAATTTCCGCTATTGAATAGTAAATATTTTTCCTTTAAAAAATCAATTTCTTTTTTTACCTCAAATAAAGATTTTGCTGGGGCAATTGTTTCAGCATTTTCAATAGCTTGTCGTTCAACAAAAAACTTTTTTACATCTAAAGAGGAACCTAATGCATAGGTTCGAGCTCGCAGATATCTACAAAACTTCTTATTATCGGTAAATTCTTTTTGTTCTTTAACTGTAATAGGATTACCAATGCGAACAATAATGGTTTGTTTCTTTTTATTTTTTATTTCTGATGGTAGTTTTAATTTACCTATTTTTGGGTGAATCAAACTCAAGAAATAATATAATTTACTATTTAAGCCCTGAAAATAAATTGGAACAATAGGTGCATCAAAAGATTTAATATAATTAACTGTTTCCAATTTCCAATTCTTGTCCATTATACCATTGGGCATTATGGTATAAGTATAAGCTTCACCAGCTGGAAAAATACTCACCAATTGATTATTTTCCATGGCTGCAGACAATTCACAGGCATCATCATTGCTTTTTTCAACTACCGTATTGTTTTTAAATTCAATTAAGTGTGTATCCAAAGGTTTTAATTTTTTCAAATAAGCATTGCTGCATATTTTAATATCGGTACGTACTTGAGATAGTATTTTCAATAACAATACCGCTTCTAATCCACCCATAGGATGATTTGATACAGTAATACACTTTCCTTGCTTTGGAATTCTAGCCAATTCTTCTTTTTGGAATTCAAATTTAATTTCAAAAGTATCCAAGAAGGCATCAATGAATTCTTGAAAATTTTTGTCCATATTTTTTTCATAAAACTTGTTAAAAGAATTTAGCTCTTCCATTCGCTTTAAAAATCCTTTAGGGTCGAATTTCTTTTTATTATTTTGTGTTGCCCTAATTATATCCCCTGTGTTAAAAAGGTTTTCTGTCATTTTTACTATTTTATAATTGATTGATATATAACACTATATTTAGAAATCGCAACTGCTATCATTGCCGCAATTCCGAAAAGTGTTATGATGATCCCAGTAATTTTATTTATCCAATATAAATTTTTCAATCTAATTTTATCACGATACAAGTTAATAACATAGCTCAAGCATGTCCACCAAATTAAAGAACCTATTGTTATACCAAAAATCAAAATTACTTGTAAAATATAATTTTGCTCATCTTGAATTATATTTACGCCAGCAAAAATTGCTAAAAAAAGAAATACCGCTATAGGATTACTAAGAGTAAGTGCCAAAACCGATAAAAAATCGCCATGCCAATCGGTATACTTCGAATTCTTCTTACGCATTTGCTTTACCGGATCGCTATAAAAAGTTTTATAACCAAGAATGAGAATAATTATACCACCAAAAAACTGCAAATAATCTTTTTGAGCTTCAATAAAATCAATAATGATGGTAATTCCCAAAGCCGCAATTATTGCTAATATTGTATCGGCAGTAGCTGCACCCAATCCGGATATAATACCTGAACGCCTTCCTTTGCTAAGAGTTCGCTGTATAACCAATATACCAATGGGACCTAATGGAATGGACGCCATTAATCCAAATAATAATCCTTTTAAAAATATCAATACATACATATTATCTTGATACAGGTTTTATTTGTAGGGCAAATATAATTAAATATTCTTCAATGCTGTATTATAAATATGCTTTTAAATAGGAAGTTATTGCAAATTTAAGATATTCAACAAATTATAGCATAATTAATAATATTATTCTCATTTTTGTAAGCAATTATGAATAATTCATTAACTTCGCCCCTTTATTTGTAAAATGCATTTTATATTATAACAAGGTTAACATTAGCATCATGGTTCGAAATACGATTATTTGCACAGTGGCACTTTCTTTACTTTTCTCGGCTGGATTATTGGCTTCAGGTGATAAAAATAAAACAGAAATAAGCATTAAAAAAAGTAAAATCAAACTAAAATCAGAAAACGATTCCTTAGCCTATTCCTTTGGTTTGCTCCTTGGCTCAAGTTTAGCAAATGACGGTTTGACCGCAATAAACGACAAGGTATTCATTGCATCTATGAATGAGCAATTTAATAAGGTAGAACCTGTTATGACTCCTGAAGTAGCTAAAGAATTTTTGAACAAATATTTCATGGCTATTCAAGCAAAAAAGGAGAATGTTAATATTGAAGCGGGAAAAAAGTTCCTATCTGAAAATGCTAAAAAGGACGGCATAGTAGTAACAGAGAGCGGTTTGCAATATAAAATATTAAAAAAAGGGGAAGGCAATAATGCCAAACTTACTGATATTGTATCTGTTCATTATAAAGGAACCCTTATAGATGGTACCACTTTCGACAGTTCATATGAAAGGGGCGAACCCGTAGAATTCCCATTAAATGGAGTTATAAAAGGATGGCAGGAAGGACTTCAGCTTATGAACCCAGGATCAAAATATATGCTCTTTATCCCTTCGGAATTGGGTTATGGCGACCAGCGTATGCAAGGTTCACCTATTGCGCCAAACAGTGTTTTAATTTTTGAAGTGGAGCTATTATCGGCTAAAGCACAAGAAAATACAAGTGAAGGAAGCGCAATAGAAGATGTAAAAACAGAAACTATTGATTCAGTAGAAACAGAACTAAAATAAATAATAAATTAAAACCAATACACTATGAATTTTTACAAATTAATATCATTGACCGCAATATTATTGGCGGTAACCTTTGTTTCATGCGATAAAATGTCTTCATCTAAAAAAGGAGAAGTAAGTATGAAAAGTGATACCGATTCATTAAGCTACTATTTTGGGCTTTATTTCGGTAACGATTTACGTCAGGGAGGTGCAGTAAAAGAAATTAATGGCGACTTAATGACAACTGGTTTGAATGAAGCTTTGGCTGCAGAATTACCTCAAGAAAAAATGATGGAAGTACAAATGTGGTTACAACAATTTTTTCAAAAACAAGCTCTAGCTGCAGGCGAAAAAGGAAAATCTGAAGGTTTGCAATTTCTTGAAGAAAATAAGAAAAAAGCAGGTGTTACAGTAACTGCAAGTGGAGTTCAGTATGAAGTAATTAAAGAAGGTACAGGCAGCGTTCCTAAAGCAGAAGATCAAGTGGTTGTACATTACCATGGAACTTTAATTGATGGCACTGTGTTTGACAGCTCAGTAGATCGTGGAGAACCTGCTACATTTCCAGTTACAGGCGTTATACCAGGTTGGCAAGAAGTATTACAAATAATGAAAGTAGGTTCAAAATGGAAAGTTGTTATTCCTTCTGAATTGGCTTATGGCGAAAAAGGTGCCGGTGGAAAAATTAAACCCAATAGCACGTTAATATTTGAAATGGAATTGCTTTCGATTGTAAGTAAGTAAATTTTAAACAGATACAACAATGGCGGAAAAAACACATGTTTTCTCCGCCATTGTTGTTATATTTGTAGCTGTCTTAAATAATCTATGAAATTATGGCCGCTGCATTTTACGATCTTGATAGAACAATTTGTTCAATTCCAACAGAAAAAGCTTTTTGTAATTATTTGTACCAAAAACAAATCATTTCAAAATACGATGTCGCAAAAGTAATGTGGGGTTTTATTAAGTATAATTTACATATTATACCTAATTATGAATCATTTCGATGCAATATCATAAAATCGATAATGAAAAATATGAATCCTGCAACTCTTAATGAAGCTCTCACTTGCGCTTTCAATACTGATGTACGCTTTAAAATAATTCCAGAAATAAAAAAGTCAATTATTGAACAACAAAAAAATAATAGGAAAATTGTAATCATTTCTACTGCCATTGAACCTATTGTTAAAATTTTTTCTGAGTATTTAAATGCCGATGATTATTTTGCAACCCAATTAGAAGTAATTGATAATAAGTATTCTGGTAAAGTTATAGGGCCAATCTATTATGGTAAACAGAAATACTTGGCTGTGCTAAATTACTGTTCCAAAAACAATTTTTTATTGGGTAATTGTTATGCATACGGCGATTATATAGAAGACAGATATATGATCCAATCTGTGGGATATCCTTATGCAGTTAATCCTGATAAAAAATTATTACGTTTGGCTATTAAAAATAAGTGGAATATTCTAACTTGCTAATTAATTAAAACGATGGTTTTATATTCTCTTAATATTTATAAATTCTTATAGAATGGAGGCTGCTTATATTAATCTTTGGGGATTTTTTGCAAAAAAAGAGGAAGAAGATCTCTATTTAAAGCATTCTATTAAGGAGATTCAATATAGAAATAGATTGGGTATTTTAGTAGGAGGTTTCGCCATGTTATTAGTTGGACTTTCCGATTTCTCCAGGGTTGGTAACCATCATTACCTCTTTTATTCACTATTGGCTAGGTTTATATTTTTTTTATTCACTTTGGGCATATTTTTCCTTTTTTTAAAACCAAAACGCATAGAGACTGTTTACAAAGCGTCTCTTTTGTTTGTCATCCTATTTGCTTTTCTATTAAATTCTATTATATTTTGGCTTAATCCAGATAAAAACATAGATATTCTCGATCTGCTTACGCTACCTATTTGTACTTTAATAATTTATGTTTTCCTTATTATTCCTTCTATGTATCATATTATAGGAGGTGCTATTGCTTCTACAATATATCTTTATGTTATCTCACTTTTTGATAATACTGAAGCTTACACTATATATGTAATTTTCGTTATTTTATTAGTCATTAATTTTATGGGTTTTTACATCACCAGATTCCTGCATAAATCGAGACGCAGTGATTTTACAAAAATGCAATTAATAGAAAAACTCAATGGAATTATGAAGGATGAAATTGAAGAGCGAAAGGCTATTCAAGAGCGATTACAAAATGTTTACTTGCAAATAACCGAAAGTCTCAGATATGCTGGTCACCTTCAAATGTCAATGCTTCCTGATCATTCAGTACTAAAAAAGAAAATACAAGAGGAGTTTATATATTATAAACCTTGCGATATAGTTAGTGGTGACTTCTATTGGTTTACACAAAAACGGAACCGCATGGTTATAGCTGTTGCCGATTGCACCGGTCATGGTATTCCGGCTGCTTTTATGAGCATAGTAGGTATTACCATGCTAGAAGAAATAGTAGAGCATAAGAATATACTCAATGCAAATGAAATCTTAGACGCTCTGAAAGAAAATGTAATTAAAATGCTTAAACAAACCGGCAAAGATGATGATGCCATGGATGGCATGAATATTACCTTATGCAGTATAGATTTTGATAATATGGAACTACAATTCTCCGGAGCTTTTCATAATCTTTTGTGTATTAGAAATAATGAAATACTTGAATTTAAGGGCGATAAAATGCCAATTAGTTATTATAATGCATCAAAACCTCATTTTTCAAATCATATAATACCCATTCAAAAAGACGATTGTTTTTATATGTATTCTGATGGAATAACTGATCAATTTGGTGGTTCGAATAATAAAAAATTCAGTTCTCGAAGATTAAAAGAATGTTTATTCGAATACAGAAACCTAAATATGAAAGAACAAAAAGAAATGCTGCTTACTGTATTTGATCATTGGTCTGCCGGATATAGCCAAACCGATGATATATTGCTTATGGGGTTTAGAATATAGTTGCTGGGGGCCGGTCCTTCGACTCCCCTTCGACTACGCTCAGTTACCAGCTCAGGAACCGGATTTTTCTGTAAATAAGTAACTCAGTCTCTCAGTCACCTATTTACCTACTCACCTTTTCACCAATTTCTCCACTTTCACGCCAAAACTTCCAACAATTTTAATCATATATATACCGGCATGATAAGCTTGCATATCCACCGCTTTCATGCGCTCCAACCACAAATCTTCATACAATAACTTGCCTGACAGACTGTAAATTTGAATGCGGCAGGGAGCATCTTCGCTTTTTTCCAAATATAAAAGTTCGCTTACGGGATTGGGATAAAAATTAAGCTCGATTTCTTGCTCGTTGATTCCGGTATTAATACTGCTGGCCTTGAATTTATCCGATTGCA
>JFJP01027331.1_pt1 | contig 22998 bp, 24 predicted proteins | sample 431651 | NCBI WGS metagenome assembly JFJP01 (sample SAMN02602958, study PRJNA72255) | Microbial mat metagenome, whole genome shotgun sequencing project. | biome: fresh water; feature: sink hole; material: water; isolation source: purple microbial (photo- and chemosynthetic) mats found in...
TTTATAATATCAAAAATACTGAGAAAAAACAGAAATTAATCAAGAGTTTAACAATAAATCAAGAGTTTTTACAATTTTTCCTTCATAATTCTAATGAGAATTGGGAAGAAATGATGATTTTACGAGCGATTTTGAAGAATTGGGGGTATTTCATTTGATCTTTCATTGAAAAAACACATTTTTTTCTAATAGAAACACAATGGGAGTAACAAATGGAGAATATATTGATGTAATTCTTTATAATATCACAAGGAAATTCGAGAAAATTGATTTGATTTCCAATGTTTTTTATCCTTAAAATTATCAATAATTAAGTGTTTTTTATAGATAAAAGGGTTCTTTGAGTTTTTAGCAATGGGAGGAGCTTTTGGTATCAAGAATTCTTGGCTTTGGGAAGGATTTTCTGAGATTTTTGCTGACTATTTTGAAGTATTTTAGAGAATTTATTAGTTTAAAGGTGTTTTTAAAGGATTTTTGTGATGTTTCTAACCCTAAACAACTGGAGAATGTGGCAAGAAAAGTCGTGAAAAACGGTGAATTCGACTTTCTTATGACGATACCAAAATAATTAGATAAATAACGAGGAAAAACTGTCTTAAATAGACAATAATTTTTGAATTTAAAACAAAAAAAACTCATTATTGTAAAAAAAAACTCATTATTTGAAAGAAATAATACATTTTTTTCAAAATTATTTAAAATTTAATTTCTTTTAAAAATTAAACCAAAAAGATATAATTATTGATTAATCCCCTTGAAACCCTCCGATCCTATGCAAAACTCTCTATATCTCTTTCCCTTTTTCCTCTTCATCGTTTCAAGCTTTATTGTCTCTCCCACAGATGATGTAGTCAAATCCCTCCCAGTTCCTTTTCTTTCCATTTACCCTTTAAAAAATTTCTTTATATTTATTAAAAGGATTTTCCTGATTTCGCAAAAGCTGGCATTAAAATGTTTTCTGGTTATTTAACAACAAATTCAACTCCTTCCGGTGCTTCTAACGGTTCTATTCATTATATGTTCCTTGAGAGTCTCGGCAATGCTTCATCAGATCCAGTCATTCTCTGGTTAAATGGTGGTCCAGGCTGTTCAAGTCTTTTCGGTCTTTTCAAGGAAATCGGTCCACAATTGATAATGGGAGCAAACATTGTCGAAAATCCTTATACTTGGCTTAAAAACGCGAGTATTTTAGTATTTGAGTCTCCTTTTGGAGTGGGATATAGTTACAATACGACTGAGATTAGTTATTCTGAGACTGAAACTGCTCTTTATAATTATAATGCCTTATTGAATTGGTTCCAAACCTTCAGTAATTACAAGAATTCGTCGTTCTGGATTACAGGAGAAAGTTATGCAGGGATGTTTATTCCTTATTTGTCTTCATTAATCGTGAATAACACAAAAACAAATCAAATACTTTTCAAAGGAATTATGATAGGGAATGGTGTTTTGATCACTGATCCTTCTTTTAACAATAACCAATTATCGACTTTTTTTGGTAATCATAACCTTTATAGTCCACAAATACAGCATGTTTTACAGAACGTTTGTCCTAATGATCCTTTATCAGCTTCATGTGTTTTTGCACAAAGAGAAGCTCAAGCAATTCTTACAAAAGTGAACCTTTTTGGTAATTTTACTTATTTTTAATAAGCTTAATTTCTTTTAATTTTATAGATATTTATGGATATTGTTATGTGTCAGATTCTTCTGAGAACTTTATACCTTGTCTATCGACTGACGATCTCATTTCTTTTCTCAATACACTTCGGTAATAAATAAAACAAAATTATTATAATTTTTAAAAAATCATGTATGCAAATAAATGTAAATAATATATTAAATAAAATAAATCATGTATATCTCCAAGAAAAATCTCTCTTATGTATCTATTTCTATTCGAACAAATTTATAAATTAACGAAATCCTGTAAATATCTATTAAAAAAATAATGCATCTATATTATATTTTATGAAAAACATATTAAAAATTAAAAAATCAAAAAGTTTTTACATATTTTAAAATATTCTTTTTATATATATTTTTAGTTTTTTACAAAATATGTCGGAGATTCAAGAGGTTCGCTTTGGATCTATCCTCATTTGTTTAAAGCTGGACTCAGGATTTTATTATATTCAGGAGATAATGACGCAGGAGTTCCTTATTTAAACACTCAATCAGCCTTACAACAATTGAATTTGACTGTCATCAATGAATGGAGACCATGGCAAATTGCTGAGAGTGGAACTGATGATGATGGACAAGTAGGAGGTTATGTAACTGAATACACAGATCTGACCTTCACAACAATCAGAGGAGCTGGACAATTCGTTCCTCTACTGAAGCCAAAGAGTGCTTATCAGATGTTTATTCGTTTCTTGAACGGAAGGGCGTTCTAAAAGAGGAAATAGAGAAAAAAAAAATAATGAAACAAATAATTAATAGATGAGAAAACAATGAAAATTTAATGAAAATGCACACTTTCATTATTAAAAAACAAAGAATTTTTTTATTGAATAATTTCTTTTTTTTACAAAATACTTAAATAACCAAAAAACCAGTTTTTTTAAATAATGATGAATTATATTTATTTTTTTAATGAACTATTATTTTAAACTTCTTTATAATTGAAAAAACTAAGAGCTCATTTCTTCTGATGGGATAAAGGATCCATCAGAAATTTCCATAATTTTTTTTTTTTCTTCATTTTCTCTGGTGACTAACTGAAGAAACGGATCTTTGTATGAATCTGTTGATTTGTTTAAACTTTTTTTCTTGAAGATTTTTCTCATATAACTCAACCCATACAAAAGGAAATTCGCAAAGCCTTGGCTGCTAATCGCTATGGCATGCAAAAAAGAAAAGACGATATTCATCTCCACATAATGGCCTTGATCAGAACTCACAATTTTGTCAATTGAAAGTATTAACCAAAGCATGATAAAAACCAAAGGATAATATTTCAAACGATTTATAAATTTTCGTAAACAACTTTTACGATTCTCGTTTTTCAGTTTTCTGGCTATAAGTATTGTCATTATGAGTATTACTATCATTGAAAACCATAATTCTCCATAAAAGATGAAATAAATTAGAAGCTTTTTTTTATATGTTTCAGAATCACGAGAAACCCAGCACCATATGTTCCAATATCCGTAATCTCCTGAACAAAACGGGCTAAAATTATTTTGTATTTAGAGATTTTTGTAGTTTTTTTACATAATTGAAAGTATGAGTGAAAGCCAAAATAAAGCTAATAATATTGGAAGTTCTTGTGCTTCAGCAGTTTCAGCGTTCATTTTAATTGAGACGTACATGACAATTGAGATAGCAGTTCTCCAGAAAACTGATGAAAGTGAACCGAATTGAATGAGAAATGATTGAAGACGACAAAGAGGCTCGTTATTTTGAACGTCAAAAAAACAAAAAAACAAACCAAATGCAAGAATTGAATCAGAAATTTGTAGATAAAAAACGAGCTTGAGATAGAATTTTTGAGATCGGGAAACAATGAACATTATGACAAAGAACATGGAGCAAAACAATGAGATTATACTCAAAGTGCCCGTCAAATATTGAGCAATAGTAGTGTTATTTGAATCAAGCCACATTTAACATAAATTCCATAAAAAATATATAATTTTGTAAAATTTTATTGTTTTTTTTTGGAAAATTTATAAAAATGCACAAATTTAAAAAAAATTCATTATTTTATTTTAAAATAAATTTTAAAACCCTAATTAAAAAAAAAAATAGAAATTCTTCATTATTTTACAATCTGCATCTAATTTTATCTTGGAATAAGACTTCTTCTTGCTTTTTCTTTGTTCTTCATGCTTTTTCTTACATACCTATAGCTATACACCAGAAAATTCAAGAAACCTTGCAGGCTTATCGTGACTAAATCCATCACAGCCAAAACTCTTATCTCCCCGTAAAAGTGCCTCGTGATTCTATCAATAAAAGGGAACAACCAACAGACAATAATCACTAAAGGATAATATTTCAATTTTCTTCTCATTTTTCGGACTGATGATTTACAAATCAATTTTTTCAAATGATTGGAGATTTTAATGTTCAAAATAATGATCATGATCACAGAAACCCATAACTCAAAGTAAAATGTTACAAAAGCCACTAAACTTGATTTGACATTCATGATTTCAGGCTCTGTGAAGGAAATCCAGCACCAAATACCAGTGAACCCATAATCATCTGTGAAAAAAGGTCTTTAAATTAAAAAAATAAATGAAAAATTAAAAAGGGAAAAACATTCATTACATTGCACTTAAAATTAAAGAAATCACAAATCCTATGAAAAAAGCATAATTTTCAAAGGTTTTAAAGGACAATCCATCTTTTTTCAAAGCCAAATAAACAATAATATTAACTATTAATCGCGTAAGGGTTGAGTTCAAAGCACCAAATTGTATTAGAAAAGCTTGTATTATACAAACTGGAAAATTTTCTTTAACGGGAGCGACAAGAAGTATGATCCCCACAGCCAAAATTGCATCAGAAAGCTGGATATAAAGAATCAGTTTGAGCAAAAACTTTGAAGCATAGTTTTTAGTTGAAAAGAAGATGATTATAAAGATCAGAGAAGATATCAATGAAATTCCACTTAAAGAAATTATTATGTATGTTAATCCCTGTTCAATCATTTTTTTAGGGAGTGATTTTTTTGTGTAATTGCATTAATTTTTAGAAAGAAAAAAAATAGAAATTTTTTTCTTAATTTCAATTAAAGAATTTTAAGAAAACCTTTTTTTCTTTAATTTTTGAAAAAAAACTATCAAATCATTTGTTTTTTTTTTTTTCTTTCATCATTTTAAAAACAAAACAAAATTTTTTTTTTATTACGGTAAAATCAATCAAATTATTTATTAAAAGAGATTAATTTTGACAGAATATTATTAGATTTCTCTTGCCTTTCTGAAACATCATCGTAAATATCGTCATTTTTCTCATATAAGTTCCTCAAAATTTGTCGATGTGATTTCACATTGTCTTCAGAAGTTTCATTGTCTTTTTTCCGGATCTTATATTTTTCTTCTTGATTTTCCTTAATTTCATTATTTTTTTCCATTTTTTTCTGAATTTTCCCAGTTTTAATGAATTCAATCATATCAACAATGAAATTTTGAAGTTCATTTTCTTCATATTTCTTATAAAAAGCCAATAATGCAGAGTTTTTGCAAGTTTTTTCATGAATTCTTTGACAATTTAAACAATAAAAATTTCCATATTTGGAAATGCAAAAATTATTATTGCAATATATCCAATAATTGAACGTTTCTTCTCCACAAAGATCACAAAATAACACATTGGAATCATCCGGTTCCTTCAAAAACCTTCCATATTTCATCTGAAGAACTTCATCTTGAACAAAATTCTTGACTTTGTCGACACAAAATCTCAATAATTCATTATCTAAACTCATAAATTCTTTCTTTATAAGCTGGAAAGTCAATGTTTTTATCGGAATTATTGATTTAAATCCCACTTCCTTATCAATTTCTCGTCTCTTGAACATGTCATTGAAAACTTCTTGTGTTTTTAAAGCTATATTCCAAGAAGAATTCACTGAAACGCCTTTAGATCGAACCCAATGCAGACATCCGGAATTTAAATAGACTAAATCCCCAGGTTTTTGAATGAATTTCTTCACAGGAATTTGGTTTTCAAGGCAAAAATCCACATCTGAAAACCATAATCCTTCGTTTTTATGAATATCTAATCCAAAGGTCTTTAAAACAAGTGTTCTAAATTTGGGAACATAAGTATTATCGATTGAATACCATTCGCTATCACCTGGTCCTATTATAAATATTAAAGAATAAAATCAATAGATTTTAGATCCCAATCTCTTTTTAGAAATCATCAAAATTATATGATAAAATTTAATAAAATTCAAAAAACCCCCCTTTTATTTACCATGGTTGATATTTAGAGATTGAACCCTCAAATTTTCTTCATGTCCTCCAGTCCAACACCCTTTAATCTTCAAATACATTTGGGGAGCATTTACTCCTGCAATTGGCGGATTTAAATAAGACAATGCATCATATTTTGAGGTGCAAAATAGCTGGTTCGGTAATTTTTGCAACTCTTGAATTTGGTTTTTCCAATGTCCAATATCAATATTCACACCGAAATAAATAGAGTCTTTTGCAGGATTTTCTAAGCTTTCTTGTTGATATTTGATATATTGACTGATACTGAAGGTTTTTTTGCATTGTTGGCTGGTTTTTGTAGCAATATTAAAGCTGTAAAGCTCAGGATTTTGTTGTATAACGTCGATTTTTTCATCTCCATAGGCTTTGCTGATTTCATTCAAAGAAAAAAAGCTGTTATTCAAACCAATTTCCTCTAAATACCCTCGAAAAATACAGCATTTTAAAGAAAGCACCTTTAAAAAGTTGTAAAAAAATAAAAGAAATTAAAAAAAAATCTCATATCTTTTAAGAATTTATCATCAAATAGGCTCAGACCTTTTGATGCTGTGAAAATATTTATATCTCCTAAAAGATTCGGATTTAATTTCTCAAAATCTTTTTCGTAATTCTCCAATTTTGTCTTCAAACTCTTTTGGGAGTAGATTTTTTCAAAATGAAACAAATAATCCTGATAAACTTCCTTTAAGTTTTTCTTCTTAGAAGCAACAATTAAATCATTAAAAATCTCATTTTTATTGATAAAATCCCAGAAACTTTGGCTGGTAACCTCTTCGAAACCACCTGAGTCCTCAACTAACCCAAAAAGCTGAAAAATTTCTTGAAAATAAGTGTTAAATATTTTATTTGAAGCTTTTTCTCTTTCTATAAGGAATTTTCCTCGATTATTTATAAAGAATTTATAACGCTCAATGAAATTCTTCAAAGAAATAATAAAAAAATGGGAATTTATTAGTTTATTACATATTCACCAGGCTGTAAATCAGCAAGTTTTTCGATAGGAAGGGCTTTTAATTCTTTTTCTAATTGACTCGTTTTGTAGTTAGATTCATTTTTTAGAGGCTTTATAGCAGTTTGGGACATTTGCTGAAGTTTTTTGTTGATTTCTGGAGGCCCATAAATTTTCTCATCTTTAAAGAAAAAAAATTAAATCTCAAATGAAATATTCTGTAATTTTACATAAATCATCGTTATAGTCCAAAAGAAAACTGCTACGAGTTCTTTTGCCGAGGATCTGGTTTAAAGGATCATTTTGTGAAGGTAGAAGATCACTCATTGTTTTTCTTTATGAAAGAAATTTATAACATAAAAATAAATTTTGAATCGAAGGTTTTATAGGAAAAAAGGAGACAATTTTTAGGACACTTAATATTAATTTTATTCGAAGGCTAAGCCATTTATTTAAACATTAGCACTTTTTACTTTAATTTTTTTAATTTTTTTTAATTTTTTGTTTGTTTTTTTAATCGTATTTTTCCTTCAAAAAAAATCAATAAAATTAAACTAAAACGAAATACAAAAATTATAACAAATTAAAATTAAGGTTTTCACCATTTCTTCCCATCAGAATATGTATATTGATGAAATCTCTAGAGATATTGGCATTTCTCTAAGTGGTGTTTCTTTAATTTCCTCTATGCTTTTCATCATTATTTTCTTTTGCAACTCCAAAAATTATTCCAATCTTTCGCTCAAATTGATTCTATTTGTCCAAATCTCTGATGCACTCTTCGCTTTGGGCATCATCTTAATACTTAATATAGATAAAGAACAATATTGGTGCAAGTTGCAAGCCTTTATCCTCCAATTTGGCTCCTTATGTTCTATTTTCTGCAGATTAGCAATCACAATCGTAATGTATTTGGCTCTGAAAAGGAATGAAATTTGCTTTAAAACGCTCGAAGCAATTGTTTTTTTAACAGTTGGAATCATGAGTCTTTTTCTCAGTGCAGTGTATTTTCTTTATATATAAATATATATATTTCTTTTGATTTTCGCCTAATTTTAGACCTTTTTTTACCAATGTTTATGGAAAAACAGGGGTTTTGTGCTGGATAAAATTTGATCCTAACTTTCTGGAGTCATATCTTGTGTGCTTTCTTACATTTTATTTAGAATTATGGATCACCATCATTATTATCATTATTTTTTCCTTTTGGATCTCAGCTTATTTAAAAAGTTTTAATTGTAAACCTGCTGTTCGAAAACTTAGAAATAAGATAAAATATTACCCTTTAGTGATAATTGCTTGCTGGTTCTTTCCAACTATTGATAGAATATTTCAGTTTTTTGGCTGGAACCTAAAATTTTTGAATGTTTTACATTTTTTAACAATGAGCTTGCAAGGATTTCTGAACTTTTTGGTGTTCAGCTATGCGTTTGTGAAGAAAAATTTTAAACAGAATTTTCGGAAAATTGATAAGGAGATTTGTTTGAAAGAACCTTTGTAATTCATTGATTTTTAAGTCATTTAAATGAAAAGTGTAGAACTTATTATTATTATTTTGCATTTATTTCAATATTTTTTTGTTTTCATAAATTTTTTAAAAAAATTTATTAAAACAAAATAAAAATTTTCAAAAAAATTAAAAATATTTTAATAATTTTATTTTAAAACAAGTTTTTTTCCAAATAAAAAAAAAATTTCAAATTTAAAACACTAAAGCACAATTTTTTTTCGATAGAAAAAAACTAAGCCTTTAAAATTTTTTTTTTTAAAATTATTAATTATTAAATTATTTTTGAAAATTCCAAATTCGATATTAGATCTTTTAAGCAAAGCCTTTTTTACATGAAAATAACTAAGAATATCAAATTGAACCTATTTTAGTTCATTTCTCTGCGTATTCATTCTTTGTCTTTTGAGACATGTGATACTTTCATTAAGAAAATATTAAATTGAGAATATTGATAGAAAAACGAAAAATGAACTAATGGGGTAACTAGACAAGTATGAACTTAAAATAATTTAAACAAATTCTCAATTTGTTCATCAGAGAAAGTACTCAAATTTCGAAATTTTAAGTTTATTTTGGAGAAAAAAATTAATGAAAAAAGATTGGTTTTCTTTGCAACTTAATAGTTAAAAATTTAATTTTTAATACATATTTGTTTATTTACAACCTCCCCTCCCTCTTCATGTGCTTCCCCCTTCTTATTATCATAATAAATCAAAATTATCATTGACACCATGACCACCACGCATCCCACATTCGCCAAAAAATTTAGCTCGATATCCAAAATAAAAATATCAAACAAATAGCTAATAATCACTTGCAAATATGATCCACTTGCCACTATAAATGGTTTTTCCAAAAATAAAGCTCTATTTCTTCCAGCTTGTGCGAAAAAAAAGAACAATCCAGCCAAAAAAACCAAAAGAATCTCCATCACTTCCATTTGAACAGCTGTTTCAAAAAAGCTGCCCAAAGCCCCAACAATAACACTAAATAAATTAAAATAATAAAGAACTAAGATAACGCTCACTTTTCCTTTTAAGCTTCTTATCGTTAAAAAGGCTACAGCACCTACAAAAGAACCAATAATACCGATAATAATCCCTAAGATAAATTTTGTTTCATCATAATTTTCAATAACATACCCTTTATTATCAAATAAAAATTCTGGTTGAATTATTAACAAAAGTCCACAAAAACTACTTAAAGTCAAAATAAATTGAGCTAAACCAAAAACTTCATGATACAAAAATACTCCTAAAATGCCCAACCATAATGGATTTATCAAGAAAAGTAATGTACCGATCGATAAAGGCAATAAATAAAGCGTTTGATAGTAAAGAAAAAAACCCAGAGATCCTATTATTCCTCTTTGCAGCAATAATTTATAAGTTAGTGGGTCTTTAGGCACTTTTTCAGCGGGTTCTACTAAAATACAAAGGCATAGACTGACTAAAGAAGAATTGTGCATTTGTTGATAGATGGGAACTCGGCTTAAAAGCTTAATGAACATTGAGCCAATGGAAAAGAAAAAAGAGAACATTATTATATATAAGAATCCTGCATATTTAGGGACTTGGGACTCAATTTTTAGAAGTTGACCTGTGGATTTTTGGATTAAATGGGAAAAAAAGCTCATCAGTTTTTAAGGGAAGGTTTTACGAAGTCCAAATTCAATGGGGAATAAAATTTATTTATGTCCCAAATTTTTGTTGGTCAAATTTAAAAATTAAATTTTGTAAATTTTTTTCTAAATGAGCTTAATTTACAAGAAAAATAAAATTTCCCACTTTTTATGATAAAATAATGAATTAAAAAAAAACTATTCCCCAATTTATTATCATTTATCTATATAATTCTATAAAAAATTATCAGAATTGATATACATCCAATTTATTATCTTTTAATATCAAAAAAAAACTGTAAATTTCAACATAAATAAAATAAAATTGTTGCCATTATAAATATTCCATAAAGGATTTTTTTGTTTTCTCATCAAATGATGAAAGACAATTATTTTGCATCACAAAGCGTAATATGAAGATTATGGAAAAAATAATGCTCTTTTGCTTTTTTTCCTTTCTGAATGAAATTCAAAGTTTCTTCTTTTTGGTTAAATTCTTTTGAGAGAACTTCTGAAGAAAAGTACGTATTGAAGAATTAAGCAGCTATTGTATTGGAGTATTTATTTCTACTTTTGCTCCTTTGAAGAAAAAATGTTTTATTTATTGAAATTAGAATCATTGAAATGTTTTTATTCTCTTGATATGATATTATCTTTAGGAGAATTTATTGTAATAATTATGAATTATTACAAACACCTTTAATTTGGAATTTTTGAATTTTTCTATAAATTTGAAAAATTAAAATTCCAGGAAATCAAACATCACTTTTTTAATTTCAAGTTTGAATATTTAAAATAAAATTCAATACAATCAATATTTAACTTAATTCAAATGCGAAATTTGAAAATCATCTCATAAAATTAAAAATTCCTTTTTAAATTTTAATGTTTTAATTATTAAAATTATCTTAAATAGGAAATTATTAAAAATAACTAACATTATTCAAAACTAAATTTTTGATAGAAAATTCATTAGTTTTATAAAAATTAATCATTAAAAATGGACAGAGATAGATTGTTTTCCTTTCAAGACTCTTCCTCTTATGATTGTGATCGGCTGGAATATGAAGAAGCTATTTTAGAAAGGGATAAAATAATAACAAAACTGTTTGAAGAAACTGAACAATTAAAGAAAGATAATGAGAAAAAAGAGAATCAAATTCAAAACCACACAAAAAAAATCCACAAATTCAAAGAAAAACTGATTTTTTATAGGGATTCAATGAAGAAATTATCAGAAAATATAACGAATTATAAGAAGGATTTCACAGAATTTAAACAGAATTTGAAAGAAAAATTGAAAGATTTTCACAATGTTTTGATAAATAATGAGAATTTCTTAAATAAACAGACTAATTTCAAAAAGAATTTTCTTAAAAAACTCAAGGAAATGAATAATAACAGAAGATCGACAATGGATTCAGAAAACGCAGATCGTTCTGAGCCTTATTTGAATTTAATAACGAAAAATTTCGAAACTTTAAAAGAAAAAATGGACAATATTTCGAATAATTTTCGAGAAAGTCGAACGAAGAATTTTCTGATAAATTTCCCAGAAACTACTAAACTAATGCCGTTTCAAAGCAAAAATACCAATAGAATTTCAAGCCATATTCTATTTTCTCCTGTACAAAATGAAAATTCATTGAATAATTCAAAGAAGATCACAAATTTTTATATGCAATCCAATAGATCAGTCCAGTCTCCACAAAAAATAACAAGCAGCAAATTGGATATGAAGGAATTGCATAAAATAAAAGAAAAATACCATGGATTCGATTTGAAATTCAAAAACTTGATTTTGAATTTGCAATCACAAGAAAAAATCACAAAATTAAAAAATTTTAGGGAAAGAATTTATGAAAAGAATGAAATCATGAAATGCTTGCAAAAAATTGATGATCGATTGGGAATGGATGCGAAAATCAAGGAGGAAAGTTTTCAAGGGTTATTGAATCATTTCAACTATAAAAGCTTTTAAGAAGGTTTTTTTACTATTTCATTAATTTTTTTTAATATTGCTTTAAGGAAATTTTTAATAAAAAGGGCAATGTATGTTAAAATTAAAAAAAAACATTTTTTTTAGATAAAATATTAGTAAATTAAAAAAAAAAACATCAAAAATTATGCTTTTTTTCTTCTTTTTTTTTCTTTCAATTTTTTAGTTGTTTAGATTTTAGTTAATTTTTAATTTTTAAATTTTATTTATAATTTTGGTCCTGCATTCTTGATGGTTTCACTTGCTTTATCTGAGTAATTCTTGAAATTATCAACAAAAGCTTTCGCCAAATTTCTCAAAGTGACATCATATAAATTCTAAAAAAACCAATACAAAATAATAAACGAAACCTTTTATTTTTCAAATTTCAAATAATAACCTTATCAGCCCAAGTATTCCTTGGGTCTAAAAGCTCAGTTGGTACATTAGGGCAGCTTTCTGGAATATCAAGTCCGAAAATTGGAAAAGTCTTTGTTGGAACTTTTAACAGAATATCATCATGAATTGCATCAATAATGGCTCGAGTTAATTTGAGGCTCATTCTCTTCAAAGTAAAATTTTTAATGAAGAGAATTCAGAAATTAAAGACTTTTCCAAATCCATATTTCCCACCAGTCCAGCCAGTGTTTATGAGCCACGCATTGCACTTGAATTGTCTCATTTTAGCAGCAAGCATTTCAGCATAGACTGTTGGATGTAAAGGCAAAAAAGCAGCTCCGAAACATGCAGAGAATGTTGGCACTGGATCAACAATTCCAACCTAGTTTCAATTCAAAAATTCAAATAAAAATTATGAATAATTTTTTTTGTAGTTTTCTTATTTGTTATTTTATTTAAATTATTTACTTCAGTTCCTGCAACTTTTGCAGTGTATCCAGCAATAAAGTGATACATGGCTTGTTCTGGTGTCAATTTGGCAACAGGAGGCAATACTCCAAAAGCATCGCAAGTTAAGAAAATTATGTTTTTAGGATGACCACCAACAGCTGGTATTTTGGCATTTGGAATGAACTCCAATGGGTATGAAGCTCTCGTGTTTTCCGTTAAGGAGATATCATGGTAATTGACAACTCTATTGCGATCATCATAGAACAGAATGTTTTCCAAGACTGCTCCAAATCTGCAGAATTGTATATAAGGGAAAAAAAAATCCTCGATTTTCAAATGAATTACTTCAAAGCACGAAATATTTCCGGCTCTTTTTCTTCACTTAAACCAATGCATTTCGCATAACAACCTCCTTCAATATTGAAAATACCATCAGGACTTTATAAAAGAAATGATTTATTTATGAAATGGATCTTTTATTGATTTATAAATGTTACCTCCAACAATGTTCATCATCACCTATTAATCTTCTTCTTGGATCAGCAGATAAAGTAGTTTTTCCAGTTCCTGACAACCCGAACAAAAGAGTAGTATCACCTTTTACTCCTTCATTAGCACTGGCATGAAGAGACACCACACCTCTCTTTGGCATCAAATAATGCATCACTCCGAATAAACCCTTCTTCATCTCACCACCATATTGAGTCCCCATAATCACCATTCTTCTCTCAGACAGATTTACTGAAACACAGCATTTATTTTGACCTAATCCTGGGATCCATTTCTGTGTTGGGGCGGTGTATTCTCCGGCATTGAAGATATAGTAATCAGCTCCCAATGCGAAATCTTTCTTTAGTTCGTCTTCTGTGGGAATAATCATCATATTCCTCATAAACAGGGCATGATAAGCTCGACTGCTGAGCACTCTGCACTTTATTCTATATCTTGGGTCCCAACCTAAGTAGCCATCTGTGACATAAAGCTATTTAATATGAAGGAGAATATATTAAATAGGTTTTTTTAAAAAAAATAAGTTTGTTTTGTTAAAAAATAGTATTTTGATTTTAAAAAATAAGGGCATTACTTTTGGTCTGGTATTCAAATAATTGATAGCAATGTCTTCTAAGAGACGATAAGTCTCTGGGGGTTGAGGAATGTTTACATCTCCCCACCAAATTTCCTATGAGAAGAAATAAAGGTTTTCTATTTAAATTGAATTGAAAAAAGAAGTGCTTTTTCAGTGTTTCGATCCAAAACAACTCTCTTATCCTTTGGAGATCGACTTTTTTTTTCAAATTTTTAAAGGGTTTTAATGGTTTTAAAACAAAGCATGTACCCCATTCTTGTTCCAGAATAAGCACACATTGCACCAGTGCTGCTAATCACTGTTGGTTTTGTATCGGGGTTGGCAGGTTGACTCTTATTACATCCATTTTCATAAAGCTCAGGAACACTAAAATTATAAAAAAAAATAAAAAAAAAAATTTATAAAAAATGTCGTTTTTTTTTTTATACCTCAAATTTCGAAGAAGATGTTTGTTTCTAACGCCAAGCTTCTCGAGGATTGGATCATTAAGGAATCTGGTCGCAGAAGTTCCGAAGTTTTTTTTGAAAAGGAAACGAAACATTATGAGTTTTCGAAAATTAAATTTTAAATTTTAATTTTATTTACAAAATCTTTTGAGAAAGAATCTAAAATATAACTTCTTTTTTAGATCGTTTTTTTTGAGTAAATTTTTTTTTTCAGATAATAAATACCGAGAGATTGTTTAGCATAAACAATTTTGGAATATTCAGTTTTTTTGTGAAAATATTAATTTATGGATTTGGAAAAAAATGTTTATATTCATTATTTTTATATATTCCTATTTTAACGAATGGATGGTTTAGCATCCTTATGAAGAAAAAGAAGATTTAAAAATGAAAAGTTAGAAAATGAATCAATTTTAAAATCGAAAGAAAAAAAAAAACATTTAATTTATTTTAAAAATATTAAAAAAAAAAAAAATTTTCAATATTTTATAAATTTTCCAATATTTTTAATTTGAAAAAACGAAAAAAAAAGAAGACTCAAACACACCAAAATCTATTATAAACTCAATTTCAAATCGATGCACAATTCTTTATTTATCCGGCAATTTTTCAACATCAACCCTTTCAAAAAATGGACCGAATAGAAGTAATAATCCGAGCACGACCCCTCACAGCATTTGAAAAAGCTTCCCAAGAGCAAGAAATCTCCTATCAGATCCCTTCCAACTCCCAAGCTTCATTAGAATTAACAAAAACAACAAGCAATAAACTCTCTTCTTTCCTCGAAACCCTCAAAAACTTCACTCTTTTCTACCCACCGGATGCCAAAACCCCTGAAATCCATCAAGAAATAGTCACAAAACTGTTATTTTCTTGGTTTTCTGGGATAAATGTGAGTATTTTCATGTATGGACAGACGGGCACAGGCAAGACATTTACAATGTTAGGTGATTCTTTCTCCAAAGGCCTCATATATCTGTCGGTAGAGGATATAATGAGACATTGTGAAATATTATCAGGACTTCGTTGCTCTTATCTCGAGATTTACAATGATAATATCTTTGATTTATTGGCTGAAAAAGAACAATTTTGTGAACAATTGGTTTTGAATGAAGATGTTGGGACAAGAGAATTTTATATAAAGGGACTTATTGAAAAAGAAATTGGCTCTTACGAACATGTGAAACAGGTCATTAAGCAAGGGGAACATAATAGACATTATGCTGAGACTTCTTTGAATCACAGTAGTTCGCGATCTCACACGATTTTTCGAATATCTTATGATTTTAAAGGTGAAGCTTGTTTTTTGGTAAGAATTTATTTTTTTTCCCTTTAAAAGAGATTTTTTAGAATTTCGTTGATTTGGCTGGAAGTGAAAGGATTAATACAGAGCCAGATTCTGAGAAAGAGAATGCAGAAGTGTTGATTCCTGAGACTAAAGCTATAAATAAGAGCTTGTTCTTCTTAACACATGTCATCACGATGCTTGCGAAAAATAAACCCCCGAAATTCATACCACTTTTTTAATAAAAAGATCTTCTTTGGGAGGAAAAGCGAAAACATTGATGGTTTTATGTATAAATCCTTGTGTTTCACAGTTAGAACAGACATTAAATACACTTAAGTTTGGGTTGAAGGCTCGAAAAGTCCAATCTTTTGAAAGAAATAGTAGAGTTTCATTGATAAATTCGTTTGAAATGAAGTCAAAAGGCTTAGAAGAATTGCAAGAAAAAAACTACTTTTTAAGAAAAGAACTCGAAGAAAAGAACAAGAAATTGAAAGAATTCAATAGAATTACAGAAGAAAAAACTAAAGAGATTACAGAACTTCACATGCTAAATTCTAGATTGGCTCAAATGGTCCTTTTTTATCAGAATAACAATGAATATGGAGCCAATAATCTCGATTTAAAATGTTTAAAAAGAATTGAAAAGAATATTATTGAGGTTTTATTGACAGAAAAGTCACAAGAAGCACTTTATTCATTGAATTTGCATGAAGAAAAAGTAAACACTTTGGTAAATTTGACTGCAAAAGGACAAGAGGAAATTGTTTATTTCAATAAGGAGTTTTATAGAGATTTAGAGATGAATGAACCAAGTGAATCTACTATTATGTCTTTCGAAGAAAAATTTCTGGATTTATAAGAAGAAAAAAATTTTTAACATTGTGTTGTTTTGTTAGTTTTTTTATAAAAAGTTTTTAAATTTAACAAAACAAAAAACAAAACCCCCCATTTTTTTTAACTTTTTTTTCATTTAAAAAAAATTACATTTCCCAAAAAATTCTTTTTGATTTTTAATCTTCCAAAAAAAAATTCCATTTTTCTTTCTTTTTTTATTTATTATTTCTATTCAAAACTCCTATATAAATTCCTTCTTTTTACGATTGTTTCGTCTTTAAAATCTTCACATTCAATTTATCCTTCGTCCTAAAAAATACAAAAAACCCCCAATTTTTTATCAAAACTCCTCAATTTTTCTTTACAAAGTATAGACAATTCCTCCCCATCCACTCAAGCAATCCCTATCCATTCCCGAGACCAAAGTCTGAGCCACAGCTTCTTCAACTTCTTCAGGACTCATATCCTCTCTGTAGAAGCTTTCACATAAGCCTTTCATCATATCCCCTGCAGTTCCTGAACAAGCAAAAGGTTCACTATCTGATAAACAGCCTATAGAATCATAGGTAGATACATAGCCATTTCCTTTGGAATCGATAGCTGCAAGAATCGGAGAAACAAAATAAGGACCCCATCTTTATAAAATTTTTTAGGGAATATGGAGGTGATGGGGTACCTTTTTTCATAAAGTGATGTTGAGATCAATTGAGAGAAAGTCTCGGCTTTCATTGGGCGATTTTCACGAAGTGAATAGAGATTTAGCTTAAATTCCATAAGAGCATGGCTTTAGTAAAGGAATTATAAGAGAAAATAAAAGAAATTATGAAGAATCTAAATGAAAATATGAATGAAAATATGGAAAACTAATGGATAAAATATGAAGACAAAATGAAGACAAAATGAAGAAAATATGAAAAAAGAATGAATAAACAATAAATATGAAGAAAATAAGAATGATTCATGAAAATATGAAGAAAATATATGAAAATGTGAAGAAAACATATAAGAAAAATGTGAAGAAAATTACAAGGTTTGAATATCAGTTGCTAGACCTGAAAGACCTAACAGGAGATTATCTTGCATTTGGAAGACTTTTTGGAAGTTGGTGGCCAGGGTTTGGAATTGAAAGCCCAATCTTCGATCGCAAGCTATCGCAACACAACCTTTTCCTTTCATAGCCACTAAAGCTGAGCCATTGATTTCAAAAGGATTTGACATTTTTTTTTCTTTATTTATTTATTTGAGTTTTTTTTAAAAAAAAAGGGGGTTTTAAGAGATTTATTAATTTTTTTCTGATTAGAAATTTTAAAGAAGAGCAAAAATGAATAAAAAAAAGCGACACCGACAGGATTCGAACCTGTGCGGGAGAATCCCATCAGATTTCTAGTCTGACGCTTTAACCACTCAGCCACGGTGTCTTATTATCCCTTCTACCATATAATTTATTTATATTTTCAAAGACTCATTGCTTTTTAAATAAAAATCCATAAGTTTTTTTTTAATAAAAATAATTTCAATGTTTCATTAAAAAAAAGTGAATTTAACAGATTATTTATTTGTTTGAAATAAATATTTTAAAAAATAAATTTTATAAAAAATAATTTTGATAAAAATTGTATTATTTTTTTAAACTTTCATTTATATACAATAAAACGATTAGGTTACCTAATGCTCTTTTTTTACTAAAGCATTGATGTTTTTTGTGAATTTTTTGGTTTTTATTATAAATTTGTCTAATAATTTTTCATCTAATTTAATCGCAAGCATGAGAGAGATAAAATTCAGTTTCTGATCAAACCTTTTAAATTAATGAATCTAACTAAGTTGTTTTTTTATTATTTTTTCGAAAACAAAAATACAAAAAAAAACCAAATGAGCCCATTTTTTTCTATTTTTAAATCTTTTGATCTTTTTAGTAAGCCTTTTGTGCTGAAAATAAACCAAGAAGATCAAGCAAGAACCTATTTCGGTTCATTTCTCAGTCTAATGCTTCTTTCTCTTTTGATCTACCAATTCGCGAAATGTGATATGTTCCTGAAACTTTCCCCCAAGCTTCTAATTCAAACAATTCAAGCCGAATTCTGTCCTCGACTTTTCTTTGAAAACCGTCTTCTTTCACTTTCGATCGTTGATTTACACGGTTATCCTTCAGTTGACCCCACAATCTATAGCTTTAGAGTACAAAGCCATTCAGAAGCTGTAAATTCTAATATAACTGATGAGAAAACCTTTCATTTTTGCAATGTTTCTGATGTTAAAGTTCCAAAAGATCTTGAAACTTATTACTTTTTAGAAAATTCCTATTGTTTAGATCATAAGGATTTCGTGCTTTCTGGTAATTTGAATGAAGAAAGTATTGAATATCTCACTCTAGACCTTATGCTTTGTCAAAACAGCACAGAAAATAACAATTCATGCAAAAGTATTGAAGAAATTAGCGCGTTTTTAAAAGGGAAATACTTTCAATTGATGTTCACAGGGAATTTGTTACAAACACAAGTATTTGAGGATCCTATTAAGAGAAAATATCAAATAGATCTGTATAAACTTGATGTGAGGTTCAATAAGATCATCTATTATTATTTTCAGAAAGTTTCGATAGAAACTGATGATGGAGTGATTCTTTCGAATGTTGTTCAAAAGGAAGACTTCTTATTCGAGACGAAAGAAGTTGATATTTCTATGGCAGATTCTTATGAAAACCCACTTTTATCAATTTATTTCACCAGTTCGACCAATGTAATGATGATACAAAGAATTTATCAGAGTTTACCAGAAGTTATCGCGATTTTGGGAGGCTTGTTCAGCTTCTTGCATATTTGTGGAAAGATCATCAGTTTTAGTGAGAAAAAAGTGCATTTAACCAAACTTTTGATGAATTATCTGTACAGTTTTCAACAAACAGTCGAAAATTTAGCGGTGAAAAAAAATAAAAATAGTGAAACTACAGAAAAAATCGAAAAAAATATTGAGTTATTTAAGAAAATTCAAAAAAGGGCCTCTTTAGATGATATTGAACTGGGGGGGAATTCACCAAAAGTAGAACAAAAAACCATCAAAGAAGATTCTTTTATACTTGATCATCATTCAGAAGAAAATGTTGACATGATGAAAAGCTCGTTATTTTCACCAAATGACAAAAATGACAAAAATGACAAAGATGACAAAAATGACAAAAATGACAAAAATGATAAAAATGATAAAAATGACAAAAATGATGAAAATGATAAAAATGATAAAAATGACAAAGATTACGAAAACGACGAAAATGATAAAATCAATAAATATAAAGAAGAGAAAAAAGAAAAAAAACTAGAAAAAAGACAGGAAAACCAGGAAATTCAGAAACAACAGAAAAGCCCTTTTCAAAGGAAATCAACTTTCGCAGCTTTGAAAGCGAAACTGCATGGTGTGAAGTTCAGAAAAAGCGGAATAAAAAGAGAGAAAGATCTCAAGACAATTGAGAATTTTGTGAGGTTCAGCAATGAGAAAAACACGATAAAATTTTCGCTTTTCGAATATTTCCGATTGATTTGGAAGAAATTCTTTAATAGAAAAAAAAATTTCAAGGAAAAACTGTATGAAAAAGCAGAAGTAATCTTTGAAAAAGAGATAGATATTGCACAAATTCTCAAGAGAATTCAGGATATTGAGAAATTAAAATGCCTCGTTTTAACTCCAAAACAATTATCTTTATTCAATCTTTTAGAAAAACCGATGATTTTTGTCAATTCAGATCATGAAAAGAAAAGTTTATTACATATGAGGAATTTTCAGAATAAAGAAGGAATGGAGAAAGCCTTTGAATATTTCGTGGAGCTGGAGAAAAAGGATGAGTTGGAACCCATTGATAAGAGATTGATGATGCTAGTGCATCGTAATTTCAATGCTTTTCAACAATATTTTGAACAAAAATAAAGAATTATAAATCTATAACTTATATAAGAGACAAATGTAAAAAAAAAATTTAATTATTTTAATTTTAATTAAGAAGAAATCGTTTTTTTAAAGATTTATTGATAAAGAGGTTATTTTATTTAGATGTAATAAAAAAAAGATTAAAATTGAAATAAATTGTTTTTAATTAGATTTAAATTTTACAAATGGAAACATTTTTTAAAGAAATATCAAAATTTTACCAATCCCCTATTTATTTCCTAATATTATCAAAATAAAACAAAACTATCGAGGATACCACGACCACCCCACATCCTACAGTCGCCAACCGATTCAGTTGCATCCCGAAAATAAAAATATCAAAAAAATAGCTTACAATCAATTGCAAATACGACCCTAACCCCACCATAAACGGTTTTTCCAAATATAAAGCTCTATTTCTTACAACATGTCCTAAATAAAAGAAAAATCCAGAAAGAATAATTAGTAAAATCTCCATAATTTTCATTGGAACAACTTTATCGAAAAAAGTGCCCAAAGCTCCAACGAAAACGCTCAATAAATTAAAGTAATAAAGAACCATTACAACCCCAACTTTTCCTCGTAAACTTCTTATCGTTAAAAACACTAGAGGACCTATAAAAGAAGCGATAATCCCAACAATAATCCCACAAATAAAGGTTTTTTTATCATAATTTTCAATAGCAAGCCCATTATTTTCGAATAAAAACTCTGGTTGAATAATCAATAAAAATCCACAAAGACTAACCAAAATAAAAAAAAAATGAAATAAACCGAAGACTTCGTTATAGAAAATTTTTCCTAAAATGCCTATCCACAAAGGACTTATCAAGAAAAACAATGATCCGATCGATAAAGGCAATAAATAAACAATTTTATATGATAAAATACAGCCTAGAGCTCCCATTATTCCTCTTTGCAGCAATAATTTATATGTTTTTGGGTCCTTTGGCACTTTTTCAGCTGGCTCAGTTAAAATGCAAAGGCATAGACTGACTAAAGAAGAAAAGTGCATTTGTTGATACATGGGAACTCCGGTTAAAAGCTTAACGAACATTGAGCCTATTGAAAAGAAAAACGAGAACATCATTATGTATAAGAATCCGACGTATTTAGGGATTTGCGACTCTATTTTTAGGAGGAAATTGGTTGATTTCAGAATGAAAAGGGAAAAAGAGTTCAAAGTCTGTTCTTTAATCATCGGTTGAATATTCTAAATTAAAAATAAATTTACTGGCAATAATTATTCAATTCGACAAATTTACTAAATTTTAAAAATAAAAAATTTATTTCTTTTTTATTTAAAAAATTCAAATTTTATTGATTTTATTTTACAAATTATTTTTAAATAAAGACATGATTTAATTATTGCATTATTTCCTATTATCATAATAAAACAAAATCATCGATGAAACCACAACAACTACGCATCCAACAGCCGCAAAACTATTCAACTTTATCCCAAAAATAAAAATATCAAACAAATAGCTCACAATCAATTGAAAATAGGATCCCAACCCGACAACATACGCTTTTTCCAAATATAAAGCTCTATTTCTACAAATATGTCCCAAAAAATAGAACAATCCAGAAAAAAAAACTAGAAAAATCTCTAAAATTCCCATTTTAACAATCCCATTAAACAAACTCCCCACAGCTCCAACAATGACTGTCATTAAATTAAAATAATAAAGAATCAATACAACGCTCACTTTTCCTTTTAAGCTTCTTATTGTTAAAAATACTATAGCACCTATAATGGAACCAATGATCCCAATTATCATGCCTTTAATAAACGTCTTCTTATCATAATTTTCAATGTTAAAACCTCGAGTTTCGAATAAGAACTCAGGTTGAATTATTAACAAAAGTCCACAAAAACTAGTCAAAGTCAAAAGAAAATGAGCTAAACCGAACACTTCTTTATAAAACAATCGTCCTAAAATGCCTAACCATAAGGGATTTATCAAGAAGAACAAAGAACTGATCGATAAAGGCAATAAATATACCAATTGATATGATAAAATACAGCCTAAAGCTCCCATAATTCCTCTTTGTAGTAATAGTTTATAGGTTTTTGAGTCTTTCGGCACTTTTTCAGATGGTTCAGTTTCAATGCAAAGGCATAGACTGACCAAAGAAGACAGGTAAATTTGTTGATAGATGGGAATTCGGGTTAAAAGCTTAACGATCATGGAGCCTAATGAAAAGAAAAAGGAGAACATTATTATGTATAAGAATCCGGCATATTTAGGGATTTGGGATTCAATTTTAAGAAGAATATCGACGAATTTTTGGATGCAAACGGGAAAAGAGTTGAACATTTTATTCGTTATTTATTCCATTATGAACTAGTCTAAATAAAAAAAAAGACTACTGACGATTTTTTATTTCTAAATTTACCAATTTTTCTGAATTTGCATTTTAAATTATGCAAATCCTTAAAAATTGTAAATCACTTCAAAAAATTCCGATAAAAAACTATGAATTTCAAATTCTATAATCAAAATTGAGGAGAAAAATATTAAAAATCAAAAATTTCAAAATTGCAAAAAATTGCA
>JFJP01037769.1_pt1 | contig 22992 bp, 22 predicted proteins | sample 431651 | NCBI WGS metagenome assembly JFJP01 (sample SAMN02602958, study PRJNA72255) | Microbial mat metagenome, whole genome shotgun sequencing project. | biome: fresh water; feature: sink hole; material: water; isolation source: purple microbial (photo- and chemosynthetic) mats found in...
TCATCTTTGAAAATTATTAAAATAAATTAGTTGGTCTGTTCCAGAGTATTTGATTTTGGAGTCCCGAAAACGAAGCAATGCTTTCAAAAAGAATACCGTGTCCCTCCTACCAATAATCAGGGGAGAACAGTCTATTGTTTTTTATTCTTATACTTGCTATTCGGAATTCAATGAGATTAGGAAAATCTAGGGGACTTGACTATAATTGTGCGGATTAATATGACCACCCATATCGGGAGTTAAGTTTCTGTTGTTATCTTATATAAGTTAAGTATGCTTTGACTGGCTAAAAGGGATAAGGATGCATGGATTTTACACTGACAGTCAAATCCAAAACTTATCTGACTAATTCTTTCTTCATCTATGAAAATGGCAATGACTTCTAAATGTTTTTATCTCACACGGTTTTCCTTCAATCCCCCGGCTCTTACATGGGGCTCCACATCTATGCCATTCTCTTTGCTGATAATTACCAGATAACCCAAGTCGGCCTTCCACCACTTTTTCTGAGAATATTTCTTCAATTTGATTATCACTACTATCCAGGGATTTAATAATAAGTATTCCATCTTTATCGAGAAACTTAATTACTTTGGGTTCTCTTACATATTCTTCCTGACATGAATAATTCTTGAAAAATTCAGAGTCCTTATCATTCAGTCTATTTATAACCTCAATTTCTAAACCTACAAAAATCTTAGTTCTACCAACTTCCTTGGTCAAAATTTTAAAAATATCTTTATTTTTTAAATTTAAATTAAAATATTTACCATAATTGCCCTTATATAGCCTGTAATCAAAGTACTCACCTAAAAACATTTTTCCATTAAAATAATATCTTCCGAAAAATTTTGATGAATTAATTTTAGCCTTGTCAATTTTGCCTTTTAAAAGTGGCCGAACGAATTTATTATAATATTTTGAATCCAGAATATAACTTAGAAGTAAAGAGTAATGTAAAAATTGAGTCTGAAAAGTGTCATTTTCTGTAGTGAAAGAATTAGTTGGAGGATCATCAACCACAACACACCTTGACTCAATAGTTGAATTATCATCAGAATTAATAATCATCGCAATAGTTCCAAATCTTAAATAAACCACTTTATCTGTTTCATTGCTTTTCTTTCTTATTATGTCATCCTTCATTGAGGTATAATAAGAACCAACAGTCCCTTTTGTCTCAATTTCATATTCTTTTCCTTCTACAATTACAGAATAATCCAAATATTTTCCCTCAGAAGGAGGAGGAATTTTTCTGAACATATTTGGATTGATTTTTAAAAGTTCCGCTGAATACTTCAATCCAATGCCAACACCAATAAATTCTGAAACAATCTTTTTGACTCTGTCATCATTAGATAAATTCTTTATCCCAAACTCTGTCATTTGAATAAAATCACTAATCATCATTTCAAGACCAGGGACTTTACTTTGCAAGTTATCAAAGTAATCACATTCTTTAATATGGGAAGGGACTTCCCAGCACAAAATCGCATACTTAAAAAGCTCTTGCTTATTTAAATGAAGGCATTCAAGCGATTTAAAAACTTTCGTATCCTTTGCCGTATCATCTAAATAGATCTTTATTTGGGTAGTATCAGGGATCATTTTCGTTTTAAGATTCGTTTACCTAAACCAAGCCTGAATAATATTATCACTATTGGCATAAAACGCTTTTAAAATTATTAAAATTACTTTTGTCTACAAACATTTCAATGATGATAATGAATACATCATTTATAGGTAGTTATCAGTCGTCTATCAAAATAAGTTTATATATTAATTAAAATAAAACAATTATACATCAATCATCTATTTATAAAAAGCCAATTACCGTACACAAGTGTCAATAAACCACTATCCTTTCTCGCCATCCCTTACTGATTTCTGAAATTCCCATAGGAGTTTATCAATCCTTGTTATTTATGATTCAAATACTCTGCTATTCTTTCTGTCCATACTTTGGGAGGAGGCATTCCTAACCACATGTTTTCAAGGATGTATGATGATCAAAAAGGATCCTAATTAAATTAGAAAATCCAGCAGCAGTCTACAAAACCTTACATATAATACATTTCGAATTGTAATACAGAATGCCTTAATAATTTCTATCAAAATCAAATCACACTAAAAGTCTTCTTCAGACTTATTCGAATAACCACTCTCCTATTTCAATAATCTTGTCGAGGATAGTATCAGTTTTATCATCAGCAAGAGTTTTTACTATTTCAATAACGGTCTCAATCTTTTCCCAAATTGCTCCAAGTTTGTTAAGAAACTCTACAGCATTGGCATCTGAAATATCACTTCCAAACATATTGTCTCCTAGTACAATGATCTGTTTAGCTGATAGATCAAATTTATCACCAGTTGATTTTAAGATTATGGCAAATTCAATTGTTGGTTTAATAAAAGGCCAGACCTGGTTGAATTTTTCTTTGTATTCTAGCTGTTTAGAAATATCAATATCTTGAACAGCTTTGATAGCTTTCATTAATTTTTCAAAAGCTACTTTTCGTTCATTACGATCTAGTTTCCGTAATTCTCTCTTTTGCTTGCGACTTTCTAATGACATAATTTTGAAATTAATCTATACCTACTCTAATCAGTTTTCGGCTCCCCTGTTTAAATTCAATTTTTAAGTTCTCGTTAAACTCTTATTTGGAACATGACAATAAGAAAATATTAATAAAGAAATAATCCATAGCACATAGTATGGATATACTATTAAAATCATATAAGAAAATGTCCCTAAAATTCAATCAAGGTCAATAGACTCTACACCAAATTATATAGCAGCTGAAATGGCTAGCTTTACAGCCTTTTCCAAAACTTCCAAAGTAGCATTAGCAGCTCTCTGTGAAATAGCTTTAGAAATAATAGCAATAGCATTTAACTCTGCTTCTAATAGTAGTTTCTCGTCTAACAGTCTTGACTCAAACTTATCTTGGCTTAACTCCCCTTTAATTCTAAGATCAGCCAACAACTCAAGTCTTTCTTTCTTACGTTGAAAAAACTGATTTGCAATAGATTTAACCTCTGACCAGTTGTCTTCAACAACACCTTTAATTGCTGATAACATATCAGACAAAACTTCATTAATATCAAAATTCATAATTTTAAGATTTTATAAGATATTATTGTGGAGGATTATTGGCTAGTTCTTTTCCTTTCTCGGCTACTTGCATCGCAAAAAATAAATCATCAAAAGTCTTTCGATTTAATTTGATTAGCCCATCACTAAGCGTATTATCCTGTTTATGCTCTTCTTTATATTTCTGCCACAATTGAATGGTGATCTCACATATCCTTGTAGAATTCTCGTTAAGTGGACGTATCCTATTCTTTTTCAGTAATGAATTTAATTCCACTTCGATTTCTACATACTGTTCAGAAAACTTATCAAAGGCACGTCCCCCATTTAAATGAGAGGTCGTTTCTAACATTGACAAATAAAACTTATCTACCGCTTTACTTGTGTTATCAATTTGTACAGCTATATTTTCATCATAGCTTGGGATAAATGTAACTTTACAAGAGCTCAGGGCTAATAAAATGAAAGAGAGAACAAAAAATAGCAAGAATCTACTTAATTGAAATTTAATTTGTTGCTTCATAAAATTTGATTCTAATTGTTTAAAATATGTTCGATCAGTTTATAATACTTGTTAATTACGGGTTCTTTCAGAATGAAAAGATATTAGATTGGACAACAATATCTTTCTTCATACTGTAAATGACGTAAAATCTACATCTTCAAGCATAACATCATTATCTGGTAATTCAGCACTTGCTAACAAGTAGTAGTCATCCTTTTTCTCCAAAATAATCTTACGGAATTTAAAAAATGGATAAAACCTCTTGTCGTACTTAAAATCAATATCTAATTCGAGCTCTGACTTAAAATCTAAGTTTATTTTTGCGTCTATTAAGTCTTGCTTTTTAGTTTTTAAAATCGCTTTTACCTTGGTTAATGTTTCTTGATCAATATTGTAAGTAAAAGACATTCCTTTAATCCAAATACCTCTTGTTGCTATATAGTAATCTCCGTCAAGAATTTGCTTAATCCTTTTATCATTCTTATTTGCCATTTCAGTTAAAAACACTGACATTTCACCCTCTTCTAGATAATCTACTCCCCATTGTTTAATATTCACAACAATCTGCCTAGCATTTTTTATTATAGTACTTAGCTCTGTGCTTATATCTGCTATGTTTGTGGAGTCTACAATGCTCACTAACACTTCAAGACCTGTTTCATTAGAGCTATCTAGCGTGAATTTTGTTGAAGGCTTTGCTGAATCAGCTAATATCGTCGGGTAATTGCTATACTTCCCCCTTAAAGTCTGTTGGGAAAAGATCAAATCTTCGTCTGAAATAAATCCTAATACGTTCTTTTTCAAATCATAGATAGATCCAACAGGAATACTATTTGCTGTGGACATAAACATCCCGTTTTTACGTGAAATATTTGTTCCTACGAATGCAATGTCTTTAATATCCCACCACATTCTCCTTGCTTTTCGCTTTAGTTTACTCATCTCGTTTAGAATTTAAGAATATTAATAGTGTAACATTTTTATTTCTAAAATCTCTTCGTGCGTATAGATATAATTATTTTGTAGATTCTGTAGTCTCGAAATACTCTTGAATTAGCTTAATATTACTCTCAGATGCTAACCCGATTTTATCAGCTGAAATCCCGATAGATGGTCGATCATCTATATTCATTTCCATAAGTCGTAAACTGACCTGAGTCTGGTTACTGTTGAGTATCAAAATGAGTTGACTCATATCACCCATAAGCTTTTGAATCTTTTCAAGTGGGCCAAAAAGAAATAGACCGGCTAGGTCAGCGATACCGAAACCTGCTGCTATTAATGACTTCAATTTGTCAATTTGCCCACCGAGAGCAGCAATTACAGGTACAGTAAGAAGCAACATGCCTAAAGCGAACATTATTATGGAAAGGCTAATTATTACCCAAAAGGTAATAGAAAGTTTTCGTCTTAACTTCTTAATATCCTTTTCATTGTCAACTAAAGCAGATTGAAGTTGGTCAGCTAGATCTTTGTTGTTTTTATCAACATCAATTTCCACTGAATTTGCTGAAGTTTTAAGGTTTTCGTTTCCCATTTTAATATGCTTTTATGTTTATGAAATGATTTGATTTTAAATCTCAATAATATATTAGTTTGAGGTACCTATATTTTTTTATGAGTAGTTTTCAATCATCGTCAGAACTTGATTTTATCCTAAACAAAACTGGATGATGATCTGAATAATACTGTTTAAACAGATTATGATTGTAAGGATCTCCCGGGTACTGACTTTCAGATATCCAATATGGCTTCATGAGGTCAATCAAGTTCAGAATGATCATATTAAATTGTTCATCAATTTCATTACTAGTATATTTAGTCTTATACATAATATGATCATATGGCCTGGCTCCCCTATCAGATGAATTATTAATCAGCGTGTTAGTTCTATTACACTCGTCATTTAATGATATAAATCCGGAAGGGATAGCTTTTTTAAGTTCCTCTTTACCCTCAATATTCATATCCCCGAGTATAATAAAGTCCTTCTCTTTTTTATCGTTTTTGTTTATCCATGATTTGATAGCATCAAGTTCATGTTTTCTTCTTTGTTGCCCACTGGCATCAGGTGCAAGATGTACAGATATTAGTACAAAATCTGAGGAATCTATCATGCTTCGAAAAGGGAAGGCATAAGGAACCCGATCAAAATCCGGGTTATTGGATCTATCTGCAGCCAAAAATCCGTGTGGTAAATCCAATGCCACCCTTACTTTTGATTCTTTATAGAAACCGACCCACCACTCTGTAGAACTTGAATTTTGATGAATCTCTTTACCAGGACCCGTATCTTCTTCAGACAACACATATTTAAATCCTTGGTTTATCATGGATTTAAAGAATGTTTCTGCTTCTTTGTCTGGTTTGAAGCTTTCTCCATTGGGAAAAACACCATCAAACGGAGGAGCCAATAATTCTTGAATTATAACTATATCAAAGTTCTTAAGAAGATCTGCCAATGCAACATTATCTCTTTTTTTAAAATTTCCAAGGAATTGAATATTAAAGGAGCAAACATAAATTTTGCCAGAATCAATACTTGGAATTAATAGAGAATCCCGATTGATTTTTGAAAGGTCCCGGTTTTTATTAGGATCTTCATTTATTATATCGTAAGCCAAATAACCCTCACCAGCAAGAATTAAGACAAGAAGACCTTTTAGAAGCTTCTTTTTCATAACAATAGTGTTTTACTCGGTAGATATTTCAAACATTCTCGTTAATCATTGACTTAACCAAAGTTACAAGACAGATAAATACAAGTCAAATTTATTTTTATAAAACATCCAGGCCATATCTAAGTAATAAAGCTGCAAGAAGTGCCAACAAAATCAGTTTCAGCATTTCGAATACTAATGTGCCTGGTATTTCAAAGAACTTGTCTTTTATCAGATCCCAAAAAGTTTTATTAAATCCTGAATCTTTGTATATATTAAATTTGAAATTGTGTTTTAGGTTATAAGCCACACTGTTTTTTTCATCCAGATTTCCAATCCACTTTCTTTCAATAATAAAAAGTGACTCGTCAACAAATTCTTGCCCATAGTATTCGACTAATCCAGCCTTATGTAAATCGCATATATAACCTAATGCAATACCAAGCCGATTGTCAAACTTATCGTACACAAAATCAAAAAGACATCCAATTGTTTCATAATGAGTGTCAGTAATGGATTCAGAAATAGATTCTATTTGATCCTTTGTTAGAAGTTTTACTCCTGAGCTAAACAAACAATAATAAATTGTATTCAATAAATACTCAAATAATGAAGGTGGAGCAAAATATTTTTCCCAATGATTTGTTGTAATAACAGCACATTTTTTGTCGGGCCAGGCAAAATAATCGTGTTTGATACTACTCCTAATTATTGCTATCGTATAATCAGATTTGACTGATTCTTTTTCAACAACTTTGTTTAATACTTTAATACATTTTTTAGCTTCATTTTCTTCGTTCTTAATATGATTGCCTTCTGTTTCTGAGAAGAAAAACTCATAGGTATTCTGAAGTTTATTTACTGAAAGCATAAAATACTTAAAAGCATAAATATTAAACTCAGGGTCATTACCAAAGATCAGAGCGATTTTTAATCTTTTCATACTTATTAGTTTACATACTAAAAGAACTCATAAGTGATCATCACCAATCACTCAAAATCTTAACATAAGAGCTTAAGTAATTGGCTAAATCTATAGGTTAATAGGAATAGACCCTAAATTGTTACCTTGAATAAAACACAGAATATGTGTAACTATCAGTCAATATGTCGTTTAGATGGAAAAAATATTTTCATCTTGAAAATTACCAGCAAAATGCTTTTTCAGGAGCTGAGCATTTTGGGTCGCTCGGAAAAGTGCTTGTCAAATAAGATTTATTTTTCTGTCAAAGTGGATTAGGAAAACTATCAAAGTGTCTATTCTGTAATCCAAAGTTCCCTTCTCGATCTGGCTGATCCGCATCGGAGAACGGCCGATTTTATTTCGCTTTAAACCTAAAATTAATACCCTATCGGATATTAATTTTAGATCTGACCTTGTTTTAAGTGCTATTGGACTATTTTAACGTCCTAAGTAAGTAATCCACTATTTATAAATGTTGTCAAATTACTTACCTGATTTTTGTGAACCTACCCAAGATGTCTACATCGGCGGAATCAATTTCTAATTCTCTTAAAGAATAACAATCAATCCAGCTGAGCCATTGAAGAACTTTTCTTTCTTTGCTTCACCGAACAAATAATATGTATACCCCAGTTGGACAAAAATACTAATACCTTCTGATAGCCTATATTGAAGATCTGTCTTCAGTTTTATTCCCAACCCCCAAGCATTATCGTAGCGTTTAGTATAGAAATCCAGTTCTCCGTTTGATGTATAATATTTGGATACCTCACCATAGGTTCTAAAAAAAGACGAAACAATATCTCCGCCGGGCCGAATACTCATTTTCTTCTCAAGAAAAGAGAAGGACAGTCCTGCAATAAGAGAATAATGTGATTCATTATAAGTCTCTTCAGTTCTGTATTCTGCTGGAGATATCATATTAATGTATTCGTTATGGTAACGTGAGTATTCAAGACCAGCAGACAATACCAGCTTGTCTGAAATATTCCTGGAAATAGTACTGCCAAACCCAAGAGGATAATATCTCTTGTAATGCTCGTCTTTGCTTGTAAGGTGTTCATAATAAATAGATAGCGAGTATTTTTGCTGTGAATAGATATTCACAGCAAAAATAGAAACGCTGAAAAGCAAAACTGAAAGGAAACCAAATCGAAATTTCATAATCTTAGTTATTATGTTCGATCCCTCTTTAAAGATCCGTTGTGCTAATGCTTAATTATTAATTGATTAGTTGATTTAGTTTTCCCATTATCAATTTGTATGAAGTAATTACCATTTATTAGGTTACCAACAGCAATAGTAAAACTATCACCTGTATACTTACCTTGCTTTTGTAAAACGCCATGTGCATTGAAAATACTTACAGTATAAACCAAATTGTCCCCTAATAATTTACTGCTTTGGAAAGATTCATCTTGTTTAGTGTTAATAGTCACCTCACTTGAAGCAGGATTTGGACTTATTAAATAGTATCCACCACCTTCAATATAGATATAGGATGTAGCCCATCCAGAAGACCCGCAAAGATTAGTTGCCTCTGCAGCAACCTGATAATCACCTGAATAATAAAAGTATATGTTAGCAAAGGTAGAGTAAGGATAAAGTTCATTCCCATTTAACGGACTTAAATACCAAGAATATTCCGCTCCGGAATAAGGTTGAAAAGTAGGATAAGCGTAGAATGTATAACCATTATTTACCTGCCCATAGCTAGGCCCAGATATATAGTCAAGTAAAGGTGGCCCTACCCAAAGATTGAGTTGACATGTAATGTTTCCGCTTCCGTGATTATAAACAGCAGATATTGATCCAGCTCCGTTATTTATTCTTTGAACTGTAATTGATCTTGTTCCTTGTCCTGAAGTAATTTGAAGATTGCTACTAGTATTCCAAGTAACTGTCTCTCCAGTAAATTCTGTAGGTAGGGAATAAGTATAGTTAGAGGAAGAACAAATATATAAGCTACCTGAAATTAAATTTGGTACTTCAGATCCTAACCCAACTGCATACCATGCATTTTTCAATTGAATAACCTCATTAGAATTGCTTCCATATAAAGCTCCTGCTGCATTAATTGTTAATTGCCTGAAGACTGTAAAAATCTGTGTTGTATGTGAACTGACTCAGTGTGGCATACACAATTTTTGAAGATTTATTTGTTCCAATTGGAGATACAATATAGTCAACCTCATTGTCGTTTTGGCCTACACCGCCAGTTGATAATATATGAAACCAATGTGATATTACTGTTGAATTAATGTGAACCCCTCCATCGTCTTCACTGCCTGTGTACCATCCGTCTTGTAGGTAGGTATCTGGATAGTGCTCTAATTGTTCTCCATAAATGTTGTGGTACATATAAAGAGATAATGGTGGCTCTCCAAGATTTCTTCTCCTGGCTGGATTCGTAATTACATCTTCTCCATGAATCCAAATATTATTACCTGGTAAGTTTGCGTATTCTTCAACACAAGCACCCCAAATGTCTCCTAATCCTTCATCCAGTGCTCCTGGCTCGTTTGAATAATTAATATTTGAATAACTACGTAACATCCCATGTCCAAATTCATGAGCAATAATTTCTTCAGACGTGTAAGGGTCGAAGTTGTTCTCTTCACTTCCATCCGAACAGCAAATAGCATCTATATCCGTATCCCACCTTGCATTGCTGAGGTTAAATCCTTGTCTGTAATAATGAACAAAAACCTTTACTTCTCCATAAGCATTATCATAACTATTCCTTTGGTGAATAGATTTAAAATAATCCCAAGTTTTCCCAGCACCATAATGTGCATCAAGAGCTCCATCATCCATTTCTGTATTATGCCATTCATCCCATACATCATTTTGATCCGAAAATGAGATTGCATTAGCAGGAAGGGAGCTATTACAATCCTTCGTTTCGATATACTTCCCCATTGGGTAACTGATGTCCTGTAGTTCGTAATTGCCAGACTCAGAATTTAATCTAGTAGACAAATTTACGGTTCCAGAATATCTAGTGATTGCTACTCCTGAAATATCTTTGTCAAGAAACTCTAAAATTTTCCCTGTTTGAGCATGAATGTAAAATAAATAACTCCCAGAAGGGTCATAAGTAGCAATACTAATTTTGTACGCTAAATAGTATCCGACACTATCATTTTTGCTCCATAATACAAGTTCTGGTTTAGGTTTATATGTTGCTCTCTCGTCTTTTTTCGCTTTCTTTATAAGTGATTCCATTTGTGGGGATTCCCAAGCAAATGTTCTTACATCAAGGCTTTGTTTTGCAATTTCTAAAGCTTTTTCGCTATTTAATCCAGAATTTAAGTTGACTTTTTTAATGATTCCGGCTTCTCCATTTATTGACAAAATAATTCCATTTTTTGAATTAATAATTATTTCAGCATTCTCAACTTTAATTCCCGAATAAAATTGTTGAAATCGAGTATGCTCAATGCCAGCGGCATCGATAAATTTTGATTTATGCATTAATTTATCATTCAAGGATAAGTTAAAACACTTTTTAATTAAAGAAACAGAATCATTCAATTGGGGAGCATTTTTTAAAGTATCAAAAATAAATATACTAACCTTCCCATTTTTAGAATTTATTCTTTCTTTAACATTGTCTAATTGCCCATAGGATGTAATTGACAAAAAGAACATAAGAGTAAGAAACATTGCACTTTTCATAATTGTAATTTTTATAATTAGTCAAACCTACTTTGGATAAATTCGTTGTTGATAGATAAGGATCTTATTCTTATTATATGAGTCCCAGAAATTATAAGGCAAATAGCAGGTAGTGGTCCCGGCAGTATCACCTCCATTTTGGCATAGGAAATTTCCATTACAATCGAAAACCATCTCCACAGCATCAGGCCCTGGCGGGTCTGCTAAAATAATATATTCAATGCCGTTGAAATAATACTTATATACATCCAAAGAATATGACGTGATCAAAATATCATTTATCCATTTAATGTTTTCTTCAGGATGTTCAATACCACATGCGCATATTGGATCCTTTTTGCACGACTCAGGAATCAGAAATAGAAAGAAGAGGAAGAGGAAAAAGAATGCAACTTTGTATTTCATAATGTTTTTTTTTATAATTAATTACCAACAAAAATGTTTTATGTGATAATAGCTAAATATAGACATATTAAAACCTATAATCGATAACCTTATTACTTCAAGTATTTGTACGACAAAGAGCTCATAAACAATCATCACCAGTCACCCAAAATCTTTACTTAAGAGCTTAAGTAATTGGCTAAATCTATAGGTTAATAGGAATAGACCCTATATTGTTACCATGAATAAAACACTATATGTGTGTAACTATCAGTCAATATGTCGTTTAGAGGAAAATTATATTTTCATTCTGAAAATTACCAGCTCAATGCTTTTTCAGGAGCTGAGCATTTTGGGTGGCTCGGAAAAGTGCTTGTTAAATAAGATTTATTTTTCTGTCAAAGTGGTTTAGGATAACTATCAAAGTGTCTATTCTGTAATCCAATGTTCCCTTCTCGATCTGGGAGATCCTGGCCGGAGAAACACCAACCTTAAATGCCAGGTCTTTTTGACTTATCCCTGAATTGTTTCGCAGTACTTTGACGAGCTCTCCGATTCACCTTCGCTCCTCCCCTGTCAAATTTGTATTAAAGATTCTTTGCGCAATAATATGATTATTCTTTGTGTCCTGTATGCTCTTTAAAATACTATTTGTTTGAGTTTTTTGGTAAATACTCTTTCCCTATAGGCCCTGCCTTAATGGTCACCTCCGCTCCCGGCGAAACAAAAAAGGAATTGACCTATAAGTTAAAGCTTTGTTCTCTTTACAAATTCTAACGGCTTCTGACTCTTCAAAAGTTACTCAAATGACTTGTTTTTCTGTATCCTGGATAACAAATATTGATTTTATTGTAAAAAATTAAGTTACTATTTAACATAAGAAGTATAGAAAGCTCCCATCTTTCGCATAAGCTTTGTCACCCGGGAAATATCTTCCGGAGGCTGATCGATCCACTCCACCTTCTCAAATGTTCCATCGACAAATAGAGCACGAAATTTTGGAGTATGTAAATGATGAACTACATCTCTAAAATTGACCAGCCTTTCAATTTTAAAGACAGGATCTTTCTTAGAGTATTCTCTTACTATATCATCAATGGGCTCCTGCAGGTAGTAATCCTCCGTCGTGTAACTAAATTGTTTTCCCTCCGGCTGGAAGATCTGAAAGACTTCATCCGTCTGACGTATACGGTACACAGTTGAGCTGCTTCGGTCCTCCATTATCTCGAGAGTGCAAACTTCAAGCTGTTTCAGCCTATTGACAACTTCAAGACCAGGAAGAATTGCCACAGGATCTAGATTCTCCTTGAAAAGAGCCTTAATTGTATCTACTCCCAGCTTATGCCAGTCGTTTCTAAAAATCATCCCTTTTGAAGCCATTTTTACAATTTTCATAAAATTACTCTAATTTAAAAATAAAAGTGCACAGCACACAAATGTAAACTCCCCGCAAAACACCGCGGGGAGTTTTTTTTTAATTTTCGCTAGGAAGAAATAGAATCTTATCTGTTAAGTAGATCTTAAAAACATCAAATTTCTCCTCATAATCTTCTGTTAAAGAAATTGTCATAAAATGCTGTTTTAGCACAGGAGTGCTGTCCAGATATAAAACTACCTTCCACTGACCGGCTTTTTCTCCCGTGGTTATCCTCTCCAGAGTCCAAATTTGGAAGTTTATGGCTTTCACTGACCGGTTGCCCTGGTAAGAAAGAACAGTGTCTAAAAACCAGCACAGCCCTAGTTTATCAGTTATGTGTTTTATCCCATCAGTGATAAAGTATTTTTCAAAAATAGTGGAGTGCCTGTAATAATTTTCAGATCCCCTGAATCCTGAAAATTCATCGTTTAGGTATCTTTTTGCCGGGATTACTTTTTCTATATCTTCCATGTTATTTACAGTTATTGCGGTGTGTCTCACCTTTTTAGTTAATTAAATATTGTTTGCCTGACTAAAGTTATCGAAATAGGCGTTTTCCAGAGCTTCTATAAATGAGCTGGTGTTTTCTGTTTCCTGCTCCGCCAGGAACATTTTTGAGGATCTGCAGTAAACTTTTCTGGTGGCCCTATCGTAAAGACAATTTTCACTTTTTGCTATTACGGCGCCAGTCTCAGCGCATTTACTTTTAAATTTTGCATTAATAAAGTTCATAATATTTAGCAGTTTTTCCGGTGTGCCTCACCATTTTAAAATTAATATAAAGTTATCAAATACTCTTTTAAAAAATTAAGCAGAAAAAAGTAAACGGGGATGGGGTTGCCACCCCCGTTTTTTTTAGCTGACCAGCTCCACCTCTTCCACCTCGCTGTGGCTTTCGGTTTTGATATTAAAAAATGGCACTGCCTCAGGGAACCTTTCAGCTATGTAGCTGATTGCCTTGTAAGCCTCGGCGCAAACTTTGAAAGCCAGATTTTCATCTTCTTTAAGGCTCTCTTTCCAGCCCTGCAAATAAATTGCAGAGTTAATTTTCTGCCTCTCAGGAGCAAAATTATTGCTGGCCATAATGAATGCGGAGCTGATTTCTGCAACCAGTTCTTCAATTGCATAGGATTTACTATGATCTTTATAGCTCTCGTTAAACTTCTTGATTCTCCCTGTCCTGATGTCGTGGCCGGTGCTGTGGGTGACTTCATGTAAAAGAGTGGCATAAAAAAACTCATTGTTTTTAAATTGTGGTCTGTCAGAGAGTTGAATAAAATCACTGGCAGGACTATAAAAACAACGATCTGACCCGGGGACCAGGTTAATTTTGCATTCCCAACCTGATAAAAGTGTTTCGCATCCTTCCAGCATCCTTTCAGGGTTTACGTTTACGTTTCCTTTTCCTTCGGTTTCATCAAGTAAAGTTTTATTAATTACAGATTGAAGGCTTTCGCCGGTTTGCACCTGCGTAAACTGCGCAACATTAAAAACGTGATGAATTTTAATAAATGGAAGCTTTGTTATTTTTGCCTCGTTCAGCTGTGCTGTTGTCCAGGTGTTGTATGGGCTTTCCGGAAGGTTTCTTCTCTGGCCGTTTACCACTTTGAAAAATGAAAAGCTGTAATAATATACCGGTAATCCTTCACTCCCTTTGTTGACCAGATAACCAAGGCTTAAACCTTGTTTAAAAGTCATAAATTGAAGAGTGCTGAAATTTTTAAACATTGAAGCGAAAAGCAGAAAAATAAAGTTCCCGTTTTTGTACTGCTGGCCGGTCTTGTAGTTAGTTACTGCGGAGTGTGTGTTAACTGGAACAAACCAAGGTTTTTCCCAAGATTCATTTAATTTGCGGTTTAACATCTCGTTAAACATCTCCTGTAGCTGTTCTTTTTTCATCTGAAAAATCAGTTTTTATGGTGTGCCTCACCTTTTTAAAAAGTTCCCGTTTTCGGTTTCACATGAAACAAATGATCTGTGTATCACTCATTTAACTAGTATGAAGATACAACAATATAAGCGATATTACTATTATTTTAACAACTATTTTTAAGTTATTTTCTTTCGTTTCTAGTATAAAAATATGTTCAAATTTGAGGACTTTGTTTTCTTGATCAGGCAGGGATCGGACCGGGAGCCATTAACTATTTTATAAAGTAAAATTTTTGCAAGGGAGCAAAAATTTGTTATAAATCATTCCGAGTTGGCAATTTGCGCCGGAATGGTAGTGACTAACTCCAAATTTGTACTTGAAAAAATTCTTAATCACTATTTTTTCCCCTAAAAACTTCTTGAAATGGATATATTTTATGGATCTTGAATAAATAGTATGTTTTGTAATTAATTAAATATTAGTAAGATAGGTAATATTTATTAAAAACATGAAATAGTATTTGAATGCAGATATGTTCCAGGACTTAATTTTTTGGCCCTCTCCTGGATAGGAATGCATCTATTGAGTTGTAGAGGAGTTTGGTAGAGCGTTTATATCTTAAAAAGGAGATTATGATACTTCTTGAAAAAAGACATTACAAAGTGTCAGTTCTTAAATACTTGATTATGTAGTATATACTGACGAACTCGGAAGAATATATAACATCAAAGAATTTAAAATAAATAGAACTCGGAGAAATATATAACATTTGAGGTCCCGCTCAGGTGTTTTTGGTTTGATTGAAGTGATTTTCCTTTCAAACTTCATTTTTTCCTGACAAAATGGCATTTTATTGCAGAGAAATTTATTTTTATCCCTAAAAATACCTTTTAAAAGTTGTTTGATGAAGATTTGATTAATCATTTGGATAGTTTGTGGAGCGATTTAAGCTGCCTGCTATAAGGGAAAACCGCATTCTGACTCGGAGGAATATATAACATCATTCGGAAGAATATATAACTTAACTCGGAGATTTATATAACTTGAATTCGGAGAAATTTATAATATCCTATATATGACTCGGAGAAATTTATAACTAAAACTTCAAAGGATTTTCAAATTCGTTAATTAAAGATTTCATAATATAGCCTGTTATGTCAGTAATTTTGGTAGCGTCTTTAGAAATAAATTCGCTTAACTGCATGATTTTCTGTAATATCTCGGTCGTTGAAGCGACGCTGAAGATAGGCTCAATCTGTGCTATCTGTTTGTCCTCGAATTTAAAGTGAGTTCTTAGAAGATGAAAAACATAGTCTTTCTTATCACTATCTTCTTTAATTAGTTCAGGAGTGATCACTTTAAAGTTTAAATGAGTGACCGTATTTCCTTGTTTTGTTATAAAATCCTCCGAGTTGCAATTAAACCAACAATCAGCCTTTTCGAATAGTTCTTCCTGAACAGGGACGAGAATATGCTTTTTAATGTCGTTATAGTACTTGTATTTTGAATCTATACCCATTTGCTCTCTAAAGGTATCCAGAGAGATTGTAAAGCCTCCTTTCTTTCTCCAGCTGCAGATTAACTTGTATACACGGGAAGTATATTTATTCTTTGCACTTTGGGCAATGCTGTATAAGAAGCGGGTATAGTTAATAGGCTGGCCGAACTGGTTTTGCTCGATATCAATTAGAAGTTTTGCTATTCTTTTATCAATCTCCACCTCTATATGGCTGGAACGGTTATTTTCAACAGGAACATTAGCAGTTAATAAGCCAGCGTACCGGACATAATTTTCCTTTGTTACTGCATCTTTGTATGGAAATTCAATTACGATAGAGGCTAATTTCTTAACGGCTTTTTTTACATGCTCGTAGTTCTGGGGTATAGATAGCTCTTTTAATGGGATATTGAATTTAATGAACTGTGCATCGTTAAACTCTTTAAATAATGCTAACTGAGTGTAATCCTCTCCTTTTCTGCTAATTTTTATTGCATCCTGGAGATAATACATAACAGCGTTAAAAACCTTCTCCTGCGTTAAGGAATATTCATATATAGCATTTGTGACGCGATTTGGCTGATAAATGTAATCCTTAATAGCAGGAAGCATAATTACTTTCTTTTGCTTTTTAGTAAGATGAGCTATTTTCACTGGTGTCTTCACTGGTGTTTTCATCTGTGGAACTATTTAAGTAAAGTGCGCCAGTTTTTCCCGAACTGCTGATTAAAGTAAGTTTCTAAGGCAATGTTTGCAATTTGGCTCTCTCCAAGCTTTGTTTTGAATTTAGCATATTTAAACATCTCCAGGAATTCTGGTTTTAAATGGAATGTTTTCCTCTCCAGCCCGGCAGGAATTGAATCCTCTTCAATCCTTTTTATTGCTGATTTGTTTACTTGTTGCCTTGTCAACTTAGCAACATGTTGCTTTGTTGACATTTTATCCTTAACCACAACGTCTGCTTCTTGGCTTTTGATGCTTTCTACTGGAGTAGGTTTGTTTTCTGTGACCTGGCTAAAGGTACTCTCAAATGCATTTTTCATATTAATTACTTTTTTTGAGTCTCTTAATTAATTCATTACTAAAATCTTCCATGTCTTCGCTTCCTCGTTTTTCAGAGAAGGAGGATTCAAATGAGAAAATATCAGTCTGTTCTGCCTGAGCTTGTTTAAATTTCTCGTTGGTTCTGATAGCAGCCTTAAAAACAACATCTTTGAAATGCTTGACTAGTGGTTCTTGCATCTCTTTGTTGATCTTCCTGCCTTTATGAACCTTGGTTGTGATAACTCCCAGGACATTTAGATTAGGATTTACCTGTTTTGCTGAATTTATGTTATCATAAAGCACGGCGATCCCTATTGCGGAGAAAATATCATACTCAACAGGTATAAGGACATGATTGCTTGCAATCAAAGCATTAAAAGTCGGAGTATCAAGGTTCGGGGCGGTGTCGATAAAGATAAAATCAAAAGTATTAAGATCCTTGAGGATATTTTTAAGAGCGAACAATTGGTCCGCCGGATTCATACGGCCAAAAAGAGCACTGTTAATATCTTTATCATTAGGCAGGATGTAGAGATTTTTATACTCGGTAGAAGAAAAATCTTCAATTGATATCGGAGTTTTCTTTAGTAGCAGACTGCCTAAGTCTTTATTAAGAGTGTGTTTGATTGAATAGCTCAGGTTTGCCTGGGCGTCAAAATCTATAACGGCGGTTTTATATCCCTTTCTGGCCATACAAACTCCAAGGTTCTGGGTGATGGTTGTTTTTCCAACTCCTCCTTTGTTATTAATTATGCTTATAATATTCATTTTGGTTTATATATCCGTTTTGTTGCTATGTTGCTATGTTGCTTTGTAGTTTTGTTGACTTGCTGTTAAGTTGCTTTGTTTACATGTTGCTTTGTTTACATGTTGTCATTGCAAATATAGGATTATTAATGTAATACGCAAATATTAAATCGGGAATTATTTAATATCTTAATATGTAGTTATGCATGAGGAGGCTTTATAAACCTGATAAAGTCAATAATATTTGATACATATATTTTCAAATTGCTCACAAAAGGAGGCTGTTTTTATGAAGATCTTACAACCAAGAAGGAGCCCATATATTATGTCTGACAAAAAGAAGCTCCGGAGAATTGTTATTCTGGGGGCTTCGCTTTCTTAAAAGGTTTAAACAAAAAAAAGGGGGTGTTTACCCCCCAGATTCTATTTTTCTTCAGTCTTTGCTTTACTTTGGAACTCTACCGTGTCAACAGTACAAGTAATAACTGCTAAGGCTTTTTTAGCATCATCCTTATCGATGTATGCCCTTGCTGAAACATCTCCCTGTATAACTACTTGTGTTCCGACTTTTAAGAAAGGGAAAACTTTTTCACGATTCCAGAGAGAACATTCGAACCAGGTGGTCTCAGTGACCTTGTCACCGTTTTTTGCTGTGAAGTGTTTATCACAAGCTACGTTAAAGTTAAGAACTTTAGAATCACCAACCTGTGCAACTGGCTTAACTGAGCCGATGTTGCCTGTAAAAATTGTTACGATCATAGTAATAAAATTTTAAGTAAATAATAATATAATGCTGTAAACCAGCAATTTTACGTGAAGTGCAGCCTAAAAAGAAGAAATAAGGAAAAAAAGGAAACGCAATAAATAACAAAGTGGCTTTATGGCGTAGTCTTTTGTGTGGGGCGGATTCTATTGCATTGGACTCCATTTTATTCGTTAGGCTAAATTTATGGAAAAATCTGGTTAAATGACCATGAGGCGAAGCCGAATACCGCTGTTTCCTGTTTTTTTCTTCGGTCCGTGTGAGGATCACACAGCGAGGATCTCATAAATTCCACCATAGCGCAAAGGGAAAGTGTTAGCCTTTTTGAAGCGCAGCTGAGAGCAACATAGCGAAGCGTAAAAATAGGCGAACTCTTTCCGGACAAAAGGGGAGGGGTTTTCAATTTGTAGTCTTCTTCCTACAAATTGAAATCTCCTTATTGGACAAACATTCTTAATCTCTGTGTTTGTCTAAAAACCGTGCGAGGGCAGAACCTTAAGGATTGCAAGCAAAGGGTAATTACATTTTACCCTGGGGTACAAAAAATAGTGTGCCTTTCGCTAAACATAAGCGATGCCGGGGTATGAGAGCAGCAAAACCACTGAGATATACACTCATGTTACTACCAACCATTTTGACCAGATCAAAAGCCCGTTGGTCAATCTTTATATTTTAAAGAAAAACAAAACGCATCAATTAGAATTTTGTATCTTCGGTAAAGTTCTGCACCAATTAACGAGCTTATTTAGACATAAATGGATAAAGGAAACAAACAATTTATTAACATGCTGTATATCTGTATTGTACAAAAATGAGCAGTTATGACCAAGGAAGATATAAACACAAAAGGTTGTGTATATTGAGGTGTTGTGTGCCATATTGTGTCAATACATTCAACGCGGGGAACGAAAATTTAGAATAGAAATCGATCAAATGAAAGAGTAATTATGGAAAATATTTTCATTATAAATTGCAGTAAAGAAAAGGTTCCTTATCAAGTTAAAGCTTCCGAGATGTATTGTTCGGAGCGATTTAACTTGTCTAAAAAAATTGTCGAAAGCAATAATTACGAATGGTATATTCTTTCTTCAAAATATGGGTTATTAAAGCCTAATACAATAATTGACCCTTACGATAAAAATATTGATGACTTGACAAAGACAGAAAATGAAGAATATGTTACAAAAGTGATTAATCAATTTTCTGATTTTAATATTAGCAATAAGAAAAGAATTATTTTTCTGTGTGATCCACTTTATGTCAATGATATTTGCAAAGAATTAGATAGAAGAAAATATAAAATTATTTCTCCCTTTTCTCATTTGAAACCAGTTATGTGGGTACTATATCTAAAACAATTAGATAATTCGCCAAGACTAAAATTGATAAATGACTTATATGAAATCTTTAATTCATTTAAAAAACAAAATGGACAGATTTTAAAATTAAAGGAATTAGTTAAAAACGAATATGTACCGACAAAAGGGTTATATGTTTTTTTCAATGAAGATGAGCAACGGATTTTAAGTTCTTCTCAAAACAGGATTGTTCGTGTAGGTACACACGCTGTTAGTGAAGGTGCAAAATCTACACTTTATCAAAGACTAAAGCAGCATAAAGGAATGAATAGTTTTGACGGAAATCATAGGAGTTCAATATTTAGATTACACGTTGGCAACGCTCTTATACGAAAAAATAATTTAGAGTGTAATACTTGGGGACAAAAGATTAAAATTAACGAAGAACAAAAAAAGCAGGAAAGCAATATTGAAAAAATGATTTCTGAATATATTGGGGAAATGTCTGTGTTACTAATTAAGATTAACGATAATTCCTCAAAATTTAGCGACCGCTCTTATATTGAACAGAATATGATTGCATTATTATCAAACAATTATTTGCCTATTGATTATCAATATGAAAATTGGTTAGGAAATTACAGTATTCACGAGGCAGTTAGGAGTTCTTCAATTTGGAATGTTGATTATACTAAAAACAAATACTACGATAAAAACTTTTTAGAGATATTACAAATACATATTGATATTACTTTGGGGAAAATTAATGATACAGGAAAATCTTATGCCCCCAAAGATTGGTATTTATTGTCAAAAAGTAATTATTCTAATAACCTTTTTAGTAATTCAAATGAATAATACAGAACGAAAATTATTTATAGGGTATGGCCGTGCAATCATTCATATTCGTGAACAAATTGAATTAAAAAGATTTGGACTTGTTTTTGGTGCGGGCATTAGTTGTCAATTTGGATTTCCAACTTGGAAAACATTAATACAGCAACTTGCTAATCACACCAAGATCAATGGCGCTGATTTAGTTGATATTTCTGATAATGTTACTAACATTAGTCAAATGTTATATCAAAAACTCAAATCACAAGTTTCGACAGTCAGAACGGATTCAGAATATGATCGAGCAACTTCTATATATAAAAGAGAATGGTTGAAAATAATTCACGAAGAATTATACAAAAATGTACCGGAAGATATTTACGAGCTCCAACAAAAAGACAAATACATTAAGGACTTTTTACCTATAATTAGAAGTACCAAACTAACATTGAATTACAATTTTGATAACACGATAGAATTATTATTAGGTGCAGAAAGAAGTGAGAGTGAAAAAAATACAACAAGGGGATACAGAACTGTCTGGGATTCTGACATTCAACTGTATCCCCAAGATGGCGTGATTTATCACCCCAATGGATTTATTCCGAAAGGTTTTAGAGAAAGACCAAGTGATGATATTGTTTTCTTAGAAGATTCATTTGGCGACCAATTATTAGATTCTATTGCAGGACATTATAATGCTTTGTCAAATTTTTATGCTCAAAATACTTGTTTGTTAATTGGATTGTCGTTAGAAGATGCAACATTAAAGCATATCTTACGACAAAATGCAAGAATCCACCCTGGACACGTCCATTATTATGTGTATTATCTCAAAGACGAAAATTCTCTTACAAAGAAACAAAAAGAGCAAATCATAAATTCAAATTTTGAAATTTACAATCTCATTACTTTATTTTTAAACGAACAGGAAATATCAGTTCTAGGACAATTAATTAACACAGAAAAGGAAATTGGTGTTATGATTGACCAATTAGGGCTTAACAGTATATATCGTTTCTACTTGACAGGTTCTGTTTGCGTTGGAAAAAGCACAGCAGTATCACAATTCAGAAGCTTAAGAACACATGATGAATGGTTGGAAAGAAAAGTTGAAGGTATGGAAAAAGACCCTAACAAAGTCAATGATTATGAAAAGATAAAACAAATTGATTTGTGGGTTGCTGAACAATGGCGTAATAAAAACTATATTCTTTCACAAAAAAAATCAGGAATACATATTATTGACCGCGCACCATTAGACGCTTTTGCATTTACTCCAGAAAATGAATGGGTTGCAAAAGCAAAATTAACAAAAGAAAATATTACACCTGAAAAATCCTCCACAAAGTTATGCAGAGGTAAAATTATTTTACTAATTGGCGACCCAAATGAAATGTCAGTAAGGGCTTTGCGATTACAAAAAGAAGTCAGTGTTGAAGATTTAAAACACAGACAAAAATTACTAAAAATAGTTTATCTCGATAGCAATATTGGTATTGTAGAACTTGACACTCGAAGCAAAAGCAGAGAACGAGTTGCCAAAGAAATTTGTAAAATAATTCATTTAGATGGATATGAAGAATGTGATATGCAAGATATTCTTGAAAAAATTGAAAAGGAAGAGATAAAACCTAACTAAATATACCTGTTCGACAAAAAATACGGCACACAACAGCTAGTCAATTGCATCTGGGCTGATGACGTATTTGGAGTTCTTAACCCATTTTGGTAGCTTTACTATCATGGAACAATTAAACGTTTCAAACTCTTAAACGCAACCAACTAGCAAACGTTATGCTTCTCTGCAGTAAGGGATAAAACGGTGTGAGCGCAAAGGAAAGTGTTAGACATCTGGAGTGAAGATAAAAATCTGCTGACTCTTTCCTGGCGAAAGGGCAAAACCATGCAAAGGCAAAAACTGCCTATAATACCACTGTAAACTGAAAAAAATACCCCGAAGGGTATTAATTTTAAAGCTGACCTTCATCAGCAAAGCTTCTGTAGATCTCTCTTTCTGAGGTAAGGATTATGTGATCTAGGAGTTGTATGTCAAGAAGATTTCCAGCTTCTTTTATTTTATTTGTTATTTTCTGATCGCTCTCGCTTGGGTTAACATTTCCTGAAGGGTGATTATGACATATTATAATTCCTGAAGCGTTACCTTTAATGGCATACTGGTAAATCAGCCGAACATCCGTTACTGTTCCGGATAGTCCTCCTTCAGAGA
>JFJP01005422.1_pt1 | contig 22989 bp, 26 predicted proteins | sample 431651 | NCBI WGS metagenome assembly JFJP01 (sample SAMN02602958, study PRJNA72255) | Microbial mat metagenome, whole genome shotgun sequencing project. | biome: fresh water; feature: sink hole; material: water; isolation source: purple microbial (photo- and chemosynthetic) mats found in...
CAAATGCGGTTCCGGGCACCCACGGCGTGATGCCGGCCAGTAAGGCTCCCACCAGGCTGGCCACCGTCACACCAATCCACCAGCTGCGCCAATTGAAGCTTTGGCTGATGGCGGGGGCGACCGGCGTGCGCATCAGTCTGCGCGAGGCCAGGTGCTGGGTCACCATGCAGGTTTGCACCACACACACCAGGAAAAACACCAGAAAGGCGTTGCGGTTGTCGTAGTCAGGGAACTTCAGCAGCAACAGGGCCGGCACGTGGCTCATGCCGTAAATGCACACCATGATGCCCCACTGCAGCTTGGCATTGCGCTCCAGAAAGCGCACCGGGTCGTTGGCCAGCGCGCTGGCCAGGGGCAGTGCCAGAAAGACGTAGACCGGGATGAACACGGCAAACATGTCAAAGTGCGCAGTACCAATCAGCCAATACTGCATTGGCAACACCACAAAGAAGGCCAGCACCAGACTGCGGTGGTCGCCAAGCCGCGTGGGGGAGAGCGTCAAGAATTCGCGCAGGCCAAAGAACGACACCAATCCAAAAAGCGCGAGCGCCACCCAGTCGCCCGTGACCCAGCCGATCCAGAACACGATCATCATGATCCAGCTGGTGCGCAGCATGCCGTCAACGTTTTTGAGCTCGACGCGCCGACGCTCGCCGTGCTCGTCATCGTCGAGTTCGCGGATGGACAACAGGAAGGTGACGATGCTGCCCAATAGCAAGAGCCCAAACACAAGCACAAACAATGCGCCCACCTGCTGTTGCGGTGTCAGGTTCTTGAGGCCGAAAAATGGGTCCATGGTCCGGCCTCAGACGTCGCGCAAAGCGATCACGGCATCGCGGGCACGGTCGAGAAAGGCACGCCGGTCCTCACCCTCGCCCAAAGCCATCGGCGTGCCAAAGGTGACCGAGCAAAGCACCGGCACCGGCACCACTTCGCCTTTGGGCAGCACGTGCTGCACGTTGTTGATCCACGCTGGCACCAGCACCACCTTCGGAAACTTGAGTGCCAGGTTATAGAGGCCGGCCTTGAACGGCTGCGGCAGCTCTGCATAGCCACGCGTGCCCTCTGGAAACAGGATGATCGAATCCCCGTTGGTCAGCGCCTCGAACAGCGGCTCCAGCGGGTCTTCCTCGGCGCTGCGATCGCGTGCGACATAGATGACGTTGAATACGGCGGTGGTCAACCACTCCTTGAAGGGGGTCTTGGTCCAGTAGTCCCTGGCGGCAATGGCACGGGTGACGCTGCGCAACTCCTTGGGCAGGGCCGCCCAGATCATGACCAGATCCGCATGGCTCTGGTGGTTGGCGAAGTAAATGCGTTGCTCGGCCTTGGGTGGGCAACCGTGCCAGCGAGCTTGTGATCCGGTCAGAACTCGAATCAGCCCCAGCAGAAACAAACTCATCATTTTGGCGAGCATGGGCCGCATGATAGCCACATAAAGCGACGATCAGGGCAGACGCGCGTCCGGCATGCGCCCCACGATGACGGCAGCACGACCCGACAGGTAGGACGAGCTCGGCAGCTTCTCGAAATACCGTGGCCGAGGCAGCATGACCGCCAGACGGGCTGCCTCAAACGGGCCTAAAGATTGCGCTGGTTTCTTGAAATAATGCTGCGCTGCTGCCTCGGCACCGAAGACCCCTTCGCCCCACTCGACGTTGTTGAGGTAGATCTCCAGAATACGGCGCTTGTCCAAGAGTGTCTCCAGCAGCTGCGTCAGCACAAACTCCTGCCCTTTGCGCAGCAAGGTACGCTCACCCGAAAGGAGCAGGTTCTTGGCCAGTTGCTGGGTAATGGTGGAGCCTCCGACCACCTTGGGTGCCCGGGTGGTGGCACGCTGGTCTGCCTTGGCATTTTTCTCCCAGGCCTTTTCGACCGCACTCCAGTCCACGCCGTCGTGTTGGGCGAATCCATCGTCCTCGGAGGCAATCACGGCACGCTTGAGGTGGACGGAGATCTGGTCGTAATCGACCCAGTGCTGGCGCCAGCGCAGGTGTCCCTTGTTGTGCACCAGTTGCCAACCTTGCGAGCGCTGAAACGTGGTGGATTGGGGGTCGACGACGGTCATGGCGGCAATGCGCACCAGGAAAAACAACTGCAAGGCACCCACCGCCAAGGCGAGCAACGCAACCCAGCGTACGAGTCCCCTGGTCATTGGGTCGACACGGCGGCTTCAAGTGTTTCGTCGCGTGTGAACTTGAAGCGTGACACCACCACAATCTGATCAGCCTGTCGCCGCATGGCAGGGGTGAAATTTCCAAAAGGTCCCGCACTGCGGGCGATGGCCGCCGCCCGCTTATCCAGCACGCGATTGCCGGAACTCTCCACCACTTCCGTCGTCAGCACCTTGCCGTCGTGGTTGACGGTAACGATCATGGTCAGTTCACCATACAGCTTCTTTCCACCGGCCTGGGGGAAGTGCTCGGTGCCGCGGTCCTCGATGGCATGGCGCAGCGCATCGTAATAGACCGCATAGACCTCTTCGCGCGCGGCGGGGCTGATGTAGCGTTTCTTGGGGCGTGCATTCTGGGCATTGATGCGGCGCTCGATTTCAGCGAGCAGCTTGATCAGCTGGCGGCGTTTTTCTTCGCGCTCGATCTGCTCCGCGGTGCGCGCCGTCTGTTGTGGGTCAGGCAGGGGCAGGGCCGCCAGCATGCTCTTCACTTGTGCCAGCAGCAGATTTTGCTGCGCCCGCAAGTTCTGCAGTTTGCGTGCCGATTCCTGCTCAGGGCTGTCCCCCATATCGGTAAAGGCCGAGGGTGGTAGCGGGTTGGTGGCGCGTCCGCGCTCGGCTTCGCCGCCACCGGCCAATGAGGTTTGCGCAATGGCTCGCGCCTTATCCGGCTTTTCGCTGCTCTTGGCGTTGACCAGAATCACCTCCAGCGGGGTGTCTTGAAACACTCTGTCAAAGGCCTCGGGCTCCACAAAACGCACAGTCAACAGAGCCGCATGCACCGCGATGGATACACCCAGCGAGATCTGCAATGTGCTCAGGGACCGAAGGTTCACGTTGGCGGCGACTCCTGTGCAGGCTCAGACATTTCGCTGACATCTACCGCGATGGCAATGGACGTGACCACTTCCTCGTCGTCTTCCGCTTCCACCGTATCTTCTGAAGTTTCCGCCTGGCCGACATCGAGACGCTCCAGCACGGTGCCATGAATGTCCAGCGTGATCAGATCCGCCTCCCCCAGTTTCACCCGCACCCGTGCGCCACGCGGCAAACCCTGTGCACCCATGACCGGGAGTACCAGCGGCAAGGTGTCGGCGCGCACGAGATTGTCCTTGAACACGGTCGCTTCGAGCTCGGTGATGGCGTTTTGTTCGAGGTACTTCAGCGTCCAGAAGCGCTCCATCGCGCCCTGGTAGCCGTTGTAGGCGCTGTAGGCCGCATCAAAGCTGGAGATGATGGAAAACAGATCGGCGTCTTTGGGTTTGAAGGGCGCAGCCAGTGCCGCGGTCTTGCCATGTTTGACGCAGGCAATGATCTGCCATTGGTTCACCAAGTCGGTGTAGCGGCGCAGCGGCGAGGTGCTCCAGGCGTAGCTTTTGACCCCTATGCCGGCGTGTGGCAAGGCTTTGGTACCCATGCGCACCTTGACTCCGGGGGCAAGCGACCCCTGGCTGCGGTAGATGCCAGGAACGCCCAGCTCCGCCATCCAGCTGCCCCAGGTGCTGTTGGCCAGAATCATGGCTTCGGCCACGATCAGGTCCAGTGGCGCTCCGCGCACGCGGGTGCTGATCTGAACCGTCTCCACGCCCGCTGGCTCGGCACCATTGTTTTCGAGCAGCCGGAAGTTGTAGTCGGGCCGATTGAACGTCTCGGGTTTGCCGCGCACCACCTCGCGTTTGGCTTTCAGATCTTTCGCCAGGCGATACAAAAACGATAGCTGTTCCCGCAAGCTCCGTGCGGCTTGTGGCTCGTTTTCATGCTCGAAAGCAGGGTTTGTGAGCCAGCTTTCCGTGACCACTGCATCAAGCTGGTCGTGGCGCAGGTTGTAGCTGATGTGCACCCGTTCCACACGCGATACGCTGCCCTGGATGGTCAGCGTCGCTTCGTCGAGCGTGACGTAGAGTGACAGGGCCGGGCAGTCGCGCCCTTCTTGAAGCGTATAGGTTTGCACCAGCGCGTCGGGCAGCATGGTGACCTTGTAGCCCGGCATATAGACTGTGGACAGGCGGGCGCGCCCCAACTGGTCGACCGCGTCACCCGGCGCAATGGCCAGGCCTGGGGCGGCGATGTGAATACCCAACGTGATGGTGCCCGTACCTAGCCCCTGGACAGAGAGGGCGTCGTCAATCTCCGTGGTTTGCGAGTCATCGATCGAGAATGCTTGCACTGTGGCCAGGGGCAGATCGGCGTCGGGGATGGGTGGTGCGCTGACTGCGGGGAAGCCAGTGCCTTTGGGGAAGTTTTCCAGCAGAAAGCGCTTCCAGTGAAACAGGTAGGGCGAGGCGATGGCGCCGGCCTTTTGCAGCAATTCCAGCGGCGCGGTGTGGGTGGCGCGCGAGGCTTCTACAACGGCCTTGTACTCCGGCGCGTTCTTGTCGGGCTTGAACAGGATTTTGTAGAGCTGATCACGAATTGGCTCCGGGCAGGTGCCGGTCGCCAGTTCGCCAGCCCACTGTTCAATTTGCAGCAGCACCTGCTTCTTCTTTTCGATGGCGGCCAGCGCCTGCGCAATGATGTCGGCCGGGGCCTTGCGAAAGCGCCCCTTTCCTGCCCGGCGAAAATAATGGGGCGACTCAAACAGCTTGAACAGCATTGCCGCCTGCTCGGCCAGCGGTGCGGTGGCTGAAAAGTAGTCGCGCGCCAGGTCCGCAAAGCCAAACTCTTCGTCGGGGGCAAATTCCCACGCCATCTCCAGCTCAATGCCCTGCGCAATACCCTGCGAAGAAGCGATCAGCTCTGCGGGCGCAGGCTTTTCAAACTTCAGCAGGAAATTGGCGGCCTTGACCTTGACGCGCTTACCGCTGTCAAGTTCCACCTGCGCAGACGACTCCGCCTCGGAAAGGATGCGGCCGGCCATGAATTTTCCGGCTTCTTCAAACAATAAAAACATGGGCGCGATTGTCCCACGCCCACTTCGTCGGGATGCGAGTCCCATCTTGCGGGCCTGTGGTTGGCAGGATAATTCAGCCCATCGTGCAAAAATTTGGCTCCATTTCCCTCAGACAGCGGCTTGCGCCCTGGTTCTCCGGCTTTGACGGGCCGCTCGCGTTCGCGGTGTTCATGCTGGCCTGCGCCGGTTTGCTGACCATGTATTCCTCTGGTTGGGACCATGGCACGCGCTTTGAAGACCATGGCCGCAACATGCTGATTGCCGCCACCATCATGTTCTTTGTGGCGCAGGTTCCTCCGCAGCGCCTGATGGCGTTGGCGGTGCCTTTGTATGTCGTGGGAGTGGGCCTGCTGATAGCGGTGGCTATCTTTGGCATCACCAAAAAAGGCGCCAGGCGGTGGCTGAACATTGGCATCACCATCCAGCCCAGTGAAATCCTGAAAATTGCGATGCCGCTGATGCTGGCCTGGTGGTTTCAAAAGCGCGAGGGTCAGATGCGGCCGCTCGATTTTGGCGTTGCCGCACTCTTGTTGGGAGTGCCCGTGGGGCTGATCATGAAACAGCCGGATCTGGGGACTGCGTTGCTGATTCTGGCAGCCGGCCTGTCGGTCATCTTCTTTGCGGGTATGAGTTGGAAGCTGGTCCTCCCACCGGTGGTGCTGGGCGTGGTCGGTATCACCTTGCTGGTGGTGTTGGAGCCGCAACTGTGCGCCGATGGCGTGCGCTGGGTGGTGCTGCACGACTACCAGCAACAACGCATTTGCACTTTGCTTGACCCCACGCGGGACCCCTTGGGCAAAGGTTTTCACATCATCCAGGGCATGATCGCCATCGGATCGGGTGGGGTATTTGGTGTTGGTTTCATGCAGGGCACGCAGACGCATCTGGAATTCATCCCCGAGCGCACCACCGACTTCATCTTTGCCGCGTTTTCCGAGGAATTTGGCCTGCTCGGCAATCTGTGTCTGATTGGTGCCTTTACTTTCCTGATCCTGCGCGGCCTGACCATCGCTCTGGAAGCGCCCACCCTGTTCTCGCGCCTGCTTGCGGGGAGTGTGACCATGATTTTCTTCACCTATGCCTTTGTCAACATGGGCATGGTCAGCGGCATTTTGCCCGTCGTGGGTGTGCCGCTGCCCTTCATCAGCTACGGCGGAACCGCCATGGTGACGCTCGGTTTGGCGGTGGGGATATTGATGGCAATTGCTAATTCGAAACGACTGGTGCAGAGTTGACGGTGCGAGAGTGGTGGTGTTGACATGAGACGCTGAGAGCCGAGTCGGAAACGTCTGTTAAGAGCAAACTCACTGAGGGTAAGACTACCAAAGCAGAAGTCAAGGGAATGTTCGGATCTCCCCTAAGACAACGTTTAACCGATGGTGGCCTCGAGGTCTGGACATACGAGTTCAGCAAAGTTTCAGCGGACGCTGTCTCCTATATCCCGATCGTCAATTTGTTTGGTGCAACTTCGTCGGGCACAAAGAAAGAACTGGTTGCCCTGTTTGACACCAATGGGATCTTAAAGCGCTATTCGATGAGCGAGTCTGACGTTAAGCAAAAGACCGGTGTTTTCAACCAGTAAGACATCACACACTTACCGAATCGATGTACCGATTCTCAGGGGGCGAATGCAGCAAAAGCATTTGTCCCGTTTTTTTTCTAGACAAATCAGCTTCAAGACCAGCGTCTGAGACTTTCAGGCACACAAGAAACGGTGCGATAGACTTATCATTTCAACGTGAGTAAAGCCATCAATATGACCCCCACTTTAGAAATGGTTGAAACCCAGGTGCTGGCGCTTGCCGCTGCTGATCGTGCGCGCCTGCTGGACCGGTTGATTGCGTCGCTGGATGAAGATCCGTCAGTTGAGGGGGCTTGGTTGAACGAAGCACAACGGCGCGACGCAGAAATGGATGCGGGTGCAGTGCTGCCCATTTCGCTGGCGGATGCACTGACATCCTTGCGGTCCGATCTGGCGTGAATCTCTGGGTTCATCCTGAAGCGCTGGCGGACTTGGCGGGAGCCAAGGACTTCTACCGTGAGCAGGCAGGCGCGAAGCTGGCAGAGAGCTTCATCAATGAGTTCGAACGCATCGCAGTGGTGCTTTTGACCTACCCGGGGTTTGGTACAACGGACGTGGGTGATGATATTCGCAAGCAACCCATGCGACGCTTCCCTTACACCGTCGTCTACAAACCGCTTGCCGACGAGATTCGTGTTTTGGCCGTTGCGCATCAAAGCCGCAAACCCAGGTTTTGGCGTGGTCGGAATTAGCGGCTGTAAAAAACACCGGGCTTGTGCACCAATGCGCCACTTCGCAGCGCTTTGAATTGCATAGCCAAATAGGCCACAAAAAACCAATTCCTTCGGGCACCCCTAAAATGCCCCCATGATTTCACGCGAACCTACTATTGAGCGCCTGGCTACGGCCAAGGCATTGTTGCTGACCCCATTTGGGCTGGATGAAACCCATCTGGCCAAAGCACTGGCCGAGATCAAGGCGCACAAGGTCGATGAGGCCGATCTGTATTTCCAGTACACCCGCAGCGAGGGCTGGAGTCTGGAAGAGGGCATCGTCAAGACCGGGTCGTTTTCTATTGACCAGGGGGTGGGAGTGCGGGCCGTTAGCGGCGAGAAGACGGCGTTTGCCTATTCCGACGATATCTCGGAAGCCTCGCTGCTCGATGCTGCTCGGACTGTACGATCGATTTCGGCTGTAGCGCAGAAGGGGCGTGCGCGAGTAGCTACTGAAAAAATAGCAAAGGCGCGATCTCTCTACACCCCGACAGATCCGATTTCCACCCTCGACAGCGCTACCAAGGTGGCATTGCTTGGCAAAGTCGAAGCGTTGGCGCGCGCCAAGGATCCGCGCGTAGCGCAGGTCATGGCGGGTTTGGCCAGTGAATACGATGTGGTGATGGTGGCGCGCGCGGATGGGACATTGGCGGCCGATGTACGTCCGCTGGTGCGCATGTCGGTCACCGTAATTGCTGAACACAAGGGTCGGCGCGAAGTGGGGTCATCCGGTGGCGGCGGGCGTTTTGGTCTGGCGTATTTTGACGATGCGCAGATCGCCAAGTATGTGGACGAGGCCGTGCATGCGGCGCTGACTAACCTCGAGGCTCGGCCCGCTCCGGCCGGCGAGATGACCGTGGTACTGGGGCCGGGATGGCCAGGTATTCTGTTGCATGAGGCCATTGGCCATGGACTCGAAGGTGACTTCAACCGTAAGGGCAGCAGTGCTTTCAGCGGCCGGGTGGGCCAACGCGTGGCTGCCAAAGGCGTCACCGTGCTCGACGATGGCACCATCGCCGACCGTCGTGGTTCGCTGAACGTGGACGACGAGGGCAACACCAGCCAACGCACTGTGCTGATCGAAGATGGAATTCTGAAGGGCTATATGCAGGACGCCATGAATGCGCGGCTGATGGGTGTGGCCCCCACCGGCAATGGGCGACGTGAAAGCTACGCCCATTTGCCCATGCCCCGCATGACCAACACCTATATGCTCGGTGGTGACAAAGACCCGCAGGAGATCGTCAAGAGCATCAAGAAGGGTCTGTACGCCGTCAATTTTGGTGGTGGGCAGGTCGACATCACTTCCGGCAAGTTTGTCTTCTCTGCCAGCGAAGCCTACTGGGTGGAAAACGGCAAAGTGCAGTACCCGGTGAAGGGTGCAACCATCGTCGGTAGCGGCCCAGATTGCCTCAAGCGTGTCTCGATGATCGGTAATGACATGAAACTCGACAGCGGCGTGGGTACCTGTGGCAAGGAGGGGCAGAGCGTGCCCGTCGGGGTCGGGCAGCCGACACTGCGTATCGATGGGTTGACGGTCGGGGGCACCGCGTAAGCTTGGCGTTTTTTACCTGTGCTACATTAAATCCATGCATTCAGCCTGTTTTTACTTTAGCTACTTCTGGTTCTCAAGCGCCTGCGGCGGTAGAGAGATCTGAGCGTACCTGAAAAAGACGTACCGAATCCTCCAAAAACCGTCGGCACTCCCGGCGGTTTTTTTTCGTATTTACTTTTTGACCTAGGAGCTATGACATGACTGCAAAGACTGCTTCCGCCAAGGACGCCTGGTACCCACCCGCTACCCGCCCCGCCGACCGTACCAGCCAAACCGATGACGAACGCATACAGAACATTACCGTGTTACCTCCACCCGAACACCTGATCCGCTTTTTCCCCATCCAGGGGTCGGCCGTCGAGACGCTGATCTCGCGCACGCGCAGCAGCATCCACAATATCATGGCGGGCAAAGACGACCGCCTGCTGGTGGTGATCGGCCCGTGCTCGATCCATGACCCCAGTGCAGCACTGGACTACGCCCGCCGACTGAAAGAACAGCGCACCAAGTATGCCGACACGCTGGAGATCGTGATGCGGGTGTATTTCGAGAAACCGCGCACCACCGTGGGCTGGAAAGGCTTGATCAACGACCCCTACCTGGACGAGAGCTTTCGCATCGACGAAGGGCTGCGCATTGCGCGCCAGTTGCTGATCGAAATCAACCGCCTGGGGCTGCCAGCAGGTAGTGAATTTCTGGACGTGATTTCGCCCCAATACCTCGGTGATCTGATCGCCTGGGGTGCCATTGGCGCACGCACTACCGAGAGCCAGGTGCACCGCGAACTGGCCTCCGGCCTGTCGGCGCCCATTGGCTTCAAGAATGGGACCGATGGCAATATCAAGATTGCGACCGATGCCATCCAGGCGGCAGCTGGTGGGCACCACTTTTTGTCAGTGCACAAGAACGGCCAGGTAGCGATTGTGCAGACCAATGGCAACCGCGATTGCCATGTGATTCTGCGTGGCGGCAAGGCGCCTAACTACGATGCCGCCAGCGTCGCGGCGGCGTGCAAGGACCTGGAAAAAGCCAAACTGCCGACCACACTCATGGTGGACTGCAGCCATGCCAACAGCAGCAAGCAGCACGAAAAGCAGGTCGAGGTAGCCAAAGATATTGCCGGCCAGATCGCTGGCGGCTCACACAGCATTTTCGGTGTGATGGTGGAAAGCCATCTGCAAGCCGGCGCCCAGAAATTCACTCCGGGCAAGGACCTGTCGAGCGGATTGGAATACGGCAAAAGCATCACCGACGCCTGCCTGGGTTGGGATGATTCCCTGCAGTGCCTGGACGCGCTGTCGGGCGCTGTCAAGGCGCGCCGAAGTCTCCGATAGTCAGGCGCTCGCCCAGGCGAATTCTGCCGTGAAGTGGCGCAGGAACTGCGGCTGCTTGGTGATGGTCACACCACGTATGTCGCGCGCCTTCTGTTTCACCTCAGCAATCACTTCGGCAGCGTAGTCGAAGTGGGACTGGGTGTACATACGCCGCGGGAAAGCCAGGCGCACCAGCTCCATGCTGTGGTAGGTCTCGACACCGTTTGGCAGACGTTTGCCGAACATCACCGAGCCAATCTCTACACCGCGGATGCCACCCTCCAGATAAAGCGCATTGCAAAGCGCCCAGGCGGGGTAGTGTTCGATCGGCATGTCGGGTAACACCGTCTTGGCGTCGATGTAAACCGCGTGGCCACCCGTGGGTTTGACAAAGCCAACGCCGGATGCTTCGAGTCGCTCGCCCAGGTACTCGGCCGTGCGCAAGCGGTAGCGCAGGTAGTCTTCTTCCATGCCCTCGACCAGACCGACTGCCAGCGCTTCCAGGTCGCGCCCGGCCAGGCCGCCGTAGGTGGGGAAGCCCTCGGTCATGATCAACACGTTGCGCGCGGCGTCCATCCATTCGTCGCTGCGCAGCACAATGAAGCCGCCGATATTGACCATGCCGTCCTTCTTGGCGCTCATGGTGCAGCCGTCGCAGTAGGAGAACATTTCCTGCACGATGGTTTTGATGGGTGTGTTCTCGTAGCCGGGTTCGCGCATCTTGATGAACATGGCGTTCTCGGAAAAGCGGCACACGTCCATGATGAAGGGCTTGCCATACTTCTTCAGCAGGGCTGAGTAGGCCCGGATGTTAGCCATGGATACGGGTTGCCCGCCACCCGTGTTGTTGGTCACCGTAATCATGCCAAACGGAATCCGGTGACCCTCGGTCTTGAGCACGGCCTCGACGCGTTCCAGATCAATGTTGCCTTTGAACGGGTAGACCAGTGCCGGCTGCAGGCCTTCGGGTATGACCAGATCCAGCGCTTCAATACCGAGGTATTCCAGGTTGGCACGGGTGGTGTCAAAGTGGCAGTTGTTGGGCACCAGTTCTCCCTTTTTGCACACGGCGGTGAACAGCACTTTCTCGGCCGCGCGGCCCTGGTGGGTGGGGATGAAGTGCTGCATGCCGGTGATGTCGCGGATGACTGCTTCCAGGCGATAGAAACTGCGCGCTCCGGCGTAGCTCTCGTCGCCTTCCATGATCGCACCCCACTGGCGGCTGGACATCGCGCCGGTGCCGGAGTCGGTGAGCCAGTCAATCAGCACGTCTTCAGCGCGCAGTTTGAATACGTTGAGTTTGGCCTGTTCCAGCAGTTCGACGCGCTCTGCGCGTGAAGTCATGCGAATGGGTTCAATGCTCTTGATGCGAAAGGGTTCGATGAGGGTTTTGGGCATGGTTTTGAATGGTAGTTGGCGAAACAGGCGCAAAGTTATCACCGGCGAAAAGGTCGTGGTGTCGGTGATTTCCAACACCCTGGAAAAATAGTCACTGCGCTTGCCAGTCCTAAAGCGCTACAAAATACAGAGCTGCTCACGCAATGCCTACGGGCGCGATAGGCATATTTGATGCCTATCTTGCGGGAGTTCGTAGAACGCAGGCGATAGATTCACACCAGGCAGCGCTTCATAAGCAAGCCGACGCCAAAACGCATTTCGACAGTGCCGAGCGACTCGAATCCGCTGGCTGCATAAAAGCCTGCGGCATGCGGGTTTCCTATGACGTGGAGCTCGGTGGCACCAGAGGCTTTTGCCTTTGAGCAACCGTATTCGACCAGGAGGCGGCCGATGCCTCGGCGCCAATGGCTTGGCTCGACGAAGAGCGCATCCAACTCCGAATTTCCATCTGGGAGCGGAACAACAGCGGCGAATCCCCTGATGACGCCGTCAATCTCGGCAACGAATACTTTGCCGCTCTCAACGTTCTCTCGCGCAAGCGCAACCACTTCCGGATGAGCCAAGAGAGCCTCTCGATCGCCCGGATTGTTGAGGGAAGCTCGCCATTGAAGCGCCTCAAGCGCTTTGTGGTCAGCGGCAACCGCTGTTCGTATGGAGTTGACAGGGTTCATTGACTTCAAGTTGCCCAATTCAATGGTAGTCCGATTCCCTTTGATGGCGAATGGCATGCACGATCGCAATGTCCGCGATCGGGTCAAATTCGTACAGCGCCAGATAGCCTGATCGGCCGCGTGAAATGACCAGTTCACGCAAGCCATGGCCAATAGTGCGGCCCATCAACGGGTGCTCGGTCAGCACATCCAGGGCATTCGTCACAACATCGATGGTTTGCACGGCGTGCTCGGGAAATCGCTCCAGCAGGAAGTCACAAAGCTCTTCAAGATCCTGTGCCGCGGAGTCCGACAGCAGCCAGCGCGTCATGGCTGCTGGGGTGTCGCAAGGTCTGACAGTGGCTTACCCGCAGGGCGTGGTGCCTGCTGACCTCTTACCTTTGCGCGCAGGTAGTCGGCGAACGCGGGGCCTTCCTGCAACAGTGCGCCTTGGTCAAGCTGTTGGCGTGACGCCAAAGCGCGGGCTACAAAGGTTTGATGCACCTCTTGCTCGTCCAAGGTGCTTTCGATAGCGTTGACCATCAACGCGTGAGGGGTGATGCCCAGAGATGCAGCGATGCGGTCGAGTTGTTCTTTGGTGGTCGGTGCCAGTTTGACGGAGACTGTGGGCATGCTTTTAACCTTTCAAAGAGAGTATTAACATAGTAACACCACGTGCGTGCGAATCACCGTGACAGAAATTGTCAAGGTGTCGGTGATTTCCCGCAGGCGGCAGATAATGGGCGCTTTTCACAGATCGCTACAGACAATCATGAATCTGACGGAATCACTCCTGCACGCCTTGAAACGCCACGGCGCGCGGCAGATCTTTGGCATCCCGGGCGACTTTGCCTTGCCGTACTTTCGCATCATTGAGTCCAGTGGCATCCTGCCGCTGATCACCTTGTCGCATGAGCCTGGAGTAGGTTTTGCGGCGGATGCTGCGGCACGTATACAGGGCGGACTGGGCGTGGCGGCGGTCACCTATGGTGCTGGGGCCCTGAACATGATCAATTCCGTGGCGGCGGCATTTGCTGAAAAGTCGCCACTGGTGGTGCTCTCGGGCGGTCCCGGTCGTGGTGAGTCGGCTTCAGGCTTGTTATTGCATCACCAGGCAAAGACGCTGGACTCGCAGTTTCAGATTTTTAGGGAAATCACCTGTGAGCAGGTGCGCCTGGACGACGCTGCCCGCGCTCCCGCCGACATTGCGCGAGCGCTCGCGGCCTGCCTGCGGTACTCCCAGCCGGTGTACATCGAGATTCCACGCGACATGGTGGCAGTGCCCTGCGACGAGGTGCCGACGCTGCCGCCGGAGTCGGTGGACCCGCAGGCGCTGGACGCCTGTGTGGACGAAATTTTGCAGCGCCTGGACGCCGCCAGCGACCCGGTGCTGATGGTGGGTGTGGAGGTTCGAAGATTCGGTCTGGAGCCACAAGCGGCCGAGTTGGCGCGCCGTCTGGGGTTGCCCGTGGTCACCAGCCTGATGGGGCGTGGTCTCCTGGCCGACGCCGACACGCCCCTGATGGGCACTTACATGGGAGTGGCCGGATTGCCCGATGTAACGCAGCGCGTGGAGCAATCCGACGGTCTGTTTCTGCTGGGGGTCATCGTCTGTGACACCAACTTTGGTGTTTCCTCGACCAAGATCGACATGCGAAAGACCATTCAGGCGCTCAATGGGCAGGTGAGCATGGGTTACCACACGTACGCCAAAATACCGCTTGCAGCACTGGTCGGGCGATTGCTTGAGCGTGTGGGGGCGCCGCGTCCGGCACCGGTGTTTGAAAAGCACACATTTCCACGCCATCTGGTGGCGGACAGTGCGTCGATCGCCCCCCTGGACATTGCGACGGCTGTCAATGACCTGATGGCCAGGCATGGAAAGATGCCGATTGCCAGCGACATGGGCGATTGTTTTTTCACGGCGATGGATATCGAGAACACAGCCCTGGTGGCTCCCGGCTATTACGCGACGATGGGGTTCGGCGTTCCAGCAGGGCTGGGTGTGCAGGCCGCCACGGGATTGCGGCCACTGATTTTGGTGGGCGATGGTGCATTCCAGATGACTGGCATGGAGTTGGGCAACTGCCGCCGATATGGCTGGGATCCGATCGTGTTGCTATTCAACAATGCCAGTTGGGAAATGCTGCGCACCTTTCAGCCCGAATCATCCTTCAATGACCTGGATCATTGGGGTTTTGCAGAGATGGCCGCCGGCATGGGGGGCGACGGTGTGCGTGTGTCTACCCGCGCCGAACTGGTTGCCGCGCTTGAGCAAGCGGTCGTAACCCGGGGCCGGTTTCAGCTGATTGACATCCAAATTCCAAGGGGCATACTGTCTCCCACGCTGCAGAGGTTTGTGGCGGGAGTAAAGCGACTCAACGCTCCGGCACAATAGCACCATGATCCCGATCAAGACTGAATCCGCCTGGAAGGGCATCTCTGATTGCCGGAATTGCGGTATTCGCGACATGGTGCTATTTGCCGACCTGAACGAGCAGGACTTCGGCGTAATCCACGCTCCGATCGACGACATGGAGTTTCGTACCGGTAGCACTCTTTTTCAGGAAGCTGGGTCGGCCCACGGCATATTTACACTGCGCTCTGGCATGGTCAAACTGGTGCGTGGCACGGCGGACGGCAGACAGCGCATTGTGCGTGTGCTGAGGCCCGGCGATGTCATTGGGCTGGAGGCTCTGGGAGGCGCGCGCTACGACACGGAAGCAATCACGCTTACCGATGTCTCGGTGTGCCGCATCCCCCTGGCGGTGATCCACGATCTGGATGCGCAATCACCCCGGCTGCACAAGCGTTTGATGGAGAAATGGTCGCGCAACCTGAAAGAAGCCGATGATTGGCTGGCCGATCTCAACTTTGGAACGGCGCGCAGACGTGTCTGCAACTTCGTTCTGAAGATGCGCAGTGCTTCGGACGCACAGATTGTGACCATCTTTGCCCGTGAAGACATGGGCGCGATGATGGATCTGAAGATGGAAACCGTGAGCCGCGAAATCAGCGCATTGGTTCGCGAACAAGTTATTGAGCCGCTGGACAAATACGGTCGGGTGTATCGGGTTTTGCAACTGGATCAGCTCACGACCGCATAGCTGCGCGCGAAGGTTCCAGTTACTTGATCACGCGCGGCGCATCCTCATTCATTTTCCGGATAAAGAAGCGCACAAAAAACACCCCCATGCCCAGCATGAAGATGATGCCGCTGATGCTCATCAGCCCGTAGTCGGTAGAAAAAAGGTCGTTCAGCAATTTCATGGTATAGCCTCCAAAAGGTGGTTACGCCAGTGTGCAACGCGTCACCCGGGTTGGGCATGATCTGAATCACTCGGTCTCAGCTATTTTTTCCGCGGCGCTCGCGTGATGGTTGGCTGCCTCCGCCTCAGTTTCCTGTTGACTGCGCGGCTGGTCGCTGTGGGAAACCTGGTAGCCGTCCGCAACATAGCCCGGCCCCTTCATGACCATGACAATGACGCAGCCCACAGCGACTGTCATGACAAGAGTCCAGTGCAGTACCACGATGCCGCCCACCATGTAATCGGCCATTTGCAACCAGCGTGTTTGCGCTGCATCGTTATCAATGTCGAGGAACCAGTGCAATAACCCCAGACATAACAGCGGGGCCAGAGTGCCAGCGACAGCGATCCACGGCAACTTGCGCCATAGAACCCACTCCAGACCGCTTGCAGTACGGATGGAATTTGGCAGTTTCTTGAACCAATTCACTGAATATCCCCGTCAATACAGCGCGAGCAGCTACTTTTTTCGTAGCGCTTCAATCAGCTTCAGGTGAATTCCACCGAAGCCACCGTTGCTCATGCACAGGATCTGGTCACCGGCCCTTACCTCCCGCATGACCTGTTGTACCAATTCGTCAATGGTGGTCGCAACGTGGGCCCGAATCCCCATGGGCTTAAGCGCTTCGGCCGCGTCCCAACCCAAACCACCACTATGGCAGAAAGCCAGGTCTGACTCTTCCAGGCTCCAGGGAAGCTGCGCCTTCATGGCGCCGAGTTTCATGGTGTTGGAGCGTGGCTCGAACACCGCAAGAATACGCGCGGAGCCGACTTTGCGCCGCAGTCCATTGACGGTGGTGTGCATGGCGGTGGGGTGATGTGCAAAATCGTCATAAACAGTGACTTGCTGCAGCGAATTCCCCCCGGTGTTGGCTGACCAGGGAACCTGCCCGCGAATCTCCATGCGTCGCTTGACGTTCTCAAAGGAGCCAAGCGCCTCGGCGGCGACTGGGGGTGCCACGCCCGCATGCTGCGCGGCGGCAATAGCGGCTAGTGCATTGAGCTGATTGTGCACGCCACCAAGCTGCCATTGCACGTGCGCCAATTTGGAACCCTGGTACAGGATGTCAAAGGCATCGGGCTCGCCCCGCGCAGTGAAGTCGCTCACGGCTGCTCCAAAACTTACCGTCTGACTCCAGCACCCGCGGTGCAGAACTCTCCCCAGACTCTCCTCCAACCCATTGACAACGATGCGTCCACCCGAGGGGATCGTGCGCACCAGGTGGTGAAACTGGCGTTCGATGTCCGCCAACGAATCAAAAATGTCTGCGTGGTCAAACTCCAGGTTGTTCAAAATGGCAGTACGCGGGCGGTAGTGCACAAACTTGCTGCGCTTGTCAAAAAAGGCCGTGTCGTATTCGTCGGCTTCAATGACGAACGGCGCGCCTGTGCCGAGCCTTGCCGAGATGCCGAAATTCATCGGCACGCCACCCACCAGAAACCCGGGCTGCATGCCGGCACACTCCAGAATCCAGGCCAGCATCGCCGTGGTGGTGGTTTTACCGTGTGTGCCAGCTACTGCCAGCACGTGGCGGCCCTGTAGCACGTGCTCTGCCAGCCATTGAGGGCCACTGGTGTAGCGCGCCCCGCTGTCCAGAATGGCCTCCATGAGTGGATACTTGGGGTTGCCATCCGGCAGGCGGCTGCGGCTGACGACGTTGCCAACGACGTACATATCCGCCTGCAATGCCAGCTGGCCAGCGTCGTAGCCTTCGATCAGGTCAATGTCCAACGCGCGCAGCTGGTCGCTCATGGGTGGATAGACTCCTGCATCACAGCCGGTGACCCGGTGCCCAGCGCTGCGCGCCAGAGCTGCCAACCCGCCCATGAAGGTTCCGCAAATACCGAGAATATGAATGTGCATGGAGGGATTTTAGGTGCGTGCACAATACCCGCATGGACGGATTGAAGGAAGAAATTGCAGCAACAGCGGCACGACTCGTGGTGGAGGAGGGGCTGGAGCTTGGCCCGGCAAAGCGCCACGCCATCAAGCAGATGGGGCTGGCCGCACGCACTGCGCTGCCAGACAACGAAATGGTGCTGGAGCAGGTACAGGAGTACATTGCGTTATTCTGTTCAGACACACAGCCAGCGGAGCTACTGGCGTTGCGAACCTTGGCGCTAGAGTGGATGCAACGACTGCAGCGTTTTCGTCCTTACCTCTCTGGGGCGGTCTGGAATGGTACGGCAACGCGAAGATCAGACATCGCGTTGCAGCTGTTCTGTGACGACCCAAAGTCTGCAGAAATTGAACTGATTGATCTGGGTGTTCGGTTTGATGCCCGCGTTGTGAAAGGCTTGCACGGCCAACCGGTGGATGCACTTAGCGTTCAGGTGGCTTGCCCCCAATTGAAGGAGTATGTTGGGCTGCACCTGATGGTGTACGACAAAGACGACCTGCGCGGCGCTCTGGTTCCCGACGCTCAGGGACGGCGGTTGAGTGGTGACCGAGCAGCGCTGGAACGATTGGTGCATGATCAAGCCCTATGAATGATCAATCTACATCCGAGCCGCAGGAAGTCGGCGTCCCGGCATCTGCGATGCCACGGCGTTTGGTTCTCGGGGTTGCCGGATTTGCCGCGGTACTGGGTGGCATTGGTTACACGGTTTGGCGGCCAGCGCAGGAAGAGCAAAGCGAGCCAGTGTCGGGGTTTTGGGGGCTTCAATGGGAAACCCCGCAGGGCACCATGCTGCAAGCCAAACTCTTTCAAGGGCGGCCCCTGCTCATCAATTTTTGGGCGACCTGGTGCCCCCCGTGTATTGAGGAGTTGCCGTTAATTAACGCCTTTTATCGTGAAAATTCTCCGAATGGTTGGCAAGTTCTTGCTTTGGCAGTGGATCGGCTAGGACCGGTCCAATCTTTCTTGAGCAAGAACCCCTTGGAATTTCCGGTTGGTATGGCGGGTTTGTCTGGGGCAGATCTTGGAAAGAGTTTGGGTAATTTGTCCGGCGGCTTGCCCTTTTCCGTTGTTGTTGGCTCGCGCGGAGCGGTATTGCATCGCAAACTCGGACGACTTGCCGCCGCCGATCTGGCGCAGTGGAGTCGTTTAAAATAGAGGTGTTTTGGTCTCCGGCGATTGGTAGTCGCCCTCGCGTGGGACGAGAAAAGCAGTCCAAGTATCGTAACTTACGTGTACTTTAAAAGAATTTAACGCAAGTTATCGATATTTATCTGTTTTTGCAGTAAATTCGCGGCTTGTTGAACAAGCCAGACGTTGGAGCCCCCATGGATTTACGTAAACTCAAAACACTGATTGATTTGGTTTCTGATTCCAACGTGTCCGAGTTGGAAATTACGGAAGCTGAAGGTAAGGTGCGGATCGTCAAAGGTGGTGGTGCTCCCATGTATGCGCCAGTGTCCGCGATGGTTGCGCCACCCGCTACGGTGAGCGCATCGGCCGATGCGGTAGCGCACACGCACCCTGCGGGATCACCTGCTGCTCCTACCGGTCACACCGTCAAATCTCCCATGGTAGGGACTTTTTACCGATCCTCCGCTCCGGGGGCCAAGGCGTTTGTGGAGCCTGGTGATACTGTCAAGGAAGGCGACACCATCTGCATCATTGAAGCCATGAAGATTCTTAATGAGATCGAAGCCGACAAGGCCGGCGTGATTTCCAGGATTTTGTGTGAGGACGGGCAGGCGGTAGAGTACGGCCAGCCCCTCTTCATCATTGAATAAGATTGGGGCGAACCGATCCATGTTCAAGAAAATCCTGATCGCCAACCGTGGCGAGATCGCGCTGAGAATCCAGCGCGCGTGTCGAGAAATGGGTATCAGGGCTGTGATGGTCTACTCCGAAGCGGATCGGGAGGCAAAATACATCAAACTGGCCGAGGAGGCAGTCTGCATCGGCCCTGCTGCGTCCGGACTAAGCTACCTCAATATGCCGGCGATTATTTCGGCGGCGGAAGTCACCGACGCAGAAGCCATCCACCCGGGCTATGGCTTCCTTAGCGAGAACGCGGACTTTGCCGAACGGGTTGAGAAGAGTGGTTTCCAGTTTATTGGTCCCACACCCGAGTCCATCCGGACGATGGGGGACAAGGTCTCGGCCAAGCAGGCGATGATTCGGGCGGGTGTGCCCTGTGTACCTGGCTCGGAGGGGGAGTTGCCAGACGACCCCGCCCAGATTCGGCGCATTGCCAAAGCGGTGGGTTACCCCGTGATTATCAAAGCGGCTGGTGGTGGCGGCGGACGTGGCATGCGCGTGGTGCACACCGAAGCAGCACTCATCAATGCGGTGGCCATGACCAAGGCCGAGGCCGGGGCAGCCTTCAATAATCCTGCTGTGTACATGGAGAAGTTTCTTCAGAACCCGCGCCATATTGAAATTCAGATTCTGGCCGACAAGTTCAAGAATGCGGTGTACCTGGGTGAGCGTGATTGCTCTATGCAGCGGCGGCATCAAAAGATCCTGGAAGAAGCCCCGGCACCGGGCATAGCCCGCAAACTCATCGAGCGTATTGGTGAGCGCTGCGTGGCAGCGTGCAAGAAGATCGGGTACCGGGGTGCCGGAACTTTCGAGTTCCTCTATGAGAACGGTGAGTTCTACTTCATTGAGATGAACACGCGGGTTCAGGTGGAACACCCCGTCACCGAAATGGTGACCGGCGTGGACATTGTGAAGACCCAAATTATGGTTGCTGCAGGTGAAAAGCTGCCATTTACCCAAAGGCAGATTGAATTGCGCGGCCATGCAATCGAATGCCGTATCAACGCTGAAGATCCGTACAAGTTCACGCCATCGCCCGGTCGCGTCACGATGTGGCATGCACCTGGAGGACCAGGTATACGGGTGGATTCGCATGTATATACCAACTACTTCGTGCCATCCAACTACGACTCGATGGTCGGAAAAATCATTGCGCACGGCGATACCCGCGAGCAGGCCATGGCGCGCATGCGCACGGCGCTGGCCGAGACTGTGGTGGAAGGCATCAGCACGAATACGCCGTTGCATCGCGAACTGATGGTGGATGCCAAGTTCATGGTGGGGGGAACCAATATCCATTACCTGGAACATTGGTTGGAGCAGCATAAGCGCTAGCCTGAGCCCGTATGTTTGAATTGAGTCTGATGTGCCCAGAGGCCAGCGTTGAGCCCGTAAGCGACGCGTTGGAGGCTCTCGATGCCTTGAGTGTGGGTGTGGAGGATGCCGACGCACAAACTGACGCCGAGCGGGCGTTGTTTGGCGAACCTGGAATGCCCGCTCCCCGAGCGGGGTGGCAGCGATCCCGGGTGACTGCGCTTTTTGATACGCAGGAGGCTGCGAATGCTGCGGCGCAACTTCTTCTGGCGCAAGATTTCTTTCTCGGTTGCGAAGTGCTGGCGACCAAGCCCGTGGTGGACCAGGACTGGGTGCGCCTGACACAATCGCAATTTGCCCCTGTGGAGATTACTCCCGAGTTCTGGATCGTGCCGACGTGGCATGAGCCCCCGAAGGCTGCCGTGCACGTCATTCGACTCGATCCGGGTCTGGCTTTTGGCACAGGAACCCATCCGACGACGCGCATGTGCTTGCGTTGGATTGCAGCACACCCTGGCACGGATACGGTGCTGGACTACGGTTGTGGATCTGGAATTCTCGCCATCGGAGCTGCAAAGTTTGGTGCGAGGGAAGTAGTCGCCGTCGATATTGATCCTGCCGCAGTGCAATCTACCACTGTCAACGCCAATGCCAATGGGGTTCAGGTCGTTGCGGGGTTGCCAGAGCGTGGGCAAGGGAGGTTTGCCCTCGTGGTTGCCAACATTCTGGCGACACCATTGAAGGTTCTGGCGCCTTTGCTGTGCTCGCATGTTGAGCGACCGGGGCGCCTGTTGCTGGCCGGCATACTTGAGCGTCAGGCTGAAGAACTGATACAGGCGTATGCGCCCTACTGTCGGCTTGCAGTGGTGGATGAGGAGGATGGCTGGATCTTGATGACCGCCTCGCTCTGATTTGACGGAAAGCGACTCTACAATTCTGCGCAGATGAGTCTCATAACGCGCTGCCCTGCCTGCTCAACGCTGTTCAAAGTGGTGCCCGACCAACTGCGGGTGTCGGATGGCTGGGTGCGTTGCGGCCAGTGTGATGAAGTCTTTGATGCGAACGCGAACTTGCACAACGAATTGTCCGGGCTGCAAGTTGCGCCGCCTTGCAGTGAAGAGCACCAACTGCCTTCACCATCGAGCCATGGTTCAGCATTGGCAGCTGACGACGTAGGCGATAGTCCGCCGCCTCATCTCGACCCTGAAACTGAGCCAGTGGAGTCGCCTGCAAGGCAGGAAGAAGATACCAGGCGCGCCGAAGTGCTGGCGAGGCACGGCAAAGACGATTTTCTTGAGAAGAGCCCCCAAGAGCTTTCGCGACTTGAAAGCACAATGGAAGACTTATCCGCAATGGATGAGACGCCGCTAAACGCCATCGATGGAGATGCCACGGCCAGCCTGGACGCACATTCAACGTCACTACGGTACGTTCAAGCTGTTCCACCACTGCAATCCGATTCCGGTGTGGCAGTGCTGTCTTTCCTGCGCAGTCCACGGTCTATCTCGGCCTGGCACAAGCCCTGGGCGCGTGCGATGTTGTCGATTGCCGGTTTACTTTTGGTGTGCGGTCTAGTGACCCAGGTTGTAATCCACCATCGCGACAGAATCGTGGCGCAGGAACCAGGGGTAAAGCCTGTCGTCGAAATGCTGTGCCAAATGCTTGACTGCCGCGTTGGGCCGCTGCGGCAAATCGAGTCTATCGTTATCGACAGTTCTTCCTTTGCCAAGGTGCGCGGAGATGTGTATCGGCTGAACGTCACCTTGCGAAATGCTGCGTTGATCGAAGTGGCGATGCCAGGCCTTGAGTTGACATTGACCGATATGCAGGAACAACCGATGGTCCGCCGGGTTTTTCTTGCGGCAGACTTTGGGGCCACGTCCGAGTCGCTGACGGCCGGAGCGGAGTTGAGTGTGACGGTGCCCGTCAGCGCCAAGGGGATTGGTGGCGCAGAGCGGGTATCCGGCTACCGTGTCATCGCCTTTTATCCTTGATTCTTTGACAATAAAAAGACCCGAGGCCTTGCGGCGTCGGGTCGAGTTCCTGCAAAACGCTTGTTAGGGCTTGCTGGAGGTTGGAAACGGCCAAGCAGCCTGAGGGCTGAGAGTCGTTTGGGCAGCGGGAGCAGCAGGTGCCGGTTTGGCAGCAGGCGCTTTCGCGACTTTCTTGGCAGCCGGCTTTTTGGCTGCCTTAGCGACCGGCTTTTTTGCGACCACCGCCTTCTTCACGGCGGCCTTCTTAGCCGGTGCAGCCTTCTTAGCTGGTGCAGCCTTCTTAGCTGGTGCAGCCTTCTTAGCTGGTGCAGCCTTCTTAGCCGGTGCAGCCTTCTTAGCCGGTGCAGCCTTCTTAGCCGGTGCAGCCTTCTTAGCCGGTGCAG
>JFJP01037770.1_pt1 | contig 22989 bp, 32 predicted proteins | sample 431651 | NCBI WGS metagenome assembly JFJP01 (sample SAMN02602958, study PRJNA72255) | Microbial mat metagenome, whole genome shotgun sequencing project. | biome: fresh water; feature: sink hole; material: water; isolation source: purple microbial (photo- and chemosynthetic) mats found in...
GAGCAGTACGAGACATATCCCCATTTATATAAGCAGTAGCCCCACCACCCCCAGCACTTTGCAATTTTCCATATAATTGACCAATAGCAGTAGGGTCTATACCAGTATTCATGCTTTGCTGTGCCATCTGTGTAAAAGCGGTTTCATCAAAACGACCACCCGATGCTCCAGCCGCTTGCATCAATGGTATTAACTGATCCCCTAGACCTTTTGATTTTATTGACATTACTGAAGGGATAAGGTCTTCGTATGATTTACTTCCAAGTTTCTGTCCAAGACCACTAATCCAGAATTGATTTCTACGTTCCTCATCTGTTTTCGCTATCGCGGAAACGCCCATTATTCCAGCCGCAACAACACCCGCACCAATTCCAAGAGCGCCCATCCCTGCTATAGCACCAAGACCTGACGACATTCCACCTGAAAGATTACCCTGTGCCAGTTGTGTAGCCGCGCCAACCCCACCCTTCAACACACTGGCATTTTTCTGAACTTCTCGTAAATAATGCGCTTGTTCCCTGTCTTTTACCTGTTGTGCGTAAGATTGATTTAACGCCGACCTGTCGGAAACGCCGAATGCTGAACCAGCACCAGCACCAGCAGTAGCACGTGTAAAAGGATCGGAACCACCGCTATCGGCATTTACGCCTTTAGCGGCACTTCCGGCCTTCTTGTATGCGGTTTCTATTTTTCCTACTTCACGCGCAACCTGATCCCCGCCCTTTGCGGATAATATAATATTGCTTATTACGTCTGCCATTTAACTCTCCAGCCCCGCCAGTTTCAACTGATCCCTTATACGGTCAATCGATTTATCGCTGTATCCAAGGTTCTTCAAGTTCTGCTCCTCTTCAACGCCAATTCTAGGCAGTCTGGTATCGGCAGAATAACTTGCCTTCATCTGCTCTGCTGTAGGAAGTTCAAGAAAACCTGTGAACAAAAGATTCTTTTGCTCATAGGACAATTTCTTGAACCTGTCATCCGTAGGCAATATTTGAAAATGAAGGCAAATCCACAAATCAAGCCGATTACTTTTTACTATCTCCTTGTACGTTGTCACCTGCAAGTCTGTCTCGAAAGGAATTTCGGAAGTCCAGATATTCTCCGTACAGGGTAGCCACAAGCCTCTCGTCGTAGCACGTCCAAGAATTCTTGAACCAGTCAGGACACTCATCCGCAATCATCAAGCGATTCACGTATGCCGTTGCTTCGACCATCAATAGATGATCGTCAGGAAATGATGCACGCGGTAAACCACCAAGAGTCCGTGCAATGTCGCTTTCAATTTGCGCCTTCTCCATAGGATTCGGATAGCGCATAACGAACATTTCCCCATTGTACTGAACCTTAATCTTCAGTTCATCGTCGTTCAGAATCATCTTTCCGAGCTTGATTGATTTAGTTCCCTTGTCTTCCATATTTCTCTCCTTGCCAGAATATTATAAAAACAGTACAGACCTCCCTAAAATCTGTACTGTTTTTATTTATAATAATTAAAGAGTACGCGAGACTGCCATGAACCGCATGTTTGCCGTAACATACGAATTCGGAGAAATCTGCGTGCCGTTCGATGCAAGCATTACCTTCTCAAACTGGTTCAAGATTTCTCCAGTAGCAGTGTTCACGAACTGCAATAGGTCGAATTCTCCCGGCTTTCCGTCATTGCTTTGTACGAGTTTTCTTGTCGGAAGGAAATCCGCAAGGGCTTTCACGCCACCATCAGGCCACGGTGTCATGTCAGGACGCTCCGGTACGAATGTACCGAGATTCACCGAACAAGAATATCCCTGCGAATCATAATCGACCGGGCCGTGGTAATTCAGCACGTTCGCCGGATTCACTGCCCAATCTTCGTCGTATCCTGCATTGTTCGCCAGACCGACAGGTTCCCCATTTATCAAAACCTGAATCCAAGCCCCTCCAGCAATAAGTTTGCTACCCATATTATCTACCCTCCTTTAATTCAAACATATAAATTAAATCCATACTCAACTCGCACTGACAAGTTCGTGGAAGTGGTTCGTGACAAACATGAAATTGATTGGTGATGTTATATAAGCATCATAATCAATGGTCACGGTGTCCCCTGCAATCCCAATCTGAACATTCCACCATGAAATACCATTGTCATCTTTTGAAAAGATACCCAAGTCTTCGTACACGGCAAGACGCGCCTCGATAGCTCCACGAATCACCCCACCATACAAAGCGTTTCCCGGCTTTCCAACAAACAGGTTTTCCAGATAAGCCCTGATATCACGTGATACGAATGCCATCTCTTTTACGATGCTGAATTCGTTCCACTTCAAGTCATCTGTCTGGTACGTATTGACCTGTCGAACAATAATCGGAAGTCCTGCCGAATTGTAAGCAATCGGACATACACCGTTTTCAATCAGGTTCTCAAGGTTTGTATTGGAAAGTTTATTTTCCAAAGAAATTACATTTAATTTCTTGAACGTAAGCGGTTGGTTTATCGCCACCGAACAAGCCATTCCCATGAACATGCACGCCGCGTAGGAGGCGTCGAAATTCTGGATCACACCGTTCACGTCATATTGAGTGAAGCCGTTGTGAACCTGAACTCCCCACTTGCTGTTTAGTGCCTTTGCGTTTGTAATTGCTGTAGCAAGCACCATTCCCCACGCACTGCCGACAATAAACTGCCGTTCCTTCCTGCCGTTCACGCTTCCCATTGCAGTACAATGTGCGCTGATCGACGCATGAACGGAAGTGGAACTATCCGGTGTAGAAATAAACTGTACGTCTTCAGATTCCAGCACAAGCAAAGCGGCAGTCCATTCCGTACCAGTGTACGTGCCTTCAGTACCACCAGTGAAATAAACCGCTGTCGCCACGTTGTCGATCAAAAGATTGTTGTTTGCGGCATTTTCGGATTCTGCAACTACGTAACCGGAGGCCGTGTTCATCTTGTCGATGATTGCACGGTTCGTGGATTCAAAAATCCTGCCACCAGTACAGGACAGTGCTGTAGTACCGTCCAGATACAGAGAAGAAGCGTTTTCCTGTCCGGCAGTAACCACGGCAGTGTACCCTACTTGCTGATTGATATACGCCGCAAGCGCACCGATTGTGTTGTAGGTGTTAAGGTCTATCGTGACCGAGCCTACACTCAATACCAGCGTCTTCGTGCCGGAATTGTTGGTCACTGTTCCAGTAGCAGTCGCGTGTGTGATTGTGAGTGACGACCTGTAAAGGTTATCGAATATTTCGGTATCCGATTTATAACCTATCGTCACCTTCTTACCAGTGGTGCCAGCTTCCACCTTTATCGTAATCTGATTTGTGGCAAGACCGTAATCACGACTGGTGAATTTAATTATATTATTTGCACCGTTTTTTGCGTGATACAAAGATTGCACGGCAGTGTTCACTCGCATAGCGTACACGCTCTGTGGAACCAAATCATCGCCCGGATTGAAAGCCATTCGGACGGCTTCCATCAATGCACCGCTCTTCAAAGTCTGCACTGCTTCGGCAATGGTATTGAATTGCAAAAGCGTAGCTGGCTTGCCACCAGTACACTGCCCCATGACCACACCTTTGTTGGCATTAGCCAAGGAACCCTGTCCCTTGACGCTATCGATCCGGCTATAAGCACCCGGAATCAAATGCTGTGAAATCTGTCCAGCACTCTGGAACGTCCTCTTTCCTATAGACATGTAATCCTCCTGTTAAAATTGTCCGGTTAATTCCGTATCCCATTCATCTTTCGTTTTCAGTATACCACGGTAATTTGCTGAAACAAAAGCCCGCGTATACATGTGAATCGTCTTGTAGTACTCATCGAAATATTTTTCAAGTGATATTTCGATTTGTTTTGTTTTCTTCGGAACCTCGATTACGGTATCCACGACTTCGGATTCAATATCGGATTCTTCATCTTTCTTCACCATGTCATCCTCCTACGTAATAGAATATTCAGCTATGTTGACTACTTTATTTATTTCGTCAACTTCAACATCCACTACCATACTGCTCGATTCTATTATAACAGGAACCGTTAGGTTCGCGCCATAAAGCAATTTTCCGAACTCCACATTTATATCACCGGAACGTCTTCCGTTCACCGCTCCAGCAATTATAATTCCTTCCTCTTTCATCCTGTCCTTGTACGCATTCACAAAATGCGAAAGCATGTCGAATATCATGGATACCATATCTTTGTTGTCACCCCATATATTCAAGTCAATATTGTGATTTGCCCTGAACGTGTGTTTCACACCATATATAGGAAAGCCTACTTTCGTGGCAAGTTCCATTCTTTCAATATTCCCTGTAGAAGTAAGTATCGACTTATCATTGACCGCATCCTTCAACCTAGCCACGTCGGAAGCCGTGAGCATGAATGAATCATGCGAATTTCCAAGTGTATCGTTTGTCTCTGAATCGGAAGTATCTGCAACAGTAATTGAAGGAAATAAATTCACGTCGGTCGTAACGCCGGACACCTCCTGATAAAGCATCATCGCAAACGGATGTACTGCACCGATCCTTAATGTTTTGAAGAACGGATACATGTCGATATAACCTATTTCCGAGAAATATTCCCTTATCATCGGTGGTAGCAACACTTCAGGATTTATATAACCGACCAGACGGATATATCTGTTTGCGACAGACCGAACAATGGACGCGCTGGAAGTTTTATATAATGCACTCATTTCAAGTCCTCCTCCATGCCCATTTTAATCAATTTTTCCGATTCAGCACGCAAGGTATCGACAACCTTTTGCCGTATCGGAACAGGGTCTTTCGCTGGAATTATCCATGATGCTGGATCGGATTTATAGGAAACAACCCTGAATGTTATATATTTGCTTGAACGCGCACGTTTCGTGCTTGCGTCCATGCGAACCATTCCAGTCCTTTTTCCTGTAGACCATGTATAGTCTCCCTGTGAAGTCTTTTTTGTTTCTGCCGCGCCACCCATAGCAGACGGCAACCTGAACCCCCAAGCATAATTCAGCCGCATTTCAGTGTTGCCATTCGCTCTTTGCCAGACTCCCGGCCCTTTTCCTACAATTCTTGAAGTTCCGACACCACCCATACGGTCTATCTGGTTGGTTTTCTGCAACATTACTTTATATACTTCTGGAGGCATTGGATTGTTCGACTGCAATGAATTCGGAGTACCGTGCCTGAATGGAATTATATTATATAATCCCTTTTTACCCATCCGTGCCTTTTTTCCGTGCAATAGCCCCGGCTTCAGGTCGAATTCAGGCTTCCCTTTTTCTATTTCATCAGTCCATTTTCCCTTTGAAAATATTACTTTTAATTGGTCTCTGGAAAAATCGGACATTATTGACTTGGCATAATCGCCACGGAACGACAATGCTTTCGGCACACCCGGAATCGGCACCCCGCCAGCGTACTTCCTCCACAACACAAGATGGTTTATGGCAATCATGTTCAAGGCAAGCAATGTGTTGGGAAATACCTTTTTTATATTTACATTTTTCGCCAGCTTCGTGAATGTAGGTGCAAACTCATCTATTGTTATCTGAAGATTGCTACCCATTAGAATGTACTCTCTTTCGTCATCCGCTCACGCATCATCACATTTATCCTGTTTACGAACGATTTATTTTCCGAGAACCGTGCCGTGTCATACGTGGTAAGACCTACGAACGTCGGATTATACATATAATGCACGGTGTACCTAGTAGACGGTTTTGCGACATTCCATTTTATTTCATTCCTGCCTATCAATGTGACTGCCGTAACTACATTATATTCTTTTCCAGTCTGGTCTACGAGTCCGGTGATTCGTGCAAGGTCGAAAACCTCATTTATAATATCATTGGCACCAACACCAGTGACCGATGGATCGATTATTGAGAATCCCGGCAGTTCCATAGCAAGAGACGTAACAAGGTCATTTGGACGGATATCGTAATAATATGCCGACTGTAAAACTGCGTCTGATTGATCCAGCACGTAAGCGGATTCGTACCTAGTCTTGGTACTGACTGAATGTAAAAGAAATTGATAAGGTTCTTGGTAAGTATAGTCAACTTCTAATATATCACCTGTGCTATAAGTTCCCATTGAATTCAGGTAAATGAACTGCTTTGCGAAACTTGAAACAGTGTATGTCTCAGTTTTCGACAGATTGTATACCCTAGTGACACCTGAAATAGAACCGTAATATTCCCTACCTTTATAATTTATCTTTGGAGTAGATACGCGAAGCACATTCACCTGTATCACGTAACTGTTTTCAGCAACCACCGTCTTCTCGTTATTGAATTCATAATTAGCATACAGTCTATCGTACTGACTAACCCAAGGAGACTCCAACTGAATATATGATTTATCAGACGGTTGTACCGATGCTAGTGCCACTGAACTGTGGCTTCCGTTCGTATTTGTCTTCCACAATGTAACTGATCCGTCGATATATTTTTTATATTTGATAAATACTTTTCCGCTGGTATCGTGCGGAACAGGTTCATCTATTATTTTGAATGTTGTAGGATACTTGTAAATTTCTCCCCTTCCCTTGCATACCGGACACTGGAAGTCAGGCTGGTGAGTATTCGTATTCACGCAAGGACAGGTATAAACACGAACCCATCTACAGTATTGTGAGTGTCGTATCAGTGCCGCTTCGTAACGTTGTACGTTCTGATAAGTTAGAAGTTTACGCTCTGTACCCATCGTTTATACCCCTGCATCACGAAATCTATGATACCATCTAGGCCACAATTCTATGAATTTCATTATCGGAAACCATATATTGTTTCCTTCCTTGTCCTTGTATTCAGTGAAATAATTTCCGTAAGGATCATCAATCAAAAGATGGGTAACACCGCTTCCGTCTGTCTCCCTGTAACCACAAACGACTACCGCATGTCCACTTTCGGTGAATTTCCCTGTAACTACAACTGGATGCCCGCTACGCAACTCTGCAATCAAATCTTCTATTTGTTTTCCAAATAAAAATTCAGTTATATTTTTCCCAACCATGCTGTTCGTAATAAATGAAATGACAGAATGCACTTGATTCGGAGGAACATCATCCTTGACTGCCCAATTCGCCATGCTGTCCCTGAGTGAATATCCCCACGGTGAACGGCAGACCGACAACAGGAAGTCTTCCGGCTGGACTCCCTTCGGATATACAAAGGAAGGTGCCTTTATATTGTCAGTTCCAGCCTGAATTACATTTATTTTATTATAAATCAATGCCATGATGAAGGATGTAGGAACGCACGCTTCATGTGGAACAAACTTGTTATTCAGCTGAGAATAATATTCGTCTTTTATTGAATAATCAAATTCTTTCATTGAATCCCTTTCCTTAGTAGCCGACGAACGACATCGGAATAACCCCATATTTCATCCTGTTCCCATCCAGCCATTCTTTTATTTCTTTCTGGTACTGGATTATTCTCGCACCGAAATACGCGGATGTGGCAGACTGTGTTGAACTGAACGACTCCGACAGACCATCAAGACTTACGCTCTGTGAACTAAAACCAGCAAGCAAACCGTCTCCGATGGAAGCCATAGCCTTTATGGTAGTCCATTTTCCAATCACCGACCGTAAATCATCAGGAACAAATTCCGCTGAATAAAATCCTGTCGTATAATCAAACTCGAAAGCATCGGCATAGCGTCCACCGAAAATCCTCCACGGCAACACACCAGTGGAAAATACTCCATACGCCGCTCCACCTTGCGGATACATGTGCAACTGTCCAGTCTGCTTCGATATTCGTAACCATTTATTATCTATTAAATCCATCATCTGTCCCTGAACCGGATTCTTCATAACCGCACGCTCCACGCTCAAAAGAGGAACATGCCTTAACTGCACGAATCCGAAATTCTGCCATAAAATAGGATCATACGGATATGCGTCATCTTCATCGGTATAATCCACGCCCGAACGCCAGTACTTGCTTCGCTTCAATAATGGATCAGGATTGCATTTATAAACGCGCTTTCGGATATCTATGGTAAGCATCCGTTCAAATTCCCCAAGTGCCTCACGGATGAAGAACCTGAACTGCTCGTCCGTGAAACTGCTTTCCGCAACGTCGGAAGCTGTCGCATCGATACCCCATAGATAAGTATATCGAATGTCATCCGGTGTCAGTACTTCACCCCACTCGTCTGGAGACGGAGCGTAATTCCCGAAACTGTATCCTACCTTGGAGTCTGTCATCCCTCCCTGTATAGGACTGGACTGTGCGCTTTCTTCAAGATTATAAGAATTAAAATAGGAAGTCTTGTACCAGTTGGAACTGAGACCATCCATGTCATCAAAGAAATACTGAGTATTTTCTGGATACAATGTGATCCGTGTAGTCTCGTCTGTTATTTCTACGTAAGTCCCATCAAACGAATCTGAACGATAAACCTTCAACTGGTTGTACTGCAAAAGAACTTGTGTCAGTTTATCGACATCTATTGAAAGTCTATTCATTATTGTCTCCTTGAACTTCAGGTGTCCCTGTATTATCTATTGTAGCAATTCTGGCACCGTTTATCGAGTCCGAATACATGGAACCACCTATTCGGGATATAGAGCTTACAGACGGTGTAGAAATCATTTCGGAAACCGTTGTACTTTTGGAACGTATTACTTTTGAAATTCTTGGAGAACCAAGACTATCTATTGTCGGAGAAACTTTCAAATAGACAAGTGCTGTTATTATTCCTATTACATCGCTTATATAAGCCAACAATAATCTTCCGGCACGCAACCATACAGATATGGAAACGTCATCATTGAATGTTCTCCTGTACCACAATGACCTTGAAAGGGACGTAGTACTGGATACAACATCATTTATATTTTTTATGAAACCTGTTTTTCTTGAAATAATAGAAGTGATGGAAACATTGTTGAACAGTTTAATGAATCGCGTGACCACCTTGGTTATGGTCATGGTGATTCCTACGGTATTGGCTACCGTCCTGAATGCTCTTTTTATTCTGGAAAATACTTCGGTAATTCCAATATTATTATTTATTGTCCGTCTGAAAGACAGAATCTTGTTCAAAGTATGTGTGATTCCAACAGTATTTGAAAGAGCAATCAGCTTTACTATAAAACGATTCAAAGTATGTGTGATCCCGATAGTATTGGATATGCTTCTTACAAAACCCTTTACCTTGGTCATTGTATGAGTTATTCCAACAGTGTTAGTAATTGTCTTTTTTATACTCCAGACCCTATTTATAGTATGTGAAATACCGACCGTATTGCTTGTCGATGTTCGTTTGAATCCGGCAACTCGTCCCAAAGTATGTGTGATACCGACTGAATTGGCTATGCTTCTAAAAAGTACTTTTATTCCAGTCAAAGTATGTGTTATTCCAACCGTGCTGGACATAGCTCTTTTATAAGATGATATTTTTGAAATAGAATCAGTTATCGATAAAGAATTCAAAATAGAACGAGTATAGGCTACCGCGCCCCCAACATCGAACGAATCATGCAGTATCCTAGACATCGGATCACCTGTTTATCAGGATAAATATATCTGTAGAACTTGGTGCCACTGTGAACGCGGAACCCACCGTGATGAATTTCGTCGTGCTATTGTAGGCAGAAACCTTCTTCACCTGTCCTTTCAACGAACCGGATACGAATAGGATAAGGGAATCCTTCCAGTAGTCAGTCACCGCTTCAGTTCTGTCTGTCTTGAACGTGGATGATGTATTTCCTCCATCGGCAACCACCGCACCGGAAGGATACTGCGGAACGTCTATCGAGAATGAATCGATTACTGAATTGAATGTCGTCGATCCTACCACGGCAGTAACTACAATATTATAATTCTTTCCAATCTCGAATCCGTTTGCCGCTGTCAGATTCACATTTATATAATATTGTCCTGTCAACGAACCACGCTTTACCACTGTCGGAGTCAGGATAGCGGCAACCGTAGTATCTTCGTATATATTGCACGTAGGAAGGGAATCCGCATCGGTATTCACTCCGGTAGAAGGATTGTGTATCGTAAAATCCTTTACGTATGATTCATCCAGTGTTCTCATTCCACCCTACCTTTGTGCCTGAATTACAGGACTGTTTCCAATTACAGGATACAACGCACTTCCACCACCGATTGTCTCTTCATTGGAATATACCGATCCTGATATAATTTCATTACCACACTCGAAACTGTCCATCCTGAAACCCAACGATGCTGACTGGTTCAACGGTAAATTATAAAATGGAAATACCAAACCATAAACGCCACCGATTTCAGTCTGTGCCACATCGAATGCCATTACCGGAAGTCCGTTGTAAACCAGATAACCTTTTCCTGCGTAGATATCTATGTGCCGTAATGAAATTACCAGTTGTTGCATGTTCAGCACTCGTCCAGCCGGAACAGTATACACCGGAACGGATGTAGCCGTCGTTCCGTCCACTGCTTGCTTCACTGCTTCACGAATCACAGTACCGTCATCTAAAACACCAGACAGATTCACATTTACCATTCTTCGTACATTTGTTTTTCCTGTAATATAAACATCTATCGCTGTACTCGCATCAATATCTGAATCATATCCTATGAGCCTTATTTCATTTGAAGAATTATAATCATCCGCGCCGCCGATGTACCCACTAAGTCCTGTCCAGTTGAATTTCTGTTCAAATTTTATAGTACCGCCAAATCGAACCTGAACCTGTGCGCCATCTTGTGCCGATGTGTACGCTCCCTGCAAAAGCAATTTCTCAAAATCACAGGATAATCCCATGCACTGCACATTGGCATATTTTCCGGTAGGAACATTGTAACGAACCACACTCGACACACCGACCGTAGGGGCTGACATTATATCATCAACACGGTTTGTGTTGTCACCGAACATGGAAGTATCATCAAAAACAGTTTCCTGATATTCTACTACTAACATCAGGCTACTCCTGTATCAATTACGTAACATGACCACCAGCGATAACTTGATGTAGAAGTACAGAATGCAGAAGTCATCAAGCCTTGGTTTGCAGTAAATTGTATTCCGTTTCCGACAGGAATTATCGCAAGTCTAGGAGTAAACTGTTTTGCGGTAAGTGCCGCTCCCCTCATTTTATGTTCCCACTTTGTCTGCCATTGTACGGCAAGAGGATCGAGGGAAGCAGACACGCGCATGTAACCGTAATCAGCAGTTACCGGTATCGGAAACTGTGGTTCAACATTCAGCATGACCATTAAAAGATTACTGACAAATCCAGTATCGACTTGCCATTCGTGGATTCTGAACCAGCGTACCAGAGGATCATTGTCATTGATTACCACCGGATTTACGCCGTTAATCCTCTGATAGTTTGATTCAAACCTTATTCCCACAATGTACCTCCACCGGAACGGTGTCTCCAGACCTGTTGCCGTGATACGGCATGGATTTCACCATAACAGGTGAAGTTTTCATATCAGGGAGAATGAACCTGATTGACACTTCCGCTGGATCACCGACCTGCACGGCTATTCCGTGGAATACCGGAGACCACACTTCAAACATTCCCTTGGATATTTCTTCAAACATAGGCCAGAGCAATTCCGGTGGGAGCAACAATTCCCACGGTCTCCATCCTTGCAATGACTGGCGTTTCACTTCGGAAAGTATTTCACCCGCTACTATTTTATCACGCCATGTTTCGGAAATATCTACTTTCAATTTGTACCCCAAAATGACGCACGCCATCGAATGCTCGTAGCGGTTGCTGGATTCGCAACGGCACGTACCGAATGACCAACCACAAGCGTTTGACCCACTCCCAAAGGACGTACTATAAGCGGGCTATTAGTATCCAAGTCCGTATTTACAAACGCCGGACTTCGATCCTTTGTTTCCCATCCGCTTCCGGTATCGAACTGGATACGTCCGAAACCGAGATACGCTTCAGTCGCGTTGTACGTGGTATACGACGCACCGAGCGACATGAATTTAATCAGAAAATCTGTTCCCGCTATCGTCGTGGAATGGATCACCTGTTCGCCAGCCACGGAAGTAGTTACGAGAACCGAATGATCCAGACGCGCCGCCATTTACACTTCTCCCCAGAAAGAGCAAGGCCAGCGCATCGATGTCGTCGATGATGGAGTACAGACACCACGTATATCGTCACCGCTTGCAAACGCGATTCCAGACCCTAACGATAAAATCGACATACCGCAGTTGTTGTCAAGGTCGGTATTCTGGAATCTCTGCTCAAATTTTTGAAGCCAACCACCACCTGTAAGGTCTGCCTGAATCCTTCCGAGACCCAAGTTCGCTTCAGTACCGGAATAGGAAGTATACGCAACTCCAAGCGCTACCAGCTTAATGGTGTATGCCACCGCGAGAGTCACCGACAGTATAACCTGATCGGCAGTCACGGCAGTTGTCACAAGCGTGTTATGATCCATTCGTGCCGCCATTACTGCACCTCCACTACTTTATGACAGTTTCCGCATACAAGGAATTTTATTCCGGTAGCCACTTCAGTTCGCCACGCGGAACCGTTTGTCTCTTCACAGAACGGACATTTGAACGTCTTCATTTCATCCAGCGTTCCGTACTTTTCACGATCTGCTTCAAGGGCGACAATCTGTGCTTCCACCTCACCGGGAATCCTTGGCAGTTTTGCTACCGATCCCTGTGGCATTACATATCCAGCCGCCTGTAGCAGTGATTTCAGGTCGATGGGATCATGTCCCAATACCCTAGCATCCAGTTTGTCGCCCACTACCATTGGTTACGCCTTCTTGAAGAACGCGATTACAAGTCCGATCAGGACGAACACGCCACCAACCAGAGCGGTAATCATGCCTTCGGTAGCGCCACCGAAGTACAGAGCGACGGAACCGCCGACAACCGCGACGATACCTACCGTAGTAAGAATGGTTTTCTTGTCCATAAAATCCTCCAATAAAAAATATAAAATATAAATACGAATTAAAATCCGTATTTATCATGCACCCAAGAACGTAAGCTCCCAATCAATCTGCAAGGTGTCCGACGCTGTAATCGCCACGGACGGAGTGACCTGTGCATACGCCAAACAGGAATTCGCCGCGATATCAGTAGAATGCGAAGTAATTGCGGCTTCAGTGATCGTGACCGTTCCGAACGAACCAGCGGCATAGATTGCACGATATTGCGTCACGTTGTCATTCGCCGCACCCCACGCACCTTTTAAGAGCGGATACGTAGCTTCAAGAGCTTTCGGAGTGCCTGTAAGCGTGTTGACCCATCCGTTTGTTTTCGGAGTAGTGCCTGTCCAGTTTGTCCCTACAGGAATAAATCCAGTAGAGGCAGTTACCTTGGTTCGTGTCGGACTGTTCGACATCAAATCGGCAATCAGAGCATCGCCCTCGTCTGTGACAATATTATGGTTCACTGCCCTTTGCTTCAGGTACTTCTTGTCGAATGCCTTGAGACCCTTTTTATTTTCCGAAGTTTCAAGTTCAGCCTTAAAACGCAGAAGTTCAGCCTCCAGTCCGACAGGAAACCTGTAGACCGATGCTGTCACTTTACCTTTTATCTTTGCCGTCATTGCAAACATTACAACCCTCCTATTATCTACTGTCTCGCCAACTCCACACGGAGCCATTATCACTTATATGCAAAAGGACTGATTTCGATACACCATCGCACAGTCCGGTTATCCCGATTAAATATGATATTTTAATTTCATTTGTTTTATCAGGATCATCAATAGTATTCAAAGCCATGTCCACACGGTTGCGTTTAGCGTATTCAATAACAGGTATTTCCATACCTTCCACTACCATAGGACGGATTCTGTTCCCGCCATTTATAATAAAATACCCTATAGGAATATTTATAAAATATGAATTAAAATCCCATAAAAGCTGTAGGCTTGTTATCTCGTTCTTTATTGCGTACAGGTCTTGAAATGCAATCCTTCTAGGTGTTGTATTGCAGTACGTAGTAATAATAATTATTGGAAACGTATCTGACTGCCCCACACATCACCCCTTCTTCCATGACAAAATGCGTGGACAGTTTATTATCCACGCATTATATAAGCGTTTATTGTTCGTCCCATTGGAAAGTAAGCACTTTCGTGTTCACCGCTCCAGCGGGAGTAGCGGATGATACGTCCATCTGCAAGACCGCATAATCAGTGTATGCTGGCACCCCTGTAATGGAACCTGACAGCAAACCGCCAATACCTAGATTCGCACCGGATGGTTCAGATTCAGGCATTGCCAGTGTCGCAACCGATGAGTCAGTTTGTACCGGGCCACCTACAGAATACGAGGCATTTACGTAACCAGTGGTACGTAGATTGCAACTCATACCCTCACCAGTCTTCCAGCCACCTCCCAAACTGGAGAGCCATATTTTCACGTTGTCGATCAGCGTTGAACCGCCAAGCGCACTAGCGTAAAGACGTAGCCACTTTTCAAAGCTGTGTCCATCGGTCTGTGCGGTTATCGGAGCCGCGCTTGGAACTATTGCCGCTTGATCCACCGACCCGAAATTGACATTGGCTACATCCAGAGTCTCTGTTGATCCTGCAAGAGTACCATTACGCTCTGCTACGACTATCGTTGCCGCCACGATTCCACCTCCAGATTATATTTACCGAACGTCGAACGATTCAACCAGTACGATGATTTGTCCAGACGCGGTAGTAGTGCCGCCAGTGTTGTTTATGACATTGTTGCGTGTCAGTGTTGCACCGTTTCCACGCTTGTCACCAGTACCACCGGAGCCGAAATCCGCAGTCATATCCACAAGGTTGCCAGCGACGGTAAGCCTGTAGACGACTGAAATAATCTTGTCACCAATCCTCAGACCAGTGACAACAACATCGCCAGCAACCGCTCCAGTAGCGATAAACTGCCTGATATTCGTATCAGGACGTGTACCGAGCATTTTTCCGAGCGGATCAGCACGCTTCATCCTGTCTTTAAGACCCATAAAATCCTCCATGTTATAAAGGCAGAATAGATTTTATTCTATTCTGCCCTTTTATTATTTATTCAGGCTTGATTGATTTAATTAAAACCAACCAAGATTTGACGGAGCCACGTTCTTGATACGGATGTGATGTTCAGGCTTCTTGAGCGCAAGCGAACCGAACAGGAGCATCAGGAACGGATAGACAGCCGCATCGGTAGGATACAGGTCGAACTTCATCAGCGGCAAGAACTGAATCCACTCGATTGCATTGTACGCGGGATTCATGTTCAGCACGTACACGTCCGAGCAACCCGGAAGGAAGAAGTTGCGGTCGATCACGGAATTGGAATCGGCTACCACCTGTGCGTGCGAGACGGTGAAAGCGTACTTGCACACCGCGCCAGTAAGCCCGCCAATCTTGGAGCGATAGACCTTGTAGGCAGTCGCCGCCGGAACAGGGAACGTGGTAATTGCCATCGTCACGTTGTCGCCAGCGAGAAGACCGGACGCAACAAGGGCTTCCCTCGGAGCGCCAGCACCGAACGCATTGATAGGCTCAATGCTGTAGCAGTACAGACCCGCATCAGCGGAAGTGAACTTTGCAGTCGCATCGACAGGAGTGGTTACGGTACCCATGACCATCGCGGTCGCGGTTCCCGGCCTACCAGTGAGTGCGGAAGCGGCAGGAATTCCACCCTCACGGATGAACACGTCATCGATGAGTTCCATCTTGCCGAACGGAGTCGGATATTCGTTGAAAATTGCGGAACCGAGAGTCTGACCCGCACCGAACCGAATGCGGTCACGGAGCAAAGCCTGAACGTCTTCCATGACCATCGTGCTGGAGAACATGTGAGTTCCCACACCATAGTAGTCACGAATCTGTCGAGCCGCATCATTCATCGACTGTTCAAATTCAGCAGAGGTAGCGTCCTTGCCGCGAAGGTCGAGAACACCAGTTGACGGAATCTGTGCATCGAGTCCATCCGGTTCGTAGGAATTGTAAGAAGAGTTACCTTTGAATAACGCCTTCTCCACGTTGCGGATGAGCCAGAGAGCGCCAGCTTCCTGTTCAATACCGATTGCGTCTTCCAGCATATTGGTTGAAGCCGCCTGTAGCGTTACAGTGCGCTTCGTCTGGAGGTATTTCGCAGTCGTGTATTTGCGTGCGATTGTCTGATTGGCTTCCTGAGACGAACCACCTTCAGCAACCCACCCACCATCATCGGCACCGACTTCGTTACGGTAGTTCCACTGATGGACAACAGACTTGACAGGATTTTTCTTCAAACGCTGGAAAAGGCGTGCCTCATCCGTCGAATGGAGAACCGAAACCAGAACCGCATCGAGCGATTCGGGAGTGAGCGCACGACCACCAGTAAACGCGGCGGCATCGACACCGGAACCGGAAGTCAAGGCTTTGGAGAGAGCTTCAAGCGTCTCCGAATTTGCCTTGGAAAAACCTTCGTATCCAAGATCAAACTGTGAAAGCAAATCCATATTATTTATCCTCCTTTGTTAGAAGCACCACGTACTCTTCGTTGAGCGGGATGCTTTTATTGAGCCTATTCTGAATCTTCGCCACGTCGAGCGAAGTCATCTTTCCACTTTTGCTGAGACGGACAGCCTTGTCGAGAATCTGGTCTACGGTCATGGACTTCAGCAGTTCATTTCCAGCAGTGCCTTCCTTCGATTCAAAGCGTTCCTGACTCTTGCGAATCACCGAGCGTGAGCCGACCGGAGCTTCGGCAATTTCATGCACAAGACCAGCGATGGTTAGGTTTTGGTCACCAATCATCATCAGGGACTTGGCAAGAACTTCCTTCAGCTTTTTGGTGTCGGATTCCATATCGGAGAATTTCTTCGACATGGATTTCACCATCTTGCGGAGGAACGGTTCTACGTCCATAGCCGCAACGGATTCCTCATCGCTGTCCATTTCGTCGGTCAGCGATTTCTTCATCTTTGCCTTGGCTTCCTCCTCAACTTCCTCTTCCTCTTCGGTCTCGTCGTCCTCATGCTCCTCATCGTCGTCTTCGACCATTTCATCGAAGTCAGCAGATTCAGACTTTTCCGACTTTTCCTTTTTCGCCTTCTCCAGCGTTTCGGTCTCTGTCCCTTCATCCAGAATCGACTTCAAAAGAGTCTTGGAATCACTCCATGACTTTTCAAGATCGTCCAGAGAAAGGATAGTGTCATCTTTTCCCGCCATGTTACTCTCCTCCTATTACCGTAGCTGTGGAATTTTTCGCGCTACAAAATCGATCAAAACCGAGGCAACGCCTTCGGTATATCCCTGTGACAAGGTGTACGACATCACATCGTTCATCGAAACAATATTTCCATTTTTTATATTTAATAGTAAATCATCAAAATAACGTCTGCCCTCTTCGTAGGTCACTTCAGGTGTTACGTCGGTCTGTGCGAATGTTCCATCTACCGTTGTAGAATCGATATGTTCGCCAGTCATCGCACGCCCACCCGAATAGGAAGCCGCATCGACACCGGAGCCAGCCATCAATGCCTTTGCAAATTCAGTAAATGGAATCACTTGAACGTGTCCAAGTGTTCCATCATTCACTGGTTTATGCGTGATTGCCGTCTCATCCCATATCACCCTGTCAATCTTTCCCTTCGATTTCGACAGGATTCCACCACCGACAGACGCACCAAGTTTCGTTGCACCGGATTCAATATTCGACCACAATTTGCGTGCTATCGGATTTTTCTGGTATAGCCAACCCTTTACCAGAGTTTCGTTTGTTTTCGAGAATTCGACATCGGTAGGTTCACCGACAATGAAGCCCGGATCATGGAGAATCTTGTGCTTGTGATCCCAAGATAATACGCCATGCGATAAATAATAATCTTTCGCTTCCTGCAATGCTTTAGACAGAATTACTTCAGAGTCCTGATCCAGTCCTTCATTGGAGGCTTGCAAGTATATGATCCATTTTCCACCGTGTTCTTCGGCTTTGACCAATACCGAGCCATTAAAAGGAGAATAGAACTCCCTGTCTGCATCGTAATTAACAGTCTGCATCCGCAACGCTCCTATAATAAAAACGCCGAAAGAAAACATCCACTTTTATTTATGGATATTAACTTTCGGCTATCAAGTAGCTCTCATGGAGTAGGAATCAGGAACGGTGTATTTTCCCGCACTTCCTGCATTTTATCTCAACCAACCTGTCGGAACCAGTACTCTTCTTCAGTTCCCTGAAAAGCAACGATCCACATTCGCAACGAACATCCTGAAAATCATCACCTTTACGTAATACTAACTTTATTCTTTTCTTTGTGATTATATTATCGGACGATTCGTTGGTTATGTCAACTGGCATTTTCATCCTCTGTAGTTTCGTCTTTTTTCTCTTCATCCTCTTCAGGTTCAAGCTCTGCACTGTAATCATTCATACTCTTTAATTTTCTTATAACATCGTTTTTGTTTTCCATACCAAGTCGTACTGTCTGCATCTTGCTGTGATATTCTGAATCACCTGAATCGTCGAAAGTTATTTTTCCTTCAGTACAACCATCATCGAATTCACATGTAACAGAACCATCAGCCATACTTGCGTCTACTAGATAAGAACATTTATTGCATTTATCAAAATAATAATCACTTCCGAATAAAATAAGACTGTTATATTTATAACAATATATTTTACCGACTGCATCAATTTCGTTCACATGTTTAGTCTTCATCGTTTAATTCTCCCTACATCTATCCACTGTAATGGTAACGATTGCAATGGATTCTTCACTGCAATCTCATCATGGTCTACACCGGAATTATTAGGTCTATACCCGCCACCGGGAAGTACTCGACCATAAGCAGAAACCGTATTAAATGATTTATCTCGTATAGCTCTCTGTAAATCAGACGGAGAATTAGTTTTACCCATAGCAACTTCACACCGGAACATTACTCCATGTCCATTGTTTCTATCAAACGATTTTGCTAAGTACTGTAGTGTCTTTGAAGAACTATAAGTGTGATAAATTCTATCAGTCATAACACCTCGTTGCTTTGGAATTCCCAGCATATTGCCGTTTCTAATAGGCGTGAACTTGAATCCACCTTTTATTATTTTTGCTCCAGATTGAAAATCAGTGCTACTAAACTGGATAGTAGTATTTCCTAACTTAGCTTTAACCTCATCATGCGCTTTTTTATAGTCTGGATACAGAATATCAAACACGTGATGTACCACATAATCACTAGGTTTGAAGCTAGGGTCATTCTGGTGAGTCCATTTATCTTTTATTTCTTGAACAAAACGCGCTACCCCTCCAGCTTGTGTTTTTAATGCTATTCTTGGTGATGGATGTGCGCTCTTATCTCCAGATGTTAAACCTGCTTCAGTCGCAAGTACGGATTCACGTGCAGTGGTTAAAAGTTCAGCGTATGTATCTTCTTTGAAAGAATACTTATCATTACCAGAACTATTTGTGTACCTATGGTTTCCCCTTCTACCTTTACTGTGAATAGTTGTGTCATAAATGTAAGCATTACCTTTGGCTGAAAATTTGTTATCAGCACTGAATGGTTTAGTACCTTCATACCATTTCCATTCAGGTATTATTTTATCTTTCTTTACCATTTTTCTAACTTGCCAATTCAAACCTACGGCAACTGCCAATGACGCACCTGAATGTTGGAACGCCAGTCCGTCATTAGCACTTCCACCACTATTCCATGTATTCAATGTTGTAAGGTGTTTAGACCACGCATGTCTGATCGAACCTTTCATAGCTGATGTCTCACCATAGACTTCATTAGCCCTAGATGAAGCACCCATACCACCATATTTCATATCTCTTTTGGACTGAGAATATTCAATAAAACTTTTCTCACCTAAAGTCAAGCGATACTTTTGACGACTCTTCCTACTTAAAGACAGGGACTCTTTCATTTTTTTATAATCTACCAATGCTTCATTTACCCTGCTGTTAGTGTTGTACCCATTCATATTCTGTTTGAACCCAGTTAATGAGTCTGGAATTTTTATAGCACCTGTCACCTTATACATGTGACTTAAAGGCTCGATACTCTCACTGAGAAGTTCAAACGCACGTTCATGTGCCGTAAGCACATTCGCACTATCTTTCATAAACGATGCAGTAGTATGAATACGATTTAATATATTCTGTGTAGCATTATCGTTAGAGTCAACCTTTTTTGCATAACCTTTCACTACAGAATCAATTTCAGACATGCTTGCCGCATTTCTAAAAATCATAGAATCTCTATTACTATCATAGGTTTCACTACCCATAATATTCGATTCCATATCCCCGCCAGAATATCGTGTTCGTGCTGGTGCAAATCTCTGCGGAACAGTAACTAGACTACGCATTGACTTGGAAAACAGAGAATATTTATCCCTTAAAGACGATGCTACATCAAAGAATTTATTTGAATCCACTGAGGAAAACATAGTCATATTAGTTCTATATGCTATTACAGGAGCGGTTGCCCCATTAAAAAGATATGTAGCTGTTTCAGCCGTAACATCAGGATGTAAAGCTACCATTAAAATGTCACTAAAGTTAAAGCGATTTTCATATACATTATCAGGAGTAAGACCTAATGGCTGGAATATATCTTTATATAATTCATTTTTACTTATAATATCAAGTGCAGTGCTTTTATATTCATTAAACGCTTTATCCAATTCTGAAAGTCTTTTACCAAACTCAATATCAATAATCGCGCTAGGAAGTAAATTCAAAGACTTGAAACCAGATATTTTCTCGTCCAGTTCTCGCGCACCATCCAGTACAAGAAGGTCTGAATCATTTTTTTCCAAAGCATCTTTCCACGCTTCAACCGTTTTCTGTAATTCATCCCATTTCAATTCTGCTTCGTTCAAAGCTCTGGCAACATTCCCGGCTCCGTTCATAAAATACCGATCATCTGCCACATACTCTTCAATAATCCTGTCCTTTATAGTAGTTCTTACTTCATCTTCATTGTTCATAATATAATTTTGATATTCAATTATCTTTTCTAAAGTATCTGCCATAAAAACAGAATCTTCTGTAAATTTCGCATCCGTATCCAAAGGAACATCAGCTTTCACATCGGCTAGTATTTTCTTATCATCAGGTGTCAGTTTGAATATATCCTCTAGTTTAGCTTCCACATAATCTTCAGCTTCTATATCCAGACATAGAACACCGCATTTATCTGCTATTACTCTTGCTCTAGGTGTAGCTTCAGTCCAATATAATCGTTCTTTATCTCCCATCTTGGCGATAGCTGAAGGCTTTGGAGTTCCATCAGCGTTCCAATCGCCAGCATTAGTGGTAACACCTGCGGTCTGAAGTAATTTCAATTTATTTTGAGCATCAGTTTGATTAGCACGTTCTTTCTCTGCCGCTTTTTTTCTGCGCATTATCAGCTTGTGAAGCATCTTTTATATATTTCCAAGTACCATCTGCCTGTTTTTCAGATATATAAAATTTCCCGCTTGCCGTAACACGTACAGTTCTATGTCCTACAGGGTACGTGTCAGGTTCAACTTTCTTTTTCGGTTTAGCCTTCGCTTTAGGTTCTTTTGTAGTTTTCGGAACATCTACCGTTTTTGTAACCTTGGTGAAATTCTTTATATCGTTCAAATCGACGCTTACTATATTTCCGTTCGCATCCTTATATTCAAATTTAGTCTCTATTTTCTTGGCAACAACCGGAGCAACCGGAGCCACGACTTTTCTCGGTCGTCCCCTGCCCCTGCCGGACGGAGACGGTTTTGACGGAGCCACCGTAACCGCTGTAACATCCTTGCGCGGTCTTCCGCGTCCACGCTTCACCTGTCCTTGTACTTGCTGTGTCTGCGTACCGTCATTTGCCTGAGTATTTGTCGAATTATTTTTATTATTTATAATCGGAGCTTTCTTCTGCTTCCGTACTACCTTCACATGCTTCCATCCAGTAGCGGTCTTTTCCTTGTAATAATCAGTCCCGATTACCTTGACCCTTGTACCGATGGGAACGCCTTTGCGTCCCTTCTCCAATATATTTACTACAAGTTTGCGCTTGCTCATTATTGTCTCCGTTAATCAGGCTTTTTCATGCAAAACAGACAGAATATCTCCAAAATCTCACCCTATCACGCTGTCGTATAGGGTGAGATAATGGAGATTTACAGCTTCGGATAGATGGAAGCTAAATCCTCAAGGCAACCCGGAATCCTGCTTGCCACGAACTTGATTGCCCCTGCAAGAGTGTTCATACGGACTTCCGACATATCAATCGGCTTTTCCACAACTGCCTTCGGAGCGGCTTTGTCCACCACTTCCGTCTTGGTAGCGATAACCGCTTCCGCTGTCTTAATCTCTTCAGCCATTTAATCCTCTTTTCCGCGCCTTAACCAGCACGTGTAATCGTGATAACTCCACCTGCTGACAGCGTTGGAGCGTAGAAACCTTCAAAATAATTCCGGTTCAGAACCACGCGGTCTACATAATTTGTAGTCCACGCGATTCCATTATAAATAAGCGTTCCATCGACGCTCTGGAGGACTGCCACGTTCCCTGCCGCCCCGCCAGTAAGATTCCACTGAATCACATCACCTTTATATAACTTATCAGGTAACGGTGATCCAGCCGCAATTACGGTATCAATATAAATCTGCTTTGGTTGGATTTTATTCGCCATGTCGTTTCTCCTTGCAAGATAATATTATCACGAACCGCGTAGCGTTCGCAATCTTGAAATAAATCACGGCTTTTTCTTTCGTTCCTCATCCATGAACGCACGCATTTTCTTTTCAAACGGATTCGTAAGGTCTCCTATCCTGACCCAACTGCACATACAATGCGGATGCTGAGTCCCCGCACTCACCCACCAATCCGCACGCTTCCGTCCGTAGTTGTTTTTCCCTGCCCATATAGCCGTGAACGTCTCTCCGTCGATGTCCACTGTGTCCCCGCCTGTAGCTGGAGGTTCATCCAGCATTACCACGACCTTCCCATCGACCATTGTACGGCAGAACGGACACGCTCCCCCGCCGGATATTCCCTGCATGAATACGTGTTCGCCATCTTCGGCATTCTGCAATTCAGATA
>JFJP01020647.1_pt1 | contig 22979 bp, 25 predicted proteins | sample 431651 | NCBI WGS metagenome assembly JFJP01 (sample SAMN02602958, study PRJNA72255) | Microbial mat metagenome, whole genome shotgun sequencing project. | biome: fresh water; feature: sink hole; material: water; isolation source: purple microbial (photo- and chemosynthetic) mats found in...
GTCCACGGTTTCAGAGCGGCAGCGATGAAACCGAGCTGTGACAAAGGCCGGGGGGCAGGCCCACAGGGCCGCGGGGGCGAAGCCCCTGAGCAGTTGCAGCCGGGTTTCACAGCCCGGCATAGCCGGGCTGTTCGGCCGTTGCTGCAGGGCTTCGCCCCGCACCTCACGCAGTCCTCGTCAACATGGAGATGTTGACCCGTAGTGCTATAGCGGGCGGCGTGTTGCCGCTGTGCGATCGACGTCCAGTGTCGCCGGCCCGGGCTGGGGGAAATTCCAGTGCTCATGGCCGCTGGGAAACTGGCAGAGGTTACGACTGTGCGTCAGTTGGAAGCCAGTGGGGATGGCGGCGCCAAAGGGCTTGAACCACTGGGTGTCGCCGATGCGCAGGCCGACCCCGGCATCGCTGACCGAAATGAGCGGGGCGGGGCCGCGCTGGATGGTGGCCACGGCGTAGATGTGCTGCAGCTCGCGGCCACCGCCGAAGGTGGCGCGCACGAAGGGGCGGCCGCGATACCCGATGTGCTCGGAGCCGAAGATGCGATGGCTGGCCGGAGCTTGGTCCATGATCAGCTCATCGGGCTGATGGCCGAGGAAGCGCACCTGCATGCGGGCGCCATCGTCGGCCACGAGATCAAATCCGCCTTCGACGATCCGGCAGCGCAGTTCGGGGGCGAAGATCTGGGTCCACCACCATTGCCGGCCGGGCTGATGCTCGATCAGATCCAAGCGGGCCAGCATCAGCGGGCTGTTCGCGGTCGCCCAACGCACGCCGACGTAGCGCTCATGGTAGCCCAGGGCGCACCAGCGCAGGTCCATGCCCAGGCGCGCCTCCTGGTCGCTGACCTCATCCCAGATCACCAGGCCCCGGTTCTGCGATCGCTGCCGCCATTCGGCCTCGGCGGCGCAGACTGTGCTCTGCCATTCGGGCAGGTGCTGGCCGTTGCCGCCGCCCAGGATCCAGTCGTGATTGAGGGCCAGCAGGCGGATCGAGCCGGCATCGTCGTGGGTGTGGCCACCGATATGGGTGGTCCGGGCATAGGCCCCCAGCAAGGCATCATCCTGGTCCTGGTAGCGGTCGCGGACGATCCACAGGCCCTGGCGACTGTCGCTCACCGCGTGCGGCAATCCGGCGTTGGCCTCGCTGGCCTCGGTATCGTAGGGATGGCAGACGGCGGCAAAATACAGGCCATGCAGCCATGGCGCGTAGCTCGGGTGGGGGCTCTCATGTCCCCACATCCGGTTCCACCACTGCAGCAGGGCGCCGCGCTGGGAGTCAGGGGCCAGGGCCAGCAGGATGTTATCCGTGGTGCCGGCGGGCCAGCCCTGGCTGTGGTCATTCCAGCTGATCGAACTCGCCCATTCCGGAGCCTTCTCCTGGGCGTCGGTCAGATTGTGGCGGGCACAGGTGATGGCGGCCAGGCTGGGGCCCATCTGGCGCAGGTGGGGATGCCGCGCGATGAGGTCTGGCCCGCCACAGGCGCGCCAGGCCAGCACGGCCGGCAGCAGCCCGCCGCAGGCGAAGGCCTGGTAGCCCTGGCCCTCATGGTACAGGCCGGCATCGCCGAAATGCTTGCAGAAAGCGGCAACTCGCTGGCCGCAGAAGGCGATCAGTTCGCGGTGATCCCACGTGCCGCCTTCCGCCTTCGGCTGGCCGTGGCTGGCCAGGGCGGCGATCAGCGACGCGCCATGGGTGACCGCCCACCAGTTGTTGCCCACCTGATACGGGTTGGCCTGGCGTACCTGATTGATGGCAAGGGCGCAGCGCGACAGGAGTGCGGCGAAAGCCACCCGTTCCTCTTCCGTCCAAACCTCGGCGCAGCACTGCTGGACGATGGCGGCCTTGATGGCCGGGACGGCAACCCCCAGATCAAAATGCGGCCAGGGGCTGAAGGAGCGCAGGATGGACTCCCGGGCCAGGCCGGCGTAGACGACCTCGCCACTGAGCAGATAGGCCACGGCGCAGGCCACCGCATGACCGTCGTGCATGAGGGCCTGGCTGCTGTCCGGCATGGCCCCAGGCTCGACCGGGCCGGCCGCCCTGCGGACGCAGACCAGCAGTCCGCTGAGGTGCGGGTGCCCCTCGGCCAGCAGGGACCGCAGGCGCTGGACCAGAGCATCATCGTGCCACAGGCGGGGCATCGGGGGGCAGGCAGGGCTATGGACAGGCGTCATGGTAGCTCCGGCGATGAGGTCATGGGGGCAGAGTTGAAGAGTTCTCAGCAACCGGCACCGGCCCACGGCCCAAAAGCGCTGGCCCATGGCGCGGGTGTCGCCCAGTTGCGTCGGCCAGGCGCTCGTACTCGGCTACCGGGATCGCCTCGCGGTGCATCACCCATTCGTGGCGGTCCAGTTGCGAATACAGGCCTAGCGGGGCTCCGCCCCAGCCCGAGGCTGATTATGGGCGTCGCCCCGCTAGCTGGCTGTTGCTGCAGGGGCTGTGCCCCCGCACCCCCGGCAGGTCAAAGTCGCTACCCTCAAGGACTCTAGTGCAGGAAGAGGCCGGATCCAGCGGCGGCGAACCAGCGCCGGTTGACGGAGCGCGGGTCCTCATCGGGATGGGCGCTGTGGTGACGCAGATAATGAGGCATGGAAATCACGATGAACACACCTGGGAGTCGGTGGGGCGGCCCGACCGGGAATTCGGCGGGCAATGAGGATAAGCATGATCCTATCCCGCACCTGCGGTCGGACCTATGGACTGCTCCCCCACGGAAATGTACAAAATCACTGTGCTGAGTGGCAACGCCGCCCCCACACCGGCCGAGTCCATCCTGCGAATGGTCAAGGCGGCCCTGATCACCAATCGTCGCAGCCTCCACGATCCTCACTCCGGAGCGGACCCTGGAGAGCCTGCTGTCGCTGGCGCAGGCGATGGCTGATGCCGGCGCGTTGACCAAACCGGCACGGTTGGTCGAGGCTGGCGCACCGCCGGGGTCGCGCTGATCGGCGAGTCCAACCAGCGCGACCCCGGTTGGAATCAGGATCCGTTCGTTGGCACCTTCGGTGCAGAAACGGGTACCTGTACCAGGACAGGAACCCCCGTGCTCCACGATCCGGCCACCCTGATGCGCCACGGAGCGCTGGCGTCGGAAGCGACCTCGCCAGGGACATCCACCCGGACGGTCTCAGAAGTATGGCAATTGATACGCAGCTGGCCGGGCACTCTCACGAGCGTGGTCGACGGAGGTGACTCCATCACGTATTCCTGCCGCTCCAGGTAGACGAGGCCGGCGACCTGCTTGGAGCCGTTGTCGAACATGACCGGGGAAGACGCCTCTGCTCCCTTGCCAAGCATCACATCCCGGTCGGTCGTATTGCGGATGGTCAACCGCGCGTGCAGGCCGCCAGCATCCTGCCGGCAGCAGGTGAGGGATGCCTGCAATCCATCTTGTTCGGCCTGGGCACCTATTGCGCCTCGACATGCCGTGTCGCGAGACGATGAGCAACCCGCTGCGGCGGCAAAAGCCACCGCCAGGACGGCAAGGGTGAGGGTGGGGTTCCGGATCTGCATGGCATCCTCCTTGGGATATCCAGGGCAGAGCCACGCGCGGGCCAATACGTTCAATCCTTCCAACCCCTTGATGGGACATCACGCGAACTGAATGCGAGTCGCGTTGGCGCAACTCGGATAACCCCATGGTTGCGCTACTGCCTGCCGTCCGAAAGCAGAGTCACGTACCTCACCTGGCGAGGATCGCCTTTGATCTGCCTCCAGCTGGGAGGCGACCTGACTCATGTTTTATAACGCCTCGTACACCTCGTCTGTAGCACTACGAACCGATATCTCCGGTTCGTCCCGAGATATCGGTTCGTAGTGCTACACAGAGCACCAGAGTGACCAGAGGGGAAAGGCTTGCATGGTACATCGACATGCACCGTCCGGGTGAACCCGAGAAATCGCGCAAATCCTTGTCTTGACCTCTGGTAGCTCTGGTTCTCTGTGTGAAATGCTGCGTTTCGTCTCAGGCTCGTCACGGGTGGCAGTCCTGATTGCTACCGAGTGGCAATCTCGCTACCCGCTGGCAAAGGCACAAGTACTGACAATGGCTTAGGAGACGGCTTTCGTGGCACGCGGCTCGCTCCGGTAAGGTCGTGCTCGTCGCCCTCACCATCTGGAATGACCACCTCGCTACGGTCGCGGATTTCTCCCAGCGCCTGCTCGTGGTGGAGGTCGAACATAGCCGGGCCTGCGCCTACCGCGAAATTGACGCCCCAGGCAAGGACGCCTTACACTGGTGCGCCCGGTTGGCCGCAGAGGGCGTCTCCACCTTGATCTGTGGCGCCATAACCCGGCATCTGGACCAGCAGTTGAACGCCTCTGGCGTTACCGTGGTGGACGGGTGCTCGGGCCCGAGTGCGGCGGTATTGCAGGCCTGGCTGGCCGGGACCCTCTCCGAGCCGCAATGGCGCATGCCGGGCTGCCATCGCTGGAGAGACGAGAGGCATAGGAGCGCCCACCGCGCATGCCACCTCCGAGGAACCTCCGCCAACCCGTCGCCAGCTCCTACAGAAAACCATCTCATGCGCATCGCCATCTCAACGTCCGGTATCGATCTCGATGCCGCTCTGGATCCCCGCTTCGGTCGCACCCGCCACCTCGTGATCTGTGCCATCGACTCGGAGACGAGCACCCACCACGAGAATCCGACCGCCGTGAACGCCGAACATGGTGCCGGCATCAAGACGGCCGAGTTCGTCGCCAGTCTGGGCGTCCAGGCGGTGATCTCAGGTGCAGTCGGCCCCAAGGCCATGCAGGTGCTGCGAGCGGCCGGCATCAAGGCCTACGCCAGCACCGCCTCCACGGTCCGCGCCGCCCTCGCTGAACTGCGCAGCGGGAAGCTCAGCGAGATGCCGTGATGAAGCTGACCTGCAATGATGGCAAGATGCCCTGGCCGTGTCAGATGGCCTGGGGTATTGCCCTGATCGCCTGCGTAGCGGTAAGCGCGATGATCATGATCTGTATTCAAGATGGCGATAAAGCCTCAGTCGCAGCCCAACCAACGCCTGCCCAAGAGACCTCCCATGCCAAACCGTGATGGAACTGGTCCGCGCTGGGTCCAACGCCCGGCTGCCGCCGTTCAAGATCCCGCACGTGCTGATGCCACACCCACCGCCCCACCCCAGCGCCCCGGCTGTCGTGGCCAAGGCGGACTCGGCCGCGGACTCGGCCGCGGACTCGGCCGCGGACACAGTGCCAGGGGTCCTGGTTTCAGCTGCGGCCGTCGGCGAGGGGCGAACTGATGCCTGTCGCCGCTGCCACCGCTGCCCATGCCCGCGGACACAACTGTTGCCAAGCTGTCCTGCATGCCTTTCAGGAGCATTGCCAGATCGGCGATGATCGCATCGTCGCTGCCCGTCTGGCTGGCGCAGGTCGTGCGCCAGGTGGGCGTTGCGGCGCATTGCACGCCGCCCTCGACATCCTGAGGCCAGAGCATCACGCGGCTGTCGAGGCCGCCTTCGTCAGTCGCACGGGGTCTGCGGCCTGCCGCGAGATCCGCAAGCTGCGCCGGGCGTCCTGTCGTGAATGCGTCGGTGAGGCAGCCCGCCTCGTGGCGCAACGAGTCGGATCAGGTTCGGCATGAGTTCGGTGCCGGCCACCCGTAGGCGCATGCGCATCGCCGTCCTCAGCGGCAAGGGTGGCGCTGGCAAGACCACGGTCGCCTGTGGTCTGACCCAGGCCCTGCGGGCGGCCGGCCACTCGGTCACGCTGGTGGATGCCGATGCCGAGGCGCCAGATGCCGCCGTGACCCTGCCGGTGCGCTGGCAGCCACCGACCGCCGTGCATCTGCAGGTACCGGTGATCGACGCCCAACGCTGCGACGGTTGCGGGGCTTGCGCTGCCGGCTGCCAGTTCAACGCCCTGGCCATGGCAGGTGGCAAACCGCTGGTCTTTGCAGATCTCTGCCACGGCTGCGGAGCCTGCGCCCTGATCTGCTCAGCGCACGGCGCCGCCATCCATGAGCAGCCATTCCCCATCGGCAGCGTGCGCCGGGGAACAGCGGCCTGGGGTGAACTCATCGAAGCCCGCACCGCCGTTGGCGTGGCCCGTGCCAGCCAGGTGATCAGCGCCGCCTTGATCGAGGCCGGCCCCCACGGGTATCAAATCGTGGATGGGCCCCCAGGCACCAGTTGCAGCGCCGTTGCGGCCCTGGCTGGCGCCGATCTCGCCCTGGTGGTGGTCGAGTCCACGCCCTTCGGACGCCATGACGCGACCCTCGCCGTGCAACTGGTGCGCGAGCGGGGCGTTCCGCTGCGTATCATCCTCAATCGCTGCACCCCTGAGGACATGCGCGATTCCCAGGTGTGGTGCGCTCAGCAGAGCGCCCCGATCGCGGCGACGATCTCCGAAGATGCGGATCTGGATCGCGCCGGAGCTCAGGGGCTTGATCCCTGGCAGCATGCGCAGGCATTTGCCGCCGTCTGCCGGTCCTTGGCGCTCGTTCTGACGACTGAGCTGGCCCAACCCTGTCTGGAATCCGCCGATGCGCACTGATCCCGCCTGCGTGCCCTGCTTCCTGCGTGGCGCCATCGAAACCGCCCGGCTGCTCGAACTGCCCAACGCCGACACGCAGCGCTTCGTCTGTGAAGCGGGCAGTCTTGCGGCCAGACACGATCCGATGTGCAGCCCGCCCATGCTCGGCCAGCAGATCCAACGCTGCCTGCGCACCTTCGCCGGTTCAGACCCCTATGCCGCGATCAAGGAGGCGTCGAACGCTCTCGCGTGGCGCTTGCTGCCCGGGGTTGCCGCCAGCGTCGCCTCATCCCAGGACCGTTTCGAGGCGGCTCTGCGCTACAGCATCGCCGGCAACTGCATCGACTTCGGCAAGGGGCACGGCATCGGCGAACCCGAGGTGCTGGCGACATTGGAGCGGCTGGCTGCGATCCGACTGGATCCCGTGCTGGTCGGTCGGGTCCGGCGGCTGTGCGAGCACGCCCGACGCATCGTCTTTCTCGCCGACAACGCTGGCGAGGTGATCTTCGACCGCCTGCTGCTGGAGCGACTGCCCGCCGGTCGCGTGACCGTGATCGTCCGTGGCGGCCCGGTGATCAACGACGCGACGATGGCCGACGCGGTCCAGGCCCGCATCGCCGACTTTGCACGCGTGATTACCAGCGGCAGCGATGCACCTGGCACCGTGGTCACCGACCTGACCCGACCGGCCTGGGAGGCGATCGCCGAAGCCGACCTGGTGATCGCCAAGGGCCAGGGCAATTACGAGTCGTTGGAGCCGAGCAGCCGCGACCACGTCCATCTGCTGCTGGTGAAATGCGCTGTCGTCGCCGCCCAGACCGGATTGATCCAGGGCGCGCCGGCGATCATCCATCATCCAGGTTACCTGTCGCGCCGCCTAGCTGATCCCGAGATGATCCCGTGATCAGGCAGGTTGCAATCGTCAGCGGCAAAGGTGGCACGGGCAAGACCAGCCTGACCGCGGCCTTCGCCCAGCTCGCCGCACCGGCCGTGCTGGTCGATGCCGATGTCGACGCGGCCGATCTCCATCTCGTGCTGGCCCCGCACGAATGCGAACGTCACGACTATTTCAGCCTGCCGGTGGCGCGTATCGCCGCCGAAAACTGCATGCTCTGCATGGCCTGCGCCCATGTCTGCCGGTTCGACGCGATCTCTCTGTTTCAGGGGCTTCGCCCCTACGGATCTGACGATCCTACCCCCGGGCTTTGTCAGAGCTTGGTTTCGTCGGCAGCCATCCGAAACCATGGCGGCATCGGCTTCGCCGATTCTATGCCGCCACCGCTCCTCGGCGCCCGCCCCGATGCGGGGCATCGGGGGGTATCAGGTCAGGCCGTCGTCGATGAAAGCGTGTGCGAGGGTTGCCGTGCCTGCGCCCTGATCTGCCCGGTCAAGGCCATTTCCTTCCACCCCCGCTGCACCGGGGCCTGGATGGTCGCAGACACGACCGTGGGTCCGTTGGTCCATGCACGATTGCACCCCGGCGCCGAACACGCTGGCAAACTCACCACCGCAGTGCGCGATCGGGGCCGGGCCTTGGCTGCCGAGCGGGGGCTGGATCTGATGCTGATCGATGGTCCGCCTGGCATCGGCTGCGCCGCGACCGCTGCCATCGCCGGCGTCGATCTGGCCGTCGCCGTTACCGAGCCGACACCAGCCGCCGAGGCTGATCTGGAACGCCTCTGGCAGCGGACTGAACAACTGCGCATACCCCTCGCCCTGATCGTCAATCGTTGCGACCGCAATCCGGTGCTCGCCGAACGCATGCTGGCCGCAGCCAGCGTCCGAGGTGGCTATCCGCTGGGATCGCTGCCGACCGATCAGGCCTTCCGGGCTGCGCAACGGGCCGGGACTAGCGTCCTTGAGGTCGCTGGTCCCACCCTGCGCGAGGCGATCCAGCGCGTGTGGGAACGCCTGCGTGCGGCCCTGGATGCCCGGACACGCTGCGAATCCGACCTTCCTGTTCCCGCTGAACGTTACGTCCCCTGAGGCCTGCAATGTCCGACACCTGTTCGTCGTGTTCCTCCGCCACTGCTGGCTGCGATCCTGCCACCTGCGGCCAGACGTCCGCCTGTGCCAGCACCCCGGCTGGCTGCCCGGCGAACCATCCGCAGGGCATCAGCCATCCGATCCTGGTCCTGTCGGGCAAGGGCGGCGTCGGCAAAAGCACTGTCGCCGTGCAATTGGCGCGTGGACTTGCACGGCGCGGGGCCCGGGTCGGCATCCTCGATGCGGACGTGCATGGGCCGAGCGTCCCGCGTCTGCTGGGTCTGTCCGGCCAGCGGCACGAGAACAACGGCACGCATGTAATGCCGATCCAGTCCAGTGAACGGCTGGCCGCCGTGTCCATCGGTTTTCTCATGGACGACTGCGATACCGCCGTCATCTGGCGCGGTCCGGCCAAGACCGGGGCGATCAAGCAACTGATCCAGCAGACCGACTGGGGTGGCCCGCTCGACTGCCTGGTGGTCGATCTGCCGCCAGGCACCGGCGATGAAGCCCTGGCTGCGGCGCAACTCATCCCCTCGGTCGCCGGGGCGGTGGTCGTCACCACACCGCAAGCGGTGGCGACCGACGACGTGCGCCGGTCCCTCGCCTTCTGCACCAAGCTGGGGATCAAAGTCCTGGGCATCGTGGAGAACTACGCCGGCTACGCCTGCCCGCATTGCCATCAGGTCAGCCGTCCCTTCCAGAGCGGCGGCGGCGAGCGCCTGGCGCAGCTGACGGGTGTCCCGTTGCTGGCGCAACTGCCGCTCGATCCATGCGTCGTGCAAGCCGGCGACATGGGCAGCGATCCCATGGAGATCGCCCCGCTCTCTCCGGCCGTGGTCGGTTTCAACCGCATGGTTGATGGTGTCCATCGCGCCCTGCCTGATCTCATTCCTGGTTCCACCCCGCTTCCGGAGCTTCCCATGGCCACCCCAGCCCTCATCGCCGTCCCGATCAGCAATGGCCAGGTGGATCCCCACTTCGGGCACTGCACCGCCTTCGCCCTCCTGGAGACCGATGGCCAGCGCATCGTCCAACGCCGCGACCTAACGCCGCCCAAGCATGAGCCGGGCGTCCTGCCGCGTTGGCTGATCAGCCAGGGCGTGCGGGTGGTCATCGCCGGCGGCATGGGCGAACGCGCCCAGCAGATGCTGGAGCAGGCCGGCGTCGTCGTGGTGATGGGCGCGAGCACCGGAACTCCCGAGGAACTCGCGTTCCGCTACATCTCCGGTGGCCTGGCCAGCCAGGGCAGCGCCTGTACCGCTCACGAAGGTCATGGGTGCGGGGGGCACTGATGGAGACGGTCCACGAACCACTGACCCTCGACCTCATCGCCCGCGACTTCAACCCCGCCTGGTGCGCGGCGGTCATGGGCACAGGCGCCGTGCCGCTGGCGCTCGGGTTCATCGACCACCCGGCAGCACGGTGGCTGGCCTGGGGGTTCGCTGCGCTCGCGGCGTTGATGTGCCTGTCGCTGCTGGTGCCGTGGACGCTGCGGCTCATCAGGCACCGCGCCGCGATGGCGAAGGACCTCGACCATCCGGTGGCGACCAACTTCTTCCCCACCATGCCGATCGCCATGGTGATCATGGCCTTGGTGGCGCTGCGCTATCCGGAACTCGTCGGCGGCGCCGAGGCTGCCCGCTGGGTCGGTCTCGGATTGTGGTGCCTGGGCGTGATCGGCATCTTCGGCTTCGGCTTCCTCATCCTGCCACGGCTCTTCGCCAAGCCAGGCATCACCCCGCAGCAGACGACCTTCGGCTGGTACATCCCGCCGGTCAGCAAACTGCTCGTGCCGGTCGCCGGATTCGACCTCGCCCGGCTCCATCCACCGCTCCAGGATCCCATCCTGGTCATCTCGCTGGCCGCCCTGGGCATCGGCTTCTTCATGTTCCTGTTCGTCGGGGCGATGGTTTACCACCGCTACATCTATCATGAGCTGCCGATCGGACGCATGGCCCCGACCTTCCTCATCGGCGCGGTGCCGACGGCCATCCTCGCCATCGTCCTGGGCAAGTTGGCCGGGGCGGCCGAGGCCGGTGTGTGCATGCCGATCAATGCCCAGGTGATTGCCGCGGTGGCCATGCCAGCGACGGTCGCCTTATGGGGGTTTTCCTTCTGGTGGGCGATCCTTGCCGGTATCATCATCCTGCACCATCTCCGCCGCGACGATCTGCCATATGCCCTGTCTTGGTGGGCCTTCACCTTCCCCTTGGCAGCCCTTGCCATCGCCGGCGGCGTCAGCGCCAGACTCACCGGTTCGCCGACGATCCATGCCGCCTATCTGGCTTCCACCGTCGCATTGCTGCTGGTCTGGGCCATTGTCGCCTGGCGAACCATCGGCGGTGTCCGCGATGGACGGCTTTTCCGACCGGCCCACTGATACGATAGGATGCAGGCCATGTCAGAATCACTTCCTCCTGAGAGACAGGACGGCTGGCGGCCATCGCCGGCCCTGCTCGACCATATGCACCAGCCGCGCAACAACGGCTGGCTGCTGTATCCCGATGGCCAGGCCCACCTGGTCGGTGATTGCGGCGACCAGATGGCGATGTGGGTGAAGGCGGATGGCGACCGGATCGAGCGCATCGTCTTCGTCACCAGCGGCTGCGGCACCTCGCACGCCGCCGGCAGCATGGCGACGGTGCTGGCCACCGGCCGCAGCATCCAAGAGGCCATGCAGTTGACCCAGCAGGAGGTGCTGAGCGGCATCGGTGGACTGCCGAAAGATCACGAACACTGCGCCCTGCTGGCTGCCACCACCGTGCAGATGGCCTGTGAAGATGTCCTGGTGCGCCGGCTGACCCCGGCCGAAAGTACACCGTGAACCTGCCCGAACTCGCAACTGATGCCGATCCGGATTTCATCAATGATGCGGCCTTGGAGTTCCTCCTGGCCCGGCCTGCCCCGGATCAGGCGGAAGTCACCGACCTGCTGGCCCGCTCGCTGGCCAAGGAGCCTCTGACGGTCGCCCAGACGGCCCGCCTGTGCCTGGTCACCGATCCGGATCAGGTCGCCCAGATCCATGAAGCCGCCCGTCGCCTGAAGCGCGATGTCTACGGCAACCGCATCGTCCTGTTCGCGCCGCTCTACATCGGCAACAAGTGCGTGAACGACTGTGCCTACTGCGGCTTCCGCTCGACCAACGGCTCGGCGGTCCGCCGGACCCTCGATCAGCAGGAACTCGTCCATCAAGTCGAGGCCCTGGAGGATAAGGGGCACAAGCGCCTGGTCCTGGTCTACGGCGAGCATCCCGACTACGATGCCGACTTCATTGCTGAGAGCGTCCGCACGGTCTACGGCGTGAAGCGCGGCCACGGCGAGATCCGCCGGGTCAACATCAACGCCGCCCCGATGGACGAGGCCGGCTACCGCACGGTCAAGGCGGCAGGCATCGGCACCTGGCAGATCTTCCAGGAGACCTATCACCACGCGACCTACGCCCGCCTGCATCCGGCCGGGACGCGCAAGGCCGACTACCGCTGGCGCCTGACCGGGCTCGGCCGAGCGATGCGCGCGGGCTGCGATGACGTCGGCCTGGGCGCCTTGTTCGGCCTCTACGACTGGCGCTTCGAGGTGCTGGGTCTGATCTCCCACGCCGCCTACCTGCGCGACTGCTACCGCTGCGGTCCGCACACCATCTCCTTCCCACGCCTGCGTCCGGCCTCCGGCATGGAGGTCGATCCGCGCTGGCAGGTCAGCGACGACGAGATGCTGCGCATCATCGCCATCCTGCGCCTGGCGGTGCCCTATACCGGCCTGATTCTCACCGCCCGCGAACCGGCCGCCCTGCGGCGCCAGGCCATCGCCATGGGCGTGTCCCAGATCGATGCCGGCAGCCGCATCGAGATCGGCGGCTACACCGAATGCGGTGATGCCCAGGTGCAGGTAGCCGAACGCGAGCAGTTCCAACTCGGCGACTTGCGCAGCCTCGACGAGGTGATCGCAGGGCGAAGTGCCATCGTTCTGCACCGGTTGTTACCGCCTGGGCCGCACCGGCGAGCACTTCATGGAATACGCCGTCCCCGGCTTCATCCGGAAGTTCTGCACGCCGAACGCCCTGACGACCTTGCAGGAATACCTGTGCGACTACGCCAGCGCGCCGACCAAAGCACTGGGCCAAGGCGTGATCGCATTGGAACTCGCCAAGATGCCCAAACGCAACCAGGGTGCCGTCCGCAAGCGCCTGGAAGCGATCCGCGCTGGCACCGCCCGCGATCTCTACGTCTGAACCCCCCACGGACCAGCCATGGACACCTACCAGACCAACCTCCACCGCCTGCAGCAACTGGCCACGCAGATGGGCCTGAAGCTCAATCCCGATACCGCCCGCGTCGAGAAGGTCGTCGGCCTCATGGCCAAGAACTTCGATGCCGTTGGCGAGTGGATCTGCCCGTGCAAGCAGAAGCACAGGCCAGCCGTCACAGGCGCCGACATCACCTGCCCCTGCCCGACCCTGAACTCCGAGATCAGCGTCGCTGGCACCTGCCACTGCCGCCTCTTCATGTCCGTCTGATCAACCACCCATCCCGCCTTCGGAACCGCCATGCCCATTGACGAACTGATCATCTCCCGCGCCATCCTGGATGCGCACCACCGCAAGATGTCGCGCTGCCTCGACAGCGATGTGTTGATCGTCGGTGGTGGTCCTGCCGGGCTGGTGGCCGCCGCGCACCTGGCGACACAGAACCGCCGGGTCGTGATCATCGAGCGGCAGTTGTCGCCTGGCGGCGGCATCTGGGGTGGCGGCATGGCGATGAACGACGTGGTCGTCCAGGAAGAGGCCAAGCACCTCCTGACCGCGATCGGCCTCAAGCCGCGCAAGGTCGACCACGATCTCTATACGGTCGATGCGGTTGCGATGGCCAGCGCCCTGATTTTCACGGCGGTACAGGCCGGAGCGGTGCTGCTCAACCTGACCTTCATGGAGGACGTCTGCATGCGCAATGGCACGGTGGACGGCCTGGTGATCAACCGGACCCGCATCGGCGACGTACTGCCGGTGGATCCCATCGTCTTCCGCTCCAAGGCGGTCATCGACACCACCGGCCATGAGGCGGCCGTGGTCGAGAAGCTGCGCAAGCGCCACCTGCTGCCGCCCGAGGTGTCGATCGCTGGCGAGCAGCCAATGCACGCCGAAGCAGGCGAACTCTTCGTGGTCGAGCGCACCGCCCAGGTGATGCCCGGCCTGTTCGTCGCTGGCATGTCGGTCTGCGCCACATTTGGCGGCCCACGCATGGGCCCCATCTTCGGCGGCATGCTGCTGTCAGGCGAGAAGGTGGCGAAGCTGGTCGCGTCCGCCGTTCCCGAACGGGCGTGCTGTCGCCAGCCGGCGCCAAGCAGTCAGCATGGCTAAGGGCATTCACACGCTGTTGGCGGAGACCCGCTCCCGATCGCACCCCGACTGCGCCTACTGCAGTCCTCAGGCCCCGGGCTGGTTGGCCTTGGAACTGCATGACGACGGTGCAGGCGGCGTCCAGGCGGCCTTCCCCTGTCCACCAGCGGCTGAGGGCTATCCAGGCCTGGTCCATGGCGGAGTCGTTGCGGGGCTGCTCGACGCGGCAATGACCAACGCCTTGTTCTCCCGGGGTGTGGTGGCGTTGACCGGACGCTTGTCGGTGCGCTACCATCACCCGTTGCGGATCGCCCGGACGGCCACGGTCGCTGCCCGGGCTTCTGAGCGTCGGGGCACCTGGTGGATCGTCCAAGGGGAGATCAGCCAGGGAGGCAAGGTCACGGCGACCGCAGAGGCTTGGTTCAAGGACAGCGCTGACCAGCCTGTCGATCCGGACCTGGCATGAACGGCCTGGCTGGCCTGATTATCACCGCCGTTCTGGCCAGCCACGGAGCCGTCCTGGTCGCAGCGACCATGTTGAAGCTGCCCGAGCGGGTCCGTCATGTCATCATCCCTGCCGCGGTCGCGTTTGCGGCTGGCACCATGCTCGGGGCGGTATTCCTGGGGCTGCTGCCGCACGCCCTCGCCCATGCGCCGGCCCAGCAGATCCTGCCCTGGACGCTTGGCGGCATTCTCGGCTTCTTCGTCCTGGAACGTCTGTTGATCTGGCGGCATTGCCACGATGAGCAGTGCGCCTTCCACCAGCGCACGGCTGAATTGATCCTGATCGGTGATGGCCTGCACAACCTCATCGACGGCATCGTCCTGGCTGTCGCCTGGTCCACCTCGCCGGGCCTCGGCATGGCGACCACCGTGGCCATCATCGCCCACGAAATTCCGCAGGAGATAGGCGATTTTGCCATCCTGGTCGATGCTGGATGGTCGCCACGCCGAGCTTTCTTCTGGAACCAGATCAGTGCTGCCACGACTCTGCTGGGCGCCCTCGGCGGGTGGTGGCTGCTGTCCAGTCTAGCCCCGGCCATCCCGCCCATGATGGCGGTTGCCGCCGCTGGATTCCTGTACGTGGCAGTCGCCGACATCCTGCCCGGACTCCACCAGCGTGGCCACGGACTGGCCGGATGGTTGCAGATCCCGCTGATCCTCTCCGGAGTGGCCACCATCGCTCTCTGCCATGGGTTGGGTGGGCATTGAGCGCCATGCCACATCAGTCGGAACAGAAGCAGGCAATCAGGGTCCGACAAGCCCGTCTGAGCGATCTCACGGCCATCTGTGAACTCATCGCCGCCTTTGCAGCCAAGCAGGTGATGCTTGAACGCACGACCAGCGATCTCTGCGATCACCTGCGGGATTTCCTGGTTGTTGAGGACGTCTCCAAAACCATATGCGGCTGCGCTGCCGTCCGCATCTACACCGAGACGGTGGCCGAGCTCCGCTCGCTGGCGGTGGCCGAACGCATGCACGGCCGCGGCCTTGGGCGCCTGCTAGTCGAGGGTTGTGTCGCCGAAGCTCAGGCGTGGGGATTGCGGTCCCTGATCTGCCTGACCTACCAGGTCGAGTTCTTCACGCGCCTTGGATTCGTCCGCGTCGATCGGAGCCGCTTTCCAGTCAAGGTCTGGAGCGACTGCGTCCGCTGCCCGAGTTTTCTGGACTGCCGCGAGGTGGCGATGTGGCGGCAGGTGCCACCGCGGAGTGTCGCTTGACCGATCCCGACCTGCGCGTGGTTCCAGACCCCATCCTGCGGCAGCGCTGCGAGCCGATCCGGCGCTTTGACCGTGGCCTGGCCGATCTCGCCGGCCAGATGCAGCGGGTGATGCTCGCACACGGCGGCATTGGTCTCGCCGCCCCGCAAATCGGCGTCCTACAACGATTGGTGGTCCTCCTCATCGACAATGAACCGCAGGTCATCGCCAATCCGACGATCGACTGGACCAGCGGTATTTCCGTCCTGAATGAAGGATGTCTGTCCTGCCCGGGGATTCTCGTACGGGTCCAGCGTGGCGCCTTGGTCATCGTTGAAGGGCAACACCTCGATGGGACTCCCGTCACCTATCGGTTCAGCAAGATGCTGGCCCACTGCATCCAACACGAGATCGACCACCTCGACGGACGCTTGATTCTGGATTACGGGCCGGCCCAAACCGGCGAAGCGAAGACGGGAACCGTCTGATGCCCTTCCATGCCTGCAAGCCCTCCTCAGGATGCACCGCGTGAGCCTTGGATGTTCCTGCTCCATCGGTCGCCGCTGGCCGTCCTACGACACCCTGCCGGGCCTGCGCCTGACCGTGGTGGTCGAGAATCGCGCCGGCCCTGGTTGCTGCGGGGCCCATGGCTTTGCCGCCTGGCTGGAGGCCGGTTCGGCGGTGGTGCTGGTGGACACCGGACCAGACCCGGACCTGCTGGCACAGAATGCGGCGGCGCTGGGCCTGGACCTTGGCAGGGTCGAGGCCGTGGTCCTCAGCCATGGCCATGACGATCATAGTGGCGGTCTTCCAGCCGTCGTGGCTGCACGGGCCGGCTGTCCACTGTCTGTGGTCATGCACCCCGCTGCGACCCGTCGGCGTTTCAGCCGTCGTACCGGCCTACCCCGACCCATCGGCATGCCGGATGCCAGCCAGGAGGCCTTGCGTTCACCTGGGGTCGAGGTCGTCACCTCGTTGCAACCGACCTGTGTCATTCCGGGCATCTGGGCGACCGGGGCGATACCTCGACGACAGGAGAACCCTGGCGAAACCTATCTGGTGCTCGATCCCACCGGGCGGAAGCCGGACCCTCTTGACGATGACCAGGCGGTGGTGGTCGATACAGAACACGGTCTGGTCGTGGTCTGCGGGTGCGCCCATGCCGGGATCGCCAACACGCTTGACCACATCGCGAAGATCCGGCCCGGAGCTCCGATTGCGTTGCTTGCCGGTGGCCTGCACCTCGGAACGGCGGCGGAGTCCCCAACGCTGATCGGCCTGTGCGATGACCTGGGACGACGGCAGATCGCCCGCTACGCCCTCGGCCATTGTACCGGGGAACGCGCCGAGCGCTTCCTCGCCCAACACCTCGGTGGCACGGTCACCACCCTGAACTGTGGAACCCGCCTGGAGATCCCGTGAGCGAAGGCTACTCCATTCAACCCATCGGCGTAATCCAGTCGCCCTACCGCGATCCGCAGGACATGCCCATCCAGGCCTGCGAAGCCTGGAACATCAGCGGCACGGCGATCATCGCCCCGGAATGGCGCGACGGCCTACGTGATCTGGCTGGATTCGATCGCGTCTGGTTGCTGTGGTGGGCTCATCGGGGCCGCTCTCCAGCCGCCATGGTACAGCCCTTCCGCGATACCCGCTCGCGCGGCGTCTTCGCCACCCGGGTTCCCGTCCGACCCAACCCCATCGCCATGTCCTGCGTCCGCCTGAGGTCGGTGGCGGCTGACCGCATCGAGTTTGATGGTGTCGACATGCTCGATGGAACCCCGTTGATCGACATCAAACCGTATGTCTGGACCTGGGATGCGCATCCCGGCATCCGCTCCGGGTGGTACGACGAGGCCAACCGGCCCCTGGCGATAGGTGATCGTCGCTTCGAGAAAAGCGCCTGATATGCATGCGCGAAATCTGCAAGTCCGGTTCGAGGAAGTGGTGGTGACGACGTTGGCCGCATCACCCTAGCGGGGCTCCGCCCCAGCCCATAGCCGGCTTTTGGGTTAGCGTTAGTTGGCAAACGCTACGTGGTCTCGTGGACCTCGTCTTAGCCGGAGCTGGCCACCTCTATCGCTTCGCTGGACTGCCCGCATCCATGAAGATGTAGATCGGTTCCTCGCCGATCGTCAGCGTGATGGCGGCATTTCCCGCCTGCTGCCAGGCCGGCTTGGGCGCCTCGCCATCGGCAATCGCCATACCTACCACTTGCTGCGGTGAGACCGGCAATCCGGCCAGAGTCACCGAGGCGGTCCGTGGCGCATAGCCAGCCTTGCCATCCGTCCGCACCCCGGTGGGCGACCATGCCACCCAGACCGTCTTGCCGCGCTCGCTGCCGTGCACGAACTCGTAGGCATAGACCGTGCCGACCTCCTTGCGCACCACCCGGTTGAAACGGTAGTCGCCCAGCGTCCGGTAGAGTTGCCGGACGGCCCAGAATGACATCTTGGGGGTGAACGAGCGGGTGAGGCCGGCGCAGCCATGCACACTGGGAGAATCCATGTCGTCGTAGAAGTAGAGGTAAGCGCGATCGACGTCACGCTCGGCGAAGAGCAGGAACGAACGCACCAGGTACTCCGCCTGCTGCAGATCGCTGACCCCCTGCCAGTCGAGCTTGAGGAACCAGTCGACACGCCGCGCCATCGCCGCCGGGGTGCAGGCATCATAGCCGAACTCGGTGATCCACACCTCCTTGCCCTTCGCGGTGGCATCGCGCCACATGATCACCTCATCGACCACCCGCAGGAAATCGAGCTCGGGATCCTCGGGATAGCTGCGGGTCCACGGGCTCTGGCGCTGGTCCAGGCGGGGGGCGGTCGCGTAGGTGTGGACGTTGATCACGTCATAGAGCGGCAGCACCGCCGGATCGGCATAGATCCCACGCAGATCCTGCGCGTAGGCATCCCCGGCGCGGGCATGCGCAGTCGGGGTCAGGATCTTCACCGCCGGATCGCCGGCACGCAGGCCCTTGGCGGTGTGGATGAATATCGACTTGTAAAGCGCGGCATCGAAGGCGCTGCCCGGCTCGTTGCCGATCTCGAAGGCGGTGCACAGCTTCTCGACGCCGGAAGGCCCGTAATATCCGGCCACGGCTTTGCCATAGTCGAAGCACCATTGTTCCTGGCCGGCCCACAATCGCTTATAGCCCCTATTGGCGGCGTCGAAGCCGGTCGCTTGCAGGCAAATGTCCGTTTCGAAACCGGCCGCCTTCCATTTTCCGTAGACGTCCCGTTTCCAGTCAACCTTGTTCACGCACAGCGGCGGATGTACCGCATTCCCTGGTTTGGCGACATCCCAGTTGAGGTTGTGGTAGTTGCGGACCAGACGGCAGACCTGCCGGTAAAGCTCGGGGTTGAACGTGAAATGCCCGTTGATGCCCATGAAGTCGCGAAACAGGGGCTTGGCCTCGGCTGCGGTACAGGATGTAGCCACGACCGCCAGCGTCAGTAGATGCAGCAACGGTACCATAAAATACATGCCAGCTCCTTAGTGCTGCCAGTCATTCGTTCTGGGGATGTTCCGCCACCGGCACCCACGGCGAGGTCGGGGAGGTGATGTCGGTGAATACGGCCAAGGGCGCCGGAGCAGCGGGTTCTGCGGGTGGTACGCGGGAGCATCCGGTGCCGATCAGCACCAGGGCAGCAGTGAGCAGTCGAAGATACACGCCTCGAAATGCTACGGGGCACCACTGCCCCAGCAATGGTGCCACGTAAGGCATCTGTAGGACAGATGGTAGAAACAACGGTACCGCAACCAATGCTGTTTCGTGGTGCCGTTCGCCGCACTACGCTCGCGGATGCCAATGAGCGCCGGGACTGGCGGATCTTCGCGGGCTTCGCCCAGGGGCTGATCACGGAGGCACGGCAACTGTACGCCAAGGACACAGCCGTCCCCGTCTCAGGGTCCTCAGATTCCCCAAAACATCCAACCGGTGGATCACGCCGCCACATGTGCCATGATGCTGCCCATGGCCATCACCGGCAGCCGCAATGTCCGTACCCCCGAGGAAACCGCCGCTCTGGTCAGCGCCACGGCCGTAGCCAGGGGCCTCGACCAAGCCAAGGACCGGATCGTCAGCATCCTGGGCCGAAAGCCGCCATTCGTCCGCGTCCACGTTGGGCAGACCGACGCTGACCTCGGCAAGACCCCGCAAGAGCGTGGTGGCTACACGGTGACCGCGCTCTTCTCGGCACAAACGGCTGCGGTCACGACGGCCGTCGGCAAGGCGGTGGCCGATTGGCTGCACGCTTGCCACGGGAAGCGCTTCGAGGCCGAGCCGGCGAAGCCGGTGGTCAAAGCCGGGACGAAGACGCTGTATCTGGCCGTGGCCTACGAAACCAAGGCCTGAACCGTCAGAAGTCGGCTTTGAGGCCGTCGGGACCTTCAGTATCCTCGTCGGCATCGTCCTCGCCACTCTCCTCCATCTCCTCGTTCTCCTCGATCACGATCTCGAGGAAGTCGTTGATGGCGTCGCGGATGGTCTCATTCAGACGGTATCCGTCCGATGTCACGAGCTTGGCAAGGTCTTCAGGTAATCCCATGTCGGCGTCCAGGTCGAGGTGGAGAGGTCAGTGGGCTACCCGGTCAGCCGTCGAGCACGGCCGTGATGATCTTCCGCTGGGCGGCAGTCGCACGGTGGGTCGCCACAGCCAGAGCATCAGCCGCCAGTTCAGCGGCTTCCGCCAGGGTGACGACCTTGGTCTTCGCGACCTTGACCGTCTTGGTCGCGGCCTTCACCGGCGCGGCCACCTTCTTGGATTTCTTCGCGGGCTTGGCCTTCCCCGCCTTGGCTGACGGCTTGGTCAACGCCTGGAACTCTTCAGCCGAGAGTCCGAGGAACTTGGCGTACTTCGGGGCGGTGGTGGCGTTGGGCATGCTCTTACCCTTCAGCACGCCGGTCACGGACTGCACATTGGCACCGATGGCTTTGGCGAGCTTGGCAATGGAGAGCTTGGCCTCCTTCTGCTTGGTCTTGAGGGCGGAGGAGAGCGGAGTGGTGGGCATCGCCGGAGCATCGACATTCAGGCCATAGAGGCAACCCCAGTAGTTCAGTTGCCGTCAACTCAGGGGCACTCCAACATGAGGGGCCAAGCGCAGCGCGACTGGATATCCTACCCTGTCACGCCGCCCCCGCTGCGCCGAAGCGACTTGCTACCCGGGGGCTGTTCGATGCGGCCAGTCTTGATCAGGCGGGCGACGGCCGGCTTGAAGACGTCCTCATCCCAGCCGAGGTCCTTGCGCAGACTGCGGCTGCTGACCGGGGTGCCGTCGGATGGTAGGGCGGTAAACAATGCTTCTAGATCGACCATCGGCGCAGAGGTCTCTGTCGCTGCATCAAGGCCGGAGGCAGGCGGCGGGCCATCCTCGACACCTTCCGGTCCGCTGATGCGCAGCCGGCTCCGGCCGTTGCCCTGCGGACGCACTTCGATGCGGTGCGCCAGACGCTCGTGCAGGGCGCCGACGTGGCTGATGACCACGATCTGCGTGTTTTGCTCCTGCTGCAGGCGCTCGAGGATGGCAAGGCAGCGCTCGAGGGTCGTGGGATCGAGGCTGCCGAACCCCTCGTCGATGAACAAGGTGCCTAGGCGCAGACCGCCACGCTTGAGGTCGGCCAGCGCCAAGGCCAGGGCCAGGCTGACCAGGAAGGTCTCGCCGCCCGACAGGGTCGCCACCGGGCGCTGCGCTTCGGCCTGCTCGAGATCGATGACCTCGAGGCCCAGCGAGGGATCCTCGCCGACCACGGCGGGCGTGCGCCGCATCTGATAGCGCGGGGCCAGCGCGATCAGGCGGAGGTTGGCCAACTGGACCAGCTGGTCGAGGGTCAGGGCCTGGGCGAAGCGCCGGAAGCGGGCGCCGTCGCGGCTGCCGATGAGTTCACTGAGCGTGGCCGCCTGCCGGGCCGCTGCCAGCAACGGGCCGGCCTCGGCCTCGATGCGCGCACGTTCCTGCCCACGCCGTTCATCCTCGCTGAGAGTCTGCCGATCGCGCTGGAGCTGATCGCGCCGGGCGTCGCGCTGCGCCTGGGCGCTGGCGAGGGCGGCCTCCGCCACTGCCGCGCCGGTGGGATCGGTCGCGTCGATGCCCGGTGGCACGGCATGTCCGGCCAGCGCCTGGATAGCGCGCTGGGCTTCGTCCTGGGTCGCCGCAGCCACCTGCTGCAGCTGCTGGACGTGCTGGCGCAGCGCCTGCAGGTCGCTGGGCGCAACGAGGGCGGCACGCAGGGCGCTCTCGTCGGCAAACGTGGTCGTGGCGAGACGCTCGCTCAGGCGGGCCTGGTGCTCGGCCTGCGCCAGGCCGGCCTCGTGCACCGCCGTCTGGGCGAGCGCGACGGCGTGGAGCGCCTGCTTGGCCGTGGCCTGGGTCTCCTGATACGCCGTAAAGGCCCGCCGCAGGGCCTGGATCGGCACCTGCGGATCGGCCACGGCCTGGGCGGGCAGTTCGCGCAGGCTGCCTGCTGGCAGGGTCGCGCGCACCCGGCTGCCCAGATCGTCTTCGGCCTCGCGCAGCAGGCGGGCCTGTTCGCTGCGTGTGCGCGCAGCGGTGATGCGGGCGGGCAGGGCCTCCAGCCAGGGAGCGGGCTGGGCCGGGGCTGGTTCTGCGATGCTCGTAGCCAGGGCCGCCACCGCTGCGCGTTGGCCACGGCGGCGTCCGTGCTGGTCACGGTGGCGCGACACTCCGTCAGGGCGGTCTCGGCCTGCTGGTGCTGGGCCTGCGCAGTGGCCGCGCGACGATCGGCCTCGGCCAGCGCGGTCTCGGCACGGCGTAGGGCCTCGCTGGTCCGGGTGACTTCGCCGTCAGCCTGCCGCGCAGCCGCGACGCGGCCGGACACGGTGGCCGCGAGCGCGGTGCTGACGGCGCGGTCGGGCTGGGCCGGCAGGCCCGGCACACGCGCCGCCAGCACGGCCCAACGCTCCTGGCGCTGATGCTGCTCGGTGGTCACCCGCTCCACCGTCGCCAACAACTGGGCAAGGGTGCGGCGCGCTGTGGTCACGGCGGTCGTCGCCCGCTGTGCCCCCGCCTCGACCGCGGAGCGCTGGGCTGTGGCCTGGACCAGTTGCGCCTGGGCTTCGGCGACCAGCGCGTTGCCGGCGACGGCGGGATGCGGGTGCTCGGCGGCACCGCACAGCGGGCAGGGTTGGCCGCTTTCCAGCAGATGGACGAAGTCGCCGACCCGGGCCAGGCTTTCGGCGTTCGGCCAGTTCGCATTGGCGGACGGCCAGGGCCACGGCGCGGTCAGCCTCCACGGCCTGCGTCTCGGCGGTGGTCAGCCGGTTGGCACCGGCGTCGTGCGCGGCCTGCGCTCCGGTGACATCAAGCTGCGCCAAGGCCTCGGCGACCGCAGCGGCTTCGCTGGCCAACGCGGCCTGCTCGCCCAGGGCGGCGGGATCGGCCCCGGCCAGGATCGTCGCACGGGCGGCTTCGGCGGCGCTCGATGCCGTCGTGGCGGCATCGCGCTGCTGGCTGGCCTTGCGCAGGGTCT
>JFJP01037948.1_pt1 | contig 22976 bp, 22 predicted proteins | sample 431651 | NCBI WGS metagenome assembly JFJP01 (sample SAMN02602958, study PRJNA72255) | Microbial mat metagenome, whole genome shotgun sequencing project. | biome: fresh water; feature: sink hole; material: water; isolation source: purple microbial (photo- and chemosynthetic) mats found in...
AAGGTTATCGGTCAGCAAAAAAAGGTTATCGGTCAACAAAAAAAGGTCATCGGTCAGCACAAAAAGGTCATCGGTCAGCACAAAAAGCTCATCGGATTCAACAAAAAAGCAATCGGATTCGCCAAAAATCATTCTCCCAAAGTATTATTTGCCTTAAAATCAGCCATTTTTCCTATCCAACCAACAAAAACAGCCCCCGCACTCAATAAAAATAAGCTGGTATTTTAGTTAGATGTTGTTTTAAAAAAAAATAATTAGCCCCAACCTTCAGGTCGGGAAAATGAAAACCACCGAAAAACAGGCTTTAGCCCAAAATGCCTGCGCTCCCAACTTGGGCTAAAGCCCGAAAATGGTGACTTTTTGAAAAAGTTCGCTAAAATTCTAAATTTTCCAATTTTTCGATATAAAATAACAATTGAACAATTGAACAATGTAACAATTTGTTATTAGAATTTCGGTTACTATCTAGTTACGCTATCAACAATTTAACCACTCAATACAATTTTGTAAGCACCACCAACGTTTTTTTTATTAAGAATCTAAAAGAAAATTAAAACTTTTAACAATATGATTAAAATTATAAAAAAAACCGGATTTCTATTTGTATTTCTTTTGGCAATTATAACCAATTCATGTACAAAACACGTACCGAGTGTGCCCATTTTAATAGATATGAATGGTTTTAGCAACGTAAAATCGGCGAGCGATTTTAAGGACGAATTAGAACAAAAACTACGTAAATATGGTTTTGTGATAACTAATGATATTTCTGCTCCTTACCGATTAAAAGTGCACGATTTATACAATTACTCCTATTCTTTTGTTGAAAACGCACCTTACGACGATTGCAGCAATGGCAATTACTACATGACCGGCTATGAATATGGAATTAAAGTAAGCCTAATCTACAAAGATTCAAAAATAGTAGAAGAATGGAATTCGAGCAGAAGCAAAGAAGATGAGCTGGTAGAAAAAGACGAATATGGCGATTGCAAAACCTATAAAATAAGAGAACCTTTGCTTTTAGACGGCGCATTTTTCAGACAAAGAGCTGTGGACATAGCCAAAAGAAGTGCCAATTTAGTAGCTAAAGAATATTAATTTTTAAGATGGAACAACATGGTAATGAGCTAAATATGCCGACAACGTTAAGTGCGACTAATTTAAAGTAAAAAAGTTGTAACCTATTTTTGGGTGCGAGTATCTAATGAGAAAAATTAGTTACAAACAAATTAAAAATTAAAACTATGTTACCACAAGTTATTGAATCGTTTATTCCGATAGTATTTTTTGCCTCAGTGCTTTTGGCAGTTTATTTTTTCTTACGCTTCCGCAATTCGGAACGTTTGGCATTGATTGAAAAAGCAGCCGACCCAGCTATGTTCAAAACCACACCTTTCCGTTTTCCTTGGTTCAAAATAGGAATTTTGGCAACGGGTGTTGGAATTGGAGTACTTGTAGGCGGTTTGCTTCAACATTTGCACTTGATGTTCAATGGTGCCGAAATTCCCTTTTCGATGCTTATTTTTGGAGGTTTAGCTATGGTTTTAGCTGCTAAGCTAGACAAACCCAAAACCGAAGAAAACAAGTAAGCATGGACAAGGTTTACTTGCAAAAAGTTAAAAATGGCGAGCCAAATGCCTTCAGCTACTTTGTACGAACGTACAAAGAAGCGGCTTTTGGCATTGCTTTTTCTGTTTTGAAAAACACTTTCGATGCCGAAGATGTGGTTCAAGAGGCGTTTATTAAAATTTACAAAAACATAGCTGCTTTCAAGGAAGAAGCGAAATTTTCTACTTGGCTTTACCGAATTGTAGTAAATGAGGCTTACAAAAAAATCAAATCAGACAAAAAACATTTGTACGCCGATATTTCAGATTCCGAAATTAATAGAGCCGATTTACAAACTCACGCCCTCGAAAAAGAAGAACTCACGCATTTTGTAACGCTAAGCATAGAGGCACTTTCGTCCGATTTTTCGCTAGCTTTACAGCTTTTTTATATCAAAGAACATTCGATTGACGAAATATGCGAAATTACAGCTTGGTCGCTCTCAAAAGTAAAAGTTACTTTGCATCGCGCTCGAAATCAATTCTATACTCAAATGGAAAAGCTTTTGAAAAACGAAGCTAAGACCTTACATTATTCTCACAATTAAGAATGAAGAATGAAAAATGAAGATTGAAAAATGAAGAATGAAAAATGAAAAATGAAAAATGAAAAATGAAGAATGAAGAATGAAAAATGAAAATGAATTAATAATTATCAATTATCAATTATCAATTATCAATTAACAACACTATGTTTTCAGAAAAAGACGATAAACTGAGCCAATTGCTTAAAACGTATGAAAACCCCAAATCGTCGTGGGATTTGGAAGACCGAATTATGAAGCAAATTCATGCTTACGAAAAGCAAAAAAACGCTAAAAATATTTATTTGAAGTTTGCTTGGGTTTTCTTTGGAGTAGGCTTAATTTTGGGAAGTTTAATTACATCATTTTGGTTTTCGCCCACCAAATTTGTGTTCAATATTCCAAGTGAACGATTATTTTTTCCTTTGCAAATAGTAATTGTGTTTGCACTTCTGTTGTTTTTCAACGAATTATTAAAAACCACTTTGCTGGCTAAAAAGAAAAAATAAAGTGGCGAAATTTATTTAAGAAACTGTAACTTCTTTAAGGTCTTCCATTTGGCTAGCTTCTTCTTGAATAGCTGTTATTTTTCGCACCGAAAGAGAGTCGTCGCAATTTTCTAAAATGGCATTGATGCTTTTTTTGTAAATTGGGTGAATGAAATTTCCTGCTATTTCAGCCAAAGGAAGCAATGTAAATCGGCGTTTGTGTAATTGCGAATGTGGAATAATCAAACCTTGCTCATATACAATCATGTTTTCAAAAAAAAGTATATCAATATCTATGTTGCGAGAAGTGTATTGAGTTTTTTTCCGCAGCCTGCCTAAATCTTTTTCTATTGCCTGATTTAGTTCAAGTATTTCAAAAGCTTGATAAGGAGTTTCTACCAATATCACTTGATTAATAAATGGCTTTTCGTCAGTAAAACCCCATGGTTCTGATTCATAGTACGATGACGCTTCTACAATCGCACCTATTCTATTTTCTATTTCAATTTTGGCTTGCTCTAGGCATTGAATTCTGTTTCCTATATTGCCACCCAATAGTAAATAAACCTTATGCTTCGACATGGATAATTAGGAATTAAAAATTAGGAATTACGAGTTAGGAATTAAAAATTAAGAATTAATATCGTTAAGTTAAGCCCTTCAAGGGTTTAAAACCCTTGAAGGGCTAATGCTCAAATAAACTTAACTAAACAACATTGAATTAAGAATTAAGAATAAAAAGAAAAAATTCCTAATTCCTAATTCTCAATTCCTAATTAATTATTTTACTTCCCAAGTGTTTCCACTGAAAAGCAAATCTGTCATATTTTTAATCTTCGACGATTCTTTTACCCATTCGATTTGTTTTGTAACAGCCTCGTCGTAAGTAGTTGCTTTCACCGCACGAATTACTCCCATAGCTACCGGCAAATCAGGCAGTTTCATGTTAATAAGCATACTGTGCATGGTAGGATTTTCTTCGTGAGCATCGTGTACCAAAATGTCGGCTTCGGTAATACCGTCTTCGCCAATGGTAACAGCTTTGAGTTTCCAACCATCGAGAACCAAACCTTTGTTGTTGTCTTTTCCAAAAAGCATTGGCTTTCCGTGTTCCAAATAAATCTGATGCTCTTCGCGCGTATTTTTATCGGTAATCAAATCGTGTACTCCGTCGTTGAAAATTACGCAATTTTGCAAAATTTCAATTACAGAAGTTCCTCTATGATGTTCGGCTTCGATAAATACATCGGTCATTTGCTTGAGGTTGTTGTCGGTGGTGCGAGCAAAAAATTTGCCATGTGCGCCAACCGTTAGCTCACCTACGCTAAAAGGATATTCTACCGTACCGAAAGGAGAGGTTTTGGTTATTTTACCGTATTTCGAGGTCGGAGAATATTGTCCTTTGGTTAAGCCATAAATTTCGTTGTTGAAAAGTAGAATGTTCAAATCTACGTTGCGACGAATTTCGTGAATAAAATGGTTTCCGCCAATAGCCAAGGCATCGCCGTCGCCGGTAATTTGCCATACGCTAAGATGCGGATTTGCCACCTTTACGCCCGATGCCAAAGCACCCGCACGTCCGTGAATTCCGTGGAACCCATAAGTAGCCATGTAATAAGGAAAGCGCGACGAACAGCCAATTCCCGATACTACGGCATATTCTTCTTTTTTGCGTCCCAAATCTGCCATTGCTTTTTGTACTGCATTTAAAATTGCACTATCGCCACAACCCGGACACCATCTTATTTCTTGGTCGCTTTTAAAATCTTTGAATGTATAATTATTTTGTTCTGACATTGTTTCTAAATTTTATTATAAATTCTTGTTTTATTGTTTCATTAAAAAAAAATAAAAATTCAATAATTAACAATTTAACAATTTAACAATTTAACAATTTAACAATTTAACAATTTAAAATAAAGTTTTTGCGTGTTCTATTATTTCTAAAACAGTAAAAGGCAATCCTTGAATTTTGTTGTATTGCAAATAACTAAACTGCGGGAAGTTGATAGTTAAATGTTTTTTAAATTGTCCGGAGTTAAGTTCGCATACAAGAATTTTTTTATAACGTTTCAATACCTCTGCCGTATTTTTGGGAAGCGGATTGATGTAATTGAAATGAGCATGAGCCACGCTGTATCCTTCTTCTTGCAATGTATGAGCAGCCGAAATCAAATGTCCGTAAGTTCCGCCCCAGCCAACAATAAGTAAGTCGGCTTCTGTTGCGCCTTCAACTTGAAGTTCGGGAATGAAATTAGCTACGGCATCTACTTTATCTTGGCGTTCTTTGGTCATCACCTCGTGGTTTTCGGGAACGTAAGAAACATTACCTGTTTTTGCCATTTTCTCTAAACCACCAATGCGGTGCTCTAAACCGGCAGTGCCCGGAATAGCCCAAGTGCGTACAAATTTCTCATCGCGCTCGTAAGGAAGATAAGGCGCATCGGTTTTTGCATAAGGAACGTTAATTTTTGGAAGTTCGTCCATCGAAGTTATTTTCCAAGGTTGCGAGCCATTGGCAATAAAACCATCGGTAAGCAAAATAACAGGAGTCATGTGTTCTACGGCTATTCTTGCAGCTTCAAAAGCATAAAAATAGCAATTTGAAGGAGTACTTGCAGCTATCACTGGCATTGGAGCTTCACCATTGCGACCGTAAACGGCTTGCAATAAGTCCGATTGCTCAGTTTTAGTAGGCAAACCTGTCGAAGGACCTCCACGTTGCACATCTATTACTACCAGCGGAAGTTCAGTAATAACAGCCAAGCCCAAAGCTTCTGTTTTCAACGCCAAACCTGGACCTGAAGTAGTAGTTGCAGCCAACAAGCCAGCAAAACTTGCTCCAATCGAAGTTACAATACCTGCTATTTCGTCTTCGGCTTGGAAGGTTTTAACGCCTAAATTTTTATGCTCCGAAAGTTCTTGCAAAATATCGGTAGCCGGAGTAATTGGGTACGAACCCACGAACAAAGGCAATCCTGATTTTTCGGAAGCAGCCAAAAGTCCCCAAGCAGTAGCCACGTTGCCAGTAATGTTGCGATAAACGCCTTTTTCTATTTCGGCAGCAGCCACTTTGTGCGACACCAAGGCTTCGATGGTTTCGGCAAAGTTAAAACCTGCACGCAAAACCGTTTTATTGGCTTCGGCTATTTGAGGTTTTTTGCCAAATTTGTCGTCAAAAAACTGCTCGGTATAACTCAAAGGACGGTCGAAAAGCCAATACACAATGCCTAAAGTGAACATGTTTTTGGTTTTAAGAACTGTTTTTTGGTCTAAACCAGAGCCTTCAAGCGCTTTTTTTGTAAACTCAGTTACAGGCGCTTCTATAATATTGTAATCACCTTTTTTTAGTTCAGGAAGCGGATCGTTTACATATCCGGCACGTTTCAAGTTTTTGTCGTTGAAGCTATCCACATCTAAAATGATAGTTCCGCCCGATTTTACCCAACGAAGATTTGCACGTAATGCAGCAGGATTCATTGCTACCAACACATCGGCATAATCGCCAGGTGTGTTAATTTCGGTTTGCCCAAAATGTAGTTGAAAACCCGACACTCCGCCTACGGTTCCTTGCGGTGCACGTATTTCTGCCGGATAGTCCGGAAATGTAGAAACATCGTTTCCTAATAAAGCAGATGTGTTTGAGAATTGCGTACCGGTAAGCTGCATTCCATCACCAGAGTCGCCTGAAAATCGGATTACGACTTGTTTTAATTCTGCAGTTGCTTTTTTACCCATAATGATAAGTAAATGATTGAAAATGATAAGGTTTTTGACGCCTTAATGTTAATATTAAATCTTATAATTGTTTTGTTGTTGTTGTTAAAAAGAATGCTTTTCCTTTATTTTTCAAAAGGCTTAGTTTAAATTTAGCAAACTTTGTACAAACTATTTTTTCAAACGTTTGCATTGAAAAATAAAATGCAAATTTAATTATTCTATATAAATAAATTAACATATCTACATGTTTTTTAACAGCATATCAACATTTCTCTTTGGTTTATAATTCAAATAATTGAATTATAAAATGATACAATTTTAAAAAAAACTAAGTTTATTTATTTATTTTAAATTAGAACCTAAAATTAAGCAATAAAAAGCAAATTTGGGCTCTATTTTTTCTTTTTTTGTATTTTTACTTCAATAAAAATGATGCTTTTCCTTTCAAAAACTAAATGAAAATTAATCGTTTAGAAGGAATTTCGTCCCAAACTTTGGGCGGAAAAATGTAATTTTGAAATCTATCTATCGTATCTTTTGTTTCTTTCGAGAGAAGTTGTTGCAACTCGTCGGCTGCTTCAAAGCCTATTGCCATGGGCAAACTACCATACATAACTTTGTCTTCGTAGCACATTGCAGCTATCTGATATTCTTTCAATTGCGCAACATTTTTCTTACTTATTACACATTCCGAAACCCAATCGGCGAAGTCAATTCTCTCCCTTTTGTTGAATAAAATAGTATCTCTTTCATCGAAATCGACATACAAATCGAAATACATTTTTATGCGTTCTAAGCTTTCTTTTGAAAGATCTTTTGCTATTTTTTCGTGGCAATCCATGCAAATTGCATATTCAAATAGCACGTCTTTTGTGCCATTTTGTATATTCTGATTGAAGGCTTTTTCGATAAAATAGTACGAATTTTCGCTTAATAACTCTTTTTCGCACATTACGCACTTATCAAACGGCTTTTTTGTTTTCGACGAATGGAGTACTTTGGGAATATCTGAAAATACTAAATATTTCATATATAGACTTTTATGCTGTTCTTGAATGAATATAGAAAAAATCAAATATAAATATTTTTTTTCGTAAAAAAACTTCAATTCAAATTATTTTTTGTATTTTTGAACTAAATTTTAACTCAAAAACTCAATGCAAAATCAAGACCTCGTTTTTAATAATTTACTTCAAAAAGAGCTAGACAAAACCTACCAGCAAGCCGAAGGTTTGATTTGGAAATTTACGATAGTTTCGTTTGTTTTTGGGCTTTTGTTGGGTTTTTTTTATGATAATTTTGCGCTTGCATTTTTTTTAGCAAGCACTCAATTGGGCTTGTTTTATTTAGCGAAAACGTACATTTTTTCGCAAAAAATTAAAATTTTTGTACTTGGCATTCTTTTTGGCTCTTCGGTTACTTTTTTTGTTCCTATTTCGGGTGGTGTTTTTGTAATAAATTACCTTTATTTTGCTTATTATATAACTCTTATTATATTTCAATACAAGGAGTTAATGTTTATAGGTCCTTTGATTGCTGTATTTTACAATGTATTGCAATATCTTTTTATCAATTTCAATTTCTTAAAACAATTTACCATAAACAACTACCGCAACGATGGTATTTACAGTTTACATGAATTAACTTGGGGAATTGCTATAAATATTGCAGTTGGCTTTGCGGCGTATCACCTGACCAAGCTTCTGGCTGAAAAGAATTTAGCTACAATTAAAAGTATGCAATTACAAAATAGTCAAATAGCTGTATTTGAGAGGTATAAAGAATTTGCAATAGAAATAGAGAATAATAATTTAGAACTCAAAGAAAATTTAGCCGAAAGTGATTACATTGGGAAATCGCTTAATAATATAAAGCAAAAACTTGCCGATGCTATTGTTAAAGAAGAAAGAGAGAAATTTTTGAACGAATACAATAGCAAAGGAATAACCAAAATAAGCGAAATTTTGAGAATGCAAAACCTTGATTTTAGCGAGTTAAGTTATTTTTTGGTTTCGGAAGTAGTTAAATATGTAAACGCCAATCAAGGAGCTATTTTTATTGCCAGTGAAGATGGAGCGGGCGACAAATTTCTGGAGCTAAAAGCGGCTTATGCTTACGAAAAACGCAAATATTTCGAACGCAAAATTTTACCTGGCGAAGGTGTTATCGGAACGGCTTACATTGAAAATAAGAGTGTGTATATGACCAAGTTGCCCGAAGATTATTTGCTTTTGAAATCGGGTTTGGGCAAAACGGTTCCCAAAGCTCTTATTGCTCAAACAATTAGCTACAACGACGAAATTGTGGGCATTTTGGAAATTGCATCGCTCAAAGAATTTGAGCAGTATGAATTGAATTTTATCGAAACCATTTCTGAATACATTGCTTCCACTATTATTTCGGAAAAATCAAAAACTAGAACAGCTATTTTACTCGAAAAATCGAACCAACTTACCGAAAAAATGAGAAATAGAGAGCAAGAATTAACAGAACAGCTCAACGAAGTAGAGCTTAAAAATGACGAATACAAGCTCGAAATTGAAAACCTGAAAAGAATGTTGCGAAAATTATAACTTTTTGTTAATAAATTGCGTGATAATTTTTTAATAATTCAGGATTTTCTTCTAAAATAGTTCCAATTACTACAATATCGGCTCCCGCATCAAATGTGTTGTTTATTTGCTGTATCGTTTTAATTCCTCCACCCACAATTAGCGGAACTGAAATATTACGCTTCACTTCGGCTATCATTTCTAAACTAACAGGCTTGGCAGCTCCGCTTCCTGCTTCGAGGTAAATGAGCTTATTTCCAAGCATTTCGCCAGCAATAGCGGTAGCGGTAGCAATATCTATTTTGGCGTGCGGAATGGCTTTGGTGTTGCTCATATATTCCACAGAGGTTTGAACGCCACTTTCAATTAAAATGTAGCCCGTGGATAAAATCTCTACTTGTGTTTTTTTCAAAAAAGGTGCTGCAATTACATGGCTTCCAATCAAAAACTCGGGATTTCGACCCGAAATAAGCGACAAAAAAAGCAAAGCATCGGCATTTTCCGAGATTTGAATTACGCTTCCTGGGAAAATAATTACAGGTATTGAGCTACTCTTTTTTATTTGGTTGATTAAATTAGTTATCGAATTTGAAATTAAACTTCCGCCTACAAAAAAATAATCGATTCCTATCTGTTCAGCTAGTTGTACTTTTTTTTGCAAAGCAAAGCTATCCAAACTTTTATCGGGATCTAAAAGTACGGCAAGTTGTTTTTTCTTCCTACAAAAACGGTTATATATTGTTTGTTTTTTCAATATTACTATATTTTTTTATCTAATGTTTGAAAGAAAACAGCAAATTTCAAAATAACGTGGGAAAATGTGTCTTTTTTCAGACACTACTTATTTGCTTGTCCAAACAACCAAATAACCCTTGTAATCAAAATATTGCATTTGATAGCTTTTGTTTTCGTTGTTTGAAATAATATGTCCGGTAAAATATCCTTTGTTGTCTTCAATTGGGTCAATCTTTAGATTATCAATGAAATTCAGATTTTTTTTGCCATAAACTTTATACAATGCTTCTTTTGCACACCAATGCAAATACAATTTGAGTATATCTTTTTCAATATCAATATTTTCAAGTTCGGTTTTGTGCAAAAATTTTAAAGCTACACGACCAATTTTATCTGACACCACTTCGGTATCAATTCCTATTATGCTAGTTGCCGACAAAGCTACAACAACTAACTCTTTTGTGTGTGAGATACTTATATTATAGCCATTGGTTAAAAATGGCTTTCCAAAATCATCGTAGTGAATCAGCGTTTTTTCGCAAAAAAAATCACTCGCCAGCACACGAGTTGCTAACCATTCCGATTTTCGTTGGTCGTTTTTAAATTCGGCTATTGGGTCTAACTCATCGGGCGTATAACCAAAACGAACTAAGGAATTAATTAAAGTTTCTAAGTCTTCTTTTATTTCCCAAAACAAAAGGAAACTATTTTCGGCTATTTCTTTTTTTAATGTTAATGCCATTTTTGTAATGGAAAATTGTTTAATAAATGATAACGTAACGAGTAGAAATTACTGTTTAAGCGTTAAACAGTAATCGCTACTTACTTAGTGCCTGAAAGAAAACAGTCTGAAAAAAAAATGAATATTATTGAAATTTAATCATTTCCATTCCAAAGTTTCCATTAAATGAACAACATCGGTTTTTAAAAAATCAATAACCGGAGCCAACGAATCTTTATTGGGTACGTTATTGAAATAGAGCGAACCACGCAAAAAATTCTTTGCACTATCGGTGATGTGAAATTGTAAAGGAGTAGCCGCATTTCCTTTAATTTCGTATAATATTCCGTAAGCTTTTTTCTCGTTATTTATAAAAATTTGTTCGCTAATGGCATCGGCTTTTATGCTATGTTTGTATGCCAAAGTATGCGAATCTTCTATAAATTTATACAACGAATCGGAAATACTTATCGTTTTATAGCTCAAATAGATTCGAGCATTAAAACTTTTGAAATAAATATTTTTCCAACAATAATCGGTATTTTTAGGCTCTTCGATAGATGAATAAGCCGGAAAATCAAATACATAAGGACACAACGAATCGAATCGTTGGTAATTTCTTTCAGGAAAATCAATCCTAAAATAAGCTTTGGGTTTTGGGGTAAAATCGGTACTACACGCGCCAAAACTCAAAGCCCAAAAGAGTATAAAAATAACGAATGTATTGCTTTTTAATATTTTAGCCATTTCCAAAGTTCTTTATAGGTTACTTTTTTGCCGTAAAGCAAAATACCTGTTCTATAAATTTTGGCGGCAACCCAAGTAGTGCCTATAAATGTAATGATTAGCAAGAACATAGACAATGCCATTTCCCACCAAGCTACTCCAAATCCTACTCTAATAATCATAATTATGGGCGAAGTGAACGGAATCATTGAAAACCAGAACGCTATGCTGCCATTCGGATTTTGAATAATGGCTTGTACCATAATGATAGACAAAATAAGCGGAACGGTTATTGGTAGCATAAACTGCTGGGTATCTGTCTCATTATCAACAGCTCCACCAATAGCAGCAAACAACGACGCATAAAGCAAATAACCTCCAATAAAATAAAAAATGAATGAAAATAATATCATTCCGTAAGGCAAATTGTATATTTTTTTCATAATGCCAGCCATTCCAGAGTCCGATTTTTCGAGCATCTGTTCTACATTTGCAGTTGATGTACCTTGCGATAATTCAGTAATTGTGGGCTGTTTGTCGCCCGAAGCTATTGCAAAATTTGCTCCCATTACAATGGCAAAAGTAAGTACAATCCACAACGCAAATTGTGTCAAAGCAACCAAAGCAATACCCAAAATCTTTCCCATCATCAGCTCAAACGGCTTTACCGATGAAATGATTATTTCTACAATTCTACCTGTTTTTTCTTCCATTACACCACGCATAACTTGCGCACCGTACATAAAAATAAACATGTAAATTATCATAGCCGAAATAAAACCTATTGCCATGGAAAGCTCTGTCGAACTTTCATTTTCTTCACCTTCCTCGTTCCAAGTGATGGTATTGATGCTTAAATCGGTTTTGATACTGTCGAGCATTTCTTTGTTTATACCCTTAATCGACATTCGTTTGGCTTCAATTTCGTCTTCCAAACTATTGCTTATGTACGAAAGAGTACTTAATTTTATCTGATTTTCAGAATAAATCGTTAATTTATCGGGACTCGATTCTAAATCTGAGGGAATACTCAAAATTGCATCAAATTCTTTTTTAAAGAAATCGGCTTTAAGTTGTTCTAAACTTTTATTTTTTACATACTCAAAATTAATTGCTTCCGTATTTTTAAGTTTATCTTTATACGTATCTCCTTCGTTCAGAACAGCTATTTTTAACTGCTCATCATCTTCCATAGTTGCAACCAAAACCGGAATTACAAACATGGCTGCCATAAGCAAAGGTCCTACAAATGACATGATTATGAACGATTTTTTCTTTACACGAGTCAAATACTCCCTTTGCAAAATAAAAAGAATTTTATTCATTTTAGTCTATTATTTTTTTAGTCTTTTATTAAAAGAAAAATCTATTTTTTTTTTGATAGTGCAACAAACAAACATCTTTTTGAAAAAAAGTTTAGCACCAGTGTTATTTTTTGAGTAAATTATTAATAATATATTTATTTTTAATAACTTACAAATAAAACATACAATTAATTTTGGTTTATTGCTTATTTTTTTAAAAGATTTTTTTTTGATTACTATTAAGTTACGCTGTTTGTTTTTTTCCTTGTTGGTTTACAATATCAATAAAAATATCGTTCATGCTTGGAATTATTTCGTTGAAAGACAAAATAGTTCCTGCTTTTAAACCTATTTGTATCAAATCGTTGGTTGTTGCATTCTCTTTGAGCTTTACTTTAGTCGAAATAATATCATTTTTTTGATGTTCCACGCTCAATAAATCGAAGAAACTATTCATTGCAAACTCCATTTTATTAAAAGATTTTGCAAATTGTATCTCGAAAATATTGGGCTTAAATTGGTTTTTGATATCGAAAAGCGAACCATTTAAAATTGTTTTTCCATTGCTAATCAGAGCAATTTCATCGCAAAGCTCTTCCACCGAAGACATATTGTGTGTCGAAAAAATAATAGTACTTCCGGCAGCCTTCAAATTAAGAATTTCGCTTTTGAGCAAATTTGCGTTTATTGGGTCAAAGCCACTAAAGGGCTCGTCGAAAATAAGAAGCTTAGGTTCGTGCACAATAGTTACAATAAATTGTATTTTTTGCTGCATTCCCTTCGATAGTTCTTCTACTTTTTTATTCCACCAATCTTGAATTTCAAACTTACGAAACCAGCTCTTTAGTTTTTCAACTGCCTCGTGTTTAGGCATTCCTTTTAGTTGAGCTAAATAAATGGCTTGTTCGCCTATTTTCATCTTTTTATACAAACCTCTTTCTTCTGGCAAATAGCCTATTTGGCTTATATCTTTTAGGCTTAGTACATTGCCTTTGAAGTAAACTTTGCCTTCGTCAGGTGCAGTTATTTGGTTGATTATTCGGATTAACGACGTTTTTCCGGCTCCGTTAGGACCCAGTAATCCAAAAATATGTCCCTCTTCTACGCTGATACTTACTTTATCTAGCGCAAGATGGTTGGCATATTTTTTTATAACATTTTCAGTAGAAAGCAGACTCATTTGTTGTTTTTAATATCAGAAATTAATTATTTTTTTTTAAGTGAAATTACTCAACCTTTTTTTTAGTACTTACTTTGTAACAGTATCTTTAAAAAAAAAATAGTTGAAATGAATTTTACAGACGCAAAATGAAACTCACAAAGAATTAAAAATAAACTAGTTACACACAACCTGCGCAATTGTTGGTCGTATGTTTTGCTTTTATATCAATTCCTTTATCTATTCTAACTTGCTCTGTTTTGATGCAATATATTTTCCTTTTGCGCATTTCTTCGTTGTGTCCTATGCGTGTTTCCGGAAAACTTCCTTTACGCTTTACCAATATTTTGAGGCTAAAACCAAGCATTGCAATGCTTAGCAAACCAATTGAAAGTAATAATAATTTTAAGAAAACCATAATTTTATAATTGCTAGCGAAGTTTACAATTACTTTTTCGTGCGATTTTTTTTTAGCTAAAATCTACTATTATACATTAAACTAAAAGCAAACTTCTTTGATAATTTTTTTTTACAGCGCAAAAATAGTGAATATTTTGATTAAACAAAACAAAAAAAAAGGGCTGTACATAAACAGCCCTTTTTAACTTTCATTATTAACCTAAACCTTTTTTTTGAAAAAACTACTATTAATTAATCCTCTACAAGTTACACAACTAATTTTAAAAAAGCAAATAATAATGTGTTAAAATTTACAAATAGTTTTTTTTGTCTTTTTATAAATTTTTATGTAATTGTTTTTTAATTAGATAGCATTTCCGATTTAATTTTTTTTTTTACTCGTTTAAGCAGTGTAGCAAAATTAATAGTATATTTTGGTTCACTCCTTACTATTCAACGATAAATCATTCGCTTCCCATTCGTGGAAAAAATGAGTCAAATAAAGAAGCATAAAATCATGTCTTTTTTTTGCAATTAGCTTGCCTGTTGGTGTATTCATTCGGTCTTTGAGGAGCAATAATTTTTCGTAAAAGTGATTTAGAGTTGGTGCTACACTCTTTTTATATTGTTCTTTGTTCATATTCAAAACTGGAGGAATGTTGGGATTGTAAATTTCGCGGTTTTTGAAACCTCCATAATTGAACGTTCGGGCTATTCCGATAGCTCCTATTGCATCTAATCTATCCGCATCTTGCACTATATCAAGTTCTAAGGATTTAAACGATTGTTCAAAATTTCCTCCCTTGAACGAAATATTATCAATAATAGCTACGATGTGCTCAATAGTTTTATTTTCAACATCTTGCGCAATAAGAAATTCTTTGGCTATTTCAGCCCCTAAGGTTTCGTTGCCATTATGAAATTTAGAATCGGCAATATCGTGAAGCAAAGCGGCTAACTCAACAACCAATAAATCAGCCGTTTCCGATTTTGCTATTTTTTGCGAAAGTTGCCAAACTCTATAAATATGCCACCAATCGTGCCCACCTTCGGCGTTGGCTAATTTTTGTTTAACAAAATCTACTGTGTTATTAATTAGCTTGTTATGTTCCATTTTCTTATTTTTTTTTTTTTGAATTAATTTAAAATGGCAATTCTTCAATACTTGGCTTAAACTAATTGAAATATTTTTCCTGGTAAACTTTTTACACAACCTGCAAATTCCATATTCAAGAGCAATGAAAGAACCTTATGACTTGGCATTTGGCTTTGTGAGCAAATTTCGTCGATAAATAAGTTTCCTTGTTTTAAAATATCGGCTAGTATTTGTTCCTCGGGAGTAAGTTGTGTGAATAGTTTTTGTTGTAGCGCAATTTCTTTTTTTTCCCAGCGCAAAAACGTTTCGAGGTCGGTTACATTTTCAATCAAGCTGCTTTTTTTTGCTTTAATCAAAAGATTGCAACCCTCTGAGTATTTGTCGCCTATGCGCCCGGGAAAGGCAAATACATCGCGCCCGTAGTCGGCTGCCATTTGAGCCGTAAGCAGCGAGCCGCCTTCGCTAGCCGATTCTATTACAATAGTTGCTGCACTAATGCCTGCAATTATGCGGTTGCGTTTTACAAATTGTTTGGGCGAAAGTGCTGTTTTACTGGTGTATTCGGTCATAATAGCACCATTTTCGAGCATTTGTGAGGCTGTTTTTTTATGCTCGGAAGGGTACAACGTATCTAAACCGTGCGCAACAATTCCTATTGTGGGTAAATTGTTTTTCAATGCGGCTTTGTGTGCGCAAATATCTACTCCATAAGCTAATCCGCTCACTATTATTACTTCGTGTTTGTGTTCTTTTAGTTCGTCGATGAGTCGTTCGCAATGTGTTCGACCGTAGTTTGTCATTTTGCGAGTGCCCACTATGCTGATTATTTTTTTGCTGTCTAGGTCAATTGCTGAGCCTTTCCAATACAAAATCATGGGCGCATCGTGCATGGTTTTGAGCCGCGCAGGAAATTCCTTGTCGAGGTAAAAACTCGTATTAATGTTATTTTTTTCGATAAACAAAAGTTCTTGCTCTGCTTTGTCAAAAACATCGGCATTTGCAATGCTCTGGGCAAGAACTTCGCCAATGCCGGGTATTTTAATTAAGTTTTGTTTTTTTTCTTCAAAAATTCCTTCTACACTACCTACATAAGCTATTAGGTTACGTGCCAATATATTACCAATTCCGGGAATTAAACTTAGTGCTATTTTATGCAGCATTTTATTTGTAATTTTTAGTAGAAATAATTTGCGAAAAATAGTGTTTTTTGCCGAAATTTCAATGTATGATTTTTTTTATGCCTCTTTTTTTTTTTTGAAACTTGCTAGTAACCGAAATTCATTTTTAGGTTCAAAAGGCTTGCCCTAATCGAAGATAAATTCCTTTGTTCTTGTCGGCTCCCCAAGCAAAATCAGCACCAGTGAAAATTTGTTCGGTATTTTTGAGTAAAAAGCGTATCCCAATGCCTGCACTTGGATTCCATTTTTGCGGGAAAACTTTATTTTCTGAAACCGTAGAAATTCCTGCAAAAGTTATGCCCCAAAAACGCCACCACAAAGGCATACGTAGTTCGGTTTCATACGCTAAAAAATAATCGGAACGATAGCGACCTTTTACGTAACCACGTGTAGTTCCGAGAACTCCATTGTGAGGTAGTTCTGCCCAAACCACATTTCCCTTAGAAAAACTGTTGTAAATCCAAAATGCCCAAACTGTTTTTTTGTGCCGAAAAGGCTGCGTGAATGCTCTAAAATCGATATCAAAGGTTTCTGATTCAAACTGGCTTTGCCATTTTTTTGAGTAAAAATAGGTAGAAATATCGAGATAAATCCCATTTGTGGTCGTTTGTGTATTGTTTCGGGTATCTATTTTAACATTTGCACCCAAACCTCGCAACTTAAAGCCAGCGTATCCTAAAGGTTTTGTTTGAATAAGCCAAGAATTTTGATTTATCGAATTGATATTTTGTAAGTTATACGAACGGTATTGCAAACCCAAAAACAATCCTTTGTGTAATTTTTTTAAAATCTTCTGGTAAAATAGAAAACCATTGGATAGAATCATCTCTTCACTTTCCCAAGGTGTTCTATTGCCTGTTTGATAAATAGTTAAAGGAAAATCGAGATAATTGGCTCGTCCAATGAAAAGCCATTCTTCCTTTTTTGAAAAAATAATATGACTCAAAAGAAAGGAGAATTGTTTTTTTAATGAATACCCAATATTGAAATTAATAGAGGAGGAGCGAGTTAAAACCGAATCAGTTTTAAAAACAAGGCTTAAATTAAACCCAAAAGCGAAACTCGTTTCGGGGTCGTAAGTTGCATAAGGCAAAGCGAATGTGAGTATTTTTTTGTTTTTAGAGCTGGTGTCGAGTAAGGTTTGATACAATTTATTTTGCTCAATTACTCTAAGCAACTGTGCTTGTGTAAGTTGAACGGAAAGCATTAAACACAAACTAATTAAAATTTTTCGCATCATAAAATTCAAAAAAAGGCTTACTTCATAAACGCTTTATTTAGAGTTTATATGTAAAAAAAAATTACGCCTTTGGCTAATTTTTTCAAAAAGGCATCATTTTTTTCTACACTACCAATTACTTAATCGTTAAACATTAATAATTAATCATTTAAAGGGTGCAACGAACTAAAATTAATTTAATTGAATTTGGCTAATGGTGTTTACAAAATACGTTATTTTAAATCTTTGGTGTTTAGAGATTTGACAACTTTTATGAAAGTTGCCAAATCTTTTCCATTAGTTCAAATCAACAACTAAGCGTTATAAAGTTGATTTTTAAGTTCTTCTATTTTATCGCTCGTAATGTAGTCGTCGTACTCCATGTACTTGTCTATGATTCCGTTAGGAGTAAGTTCGATGATTCGGTTTGCAACGGTTTGTATAAACGAATGGTCGTGCGACGACATCAAAATATTGCCTTTGAAATTAATCAAGGTATTGTTAAACGCCTGAATAGATTCCAAATCGAGGTGATTGGTAGGCGTATCGAGTATCATTAAGTTAGCATTTACAAGCATCATTTTGGCTATCATGCAGCGCACTTTTTCGCCACCCGAAAGTACATTTACTTTTTTGTAAATCTCTTCGCCCGAGAAAAGCATTTTGCCCAAATAACCACGAAGGAAAAGCTCTTGTGTATCGGGCGAAAACTGAGCTAGCCAGTCGGTTAGCGTCATGTCGCTCGTAAAATAAGCTGAGTTGTCGAGCGGCAAATAAGCCGTAGTAATGGTTTGCCCCCAAGCAAAAGAGCCGCTGTCGGGTTTAACGGTTTCGTTTAAGATTTCAAACAAAGCAGTCATAGCGCGTGGGTCGCGTGAGAGGAATACAATTTTGTCGTCCTTTTCAACCGAAAGACTTAAATCTTTGAATAGCATTTCGCCATCAACAGATTTGCTAAGGTTGGTAATGGTCAGAATATTATTACCTGGCTCGCGTTCGGGTGTGAAAATAATACCCGGATATTTGCGAGTAGAAGGCTGAATGTCTTCCACGTTGAGTTTTTCGAGCATTTTCTTGCGGCTAGTGGTTTGTTTCGATTTTGCCACGTTGGCACTAAATCGCATGATAAACTCTTTAAGCTCTTTGCGTTTCTCTTCGGCTTTCTTGTTTTGGTTTTGCATTTGGCGAAGTGCCAACTGGCTCGATTGATACCAGAAAGTGTAGTTTCCAGCAAACACTTTCACTTTTCCGAAATCAATATCTACAATGTGTGTGCTGATGGAATCTAAAAAGTGGCGGTCGTGCGAAACAACTAACACGGTATTTTCAAAGTCGGCTAAATAGTTTTCGAGCCAACGCACGGTTTCTAAGTCCAAGTCGTTGGTAGGCTCATCGAGCAGCAAGTTGTCGGGCTTACCAAAGAGAGCACGCGCCAACAGTACTTTTACTTTTTCTTTACCGCTGAGGTTTTTCATCAGCTTGTAATGCTCTGTTTCTTTGATGCCTAAACCACTAAGTAAGCTTCCGGCTTCGCTTTCCATGTTCCAACCGTTTAGCTCTGCAAATTTTTCTTCTAAGTCGGCAGCTCGCAAACCATCTTCTTCGGTAAAATCGGCTTTTTCGTAAATTGCATTTTTTTCTTGCATTATTTTCCAAAGCAGGTCGTAGCCCATCAATACGGTGTCGAGTACTGTATATTCATCAAACTCTTCGTGGTTTTGGCGCAACACCGAAAGGCGTTCGCCTGTGCCAAGTTCTATACTTCCTTTTGTGGGATCGAGGTCGCCGCTGAGTGCTTTCAAAAAGGTAGATTTTCCGGCACCGTTGGCACCAATAATACCATAGCAGTTGCCTTCGGTAAACTTCATGCTTACCTCTTGAAATAATATGCGTTTGCCGAATTGAATTGCTAAATTTGAGACTGTAATCATTTCTATTGCTTTACTTTATATATGTTGAATTATTAAGGGGGATTGCTAAGCGCAATTAATTTGTAATAAGATTGATAGAGAAATTAAACGTATGTGGTTTCTCGCTAAAAACTCACAAAACATTCACTACAAAAACGCTGCAAAATTAAACATAAAATTTGTTATTTAAAATAACTTTCGTTCAAACACCCATCAATTAGTTACATAAATAGTTTTTTTAATAAACTTTAAGATATTTTTTTTGCTCAATAGTATATTCTACCGTACTTTAGATGAATTATTATTTAATTAAGAATTAGGAATTAGGAATTAGGAATGAAAAATGAAAAATGAAAAATATAATAATTCAATAATTTAACAATTTAACAATAAAACAATAGAACAATAGAACAATCGAATTTAACAATAAAATTTTATGACGAAAAATATTTATTTATTACTGTTTAGTTTGGTTTTGTTTTCGTGCAACGGCGATAAAAACAGCAAATTGCATTTGCCTTCGGTAAATGGAAAATCGGGCGAGATATTGCTCATTTTGGAAGAGGACTATTGGAACGATAGCATTGGCAAGCATTTTAAAGATATTTTAATGAGCGAAACTCCTGCCTTGCCTCAAGATGAGCCGCTTTTTGATATTTCGCAAATTCCAAACGAAGGGTTTACCAAAGTGATGCAGGCTAGCCGCAACATTATTCGTGTAAACATACAAGAGGGCTTGAAGCCCGCTATCAACTTCCGAAAAGACGTTTGGGCTGCACCACAGGCTATTATAAAAATGCAAGCCGGCAACGAAGCCGACTTTTTGGTGCTTCTCGATACGTATTCTACTAAGATTGTCGATTTTTTGCTCGAAGCCGAAAGGCATCGCAATTTGTTGCGTGCACAACAATACGAAGCCATAGAAATAGAACGCAAGCTAAAAAGCAAATACAATATTGATATGATTATACCGGAAGATTTTCAGCTTTATTCCGAAAGAAAAGACTTTGTTTGGCTCTCGAAAGAAACACGCAACTACCAAATGGGAATTGTAGTGTATTATTACAATTACACCGATACGGCTACTTTTACCAAAGAATACCTTATTAATAAGCGCGATTCGGTTCTAAAAGTGAACATTCCAGGTGCAAACAAAGGCAGTTACATGACTACCGAGCGCAGAGTTGAGCCTCTGCTGACGCATTTAAAGTTCAAAGGACAATATTTTGCCGAAGTACGCGGTATTTGGGACATGGTAAACGACGCAATGGGCGGACCTTTTGTAAGTTACACCATGCTCGACAAAAAAAATAACCGCATCATTACTGCCGAAGGCTTTGTGTATTATCCCAACAACAACAAGCGCGAACTAGTTCGGCAGCTCGAAGCTATACTTCTTACGCTAAAAGTTAAGTAATAGACTTGTTGTAAATTAATAATCAACAAATTAGATAAATTAAGCCATTTAATGAAAAAAATTATTCACCACAAAGGCACAAAGAAGTTCACAAAGAACACAAAGGTGGCTAATTCTTTGTGTTCTTTGTGTTCTTCTTATTATTATTTTGAAAGTTGCTCAAAAATACCTAATTTTACTGCAAAATTATACAAACAAAATAGCTTTTAGAAACCAAATTATTTCGATTCATTTAACTAAAAACAATGAATAAAACAGTAGCCATACATTTTGAAGAGGATTATTTAATAGCTGGCGTTGAACCTCTTGCAGGAAAATTCTTTAATTTAACCAAACGAGGCGTTTCTCAATTCCATTTGTATTTCTTTGTCGATGAGATTAATAACCGAATAGATTATAGCAAAACCTATCAAGAGAATTTCTTCAACAAAGAATTGAACTATTTTGGAAACCTCCTAAATATATTGCATTCAAAAACCTTTGTTTTAAATACTTACGAAAATGATTGCATCGAACTGCTCAATCCTGTAATGAGCGATTTGCGGCAAGTTTATTTTTCGATAATGCGCTCTATTTTAAAAGAAAGCGAAATTGACGAAACGCTTCCTATTCCGTTAAAGATTTCGTACTCGGCTGCTATTCAAAAAGAAAGCCAAGCTCATTTAGAAACTTTCTTTAAGCGAAGCAATTTTGAGGTAATCGAAAGCAAACAAGAATTTCCGCTTTTGTTTGTCAAAGATTTCTTTAGGAAAAACTCAATTGATTTTAACAACAAAAAAATAGCATTTATTGAGGCAATAGGTTCTGATTTGAATATGTATATTCTAAATTTTTACAATCAATTTGAATCTGAAATTGCCATAAAAGAATCTTTTACCAACTTTGGTTTAGACCCACGAAATTTTATTTTGGCTAAAAAAATAGTTGATGATATTAACAAACAAGAAGGATTGATTGGAACGCAAGAAGACTTAAAACAAGAATATTTGAGGCAACTTCCTTTGGCAAAAAAATGGATAGAGCGTTTGGAAACATTTACCAACCCTTACTTGCGAATTGAAACGAACTTTGCTATCGAAACCGCCAAAAAACATACCATCAATATTTCGGTAGAAGAATTGAACCAACTTACTTTTTCGCACATTAGGCAAATGGGGCGTTATTTCGAGTCTCATTTTTTAGTTCAAAACAATTTACAAACCACTCAGTTTGATACTATAATTCTGCTGGGCGATGCGCTTTGCAATGCTTTGGTTAAAACAGAGTTTGAACGCTTTGGGCGAAACAAAGTGGTTTTTCTCAACTCTTCTGAAATTTCCCTAGTTTTGCGAAGTTTGCTCTACACCGAGCCTGTGCATTTAGTTAATAATCACAATGCTACAAAACAAAATGAACAATTGCACGAAATTGAATTTTTGAATGTAGATAACCTAACAATAGGGCAAACCGTAATGCTTACAAACTTTGACCCTGCTCCCGGAAAGGGACAAGCCATTCAGAAGTTTACTTACCTAGGCGACAAAAAGTTTTTGGTCATTTACAGCACTCGCTCTTTGCAAAAGGGAGAAATAGCAGAGCCTTTAGCCGACATTTGGGTGCCCGGAATGCAAGTAGATTTGAAAATTTCGCTGGAAGGAAAAACGCGTGGTTTGTTCAAAACCCGTAAAATTGTAAAAATAGAAGTGTCGTAGAAAAAAATAAATGTTTCGGTATTTTTTATGCAAATAAAAACTTAGCATTGTGGATAATCGACTTTGTGAAATTTTTAGATTCTTGTGTTAAACTGTTCGATTATGTGATGGGCATTGGTAGCCATTTGGCTACCAGTTATCTACACGGTTAGACATTTTTTTTATCTTACTAATCAACACGTTAAAGAACATTATCGCAATTTACTATTATGATTTATAATTTGGTTGTTTAAAATCCTATGTAGTTAATCAACTCTCTGATAATTCTATGTTTCACCGTTCTTTATAGTGGCTTTTCTATTTTCATATTTTAACTGCTTATAGTTTATCAATCTGGTCTTTCGTAAGTCCTGTTGTTTCTATAATTATATCTGTTGGAATATTTTTTGATTTTAAAGATTTTGCAATTTCCATACTTTTTTTCATTTCGCCTTTTTGTTCTGCTTTTTCTATATTCTGCTGTTCTTGTTCTTGTCTAAGTTTTTCCTGCTTCTGTTCTTGTTCTTGTCTAAGTTTTTCCTGCTTCT
>JFJP01038012.1_pt1 | contig 22976 bp, 11 predicted proteins | sample 431651 | NCBI WGS metagenome assembly JFJP01 (sample SAMN02602958, study PRJNA72255) | Microbial mat metagenome, whole genome shotgun sequencing project. | biome: fresh water; feature: sink hole; material: water; isolation source: purple microbial (photo- and chemosynthetic) mats found in...
CACATTCGCCGATGTACCGGTAGTTCTCTGCGAACATGAACGAGATCTTCGGAAACTGAAAACTCAAGGTATAGTCAGCTTCGATAATACTACCATTCAGATTCTTACTGTTATCTTCTCCAAATAATCCAGAGGGAATATCTATCGCGACTATTTCGCATCCGCTTTTATTTATGAGGCTTATAATTTCCGAGGGCAAACCATCAGCTGCACGTGTGAGACCTGATCCGAAAATTGCATCAATAATTATGTCATCTGCCGAGAGTTCAGGAAAAGAATCGCCATGTCTGATATTAATTAGCTTAAGTGAAGTCTCTGCTTCAAGCCTTTGACTATTTATTATCCAGTCAGGTGATGTTTTTTCAGTGAAATCAACATAATAAACAATTACACTATATTCCCCTGCCGACAACATTCTGGCCAGAGCCAGTCCGTCGCCCCCGTTATTTCCCGGACCGGCAAAAACTATAAAGGGGGATGGCTTTTTATATTTATTCTTTATCCAGAGCAAAAGCTGTTGTGCAGCTCTTTCCATAAGATCAACAGAGGCCACAGGCTCATTTGCAACTGTATACTCATCAATAAGCCTGATCTGATCGCATCTGAATAATTTCATAGCCGGATAATATTAAGTCACAAATTTACAATCTTCATCCGTCATTAAAAAGTTAAAGAAAGGAATAAGGACATAGATGGGAAGAAACAGCATTATTACTTTAAAAAGATTAATATATTTGTTTAAGGTCACTATCCGATTGTGATCTAAAAATGTTTACAGATATAATCAGGCAAAAGGGGATGCACCCGATTTAAAATAAAAAAGCAATGAGATCAACCAGTTTAACCCTTGCATTTATATTTTCAAATCTATTTACAATAACAACAATAGGGCAACCCGCCTTGCCTGAAATAAAAAATATTGAAATTTACCAGTTATGGGAAGTGGAAGTTAGAAACAATAATTCCTATACTGATCCTCTGCGTGATGTAACTTTAAGAGTAAAGCTGACCTCACGCGAGGGACTTGTTTATAATCATTCGGGGTTTTACGACGGGAACCATACCTGGAAGATACGTTTCAGTCCCGATGAATATGCCGAATGGACCTATGAGTACTGGTTTACAGATGATCAAAAAAGAACCAGGGGCCAATTCGTCTGCGTGCCCACCACCAAATCCCAAAGAGTCTTGAAAAATGCCTTCAACCCTTTCTGGTTAGGGCAGGGCCGGCAGTCAAAAACTTTATTTAAGAGTTTTCATGCCGGCGACCGCTTTTTTGCCACAAACTGGGACGATCCGTCTAATCCCAACGATGGAAATGCCCGTACCCTTTTTCTCGATTGGGCTGCGAAAAACGGGTACAACATGCTTAGTATTGCCAGTTGTTTTACGAATCGTAACGAAACAGGTCGCGGTAAAGGATGGGATACTCCTTTGTTGTGGCCAATAGATCCTTCAGAATACCGCAAAGCTGAAGTTATAATGGATGAATTAAAAGAAAGGGGTATTACAGTTTTTCCATTTGCCGGTATATTCGGGCAATCGGGAGAATGGCCACTATCATGGGACGATCAACAATTCTATATCCGATATTTCCTGGCCCGTTTAGGTCATTATCCGAACCTTATAATAAACATTGCCGGACCGGAACCATTCTGGGCCGAAAAAGGGTTTAAAAATGCCATGCTTTTGAACGACATTAAGCGTATTGGCGCTTTTATCGACAGTGTTGATATTCATAATCATGTAATTACTGTCCACAACGAAACAAGAGCAAGTCAATTTGGATGCCCGTTTATTGACGAGCCATGGTGCGATATGTCGACCATACAGGGACCAAAAACATTTAATTCTGAAACACTGTTTTCAGGATTGAGTATGAATCACCGGCCAAACAAAGTCAGCTATGCCAGCGAAACACTCTGGACCGGAAATATTTACCATCCTGCCTATTCTGACGACAGGATCAGAAAAAACACATACACAATCCTGTTTTCGGGGAGCATATTGAATTTTGCCGATAACAACGGCGTTTCTTCAACAGGTTTTTCGGGCACAATGGCTCTGAAGGATGTAAATCAGGATAAGCATAATATTGTAAGTGCGGTGCATAACTGGTTTGAGACCATTCCATTTAGCAATATGACAACACGTCAGGATCTGGTAAGGCATGGCTACTGTCTCGCAAAAGAAGGAGAAGAATACTATATTTATCTTGATACCATTGGCAAGACAGAACTTTATATTGATTATCCCTATCCGTTTCAGTCTGAATGGATAAACGCAAAAAAAACTACTGATATCCGAAAAGGTATTAGTATACTGCCACCAACCAATTTGCAGCACACAATATTTAAAACACCTACTGATGGCGACGACTGGATTCTGCATGTTTTTGCAGCTCGTCCAGCCGTGGTTGCTGAAGGAAGCTTCCCCGATCTGGCCGCCGACAAGCAGGGTAACATTCACCTTGTATATAATCGTTCAGGAATAATGTACAGGAAATACGACAGTGCCAGGAAAGAATGGTCGAAAGAGATAGCCGTTGGGTGCCAGTGTATAAATGCAGTCCGCTCAGATCCTGATGTAGTGATCGACTCAAAAGGCTATCCTCATGTTTTCTGCGGAAACGAATATTCATGGTTCGACGGAAAGAAGTGGAACAATGAAAAGCCCAAAGGTTCACGCGACACTGAATTGGCGATAAATAGCAATGACCAGATTTTTCTTGTGAGCCGGGGAGGTAATAATAAGGGGAATATTGGCATGGAAACAAGAAAGGGCACTGGCAAATGGTCTTTTCTTTCTGATCCTGATGAAAATGGCAAAAGTTTAAATGATCATGTTTACTGTGATCTGTTTGTCTCTCCAGATAACAAACTCCATTTGATACAGCGACACGGCCCTGTAAAAGAGATAACCTATCGCCTTTCGACTGACGGAGGTCTTACATGGCCAATTGAAGAAGCAGTTAGCGACGATCGTGCTGAATCACCACATATTGCTGTAAATCAATCGGGGAAAGCTATTATTTCAACGGGTAAGGGATATGTGTATGAGCGAACCGGCAACAATATATGGAAGGAACTTGGGCGAAAAGTAATGGCACAGGCCCGTCAGCAACCAGAGTTAGGAATCGACTACGAGGATAACATTTACCTTACATCATTCGGAGGTTTATTCAACACATGTTTTATGGGAAAATGGATGGGCGAGAAACAAATACCAAGGGTAACTGCTAAGCCGACAATAGGATTTGTTGAAACTGCCGGGTTTCGCGATTTTGCCTATATCGTCTGGGAAGAAGGCAGCGGCAATGCTGATGAAGGTTTGAGCGAGGGTGCTTCTATTGTAGTTGGAATACTTTATCCCGATGGAAGAGTGGTGGGCCTGGAAGAAAGAAAGGAATAAGGTTATAGAAGGATAGTAAGCCATTTTTTACTTTAAAAAAGATTAATATATTTGTTTACTTTCATATGCGACTGAACCTGTTTTCTTAAATTGTATTTTAAGGGGAAAATGAAAACAGAATAAACTGATATTAAACCAATTACTAACCAATAAACTGATGTTATGCTAAAGAATCATCCCAAGGGACTACTGGTAGCCTTCTTCTCAAATATGGGTGAAAGGTTCGGATTTTATACAATGATGGCAATTTTGGTTCTGTTTCTTCAGGCCAAATTCGGACTCTCTGCCGAAAAAGCAGGAGGCATTTACAGCTGGTTCTATTTCAGTATTTATGCACTTGCCCTGCTTGGAGGAATACTGGCAGACAGCACAAAAAAGTACAAACTTGTTATACTTACCGGAATTGTAATAATGTTTGCAGGGTACATAATTATGGCTGTTCCCGGTATGACACTTACTATTACAATTATCGGGCTTTTTACGATAGCACTCGGAAACGGTTTATTTAAAGGCAACCTTCAGGCTGTTGTAGGACAGATGTACGATGATCCCCAGTATTCAAAACTCAGAGACTCAGCCTACATGATATTTTACATGGGTATAAACATCGGTGCCCTTTTTGCTCCTTTCGCTGCAACAGGCATCAGGAACTGGTGGCTGAAGACCAACGGTTTTGCTCACGACGGAAGCATACCATCTCTCTGTCATCAGTACATAAACGGAACTCTCACTGACACATCAACCCTTCAGCAACTGGCAAATAATGTCAGTCTTACCGGACCTGTTACTGATCTGTCAGCATTTGCAAACACCTACCTCGAAGTATTTTCCAAAGGATACAATTTTGCTTTCGGAATTGCTGCAGTTACAATGATAATATCACTTCTGGTTTATGTAATTTTTAACAAGCATCTTCCTAATAAAGAGAAAAAAGTAACTGAAGCCTCTGAAACAATTGGTTTCAATCTCGTTCCGCTTTTTTCTGCAATAGTAGCTATGGTAGTTACTGCATGGGCTTTACATTTTATCAAGCAGGTTGGCTGGACAGCAGGATTTGCTTTTGGACTCTTCGCTGCCTTTGTTACCTGGATAATAATGAGCGCAAAAAAAGAAGAAATGTCAAGAATTGTGGCACTTATACTTGTATTTGTTGTTGTAATATTCTTCTGGATGTCATTCCATCAGAACGGACTTACACTTACACTCTTCGCACGCGATTACAACGTGAAGGCTGTCGGACCTTTCACTTACCTGTTTTTTGATGTCTGGTCGCTACTGGCAGTTTGCGGGTCTATCGCAGGACTTGTAATGATATTAAAAAAGGATCTGGAAAAGAATATAAAGCTTATTGGTGGCGGACTGTTTGCTGTAGCTCTGGCGGTAGCATACTACAAATTTGCAAAAGCGGCTCCGATGAATTCTATTTCACCTGAGATATTCCAGTCATTCAACCCTCTTTTTGTTGTAGCACTTACCTTCCCTGTAATGGGAGTATTTGCATGGCTCAATAAAAAGAATATGGAGCCTTCGGTTCCTAAAAAAATCGGATTCGGAATGATTATAGCAGCGATAGGCTTTATTATTGTACTTGTCAGTTCTCTGAACCTTTCATCACCACATCTGCTTGCCGGCTCACCGGTTCCTGATGCAGAAAGAGTTTCACCTTACTGGCTTATAAGCATTTACCTGGTACTTACAGTTGCAGAGCTTTTCCTCAGCCCTATGGGTCTTTCATTTGTATCAAAGGTTGCTCCTTCACGCTTCCAGGGATTAATGCAGGGAGGCTGGTTGCTTGCAACTGCTGTTGGAAATAAGCTTCTTTTCGTCGGAACCCTTCTATGGGATAAAGTCGAATTGTGGCAGCTATGGCTTGTATTTGTAGTATGTTGCCTTGTTTCAGCTGCCTTTATATTCTCAATTCTGAAACGACTTGAGAAAGAAGGAAAAGGATGATATTAATCTAAAAAGGATTACTGCTTAGAGGTATTATTAGTCGTTAGGCGTAGTTTCAAACTACGCCAAGCCAAAGCTAACAATGTCAGATCAAATAAAGGAGAGGTTGTACATACAACCTCTTTTTTATTCTTTTTCCGACATCTTGCTTTCATTTTATTAACTCAAAAGGGCTTTTTATTAAATCAATTATACTAAATATCGTAATATATTTAATAATTGTAATATATCTTATGTTTTAGACATATTTTCACTACTTTTGCCCCAATAAATACAAAAAGAGTTAAATGAAAGTCCTGAAGTTTGGCGGATCATCAATAGGAAATCCCGAGCGGATAAGAGGGGTTAAAAAAATAATCGACTCACAGGAATCTGCGTGTATTATAGTTGTATCAGCATTTCAGGGTGTAACCGATGAACTTAAACTTACAGGGGAACTTGCTTCTGCAAGAGATGATTCGTACAATGTTCATCTCGAAAATATATTTGAAAAACATTTAAAGTATGCAGAACAGTTGCTTGACAAAGAGCGACTGGAAATTGTTCAGGAAAAGCTGACTACTATAAAAAAAGAACTTTCAGAAACACTTAATGGAATATTTCTGCTTCGCGAATTAAGCAGGCACTCTCTTGATAAGATAATTGGTCTGGGCGAAATCCTTTCATCACTTATAATCAGTAAATTAATAAGCAATTGCAGATTAGCCGATTCCAGGGAATTTATAAAAACTGACTCCGGTTTCGGATTCGCTGCTGTAAACTTCAAAGAAACGGATCCACTCATACAAAAGCACCTTGGCGTTGCAGAATCACATATAATTGTACCAGGCTTCATCGCCAGTTCTATAACCGGAGAGACAACTACTCTGGGCAGAGGCGGGTCTGATTATACAGCATCGATAATAGCTGCGGCATTAAATGCTGAAGTTCTTGAGATCTGGACAGATGTTGACGGATTCATGACAGCTGATCCTAAGAAAGTAGACAAGGCATACGCTATAGAACATCTTACATATTCGGAGGCTATTGAACTTTCGCACTTCGGGGCAAAAGTTATCTACACTCCTACCTTGCGGCCTGTTTATAAAAAGAGTATCCCTGTTCTGGTACTCAACACTTTTAATCCTTCCGCGAAAGGAACAATTATAAGTAATAATAAGATTGCTGAAAACAAAAGCCCAATCAAAGGCATCTCGTCAATTGACCATATTGACCTTATAACTCTTCAGGGAACTGGCATGATTGGTGTCACTGGAACATCAATGAGATTATTTGGGGCTTTGGCAAAATATAATATCAATATAGTTCTTATAACCCAGGCTTCATCTGAATACTCAATATCATTTGCCGTAATTCCGGGCGATTCATCAAAAGCAATTGAATCGATTGAAAGTGAGTTTCAAAATGAGATAAGCATTAACGGAGAGCTTAAAGTAACAACCGAAAAGAATCTTTCAATTATCGCCATAGTTGGTGAGAGGATGAAAAACACACCCGGTGTTTCCGCTACTCTTTTCAAAGCTCTGGGCAGAAATGGTATAAATGTTATTGCCACGGCACAGGGCTCTTCTGAACTTAACATTTCGGTTGTTATTAAGAATGATAGTCTTAAAAAGGCGCTTAACGTAATACATGATGGATTCTTCCTGTCAAAATTCAAGGAGATGTATCTTTTTGTGGCAGGCACAGGCATAGTTGGAACAAGTCTGCTGCGTCAAATCGAAAAGCAATTTTCAACGCTGGTGTCAGAACGCTCACTTAAGATAAATCTGATCGGAGTCATAAACTCCAGAAAAATGATAATCGACAAAAAGGGATTATCGCTGGAGACATGGAGTGAAATTTTGAAGTCGGATGGTGAGAAAAGTGACATTTCCGTATTTATAAAGGAGATGACAAAACTTAATCTGAGGAATGCAGTATTTATTGACTGTACGGCTGACGAGACAGTAGCATCGCATTATAACGATATCCTCAAAGAGTATGTCTCAATAGTAACAGCGAACAAAATCGCATGCTCTGCTGAATACAGCTCTTATCTGAATTTGAAATCAGTAGCTAATGAGCGCGGGGTAAGATTCATGTTTGAGACAACTGTTGGTGCAGGACTTCCGATAATAAAAACAATAAGCGATCTTGTACTCAGCGGAGATAAAATACTGGGGATTGAAGCTGTCTTATCAGGAACAATGAATTTCATTTTTAATGAGATTGGTCCTGATATGCCATTAAGCAAGGCAATCAGGATGGCAAGGGAAAAAGGTTATTCAGAACCTGATCCGCGGGTTGATCTGAGCGGAACTGATGTTGTAAGAAAAATACTTATTCTCGCGAGAGAAGCTGGTTATAAACTTGAGAAAAAAGATGTTCAGGTAGTAAAATTTCTTCCTGATGAGTGCTTTCAGGGCGATATTAATAATTTTTTCACAATGGTCGAAAACCTTGATGCAGAATTCGAAGCGGAGAGAAAAAATGTTGAAGATTCAGGTAAAAAATGGAGATTTTTTGCCACTCTTGAAAACGGGAAAGCAAAAGTTGGATTAAATATTATCGGACCTGAGCATCCTTCATTCAATCTCGAGGGAAGTAATAATATTGTTTTATTCACCACTGACAGGTACAACGAACTACCCATGGTTATAAAGGGCTATGGAGCTGGTGCAGAAGTTACTGCAGCGGGTATATTCGCGGACCTGATGAGAGTTGTTAATGTATGAAGTCAGAAGTCAGAAGTCAGAAGTCAGAAGTAAGAAGTACAGAACAAAGAATAGTAATACTTAATTTTTGAAAAGGATATTGTGAAATATTATTCAACTAATCTGAGATCACCTGAAGTCTCATTTCCTGAGGCTCTTCTTAAAGGAATCGCACCCGATGGCGGGCTTTACCTTCCTGTGTCAATTCCGGTTCTCAGCAAAGCAGAAATTGCTTCATTATCGGGCAAAGCATACTATGAAACTGCATTTTGTATTTTATCCAAACTTCTTGTTGATGAGATTGATGATGATAAGCTAATGTCGATATGCAGGGACGCGTATAACTTTGATGTTCCTCTTGAAAAGATAACAGACAACAGATATATTCTCCGACTTGACAGGGGCCCTACTGCATCATTTAAAGATTTTGCAGCCAGAATGATGAGCAGACTGATGCAGCATTATCTTTCATTAAGCAGCCGTCGCCTTACAATTCTGACAGCTACTTCAGGTGATACCGGAAGTGCTGTTGCAAGTGCGTTTTACGGTCTGAGCAACATCGATGTAATTATCCTTTATCCCGAAAAAGAAGTTACCCCCATTCAGAGAAAGCAGATGACTACTTTGCAGGGAAACATAAAGGTAATTGCAATAGACGGTAAATTTGATGACTGCCAGCGACTTGTAAAACAGGCATTTGCTGATCGCGAGCTTTCAAAACTGGATTTATCTTCAGCTAATTCAATTAATATAGGACGTCTCTTGCCTCAGTCAGTCTATTATTTTTACTCATATTCTCAATTTGCACCTGAGTCAGCAAAGAAAGTTGTCTTTAGTGTCCCTTCAGGAAATTTCGGGAATCTTATGGGGGGAATTATAGCAAAAAGTATGGGATTGCCGGTTGTTAAGTTCGTTGTTTCAACTAACGAAAATGATGAAGTACCCGAATTCCTTAAAAATGGAACCTACTCCCCCATTGAGCCCTCAAAGAACTGCATTTCGAGCGCCATGAATGTTGGTCATCCCAGTAATATAGCCAGGCTTGTTGCACTTTACGGAGGCGTTATGGATGAAAAGGGTGTAATTATTAAAGCGCCTGAGCTTGTTAAACTGCGGAATGATCTATATGCGGTGAGTATCACAGATAACGAGACCAGGGAAACTATAAATGAGTTCTATAAATCATACATAATTTTTTTCGAACCACACGGAGCAGTTGCATGGAGAGGAATTGAAAAGTATCTTGAACATGAAACTGCCTGCATTAATAAGAATATTGTTTATATTTCGCTGGAAACTGCTCATCCTGCAAAATTTGCAGAAGAGATTATTATTAACACCGGAACAGCTCCTGAGTATCCGGATTCACTAAAAGATATTTCAGAAAAGAAAGAGAGTTATATCACAATGAAAAATGAGTATGAGCATTTCAGGGAGTATCTCAGAAAATAATGTAAAGAGCAGGCTATGTATATAATATGTTCGGATCTGGAAGGAGTATTTGTTCCTGAAATATGGATAAATGTGGCGATACATACAGGAATTGAGGAACTGAAGCTTACAACCAGAGATATAAGCGATTACAATGTTCTAATGAATAAGAGATTAGCCCTTTTGAAGAAGCACGGTCTTACTCTCCACGACATCCAGAAGGTAATATCACAACTAAAGCCACTTCCCGGGGCTATTGAATTTGTTGACTGGTTAAGATCGAAAACACAATTAATAATAGTATCCGACACCTTTGTTGAGTTTGCAGAACCGCTTATAAGACAACTGGGCATGCCTACCATATTCTGTCATAACCTAACAACTGACAAAGCAGGTAATATTACTAATTATAATCTGCGGCAGAAAGATGCCAAAAAGATGACAGTAGAGTCGCTGCAAAGTCTCAATTATGAAGTATTGGCAATAGGTGATTCATATAACGACATAGCCATGTTACGGCAGGCAGAAATTGGGATCTTATTTAATCCGCCTTCAAATGTCGAATCTGAGAACAGCGATCTCAGGTGTGTTTCATCGTACGAAAGTCTCAGGTCAGTAATATCAGGGATCCTTTAACCGCAAAGATCTCAAAGGCATAACATACAGTAATTTAACTTTGCGTACTTTGCTTCTACTTTGCGAACTTTGCGGTTAAAAAGAACTTTTCCGACAACCCGGAGTATGATATATTTCACCTACTTACTGAATAATGCATTATTTTTCTACATTTACCTGATCTGATTTAGTTAACCTAACCTTTTTGTCATGAAACTACCTGCTTCTTATAAAAACTGGCTGACAATAATAGGATTCATAATTGCATCAATAAATCTGGCCTTAATATTTGTACTGTTTATTGTCTCTACAATATTCAATAAGGGAAACACAAATCTGGGTTTGTTTATTTATGTTATACTTCCCGGGTTTATGATGCTGGGTTTGATACTTATTCCGATCGGAATTTTGAGGGAGAGAAAAAGGATAAGGCTTCATTTACCAGAAGGTGTGAACCGATACCCCAGAATTGACCTGAATGATCCCAGGCACAGAAATGCCTTTGTAGTATTCACAATAGCAACTGTAATAATCCTCTTTCTATCAACTCTTGGAAGTATGGAAGCCTTTCACATGACTGAATCAGTCGAGTTCTGCGGCACTCTTTGTCACGAGGTTATGGAACCGGAACATACAGCCTATCAGAATTCTCCTCATGCCAATGTACTATGTGTTGAATGCCATGTTGGTTCAGGTGCTTCATGGTATATGAAATCAAAATTATCAGGTCTGCATCAGGTTTATGCTGTAATAACAAACGACTTTAGCAGGCCTGTTGGTACTCCGCTTCATGATCTTCGTCCTGCCAGGGAAACCTGTGAAAGATGTCACTGGCCACAGAAATTCTATGCACGTTCATTATGGACAAATAAATATTTTCTGGCAGATTCTGTTAACACGGAATGGGATGTTACATTGCAGATGAAAACCGGCCCTGAACACAGCGCATTGGGTTTAAAGGAAGGTATTCACTGGCATATTAATCCTGATATAAGCGTTGACTACATATCTGAAAATGATGCAAGAGAAAACATTACATATGTGAAGTATACAAATAATCTGTCAGGTGAGGTTACAATATACAGGAATGAGAACAATCCTGTGACTGACAGCCTTATAGCTGCTTCATCACCAAGGACAATGGATTGCATAGATTGTCATAACAGACCTTCGCATAACTATAATTCACCAACTGTATATTTTGATAAGGCTATGATTACAGGGGCTGTTTCCAAGAGTATTCCTTTCCTTAAAAAGGTGGCTATGGGAGTATTGATGCAGACGTTTACTGATAAGGACACAGCATTCATGACAATTGATTCTGAGATTAACGGTTACTATAAGGATAATCACCCTGAATTCTATGCACAAAACCAAAGTATCATAGCAAGTTCTGTTGAAGCTCTGAAGAAATCATACAGTCAGAATGCCTTTCCGAAAATGAAAGTTACTTATGATGTCTATCCTGAGCATATTGGTCATCTTGAAACTGATGGCTGTTTCAGGTGTCATAATGATGCTTTCAAATCTGAAAGCGGCAGAACTATCACTCGAGACTGTAATATATGTCATACAATAGTTGGTCAGGGCGAACCCGGCAAAATGCAGTATTCCAGTATTAATGAATCACTTGAATTTAAACACCCGGTAGATATAGGAACAGCATGGAAAGAGGCAAACTGCTCAGAGTGTCATAAATACCTGTACTAGGCTAATTAAGAATTATTTACTGCAATATTTCCGAAGAATACTTATCAGCAAGGTCGGTCTGGTCTTTTGAGAGTCCTGATATTATTACGAGAAGTTTCTCTTTCCAGGCAAGGAATATTGTTCCGTTGTAACCATCTGACAATATAAATTTACCACTGTCCGATTCACCTGCATCAATTTTTGAAGATGACAGATAGGCCTCTGCTGTCTTCCAGGCTTCCTCATTACTGCTATGACTCAAAATATAAACCGCAAAATTATCAGGACCAACATTATATTCAGCTTTGAATGCCTTATTTAGAAACTTATGACCCAGCACGCTTTCATTTATATATGTTTCCTCATTTATTTTCCTGCCTGATTCGGGAAACTTTGACAATACAGAGGGCATTTCAGTATCACCCTGAATCATTTCAGCGACTCTGGAAGCAAGTGATTCAGCAGAACGGAGAATTTTTTCATTTTTAGAATAAGTTCTTATCTTAACATATGAATCACCTTTATAAAAGTTTATCATACCACCAGTAATGTAACCCTGTGCACCCAGGTTGAGGAACCTGAATGACGGTGACCTTTCAGAAGCATATATTCCAAAAGCCCTTATGTTATCTGAATGTTTATAAACTTCAAGTTTTATAACATTCTTTCCTTTTTTATATTCAACAACATTAAGCTCTACAAAACCCAATGCCAGATAAGAATCGGCAGCGCCGTTTATGAAATCCCATAGATTTTCTGGTTTGAATACCGGATAATTACTAACTTTCTTAAAACCTGACAGTTCAGGAAAAGAAAATGTCTGGGAAGAAACAGAGTCACAAACAAGGACAAGAGAAACAAAAACAAGAAATATCTTTTTCATTTATAATAAAAGATTATTAACCTGATAAACAGGAAATAAAACTTCTCACCGTTTAAATTAAGTTTTTATGTTCTAATTCCAACCACGAGTATATCATCAATCTGAGGAGCGTGGCCCATCCATTCCTTAAGATTATTATCCAGCAGTTCCTTCTGTTTTGGCATAGGATGATCCTGCACATCCAGAATTAGTCTTTTGAAGTTTTTCTTCATAAACTTTCTGCCGTTTGGACCTCCGAACTGGTCGATATATCCATCGGAGAACAGGTAATATGAGATTCCCTTTTCGAGTGCCCAGTCGTGGAATACAAACTCCTCATCCATTCTTGAAGAAATGCCGATTGGCATTTTGCTTGCATAGATAGTCTCGAGAATGTATTTGCCGTTTGACATTGAGCCATCGGCCATTTCATCGCTGTTCTCGGTATACTTTTGCTGTTCGTCGGGAGTTAATTTTCTGACCCTGAAGCATGGATTATAAGCTCCGGAGAATTCAATTCTCTGGCTATCAAAATCAATTACAAGAAGTGACATATCCATACCGTCTTTGGCCTCATTCTCCTCTCCTACCTGTTTCAGCGATTCTGTAACATGCAGACGAAGCTCATGAAGAATGTAATCAGCCCTTGGGGCCAGGTCCTTGTCAATTATCTCATCAAGAAATGACATTCCAAGAAGGCTCATAAAAGCACCGGGAACACCGTGTCCGGTACAGTCGGCGGCAACAATATAAAGTCTGTTACCCTTCTTTGTCATCCAGTAAAAATCACCACTAACAATATCTCTTGGCTTGAAGAGGACAAAGTAGTTTTTAATATTCTCCGACAGAATTTCTTCAGAAGGAAGCAGGGCCATCTGAATACGGCTGGCGTAATGAATACTTGATTCAAGTTCTTCTTTTTGTTTTACGACAACTGCAGTACGTTCAGCAACAATACCTTCAAGACGGATATTCTCATTTTTAAGCTTTTTCGTATATGCCTTTATAATGAGAAGGATTATTCCGATTATGGCAAATACATAAAGAACTATCATGACTGCAGTCAGGTACCATGGTTTCAGTATAGCAAATTCATATACTGTTTCCTGAGTAACAATTTCTGTTGAAGTTTTGGATTTAACCCTGAAAAAATAGTGCCCGAATGGAAGGTTGGTATAATCTTTATAGAATACTCTTTCCCAGTTTGACCATTCACTGTCGAATCCATCGAGTTTATAACTGTACAGAGTGGATTCCTCATTTATAAAGAATGGATTTGACCAGAAGAAGGATACAGAGTTCAGATTATACTTTAGCTCAGGAAAACGCGAGCCAGACCAGGTTTTGGCAGGAATATATTTGCCCCAGGCATCCTTCATTGTAAAGGACTCTTCCATAAGAATTGAATCACGTCCAACGGTAATTTTGGAAAGCAAAGGTGCAGATGCTGGTATATCGGTAAATAATTTCTCCTTATCCAAAACAAAAACATTATTTGACTTTGCCATGTAGATCCTGTTATCAATGTTTTTGATATCAATCATCCTTACATTTGGAAGCAATGCCAGGGGGCCAAAAGTCAAACTTACATCTCCATTCAAATTCCTGAACAGCATTTCACTGTATCTTATATCTTTATGAGCGAACCAAAGGTCATTATCATCATCCTGTATTGTAATCAGAGCCTCTTTACCATCTGAATAATTACCGGTTAATTCATTATAAGGAACCCATGAATCAGATACTTTCAGATATTTCCATAATCCTTTACCTGTTGACATTACAATTTCATTACCTATCGTTGCGATAGAATTTATTGTACTTTCAGGAACACCTTTTTCCTTACCATAAAGAACAGGGATGGTATCGTTAGAAGCGACTTTGAAAACATTATTACTGAAATCGGTACTGAAAATAATGTCTCCGTTTTCGGTTTCAACAATACCTGTAACGCTTCCCTGACTGCATCTGTAAGTCCTTATTAGTTTCCATCTGCCGGAAGTATATTCTATCTCCGTCACGCCTTCATTATTTCTTCCAATATAAAATCTTGAAGGATTTTGCTTTGACTGAACAATGATTCTGACATTTACATCAAGCTTTTTATTTTTTCCATCACCTGCCAGAGCATTTCCTGAAAGACTTACAACCCTTCCTGATTTTTTTATCTGAAAAAGACCATTTATAGATCCTGCAAGAAGAAACTCCTCATCATTCACATTTGCGCGAATTATGGGAAAAACCTGATCGATAATTTCCGGTATTGCTGAAAATTCAAGATGACCTTTTCTGTTTATGCCGCTCTTGAAAACGCCCAGATCTGTGGCGATGTAAGTAATACCATCCATATCAATGATACAGTTCACTCCACCGTCAATTCCGGTTTTGGGAGAGATCTCTGTAAATGGCAGATTGATATAAACTTTTGAAACAAAACGTATTGTGGAGATCCACAACTCTGAATTATTTGAAGGATCACAATAAAAAGCAAGAATTCCATTATCCATAAGGTTGGAGTTATCCATATCCCACTGACGGATCAGTTTCCCATCCTTATTAATTATGAATACCCCACCCTGAATTGTACCGAGTGCATACTCGCTATTCGGTAAAACAGTGCCACTATATAAGCGCAGATCCTTAAGTAAATCCTGCAATTCGGGATCAATGAAATCCTGGGTGATTTCGCCGGAAATGTAATTATAAAGGTAGGCTCCATTTTCATATGTAGCAACGAAGGCCTGATTTTTGCCATAAGGCATAATTACCATGCAACGCAATCTTTTGAAAAAGTCACCTCCCGGAAGAAGCTCAACAGCTCCGTTTTTAAATTCGAAGAGACCCTTGTCATTATCCCCAAGCATTATTTTTTCACCTACAAGAAATACTTTAAGGACATTTTTAAGATTCAAACTTCCAAGGTTAACATGTTTCAGGCTGTCATTTATTATGTCATAAATAAAGAGAGCATCCCTGCTTGCAAACAAAACACTTGAGTCTTTAACTGCCAGTGAGAGAATCTCTCCTACATTAATACTCGATTTCCCTGAGACCATTCCAGCAGTATCCTCCTGCAAACTATTAATTACTTCGCTCTCTTCAAATCTCTTTGAAAGAGAAATATAGACCATCTTTCCATATAAATCAGGTTCGAGGTAACCGAATTCATACTTGCCGGCTGCGTAAATTGTTCCTTGCCTGTCTTTTCCAAGAACCCTTATCAACTGATTATTTCTAACAGGTATAGTGCGCCAGTTGTTGCCATCATACCTGATAATTCCCATGTCCTCATTAGCCAGATACAGGTTTCCAAGGTCATCCTTAATTATACTGTGTGTATAATCTGACCCATGTATCACTGCCGAGCTATAATTTTTAATCAGGGGAATACCATATTGATTAACCTGTCCGGGTAAATCAAACCCCAATAATATGAGAACGATTAATATCGTGACTCTTTTCATGTCGAATCGGTTCATTAGCAATAAAAATTCAAGCATAAAAATACGAATTTTATGTTTTAATCAAATTTATTATCACTCTAAACATTATATCTGGTTTTTTTAATAACTTGCTCCTTGAATTTAGGTTATAGTGTTAATTAATTAACATTGATGCGTTTAGGGAAAGGTAAACAAGCTATAAGTATAGCAATTTTACTGCTTTTATCTGCATCTGTACAGGCTCAGGCAGTAAAAAGCTACAAATACCAGTTCGATGGTAATTTGCAGAAGAGTGACGTCTTGCCGGCAAATGGATCTATTACAATAAACTACTCAATATCAGAGCTTAACATCGAAAGTATTCAGGATGAAAACGGAGACTTCTTCAGAATTTCAATTCCTGACCATATTCCAAGTGTAAAGGCAGGCTTACCCGAAGTTCCTGTGCTCAGCAGGCTTATTCAAGTTCCTGATGGCATGTCATTCAGGATCTCCATTTCAGATGTTGTAACAAAAAGAATAAATCCATCGTCAAAAAAAATTAACGGATTACTTTTTCCGGCACAGGAAGGCCAAACAAAGGAGCAACAAATAAAGAAACCTGATTTTAAAATTGACAGAGTTGTTTATGCAACCCGTGGAATAATTAAGGATGACACGGTTTCGATTGAATTGTTAGGCACTCTCAGAAACAGAAAGCTTGCAAATCTTTATATATCTCCTGTCAGGTATAATCCCAATTCAAATATTATTGAAGTAATTACATCAATGAAAATAGTGGTTTCCTTTATAGAACCTGAAGGCAACACAACCAGATCTGTAATATCAGAAAATCTTTCTCAGGTTTTATTTCCTGAAAAAGGGATACTTAACAGCAAATCTCCTGACCTGATACCCGGATACTCAGATAAGCCTGTAAGGATGATAATTATAACAGATACCGCATATAAAAAGCATCTGGAACCTTTCTACAGATGGAAAACTCAGAAAGGTTTTAAACTCGATATACTCTATAAAGGAGCTGCTTTTGCAGGTACATCATATACACAGCTTAAAGAAAGCATTAATAAAATCTGGACAGCATCATCGGAGTCGAATCCTGCCCCTGAATACCTTCTAATTATTGGAAATGTTGCTACTATACCGTATTATGGAACAGGTCAGGTTACCGATATGTACTATGGAGAATTTGATGGAAACGGCGACTATATACCCGAGATGTTTGTGGGAAGGCTTCCGGTTGCAGACACAACAGAGCTTAAATCAGTAGTAAGTAAAATCATTCAGTATGAGAAGTTTGCCTTTGCCGACACGAATACATTCTACAAAAAAGCCATAGTAACTGCAGGTAATGACGGAGGGTATTCAACCTATATGAATGGTCAGGTTAATTATGCTGTAAATAACTATCTGACAACCGGTAATAAGATAACCAACTATCATTTTAATTATCCCCTTCCGGGAGATGCAATAGTTAGGGACTCCCTTAAGAAACTTATCAATAAAGGTGTCTCCTTTATCAATTATACAGGACATGGAGCTTCCGACGGGTGGATAACAACTAATTCAGGATCAGCATACTATTTACGTTCGACAGATGTTGCTCTGTTCGAAAATAAAAACATGTATCCTTTGGTTATTAGCAACGCCTGTATGACCGGAATCTTTAGCTCTCCGACATGTTTTGGGAGCAGGCTAGTTCTTGCTAGTGAAAAAGGGGCTATAGGCTTCATAGGGTGTTCGAACAACTCATTATGGGTCGAGGATTATTACTGGGCTGTTGGATTAAAAGCTATTTCTGAAAATCCGGTCTATTCAGCCACAAGTCTTGGAGCCTATGATCGCCTTTTCCATACTCACGGGGAAAACCCTGCAGACTGGTATTACACACTAGGTCAGATAAATTATGCAGGTAACCTTGCCGTAAGCGGAAGTAACAGCAGTTCTAAAAAGTTCTACTGGGAAACTTACAATGTTATCGGCGATCCGAGTTTGATCCCGATTCTGGGACAACCCGATACTTTTTCAATAGTATTGCCTGACACTTTGCCGAATGGTATCAAATCATTTTCGACAACAATAGACCCCTTTGCCTATGTTGCTGTCTCCCGCTCCGGAACTTTATGGGATGCATCTTATTCAAGTCCATCCGGGACTGTCACACTTGAAATGCCAGGGATATCGAATGATTCCTGTCTGATTGTAATTACGGGACAAAACAAAATTCCAATTATAAAAACAATTTATTTTGGGAGCCTGAGCGGCGAGTATATTAATCTTAATTCCTCAGCCATTAATGATATACAGGGTGATAATAACGGAAGGGCTGACTTTGGCGAAAAGATTTATCTGAACCTTGAGATCAGCAATCTGGGACTTACAACTGCCACAAATGTAACGGCAAATATTTCCTCAATATCGAACCTGATTTCAATCACAGCAAACACTGCAAATATTGGTTCACTTGCTCCGGGAAGTGAAGTTATTCTTTCTGATGACCTTGGTTTTACTGTTCACTCAGATGTACCTGATAATTCAATAGTCACCATAAAACTAATCCTCAGTGATGATAAGGAAACAAAAGAGTATAATATTGATTTGAGGGTTCATGCTCCTGAATTGCAACTAATCAGCTGTATTCTTGACGATTCAGTACTGGGAAATGATAACCATATCGCAGATCCCGGCGAGACTTTTAGCCTCATTTTCAAAGTAAGCAACCTTGGCAGCAGTGATGCATCCGGACAGTTTTCAATTTCAAGTATCAGTAGCGAGATCTATCTTCTTGAACCGAGCATTAAATCCGGTGTGATTAAATTTGGTGAAGTATCTGAAATCCCGATTACAGTTAAACTAACTGAAGATGCAGCTACGGGCATCATAATTACAATCTCATCACTGCTCGATTGCACACCTTTTATAGTAAATAAGGAATTCTCTTTCAGGGTTGGACGAGTAAGAGAAAGTTTTGAGGGAGCATCTTTTAATATATTCCCATGGTTTAACAACAGCACTGTTCCATGGACAACTTCTGCATCGAGTGCATTCGACGGTGCTCTTTCGGCCAGGTCAGGTGCTATACTTCATAATACTTCAACAACATTGATGATAAAAACAGATTATCCGATATCAGATTCATTACGATTCTATTACAAGGTTTCCTCTGAAGCCGGATACGATTATCTTACATTCAAATTAAACGGAACTGAACTTCTTAAGAAGTCGGGTGAAGTGCCATGGACAAAAAAGGCCGTCCTTATCCCAGCCGGTTTAAATAAGATGGAGTGGATCTATAAAAAAGACCAGTCTGTTACAGGAGGATCTGATTGTGCATGGCTTGATATGGTTGACTTCTCCATTACCAATTCAGTGACTTATATTCAGAAAGATATTCAGGTTGCCAAAATTGTTTCTCCGGTAATAAAGGATAAATACGGTCAGGAGACTGTGACTCTCAAAGTACTTAACACAGGAAGAGATATAATAAATGGTTTCAATCTGGCTTTTAAAACAAATGATCATAACTTACCCATTAACGAATATTTCAGTGAACAACTGATTCCTTTCGGTGATACTGTGACTGTTACATTCAAAACAAAGGCAGATCTTTCCAAATACGGGTTATATAAGTTCTCTGCTTATGGATCTAACAACAATGATGACTATGTCAAAAACGACACACTTAAGGCAGTTTTTGAATATGTAAGAATTCCTGAAGTTGTAAGTATTTTCCCGAATCCTGTAAATGATAAAATAACCATCTACGTTAATGCCATGATAAATGATAATCTTAAGATATCCCTTGTTAATCTTTCGGGAACAAAACTTTATGAGACCAGTTACCCTGTAACTTCCGGTAAGAATGTGATTACAATTCCATCAGCTAATCTTTCACCATCTACTTATTATGTTACTGTTAAAGGATTAACAATCAACAAGACAATAGCCATACTTAAAATCAGATAGAAATTCTGATATCTTAATATCAATAAATATATATGACTGAAAAAAAACCAACCAGAGATGAAGCGCTGGGTCTTTTTCTGAAATATAACAAGACAGAAAGTCTTCTCAGACACGCCCTTTCAGTTGAAGGAGTTATGAGGTATATGGCCAGAAAAGCCGGAGAGGATGAAGAGAAATGGGGCATAGTAGGATTAATACATGATCTTGATTATGAGATGTATCCTGACCAGCATTGTACAATGACAGAAAAGATTTTAAAAGAAAACAACTGGCCCGTCCTTGAAAAGACAATCTATGCTTTTGACGAACTCACCGGACTTGTTGCAACTAGTGCTCTGGTACGACCATCAAAAAGTGTTCTCGACATGGAAGCCCGGTCGGTAAAGAAGAAGTGGGGCGATAAAAAGTTTGCGGCCGGTGTTGACAGGAGTGTTATTGAAAAGGGCGCTGAAATGCTCGGGATGAGTCTTGATGAAATGATTACGGATTGTATAATGGGAATGCGGGAGGTTGCTGAAGAAATCGGACTGAAAGGTCAGAGTGTGACATAACCTTAATATTTTTTCTCGCCAAGGCGCTAAGGCGCAAAGAAACCTACAAATTTTTCTTCTCTGCGACTTTGCGTCTTTGCGAGACAAAAAAAGGCCGAATCAAGCGATTCAGCCTTTTATTATTATGTAGAAAATGCCGATTAAGCAGGCATTTCAGGCAGTGACCAGCCTTTGCGGTAATTATGCTTAACCATTTCAGCTGCAAACTGTTTTGCAGGAACAGGCTCAGTATAAACCTTCTGGAAGGATGGATGACCATCAGTAATTGTGAATTTGTCTTCCTTAACGATTCTGATCTTTTCCTCATCAGTAATGTTAGTGAATTCCATCTTTTCACCATTCCATTCAAGCTCCTTGTTAAGACTCTGAAGTCTGACAGCAAGAACACCCATAACAACCATTTCATTGAATGGTCCGGCTTCTGAGAAATTGGATTTGGTTTCCACCCTGCTTTCAGGAGTCTCTTTACATGCACGTACCCAGTCCATTTCATGCTTATTGCCTTCTACTCTGCGTTCTGTTTTGGCAACTTCAGGCTTACGTCCTGAAAGAAGCCATGGATTAACACCGTAGCAACCACAAACAAGAGTATCTTTTGTACCATGAAAGAGAACACCACCACCAGAGTCATTCATACTCTTTCCGGCTGGCCATCCTGCAGGTTTTGCAGGCTGAAGTCCGCCATCATACCAGATCACTTCAACCTGTGGCAATTTAACTTTTGCATTTTTAGGGGTTACTCTTTCAGGATAAACGAGTTTTACCATTTGTGCTGTTGGAGCGCAATCTGAAAGAAGAAGTGTTGAACTGCCCTGGGCTTTGATAGGATACTGAAGTTTCAGACCTTTGAAGATCGGGTGCATAATATGGCAGGCCATATCGCCAAGAGCGCCTGTACCAAAATCCCACCAGCCTCTCCAGTTCCATGGAGTATAAGCAGCATTAAAAGGACGCATTGGAGCCGGTCCTATGAAAAGATCCCAGTTAAGTGTATCAGGAACCCATTCACCTTTAGGAACATTGAGTCCCTGTGGCCATATCGGACGGTCAGTGAAAGCTTCAACTTTTCTGACTTCACCAATCTCGCCATTCTGAATCCATTCTGTTGTAAGGTTTACACCTTCGCCTGATGAACCCTGGTTACCCATCTGAGTTGCTACTTTATGTTTAGCAGCAAGTTTGGTGAGTAATCTTGACTCATAAACAGAGTGTGTAAGAGGTTTCTGAACGTAAACATGTTTTCCCATTGTCATTGCTGTAGCGGCAACGATAGCATGAGTATGGTCAGCAGTTGCAACAATAACTGCATCAATTGATTTTCCCATTTCATCATACATCTTTCGCCAGTCCCAATATGCCTTTGCATCAGGGTTAGCAGCAAATACAGGTTTTGAATAGCCCCAGTCTACATCGCAGAGAGCAACTATATTCTCTGTTCCTTTAACTGCTTTCAGGTTTGAATTACCCATGCCGCCAATACCTACAACTGCTATGTTAAGTTTGTCGCTTGGTGCTTTGTGTCCCAATCCGCTAACTACAGAGCTAGGAAGAATTGTGAGACCTGCAGCAACAGCACCGGTTGTTCCGAGGAAAGTCCGGCGTGTAATGTTTTTTGAATCTTCTTTCATTGTCAGGTAGATTAAAATTTAAAATTGTATTAAGAGTTAAGTTGATTAAGAGTTTGAAATAATTTCCTAAATATAAAAAAATATCCGGAGATTACAATTCCCTGATCCATATGTTTCTGTAAGCTACAGGGTTGCCATGATCCTGTAGAACCAGGCTTTTTGGTCCGTGAACTTTAATGGTATACTCAGGAATTCCGATATATTGTGTTGGACCTCTAAGGCTTACATTATTCTGTATAAGGACGCCATTATGAAGTACTGTTATCCTTGGAGGAGTAAGATAAACTGTTGAATCTTTCCCGAATGTAGGAGCTGTATAAATAATATCATAAGCCTGCCATTCACCCGGTTTCCTGGAAGCATTTACAAGAGGAGCATGCTGTTTATAGAGACTGCCAGCCTGGCCATGACGGTAGGTACGGTTATTATAACTGTCAAGGACCTGAACTTCATACAGTTCCTGCATATATACACCACTGTTTCCCCTGCCCTGTCCGTTTCCAACTACTTCTGAAGGCGCTTTCCATTCAATATGCAACTGAACACTGCCGAATTTTCTTTTAGTCTGGATCACACCTGAACCTTTAACACATACAAGTGCACCGTCACTTACAATCCATTTTGTTGGATTTCCCTTATTGTCTGACCATTCAGCGTTAACATCAGTACCATTAAAAAGGATAATGGCATCTGAAGGTGCATCACTGTTTGTTGCTCCGGGCTGAATAATA
>JFJP01037771.1_pt1 | contig 22968 bp, 13 predicted proteins | sample 431651 | NCBI WGS metagenome assembly JFJP01 (sample SAMN02602958, study PRJNA72255) | Microbial mat metagenome, whole genome shotgun sequencing project. | biome: fresh water; feature: sink hole; material: water; isolation source: purple microbial (photo- and chemosynthetic) mats found in...
AAAATTTCGTGTTCTTCGTGTTTTTCGTGGAAAAAAATCGAACATTGATTTCAGATTTAACACAATCTAATTTCAAAGTCTTACTTACCCAAAAATAAGGTCTTGCCACCCTATGCCCGATGATAACCTTATTAGAAATTCTATTGCCAAGTTGCGTTCGCTGGTGGGATATACAAATCGTCATCATCCTGCAAAATTCGGATGAAAAGGCAGGCTTATGGCACGGATTCCGGGCGAATCCCGAAGGGATGGAATTGTTGTAGCCAGCCGCGCTCGGGTTGGAAAGGAACCCCGAAGGGGTGGCATTTTCTGGCTCTTCCTCCCGGCGAGGACAATTTCGCCCCTTCGGGGCTCTCTTCTTGGGCTTGGCTCCGCTGAGCTTCGCACTCCTTCGGGGTCGGGCGAGTCTTCAAGGCAATCCGTCACCTTTGATAGCACCTTGGCACCAGCCTGCGTCCAAGTGGTTTTTTGGGGGTCGGAGCCCCGGACTGGGCGGGGACGCGGGGCGGCGATTCCTGGGGTGGAGGTTTGGCCTGTGGTGGGGCGTTGGGGGCTCGTTAAACTAAAACGATTCTAAAGAAAGCATGGGAGTTGAAAGACGGCGCCAAATTTCCTACTTTTAACTTGAAGAAAACCAAAACGAAGGATGCGCGCCGGGATTGATGCGAATGAATTGCTCCAAAAGCTGGATGAGCTGGAGCAACTGGAGACCACTGCCTCGGCCGAGGCGGTGGTCTCCCACCTGCGCGGATGGGTTTCGGAACGGCTTTCGAGGCCGGAGGGGGCGGAAGCCGAGGCGGATGAAGCGCTGCGGATGCCCTTCCCGGAGGAGGTTTCCGACCTGGACGTTTTCTTGGATGGGTTCCAGATACCGGGCTTCAGTTGCGGCGCGCTGAGCAATGTTCACCAGATGAACGCCAGCGCCCGGAAGCTGTTCGGCGTGGGCTGGTCGCCGGTGCGGAACATCGCCCTCTTTCGTTGGATAGCGGAGGAGAGCAAGGTGGATTTCGCCCATTTCCTGAAAGGCGTCTTCCAGGAGGCCGGCACGCGTTCGGCCACGATCTGGGCACACAAGCAGTCGCGGCCCGACGAGCGTACGCGGGTGAGGCTGCTGGGGCGGCGGGTTGGCTCGGCGTCGGGCGACCGCTGCGTCTGCCTGGCGATCGACATGGCGGGCGGGCCGCAGGAAGAGGAGCTGCTGCGGTACAACCAGCGCTACCTCGAGCTGTTCCGGAAACTGCACGACGGCATCGTGCTGGTGGACGCCCGCGGGCGGGTCTTCGAGGCCAATGAACTGGCGCTCAAGCTGATGTCATGCAACCAGGAAAACCTGATGGGCGAAAACCCCGGCAATCTCTTTTTCTGGAAGACCGATTTCGGCCGCGAGCCCATCTGGGAGAACCGCGAGCAGTTCCGGGAAGACTTCAAGCCTGCCGAGCTGCTGAGCTACGACGGAGTGTTCGTGCCCATCGCGCTGAAAGCCATTGCCTTGGCCGACCAGAGCTTCATGCTGGTGTTCCAGGACCGGCGGCAGCAGGTGCGCGACCACGGGATGATCCGGGTGCTGAGCGAGCAGTACGAGCAGATGGTCTCCGGCTCGATGGACGCGATCCTGGGCGTGGATTTCTTCGGGCAGATCCTGAGCGCCAACCCGGTCTATTACCAGTGGCTCGAGCTGGCTTCGAACCGCCCCAAGCCCCGGAGCTTCTTCGACTACGTGCATCCCGACGACCGCGCGGAAGTGGTGGAGTTTTTCAACGAGCGCTCGACGGACCGCGACAACTGGGACGTGCGCATCAGCTTCCGCCTGCTTTCGAGCAGCAAGAAGACCTTGTTCGTCGAAGGCCGCGTCGTGGTGCTGTTCCCCGACCAGACCGAGGGCCAGGCCAGCAAGATCCTGGTGCAGTTGCGGAACCTGACGCAATTGCTGGAGGTGCGGAAGGCCCTGCGGCGCAAGGAGTTGCAGTTGCAGCGCATTTTCGAGAGCACCTTCGCGGGCATCTGCCTGCTCGACAGGAAGGGCGCCTACACCTACTTCAACCAGCGCTGGTGCGACATGGTGGGCTACTCGGCCCAGGAGCTTCCCCAGCGCGACTTCCAGTCGCTCACGCACCCCGAAGACCTCGCTCAGAGCGTCGAGGCCTTCGAGAAGTTCGTGGCCACGGGCGGGCAGTACGTGCTCGAGAAGCGCTTCCGGCGCAAGGACGGGCGGACGATCTGGGTGCTGTCGTCGGTCTCGCTGCTGGAGGCTTCGCAGGCCGACTTCCAGGCGATCGTGGTCTATATCGACATCACCGAGAAGAAGGAGCTGGAGCAGGCCCTCCAGGAGACGCAGGTGCTGCAGCGGGCCATCCTGGACATCATCCCCGACCACATCCGCGTCCACGACTGGGAAGGCCGGCTGCTGGTGGACTTCAGCCGGAGCCTTGGCGGGCCGGGCCTCGATCTGCCCCTTGAGGAGACCTTCGAGTCGGAAGAGTACCGGGCGCAGTTGTCGGTGGCCAGCCAGAAGGCCCGCGGGGACGAGCCCGGGGCGCACTTCTTCAGCACCTTCGAGAACCACGGGCGGGCCATGCACTACGAGACCCGGCTGATGCCTTTCCACGAGAAGGGATTCCTGACCATGGCCCGCGACATCACGAACCAGCGCCTGACCGAGCTGGCCCTCTCGGCCAAGAACCAGGCCCTGCTGCTCTCGGAGATGAAGCTCCAGCGCAAGACCCTCGAGCTTTCGCAGGCCAACCGGCGCCTGACGCGGACCCAGGCCAAGCTCGAGGAGCTGCTGGCCACCGAGAAGCTGCTCAACGCCGACCTGCTCCGGGCCAAGGAAATGGCCGAGGAGGCCAACTCCGCCAAGAGCGCCTTCCTGGCCAACGTCTCGCACGAGCTCAAGACGCCCCTGAACGCCATCATGGGCTTCGCCGAGATCCTGCACCTGCGCACGGTCGAGCCCTCGGCCCACCAGATGCTCGACTCGATACGCCGCAACGGGGAGATGCTCGTCTTCCTGATCAACGACCTGCTCAACTTCGCCCGGCTGGAGGCCGGCAAGTTCAGCATCGTGCCCGAGCCCATGCACCTGGGCCAACTGATCAACGAGGCCTACGCCCTGTTCGCCGAGAAGGCGCACGGCCGGGGCATCGAGCTGCGGGTGGAGCTGGCCCCGGACATGCCCCTGCGCGTCGAGGCCGACCAGCACCGGCTGCTCCAGGTCATCAGCAACCTGGTCTTCAACGCCATCAAGTTCACCCCGCAGGGCCACGTCACCATCGCGCTCGACATGGAGGACCTCGAGCAGGACACGGGCACGCTGCTGGTCCGGGTGAGCGACACGGGCATCGGCATCGCGCCCGACAAGCTCCAGCTCATCTTCGAGGCCTTCGAGCAAGTCGGCGCGCGCGGCAGGCCGCTGGGCACAGGGCTGGGCCTTTCCATCGTGCAGAAGCTGGTGGGCCTGATGGCCGGCAGGGTCGAGGTCGGCAGCCAGGTCGGAATCGGCACGGTCTTCAGCCTGCGCGTCCCTGGCCTTCGCATCCTGGACCGCGCCGCCGCCGGGCTGCCCATCGAGCGGCTGCGGCGCTTCCGAAGGCTGGTCTTCCTGGAGTGGCCCTTCCGCGCCTGGGAGCCGGAGGTCCTGGCCCAGAGCCTGCGCCCCGACCTGGAGCTGCTCATCGTCGGCAAGGGCCAGGATTGCCCCGAGCTTTCCGGGGCCCTGCTCTGCACGAGCCTGGCCACCATGAAGACGATCCCCGCCCCGCTGTGGTCCCAGATCCGGGCGGCGCGCCAGAACCACGAGCTCTTCTGCGTCTGCCTCTCCGAGTCGGGCTACCCCGAGGAGCAGGGCGCCGACCTCGACCTGGTCCTGTCGCGCGACAAGTTCATCTCGCTGCTGGGCCACCTCTTCAAGCCCACCGCCCCCGAAGGGCATGAAGCCAAGGCCTGGGGAAAGGCCCACCCGCAGGTCGCCGAGCGGCTGCGCGAGGTGGTCGGCGAGCTCCAGCGCGCCTACCGCTTCGAGGACTACCTCGTTTCCGCGCAAAAATTGCTGGCCCTGGGCATCCAGCACCAGAACAACTACCTCCAGACCATCGCCAAAAGCATCCACCAACACGCCCAAGCCTTCGACCTGGAACGCATCCAGGCCATCGTCGATAGCCTCGGCAAGACCCTTGAACCATGAACCCAAGCCAAAAGATACTCGTCATCGACGATGTGCCCAGCAACATCCAGGTGGCCACGGGCTTTCTCGACAGCCAAGGCTACAACATCCTCTTCGCCCGCGATGGCAGGACGGGTCTGGGCATCGCCGAGCAGCACCGGCCCGACCTGATCCTGCTCGACATCATGATGCCCGGGATGAACGGCATCGAAGTCAGCCAGGCCCTCAAGCTCAACCCGCGGACGGCCGACATTCCCATCATCTTCATCACGGCCAAGAACGACCCCGAGAGCATCACCCAGGCCTACCAGGCCGGAGGGGTCGATTACCTCAACAAGCCCTTCAGCAAGATCGAGCTGCTCCAGCGCGTCCGTACCCACCTGATGCTCAACAAGAAGCAGAACCAGCTCGAAGCCGAGCGCGAGAAGCTCAAGGCCCACATCAAGACCCAGGACCGCTTCCTGTCCATCATCGCCCACGACCTCAAGAACCCCATGAGCCAGATCCTGGGCTTCTCGGACCTGCTCGTGGCGCGCCTCAAGACCCAGAACTACGACAAGCTCGACTTCTACGCCGGCATCATCGCCTCCACCGTCGAGCGCTCGTTCAACCTCCTGGAAAACCTCCTGAGCTGGGCCAGGGCGCAAAGCGGAAGGATCAAGGTCGAGCCAAGGCTCTTCAACATCCACGAGCTCTTCGAGGAGGCCATCAGCATCCACGAGAGCACCGCCCAGAAGAAGGGAAACCATTTCGAGCTTGAAATCGAAGAGAAAACCGCCTACGGAGACCCCGAGCTGGTCCTGACCGTCCTGCGAAACCTCACCAGCAACGCCATCAAGTTCACCGACGAGGGGACCGTCCGCCTTTCCAGCCAGGCCATCGAGGAAGACATCCGCCTGAGCGTCATCGACGACGGCGTCGGCATACCGCCCGAAAGCCTCGAGAAACTCTTTCTCTACGACGAGCCCACCAGCCAAAAGGGAACCAAGGGCGAGAAAGGAACCGGCCTGGGGCTGCTCATCTGCAAGGAGTTCGTCGATCTGGGCCAGGGCCGCATCTGGGCCGAGAGCCTGCCCGGCAAGGGAACCGCCTTCCATTTCCTGGTGCCCCGGACCCAAGAAGAGTTCGACAAAAGGCTGGCCCTGAGAGCCTCGTAGAATGAAGACTGACGGGGAAAACCTGGCGCTTCCATCCTCGCGCTTGTGGAGGATTGGGGCCAATCGACAACGCGAGAGGCAAAACCTGCTGGCCTTCAACTATCCAACAATGGAAATCCCCCATTTTCGCACCGCCTGCCTGACTGTCCACAAGATCGCTGGCAGAACGGGACGACTTCATGCCCAACCCGCATGGCCAATCGAATCGAACAGAAAACCAAAAGATGAATGAAGATGAAAAACAACTTGACCGCGATTGTTCTCGCAACGGTTTGGATAAGCATTTCAGAGTTTTTGAGAAATGAATTTCTACTCAAGCACCTTTGGGTGGAGCATTATCAGAAAATGGGGCTTGTTTTCCCTTCCGAACCCATGAACGGGGCCATTTGGGGGCTGTGGTCGTCATGCTTCGCGGTCGGAATCTTCATCATTTCCAGAAAATTCTCGCTTTTCCAAACATTCCTCCTGTCCTGGTTTGTCGGTTTTGTCTTCATGTGGCTGGTTGTCGGCAACCTTGGAGTCTTGCCATTCGGCATCTTGCCCGTCGCGATTCCCCTAAGCCTTTTGGAAACAGTCCTGGCGGTTTACCTGGTCAACAAATTTTCAAGCTGATTGCCAACCACCGATGGCCTGGGGAGCGGCGTGATTCCATTGACTGATGGATTCAAGCCACAAACGCAACAGGTGGTTCTGCGTTGAAACAGCTACCCTTGCCCGATTTTGTCACAAACTGGTGCTTGGGATATTTCGCCAGCGAACGCAATCTGGCATAAACCACTGGAAATCAAACCTATCGGCCATTCGTATCCGAATGGGATCGTGCCCGCACAAAAAAAATGCAGATAAAAAGTGATTTTATCCTGCCTTCGGGAAGTTTTTGTTTCGTAAATTGGGAAGAATCCTCCAGCGGGAGGTCGATTTTCCCTTTCACAAACCACCCAAAACCTTATTGCCACATGAAAAAGCATTGGATCATCGCCCTGGCCATTTCGTTCTTGGCCCTGGGCTGCGCCAACGACGTACCCGAGGACGGCGCGAACCAACAGGCCACTGACGAGCAACAAGCCGCTGGCGAACTTGTCCCGGCGGGGCAGCAGGCCAGCGACGAACCCGCGGCCAGCCAAGGAAGGACCAGCTTCGAACATGCCATCATGGACTTCGAATCGACGATGGCCGGCATGACCGTCAAGACCCGCTACTACATCGCCGACTATGGCAACCGCATGAGGACCGAGGTCAGCATGATGGGGATGCAGACCATCGCCATCGTGGACGGCGACATCTCCTACATCCTGACGCCGCTCATGAAGACCGCCATGAAGTTCGACGACCCCGAGATGATGGAAGAAGAGCAGGGCGAGGGGCTTCCCGACTACGATTTCGGCAAGTTGACCGACGCCGAGCTGCTGGCCGAAGGCATCACCCGACAAGGCCAGGAAGAAGTCGCCGGAAAGACCTGCGACGTTTTCACCTTGACCAATGAGGAAGGCACCACGAAAATCTGGGTCTGGGAGAACTTCCCCATCAAGACCGTCGCCCGAGGCCCGCAAGGGAACCTGGAAATGGTCGTGACCCAAATCGACACCGAGTCGCCCGTGGCCGACGAGCTCTTCGAGGTGCCCGCGGGCTATGCCATCCAGGACATGACCCAGCACATGGGCCAGTAGGACGCCCGGCCTGGCATCGGCGGGCCAATCTGAAAGCCCTTTCAGGACAGCTCTTCCTGAAAGGGCTTTTGGTTTGGGGTCGAACCAGGGGCCTTGGCCCCCGAGGCCCGCGCTCAATAGGCCGGCGGGGTCATGGCGAACTTGCCCAGCAGGCCGCGGAAGAAGGCCGCGCCCACCAGGAGGTAGAGCAGCAGGCCCGCCGTTAGCGACAGCCGGACCATCGACTCGAATTCGAAGTAGGCCGACGGGTGGATGAGCACTGTCAGCACCAGGGGCACGAAAGGCAGGGCCAGGCTGGCATAGACCACGCAGGCCTTCAGGAACGCGCCCGGGTGCCCTATGCGCGTGGCCCGGACCGACTGCACGCCCAAGAAGGTGAAGACCAGGCTCAGCGCCCCTGCCACCTGGCTGTCGCCCGAAATGTGTACGAAGGCCATCCCCAGGATGAAGACGAAGACCGATGCCCCGCCGATCAGGTGCGCGGCCACGAAGTCGCGCAGGGGCATCGCGTTGAAGGTCTGGAGGCTGATCGTGGCCAGGCTCGCGGCCAGCAGCAGGCCCAGCAGCCAGTCGTAGTCCGGATAGGCCTCGGGCCGGTGCATCTGCGCGAACCGGTCCATCTGGTAGCTGCTGCGCCAGGTGTCCAGGTAATAGAAGCCGATGCCCTCCTCCCAATCGGCCAGCACGTCCTCGGCCGCCAGCTCCTCATACACCTCGTTGTATTTCTCATAGACCGCGAGGAAGTCGGCCACGCGGCGCAGGTGCCCTTCGCGGTCGAGCGGCTCGAAGTAGGCGTCAACCAGCTCTTGCGCGGCGGCGGTCCCGCCGTCCTGGGCCAGGCCACCGGAGAAGCGGGCCGGGTCGCGCGGAAGCAGCACGCCCCCGTCGAGGACGACTTTGAGCCGCTCCGCGGCCTCGGGCGGGCCGGCCACGCCCATGTCGCTGCCCAAGCGGGCCGTCTCCAGGTAGTCGCGCCAGCGGACGGTGGCCTCGGGCAGGATGCCCACGCCCGAGCCTTCGAGCACGTAGGCGCGGTAGCCCTCGCGGCTGTCGAACACCTCGAAGCGGTCCGACTCGTTCAGGAAGTAGCGGCTGCCCAGGTCCAGCTTCCGGGCATCCTCGAGCAGCTCGCCGTAGCTGACGGTCTGCCGGTAGTTGTGCTGCAAGGCCGCGACGGCGACGAAGGGCAGGAGGAAGATCATGGCCGCGGCGGCGCCCCAGACCAGGAACTCGAAGAAGCCATGCCGCGGGTAGGTCTTGCCCGAGAAGGCCTCGATGCGGAACTGCCAGGTCTTGAAGCCCCAGTAGAAGAAGATTGCCACGGAGGGCACCGACATCAGGAAGGCGAAAAGCTCCTGCGGCATGGGGTCGCGGAGGTCCAGGCGGATGCCCAGCCCGACCAGGGCGCCCAGCAGGTTCAGCAGGATCATGGCCGGGAAAAGGTAGTGGATGCGGCTGGCCCAGATGAACGGCTCGTTTTCGAGCAGCCGGCGGTCGAGCTTGCGCAGGAAGGGAGGAATCATCGTCTCGGTCATGGGATGTGTTTTTTTTCGGTTCGCAAAGATGTTTTTGGGCAGAACGAAGCATCAAAACAGGCTTCACAGGAAGAATTTGCGGGTGGATTGGGTGATGTCGCGGAAGTAGGTGAGCTCGAGGCCGCACTGGGCCAGGCGGGCGAGCAGGCCGGAGGCCAGGCTGCCCGCCGGGGCGCGCAGGGTGAAGTGCGTGCCCGAGGCCGAGATGCGGAAGCCACTGCCTTCGAGGGCCTTGCCCAGCTCCTCGCGGCCGAAGGAGCCCGCCAGCTCGAAAAGGCTCTCGGACACGCCCAGCTCGGCGACGGGCCCGTTGAAGCGCGGCTGGCCCTGGCTCAGGAAGACGACCTTGTCGGACACGCTCTCGACCTCGTGCAACTGCTGCGAGCTCAGCACCACGCCGAAGGGGAAGCGCTGCGACTTCGACAGATAGACCAGGTCTTGCAGGAAAGTCTGCTGCACCTTGATGTCGAGGTTGGCCAGCGGCTCGTCCAAGACCAGCAGCTTGGGCCTCCAGACGAGCATCTTGGCCAGCTCGAAGCGGAGCTTGTAGCCGCTGGAAAGCTGCCCCCACAGGAAATTGCGGTAGCGCTCGAGGCCCAGCCGGCTGAGGATGTGGTCCACCTGCTCGGCGTTCTCGGACCCGGTGACGCCGTGCGCGGCCGCGGCGAACTTGAGGTTCTGCTCGAGGGTGCCGTGCCAGCGGGGCACGCGCTGCGGGATGAAGGCGATCTGGCGCTTGACCTGGTACCAGTCGGGCTGGGCCATGCGCAGGGCCGGGAAGAGGATCTCGCCCTGGTCGTGGGCCAGCTCGCCCGCCAGGATGCGCAGCAGGGTGGTCTTGCCGTTGCCGTTCTCGCCCACCACGCCCACCAGCTCGCCCAGGCCGACCTCCAGGTCGATGGGCCCGAAGCGGAACCCGCCCTTGGGATAGCTCTTGGCCACGCCCACGGCCTTCACGATCGCCTGGTCCACGAGGCGGACGCCCTCATCGGGCTGCGCCACGGCCACGCGGGGCAAGCCGCCCATCTCCTTGGCCACGTACTCGGCCTCGATGGCCGTGACCAGGTCGGCGGCCTCGCGGGCCAGGGCGGGCCTGGGGTCGTCGCTGGCCCAGCGGTCGGGCCTCGATTCCCACTCGAGCAGCGCCTTGCGCAGCCTCGCGACCCGCTCCTCGAGCAGCGCCTTCGCCGAGGGATGGTCCACGCAGAAATCCATCAGCCGGCGACTGCAGTGGCCAAGGTCGCCCTCTTCGAGCAGGTGGTCCAGCTCCTTGACGCGTTCGATGATGGAGTTTTGCTTCATGGTTCCGCTTCGTTGGTTTCTACTTCCCTATTGACCCGAGAACCGCCGCAAGGGTTTAATCGCAAGAGCCCAGGAAGGCTGAATGGCGAATTGACCCTTGACCCTTCCCGATTGTCAATTGTTCGGCGGATTTCGGATAGATTCGCGGGGGCAGGGCTGGGCGGTGGCGGGAAGGCTGCTATGCCTGGCTGGCGGATCCACCTTATGCAGGCCATGCTTCTGTCCGAAGATTGGGGAGGGGGGGACCTAAAGGAGGCAGCAAACATTAATTTATCTTCAATACACTTTTAAATCCTTGGTCGGTATAATATTCACAAGCAAAAATATTGGGGTCTTTTGTTGGTAAAATTACTCTTCCGCATTCGATGGCGATTGAAACCGGCATTGCGGGGACAAGATATAACTCACAATCCCTACCATGCCGTTCTTGAATCTTGTTTAAGAGTAAGCGATATTTCTTGCTAAATTCTTCAAGTTGTTTGCGATTTTTTATAAAATGCGGCGAAGGATCTATTATTGTAATTTCATAAATACTAAATGTATTATCAATTAGCTTGGAATACTTTTCTTCCGAAATTGTATCGCTTAATGCGATTTTCAAGACTACTTTTTTTGTTTCTGCTTGCCTAATTTCATTAACAACAAAATTTGTTTCAATATCATCTTCATCTTGCCATGTCCATGTCTGGTTGGTGTCCAAAATATTACGATGCGATTGGTAGATGTCAGTTGGTACAGTGTCCCCCAAACATCTGCCAAGGAAAATTAGCAAAGGCATCGGTGCAATGGCAAATACAGATAGATGTTTGATTTGTTTATCATCAAACCCATAGTCGAAATAATGTTTGATTTTTCTTTTAATATCGACTGAGTATGATTTCCAATACTCTGGACTTTCAAAACGGTCGAAGTCGTGTTTTTCTATCCTAATTCCTTTTTTATCAGTAGGATAGCGTGGGAACATTGCATTAAAAACTGCCGCTTCGTTAATCGGAACTATCCTATCGCCAATATTGACTTGAAAAATTAATATTGATGAGAGGTGAATTTCTTTCGGAATACTTGTTTGAATTTCAATGCGTTCTTCATGTTCGTTTTTCCACTTTCTTAGTAATTCTGCTGGGTATTTCTGTGGTTTGCTGTCTATTTCCCTATGACAATCAGGGCACAATAACATTAAATTATCAAAGCGCATTTGAATATCATCAGAGTTAAATGCTCCACGCGGTCCTGCCTCACTTGCGGCGATGATATGTGCATATTGTGCAAAATTGCCATCACTCAGTGTTAAGCCGTTTCGCCAAAGTACTTTGTTACACCCCTTAAACTCGCACCTTCCGCCTGCTTTTACCCAAAGTTGCAGTTTAATTGTTTCGGGAATTGATTTGCGCATTGTTTTAAATTAAATCGGTTAAGTCCAAATCCAGTTCATGCTGGAGAGCAGTAATAAAACTTAAATCGTGTTTATTATTTCTCAAATAGTTGTTCTTGAAATCTTCCTTTGTTTCATAGAGTTCCATTATGGTTTTTAGTTTATCAATATGATTTTGCCGATCTATTGCTACTTCAATTTTATTGCAACCGATAAGTTTAAGCAGATTGTCCAGCTTCAAATAGTCCGAGTCCGTTTTGTCTTTAACAATAAATTGATTACCCGAATACTCTATTTTTGTAAAAACAGCCTCATTGCTTGGCTCCATAATTGGCAAATAGTTGGAGATATCGGGTTTGTGTGCATTGCTCCAACGTTTTACAACGTACCAGTTGTGATAGCCATCCTGGAGGGTTCCCTTTTTACGGTTGTCGAAATGTTCTATTTCTGGACTTGCTGTTTCTTCAAAATACCATTCTGTATAAGCACAGAAATTTTTCTGCTCAAGAAGCAACAACTTTCTTAACGAGCTTTTTTGATGCTCGTAAGATAAACCATTGTCTTTAATTTGGGTTATTATATGTTGATCACCTTTTAATAAAAATCTCATTTTGAGGGAAAGTTATATTCACGACCTAATTTTGAAAACTCTTCAATTAATCTATTCCTTTCAGTTTCATCGGGTGTATGCTTGATCAGAACTTTTAACTCTAAATAGCGTTCCCATTTTTCTAATCCCTTTTTTGTATAAATACTTCTCATCCCAAAGTCTTTAAATAAAATATCATTCGGGTCGTCTCCAACCGGAACAGTTCCTTTTTTGGCAAACACATAGCCATCATCATCAAAATCCAATATGATTCGCTCATAAGGTTCAAACTGTGCTGCGATTATTGGATTATGTGTTGAAACAAAAAACTGTGTATTTTGATTTTCAATTATTTTGGAATAAACACCATCAATCAAATCGTAAAGAAAATCGGGAAACAAACTGTTTTCAGGTTCATCTACCAGCAAGAAGCCTCGTTCTATTTTCCTGTTAAAATAGAGGGAATAAATATGGCCTATTTTGAAAATGAAATTCCGGATGCCGGTGCTCAGTTTGTTGTAGGGAATAACAATATCATCCAATGAACTTTCTCCTTTAATTTTGATGTAAGCTTTAAGATTATCAGTTATTTCCGCATTTTGATAGTCAAAATATAGATTTGAATTAAGCAGCATTTTATCCCAGAATGAAGCAAGTCTCTTCAGAATATTTGGGAATTGAAGTTCAAAATCCTTTTCTGTTTGCTGGACGGTTTTAAACTGATTATCGGGCATCTTTAAATAATTCAAATAATTCTCTTTTCTTTTGTCGAGATAATACAATAACAATTCCCAAAATTTGTCAATATTTTCATTCGTAATGGTATAAAACCAATCAAAACTTGAAAATGTGTTTTTAGCCAATTCCAAAAATGTATTTGGAACATCACTTAATTCTAAAAGATTGTTCTTTGAACTTTCTGAAGGTGCAAAAATAATCAAACCATCAGAATCAAAATCAAATTCTAAATCCTCAAGTCCAGTATAGACGATAAAGTTGTTGTAATCTAATAAAAATGAATTAATGTCAACTAACTTGGATTGCCAATCTGGGATTCTATCAATCTCTTGTTTTAAGAACATTATTTTTTTGTTGCCATGCACACTGTATATTGTTTGTTTTTTTAATTGCAATTTGAATATATGAAAACTATAAGGTGTAAATTCGTTTATATTTTTTAAAAAATTAGCAAGAATTTCCAAAAGTGTGCTTTTTCCAGTAGCATTTCTGCCAATAAAGCAAATTTTATCAAGCGGTTCGCCGGTTTCGGGATGGGTAAAATCCAATTCAAGATGTTTGAATTGTTGGAAATCGTTTATGATGAGTTTTAGTATTTTCATGTTCAATCCTATCCTTTTTCATTGGAATAATCTTCCCAAAAACGTTTCGCGATGCGATGCAAAATGCGTTAACAAATTTTGCTTGGCCCGCTTGATTCAATGCGCCTTGCAAAAATGACTCTTCCTCGACCGATTGAATTTTGCGAAGCCAAATCTACGAACTAAATTCTGGAAAAGCAAGCGCCAATGACGATTTTGCCAGATTCCCCAATGCGTCGTGCTTTGGTGCTGCTGCCAAAATTCGCAAGCTATTCGCTTTCAACCCACCAATCCGCAGCACCCTGGTGCTGGGCGGAATTTCGCACGGGCAGAGGAACGCACTTCAGCGCGCCTTGTCCCGCCCTCATCGTCAAGTTCGCATTGCGGGCGACGCCTGGGGCAATCGCAGCCCTTCGACGCTTCGCAGGAACGCCGTCCCGAAGGCAGGCAGGCAGACTTACGATTTGGTTTTAGGCATGTTTGTATTGGCTTCTTCCTCTTCCGCGGTAAAAGTTGACAAGGTGCTCGTAAACTGTGGCTGTCTTCGACTTGATTTCCTCTTTGCCGTAGTCATCGGGCAGTGATTCGAATAGCTTGTTGTAAATCGTGGTGTGGACGGCCGAAGAGGTCGCCTGTTTGGTCCACCAGTCTTCGATGTTCAACTTTTCTCGCTTGAGTTGCTCCAACAGTTCGACTGCGATTTTCTTGATCAGCTTCGTCTGCGCTTTCGTCAGGTTCTTTTCACTTCTGAGGATGTCGAAGATCGCTTTTTGCTCATCGTCAAGCCCTTCCCGTTTGGTCTCGGCGTCACGGTCCGAGAGCGATTGCACCAGGTCGATCAGACGGGAAAAAACCTTTTCGAGCATGACTTCCCCTTTGCCATTGTTGTACTCCTCGATGATCTCCTCATACCGCTGAACGCAACTTGGTATGAACCATTAACAATTGGCTTTTCCCGATTGTCAATTATTCGGCAGATTTGGGATAGATTCGCGGGGGCAGGGCTGGTTTGGGCAGGGCTGGGGAAAACTGCTGCTTGCATCTTTGCCGAAGAGCCTTGGACAATTGTCTGCAAATCAGTACTTTATCAAACGAAAGAACGCATTGTCATCATGGAAAACATCATCCTCGCCACGGGCGGAACGGGCTATGTGGGCTCGTGGGTCGTCCGTCTGCTGCTCGAAAAAGGCTACACCGTCCGCCTGACTGTGCGCGACAAGAGCCGGGTCGAGAAATTCGCCCACCTCGAAGCCGTGGCCCAAGCGGCGCCCGGCCGCCTGGAGCTCTGGGAGGCCGACCTGAACCGCCCCGGCAGCTACGACCAGGCGGCCCAGGGTTGCCAGGCCATCGTCCACATGGCCTCACCTTTCACCCTGCGCTTCGAGGACGCCCGCCGCGACCTGGTGGATCCGGCCGTCAACGGCACGCGCAACGTGCTGGAGGCGGCCAACAAGGCCGAGTCGGTGCGCCGCGTGGTGCTGACCTCCAGCGTGGCGGCCATCCACGGCGACAACATCGACATGAAGGAGCGCGGCCTCAAGGAGTTCAACGAGAGCCACTTCAACCAGTCCAGCTCGGTGATACACCAGCCCTACTCGTACTCCAAGGTCGCCGCCGAGCAGGCCGCCTGGCAAATGGCGCGCGCCCAAGACCGCTGGAAGCTGGTGGTGGTCAACCCCTCATTCGTGATGGGCCCCTCCATGACCGCCAGCTCCGACTCCGAGAGCATCGCCTTCATGCGCGACATGCTCACGGGCAAGTACCGCTCGGGCGCGCCCGACCTGATGTTCGGCTTCGTGGACGTGCGCGACGTGGCGCAGGCGCACCTGCTGGCCCTCGAGAAACTCGAGGCCGAAGGGCGGCACCTGCTGGCCGAGCGCGTGGCCAGCGTGATCGACCTGGTGAAGGTGCTCAAGGAGCTCTTCGGGAAGCGGTACAAGCTGCCCCTGATGCCCGCCCCCAAGGCCATCATGATGCTGGTGGCCCCGATGTTCGGCCTCTCCCGCGATTTCGTCCGGCGCAACGTCGGGCATACCATCCGCCTGAACACCACCAAGAGCCGCGAAGTGCTGGGCCTGCGCTACACCGATTTCCGCCAGACCCTCAAGGACATGGCCGAGCAGATGCAGGCCGATGGCATGTTGGGCTAGGGCCGGCGCCAGGGCCTAGCCCTGGTCCAGCGTCTGGCGCACCAGCTCGGCGAAGATGTCCTCGCGGCATTCGGTGAGGCTGTGGAAGACCTTGGCTACCCACTCCTCGAGCGCCGGCGAGCCTTCGCCCGGTATCTCGTCCAGGATCTTCTTCACGTTCGAGTACTCGTAAACCGAAAGTGTCCGTAGCCGCAGCCCGAAAGGACGGAGCAGCGCCAGGTCCGCGGGGCCGAGGCCATCGCGGCCCGCCTCGTCCGATTCGCTTGAGACCAGGCTGCGCTGGCTCTGGTTGGGCACCGAGGGCACTTCGAACCAGAAAATGGCGCCCTGGGGCTTGGCGTCGAGGTAGCCGATGCGCCCGTCGGGATGGGCGACAATGGCCAGCTTGTTGAAGGCCAGCCCCAGGCCTGTCGATTCCAATTTGTTGTAGCCGACCACCTTGTCGCGCTCGAAGTCGCGGAACAGCTTTTTCTGGGCTTCGGGCGCGACTCCTGGACCTTGGTCCTCTATCTCGACGCGGACCCGCCCCTGCTCGTCGCGAAGCTTTCCGCGCAGCACGATGGCCTTGCCCCTGGGCGAGAACTTCGCGGCGTTCGAGAGGAAGTTGACCAGCACGCGGGTCAGAAGCTGGAAGTCCACCGCCAGCATGAGCCGGGGCGAGAACTCGCGCGTGAGGGTCAGCTCGCGGGCCGAGAGCATGACCTGGGTCTGGCGCAGGGCGGCTTCGACGACATCGCCCAGGAGGTGCTGGCCCAGTTGGGGGTCGAGGCCGACGGTCTGGCCCTTGTAAAGGTCGAGCATGTTGTCGATCAGGCGCTTCATGTAGTAGCCCGCCTGCAAGATGTTCGTGTCGCCGTGGTGGTTCAGCAGGGTGCTCAGGGGCTGCTTGAGGTCGTGGGCGATCATGGCCGTCAGGCGCTGGTTCATCAGCATGGTATGCTCCAGCTTGTCGTTGGTCTCCAGCAGTTCGGCGTTGGTCATGTGCAGGGTCTTCGACTGGCTTTCGATTTCCTCCTTCTGGAGCAGGACCTCCCGGGTGCGTTCGCGGATCAGGGCCTCCAGCCTGCTGTTCTTCTGGCGCAGGCTTCGGGTGCGCAGCGCGACCAGGGCCACGACAAGCCCCCCGAGCAGGAGCAGGACGAGCAGCCAGAAGCCGACGCTGGCCCAGAAGGGAGGCGCGACCCGCACCACAAGGAGCAGGCTCGGGTCCGACCAGTGGCCGTAGCCGTTGGCGACCTTGACCTCCAGCCTGTGCTCGCCGGGGCGCAAGCCGTTGAGGTCCAGCCAGTTTTTGCAGCCATCGAGCACAATCCAGCGCTCGTCCGGCCCCGCGAGGCGATAGGCCATGCGGACGCGGTCGGGGCGGTGTGTCTCGTTGACCAGCAGCAGCACGCGCAGCCCGGGGTAGTCGTCGGGCAGCTCCAGCACGCCCAGGCTGTCGGGGTACTGCCCGCCTTGCAGCTCGACCTGCCCCAGCCGCGCCCGGAGGGTGTAGGTGAAACGCCCGGCCTCCGTGGGGTCGAAGGCGTTCAGGCCACCGATTCCGCCAAAGTACAGCCGTCCGTCCAGGCCCTTGTGGAAGGAGCCGGTGTTGAACTCGTTGTGCTGCAATCCATCCAGCTCGTCGAAGAAAAGCACCTCGCGGCTGCGCGGGTCGAGCCTTGCCAGGCCGTGGTTGGTGCTCATCCACAGAAAACCCTGCTCGTCTTCGAGGATTCCATAGACCAGGTTGTCGGGCAGGCCTTCGCCGGTCGAGATGTGCTCGAAGGAGCCGTCGGGCTCGCGGAAAAGGTTCAGGCGGTTTCCGGTGCCGACCCAGATGTTCCGGCGGCTGTCCTCGAAGACGCAGAATACCGCGTCGTCGGAAAGGGACTCCGCGTCGCCGGGCTGGTGCCGAAAATGCCGGAAGCGCCGCTGGCCAGGCATGAGCACCGAAAGGCCGGCCTGCTGGCTGCCCACCCAGAGCCTGCCGCGGCTGTCGAGCAGCAGGGCCTTGATGTCGCCCGGCTGGAGGCTGCCCGGGTCAAGCGAGTCGTGCCGGAAGAAGTCCCAGCGGCCCTCTTCGGGCCAGAAGCGCGAAAGGCCGTTGAGGTGGCCGACCCAGATCTGGGAATCTGTCGCGAGCACTTTATAGATGTAAACCAGGTCGAGGCTGTCTTGCTCGTGCTGGAGCTCCGGCCAATGCCTGCGCGGGCGCCCGTGGTCAGGCTTCAGGCTGAACAGGCCGTTGCCCTCTGTGCCGATCCAAAGCCGGCCGGCCAGCAAGTCGGTGGAATAGACCAGGCCCACGTTGAGGCTGTCGATCTGCCCGCCCTTGAGCTGGTTGAAGCTGTTGTAGCCGCCGACCCAGAGCGTCGAGTCGGGCGCGACCAAAATGGACCTGATGCTGGCCGACTGGACGCGGCGCCCGGGGGGGCCCGAGCTGGAGTAGGTCTGGAAGAAGGGGATCCTTTGGCCCGAGGCCCACTGGCGGGAGTTGGCGGCCAGCATCGCCCCGTCGGGCGCGAAGCCCAGGGCGCTGGCCCCGCCGAGGTTGCAGTTCCCCCCCGAGGGAGCGAAGCACAGGAAGGAGGAATCCGCCGGGTCGAAACGCAGGATGCCGTGCTCCGGGGTGTTCAGCCAGAGCATACCCGCCGTGTCCACCAGGATGTTCAGCATCATGTTGTCGGCGACAGGTCTCAGGAAGCTGGCCTCCACGCCCTCCCTGCGGTGCATCGTCATGGCCTTGCCGGGCAGGGCCGTGGCCAGGTTGAGGAAGTCCCAGAGCAGGGCCAGGCGCCCATCGGGCAAGGCCGCCACCTTTTCGAGCGACTTGGTGTCCGGGTGCTGCCAGGCCGCCTCGCGGCTGGCCCGGTAGCTGCCGTCGGGCAGGATCTGCACCCAGAGGGCGCCATCGGGCGTGCCAATCAGGAGGCTGTCGGGCGCCGTCTGGGCCAGGCAGTTGATCTTCCAGTCGCGCAGGTCGATGGGGCTTCCGGGCGCCGGCAGCACCTCGCTGAAAGGCAGCCTCTCGGTGGCGGAGCCGCCCAGGGCCGAGGCGTCCAGCCGATGCAGCCCCTGCCGGTCGGTGCCGATCCAGGCCTGCCCCTGGGCCCCGACGGAAAAGCCCGAGATGTTGTTGATCTGCCTTTGGGTGAAGTAGCGCTGCTGCAGCAGCCTACCCGACGAGCTTTCCTGCAAGAACAGCCCTTTGTAGCGTGTGGCTACCCAGATCCAACCGCGCGGATGCTCGACCAGGCTCTCCACGTAGCTGTTCGCGAACGTCTGGCCCTCCGGCCCCCTCGCCGCCACCAGCTCTCCCGCCTCGAACTTCAGCAGCTCGTTGCCACCCAGCCAGAGCACTCCCTGGCTGTCTTGCATGATCTGCGTGTAAAGGCCCGAAAAGCTCCCCAGGCCATTGGCCTCGAAAAACAAATTCGACTGGGCTTGGGCGTTCAACAATCCAAAGCAAAGCGCGAAAAGGGAAAGCCGAAAAAGGAGCTCTTTCATGCTCGGGAAATTGGTTCGCGGATGGGCGGCATTTTGTTCGTGCGATTCAAGCAGCCCTGTCGCCGTTCCACGCGCATCAACTAAGAAGGGTTGGTATGGCACAACAAGATGGGAATAATTTCGTAAACTTCGAGCAAGAATCGCCTTCGGTGCTCTAATGCAGCCCCTTGGCTCCTGCGGCGCGAAGGACAGGGGTGGATCGAGATTTCTCTTGTGGCGGAAGCCTTTGTTTTCTTGATTCCAATAGGGTGAAAAAGGCAATCGGCATTGGAAAAATCGGGCCAATGGGTCGAAAAACAACGCTGCGCGGCCCTTCGCCCGAAAGCGTTCCCGCTGCTTCGCGATGCCGAGTTGCCATCTGCTTTGAAGCGTCTTGGTTTCCGCGTTGAACCCCTACGGGGTTCTGGTTCGCGGTGGTTCGCTGCTCCTTCGGATTTCATCCGGGGCTATCCACATTCAATCCCTTTGGGATGGGCGGAACAGCCCGTTTTTGTCGGATTCTGGTGCTTGGGAAATTTCTCCCACCGAAAGCGACTTGGCATCGAGAACCAAAAAAAACATCTTACACACGGCCACCTGCCCTTGTTGGGCGGCTTGCGGAGCAAGCCGTCAGAGGCTCGCCTTGGCGATGTTGCTGGGCTGTATCTCGCGCACCAGCAGGCTGTACTGCTCCTGGTTGCAGTTGACCAGCGACTCCAGCACCTTGGCTTGCCAGGCCTTGCCCTTGTCGCTGCGGATGGGCAGCTCGCCGAGCACCTTCTTGACGTCCGAGAACTCGTAGGCGGAAAGCGCGCTGAGCTTTTCGTGGAAAGGGAAAAGCGCCGAAAGCTCGTCGGATTCCCAAGGGGCTTGCGCCTGTGGCTCGGCCTCCTGTTCGTCGCCCATGGCCGCCCCGGCCAGGGTCATGGTCAGGCTGAACCAGAATCGGGCTCCCTGCGGGCTGGCGTTCTCGTAGCCGATCTGGCCGCCCAGGGCCTGGATGGCCATCTTGTTGAAGGCCAGGCCCAGGCCGGTGGACTTGAGGAAGGAGGCCTCGCGCTTGCCATCGCGCTGGAAATCTTGGAAGAGCTGGGCGACCTTGCCGGCCGAGACGCCCGGGCCGCGGTCTTCGATCTCGAAGCGGGCGAGCTGCTCGCCCTGGGGCATGGCGCGCAGCCAGACAGGCTGGTTCTCAGGCGAGTACTTGGCGGCGTTCGAGATGAAGTTCATCAGCACCCGGGTGAGCAGCTCGGCGTCGGCCTCGACCTCGAGCTCGGCCGGTATCCTCGCGACCAGCCGGATGTTCTTCTGCCGGAGCATGAACTCGGTCTGCTCGAGGGCCCTATCGACGATGGTCTTGAGCCGGATGCTGCCGAGGTGGATTTCCAGGCCGGCGCTCTCGTTGCGGTGGAGGTCGAGCATGTTCTCGATCAGGCGCTTCATGAAGAAGCCGGCCTGCCGGACGCTGGAGTCGGTGCTGTGGTTGAGGATCAGGCTCAGGGGCTGCTTGAGGTCGTGGGCGACCATGGCCGTCAGGCGCTTGTTGAGCTGGAGGGTATCCTGGAGCTTGGCGTTGGTGGCCGCCAGCTCGTCGGCGTTCTCCTGGAGCTGGAGGCGCTTGGTCTCGATTTCCTGGGTGCGCTCGACGATGAGGGCCTCCTGCCGCAGGTTCTTCTCGACCAGGCTCCGGGTGCGCCAGCGGAGGTAGAGCATGGACAGGCCCACCAGGGCCAGGAGGGCCAGCGCGGCGAACCACCATCTGGCCCAGAAGGGCGGGCGCACGTCGAAGCGCAGCCAGTCTCGCGGGCCGGACCAGAGGCCGTGCGGGTTGCGGACCTTGACCTGGAGGGTGTATTCGCCCGGGTAGAGCCCGCCCAGGTCGATGCCCATGTGGCTGCCTCCCACCTCGTTCCAGTTTTCGGTCTGGCCCAGAAGCCGCCAGGCCAGGCGGACGCGGTTCGGGTGGACGTGCTCGTTGACGTGGACCTCGAGGCGGACGGGCCCTGCCGAGTAGTCGAGCCGTAGCTCGAGCGGCTCCCTGAGCGCGAGTTCGGGCAGAATGGCGGGCAGGAGGCTGTCGGCGCGCTGCCCGTCGATCCAGATCCCGCCCCAGCGGGGCACGGGCAGGCGCTCGAAGTCGTTGGGGCGCATGGGGTCGAACGCGGTGAAGCCGCTGATTCCCCCCAGGAAGAACCGGCCGTCGCGGGCCTTGTGGTAGGCGCCGGTGTTGAACTCGTTGTCCTGCAGCCCATCGGTCTTGTCGAAGGTGAGGATCTGCCCCGTGCTGGGGTCGAGGCGGGCGATGCCGCGGTTGGTGGAGAGCCAGAGCCGCCCCAGGGAGTCCTCGAGGATGCCATAGATGAGGTCGTCGGGCAGGCCGTCGCGGGTGGAAATGCGCTTGAAGCGTCCGGTCCGGGGGTCGAGGCGGTTGAGCTGGTTGCCGGTTCCTACCCAGATGTAGCCGTCGCGGCTCTGGGTGACGCAGTACACGGCATCGCTGCTGAGCGAGAGGCTGTCGCCGGGCACATGGTTGAACCGCTGGCACTCGATCCGGCCGCCGGAGTAGCGCAGCTTCGAGAGCCCCCCTTGGCGACTGCCCACCCAGAGGTATCCGTCGCGGTCGAAGTTCAGGGCGATGATGTCCCCGGCCTGGAGGGATCCGTCGTCCTGGGGCGAGTGGTGGAAGAATTCCCAGGTCCCCTTGGAAGGGTTGAAGCGTGAAAGCCCCTGCATGTGCCCCACCCAGATGGAAGAGTCGTCGCTGGCCATCTGGTACATCTGGGTGGCGTCGCCGCCCGGCGGGAAGACGCGGACGCGCTGGCTCGTGGCCAGGCTGTCGCGCAGGAGGATCTTGACCATGCCCTCGCCCTCGAAGCTGACCCAGAGCGTGTCGCCGAACTGCGGGGCGTGGAGCAGCCCGAATGGCGCCACCTTGTTTTCCAGCAACTGGGCCATTTGTTCGCAGAGCTGGCTCCTAACTCCGGGCACGATGCGGTTCAGGCCTTCGTAGCCCCCCACCCACAGGACCCCGTAGGGGTCGAGCAAGGCCCCTCGGACGCTCTGGGCGTTGAGGTTCCAGTGGCCGGAGCTGGACCGGGAGTAGAGCTCGAAGAAAGGGTTCAAGGGGCTGGTTCCCAGCCGATCGCCTTCGCAAAGCAAGATGTTGCCTTGCCCATCGTAGTCCATCGCGTTGATGGACAGGTCGCCCGGGGCCTGGAGGTAGCGCCATTCGAGCCGCATGTTTTCGACCTCCAGCTCGGCGATGCCCATGTGCCGCATGTTGAGCAGCAGCTTGCCACCGGCTGCCGCCAGCAAGCCCCTCATGGTGACCGAGTTGGAGCTTTCGCTCGGCATGGATATGTCTTCCAGCCGCAGGAAGCGGACCGTCCCATTCTTGAGGACCAGCGCCAGCAGTTCAAATTCGACGACAATGGCGATTGTGCCGTCATCGAGCTCGGCGAAGAAGCGAACCGGGGCGATGGGCAGCCGCCCAGGCAGGTACGGAGCGGCCCGGTAGCGGCCTTCGGGGAGCAGGTCGATCCGGAAGACGCCCCTGTCGGTGCCCGCCAGCAGGCCGCCGTCGCGCAGGGGCAGGAGCGAGAAGAGCGGGACGCTGTCCAATGAGACAGGCGAACCGCTTGCCGAGCACATGCTGTCCGCGCGCTCGGCCCCAGGGCTGAGCCGGAAGAGGCCCTGCCGGTAGGTGCAAAAGATCAGTCCGCCTTCTGGGTCTTCGACCATCGCGTGGCACATCTTGGGCTCGGCCATGCGGCCCAGGGAGAAGTACTCCATCTGGCCCGAGCGGATTCCGTAGCGGTAGATCCCGCCATAAAAGCTGCTGAACCAGACGGAACCGTCCCTTTCGAGGATCTGGCTGATGTGGATGTTGTCGAAGTTCTGGCCCGTGGCCCGCCCCGGGTTCTCGAGCCGCCCGCCGCGCATCCGGGCGAGGTGGTTGCCTCCGAGCCAGAGGGTGCCTTGGCTGTCCACGAAGATTTTCTTGTAGTCGCCCTGGAAATCTCCCAGTTCTTGCCAAACCACGCGCATCTCGGGCTGGGTCCAGCCCGAACCGGCACTCGCGAGCAGGAGTGCCACCAGGAGGATCGGTGTCGGTCTTGAGGAAGGCAAGTGTGCTTTTGGCTTTTGTTTGGCTTTTCAAATTTGAGTGCGGTCTAATAAGGCGTCACATTTTCAAGCCCCTATAAAGAACCGACAAGTACGATATTTGAAAATTTGTCTGCTTTTTTATT
>JFJP01005423.1_pt1 | contig 22966 bp, 20 predicted proteins | sample 431651 | NCBI WGS metagenome assembly JFJP01 (sample SAMN02602958, study PRJNA72255) | Microbial mat metagenome, whole genome shotgun sequencing project. | biome: fresh water; feature: sink hole; material: water; isolation source: purple microbial (photo- and chemosynthetic) mats found in...
TTGCCGCCTGTCAGGATAAGGTCGCGACCGACATTGAGCGTCAACGCATTGCCAGACGTTGTGGCCCGCAAGCTTCCGCTGATTTTCACGTCGCCAGTGGTGGTGATGGTCCTGCCGACATTGGAGTCGAGTATGCCGCCGGCATTGATGGTCAGTTTGGCGATGGCATTGGTGTTTTGATTAACCATCACCGTGTGGGTGTTGGCAATGATCACCGTGTCGCCCGCTGCCGGCACACCACACCCGGTCCAGATGGAGGGGCTACCCCAGTTGCCAGAACCCTTGCTGGTGCAGGTGGCGGCCTGAGCGGTGCTGGCGAACATCAGCCCCAGCAGTAGCCCGGGCCACACGAGCCACCGGCAGCCGCCCCGGTGTGCAAGTGCAGATGGGGCTGTATTAGGGCTGTAGCCCTTGCCGGACGTGCGTGAGGCGCTATCAGTATCATAGTGTTTCGACATGCATCTTCTCCGGTTTTATGCCTGCGCCTGCCGCAACACAGACTCCAACGCTGCCAAGGATAACGGGCGGCTGAACAAATAGCCCTGGTATGCACGGCAACCCAGGTGTGAGAGCAAGTCGGCTTGGGCCTGCAATTCCACGCCTTCGGCAATCACCGACAGGCCCAGGCTCTCGGCGAGCACTACCACCATTTTCGCAATAGCCGCATCGTTGGGGTCGGAAACAATATTACGGACAAAACCCTGGTCGATCTTGAGCTGGCTCAAGGGCAAACGTTTGAGGTAGGACAGAGACGAGTAACCGGTGCCAAAGTCGTCCAGCGAGAAGGCGACCCCGTGCGCCTTGATCATCGCCATCTTGGCGATGATGTTTTCCACATCATCCACCAGCATGCTCTCGGTCAGTTCCAGCTTGAGCAGTTTGGGTGCTGCCCCGGTACGCGCCAAAGTGGCCACCACATTGTCCACAAAGTCGGGCTGGCTGAACTGGCGCGCGCTCACATTCACAGCCATCGTCAGGTGCGACAGCGCCGGGTTTGAGGCCCAGACCGCAAGTTGCGCGCAAGCGGTCTCCAGCACCCATTGACCGATGGGCAGGATCAGCCCGGTCTCTTCGGCCAGCGGGATAAATTCTGCAGGTGACACCATGCCACGCTGCGGATGCTGCCAGCGCAGCAGTGCTTCTACCCCGGTGGTGCGGGCCGTAGCACGGTCTGCACCCACCACCTGCGTCTGGTAGTGCAGCAACAGTTGCCGGGCAGGCAGCGCCAGGCGCAGGTCGGCCTCCAGCGCGGCATGGGCCGACACCTGGGCCTGCATCTGTGCATCAAAAAAGCGCAGCGCGTTGCGGCCTGCCGCCTTGGCCTGAAACATGGCCAGTTCGGCGCGTTTGAGTGGCTCTTCTTTGCTTTCTTGCTGTGCACCACCAAACAGGGTGATGCCGATGCTGGTGGTGCTATGGTGCGCACCACTGGCAAGGCAGTAGTCCTGCGCCAGTACAGCGAGCACCTTTTCGCCCACGGCTTCGGCCTGGTTGGCGGCCTCCAGGGTTTCTTCGTCCAGGTCTTCAAGCATCAACACGAATTCATCACTGCCGAGGTGCGCTACGGTATCGCCTTCGCGCACGCAGGTCTTCAGACGCTGCGCCACTTGCGTGAGCATCAGGTCGCCCTGGTGGTGGCCCAACGTGTCGTTCAGGGTTTTGAAGTTGTCCAGATCGACATACAGCAATACACTCTTGCGTGTGTGGCGGGTGCTGGCGTGCAGGGCCTGGTCCAGCCGGTCGAGCAGCAGTCGCCGGTTGGGCAGCTGGGTGAGAGGGACGTAAAAGGCCAGGGTATCGATTTGGGCCCTGGCGGCTACCTGTTCGCTGACATCACTGAAGATGCCGACAAAGTGGGTCACCAGACCGGCACCATCCCTCACCGCGCTGATGGTGAGCCACTCGGGATACACCTCGCCATTCTTGCGCCGGTTCCAGATTTCGCCCGCCCAGGTGCCGTCTCGCTCCAGGGTTTGCGACATGGCCGCATAGTAGGCACTGTCGTGGCGGCCCGACTTCAAGATCTGCGGGGTCTGGCCCACTGCCTCTTTGGCGCTGTAACCGGTGATTTGGGTGAAGGCCTTGTTGACCCGCAAAATCACCCGCTGGCTATCGGTAATCGTCATGCCCTGCTGGGACTCAAACGCGGTGGCTGCAATGCGCAATTCTTCTTCGGCGTGTTTGCGCTCTGTGATGTCGCGGCAAATGACGACAGAACCGGCGTACTGGCCGGCAGCGTCGTATTTGAACTTGGCATGGTCTTCGCGCCAGATGTAGTGGCCCCGGGCGTGCAAGACGCGGTAGGTGTAGAGCAAATCACCGGCCTGTGTCTCTATGGCCTTGAAGATGTTGGCGAACAGGGCATCCCGGTCACCCGGATGAACAAGTGCCTGAATGGTCTCGGGTGTTCTCGACAGCTCGTCGACCGCACTGTAGCCCAACTGAGCCAGATAGGCGGGCGATATGTACTGGACTTCATTGTCGGGACCGAACTGAATGATGCCATCGGATGTGTTTTCGGCAATCAGGCGCAGTTTCCCGGCCGCCGCGTTGGCTAGCGACACGGCAGCAAAACCCAGTGCAGCAAGGGCCAGAAATGCGCTTGTCACGGACACCATGAAGGCCAAACTGTTTGGCGTGAAAAGCGTTGGTTCCAGGTTAGATCCGTCCCCACTGAGAAAATAGGCTGCGGCCATGGCGGTGTAGTGCATGCCAGAGACCGCGCCACCCAAAATCAGAGCGGTACACCAAGTGTTTCTTCTGCCTGCCTTGGCACTTGTTCCGGCGCTTTCCCTGACCTTCAGGGCCAACCAGGACAGGGCTACAGCCACACCCAGTGATATGGCAAACCAGAGCGGGTCGTAGCGTACCCATCCATCGAACTGCATGGCCGCCATACCGGTGTAATGCATAGTGCCGATACCGGCCCCCAGCACCACGCCAGCTGGAAGCTTTGGCAGGTGCCGCGCATCTCGCCTCCAGACCACACCAAAGACGGCAAAGCCGCCCAAAATGGCAGGCAACACGGACAGCAGCGTCAGGCGCAGGTCGTACCCGACCCTGCACGGCAAGTTCACTGCCAGCATGCCAATAAAGTGCATGACCCAGGAACCCAGGCCGAAGGCCAGGCTGCTGACGGCTGCCCAGACCATCCGGGTCAGTGCATCTGTCGCGGCAGTGGCGCGGCTCGCTGCCGCCAGCGCAGCATAGGCACCCAGCACGGCCAGCAGCACAGACACCACAATCCAGGCCGGCTGGTAGCTTGCGGTGTAGAGCAGGCTGCTGTGCGGCGCAGTGGGCAAGAAAACGAGTGCCTCAAGCATTGCGTTCATCCGGTCTGACCGGCATCGCTTTCACTATCATTTGTATAGCTGCCTGCGCAGTATCCAAAAGGGCTACAAGCCATTTTCTTCAAAAAGTCTCCCAATCATCGTCGCCACGCCGGGCGGGCGTGGCTGGGCTTGCAGCACTCGCTGTTGCGGGTCGCGCAGCGGGTTTCGCAGGGCTATTGAGCTCCCGTTTCAACTGCACGATGAGCCGTCCCACTTCATTGGAGGCGCTGGAGAAAGGCGTGCCACTGCCCATCATCTGCTCAACATTGGGACTACCCTGGTTGACTGCGCGGGCTACTTTGCCGGCCTCCTGGTGAAAGGTCTTGTGGCCCGCAATCAGATCCACAAAGGTCGGTTTCCCTCCATATTTGGAGCCACCGGCACCATGCAGCCACTTGCCCATCTCGCAGCAGTCATCGCGGCTGATGGTTTCGGCGTCGAGTTGCTCGTGCTTGGCCGCTGCATTGCGCAATTTGTTGCGCCAAGCGGCGTGCGCCTGAATGGCATTGTCCAGGTTGATGCCTGCGCCATCCACATCGTAGCCAGCCGCAACCGGGGCGGGCAGGGCCCGCCGCTCGGGTTTGTTGTAGGGTTTGGCGGAAGGTACCGCAGCGCGTACGCGTGTCGCGGTCGGGACCGCGGCCATGCTCGAATGGTGCTCGTCGCCACCGAGTTTGAACACCGCCACCACCTGCACCAGGTCTTGGGCCTGCGATTGGAGGCCACTGGCCGCCGCCGCCATTTGCTCCACCAAAGCGGCATTTTGCTGGGTGACCTGGTCCATCTGTGTGACGGCTTCGCCCACCTGGCTCACGCCTGCGGCTTGCTCGTTGCTGGCGGCGCTGATCTCGCCCATCAGATCGGTGACGCGCCTGATGCTGGCGACCACTTCGGTCATGGTACTGCCCGCCTGGTCTACCAATGCAGTCCCTTTTTCGACCCGCTCGACGCTGGTGTTGATGAGGGTCTTGATTTCCTTGGCTGCCTCTGCACTGCGCCCGGCCAGAGAGCGCACTTCGCTGGCCACCACGGCAAAACCGCGCCCCTGCTCACCCGCCCGGGCCGCCTCAACGGCGGCGTTGAGCGCCAGAATATTGGTCTGAAACGCAATGCCATCGATGACGCTGATGATTTCGGCAATCTTGAGTGAGGCTTCATTGATACCCGCCATGGTGGCCACCACCTGGGCCACCATTTCGCCACCCGTGACGGCCACGCTGGAAGCGCTCGCAGCGAGCTGGTTGGCCTGACGGGCGGTGTCGGCGTTTTGCTTCACGGCGGCGCTGAGCTGCTGCATGGAGGCCGCGGTTTCCTCCAAAGCGCTCGCCTGACTCTCGGTTCGGGCGGAGAGGTCGTGGTTGCCTTCCGCGATTTCCGAGCTGGCAGTAGAAACGCCCTCTGCGTTGTCGCGCACGGACCGCACCGTATTGGCGAGGTTGGTCTGCATCTCCTTGAGGGCAGACATGATGCTTTGCTTGTCGCCAGGCTCCACCGGCACGTTGGCTGTCAGATCTCCCTGCGCGACGGCGCTCGCCACGCCGGCAGCCAAAGCAGGCTCGCCGCCGACTGCAGACCAGATGGAGCGGCGTATCCAGATGCCGAACCCAATCAACAGAGCCGTTGTCACTAGCAGACCCAGGCCCTGCGCCTGCTGGCTGTCTTGAATCCTGGCGTCGTAATTGGCAATAGCTGCTTCGGCGAACGCCGCTGCTTCCTTGACCGTGGCATCCACGCCGGCCCGATGAGCAAGGTAGGTTTTATGCGCATCTGCCAGGGCCGACTGCAAGGCGATGGAATCACCGCCGGATGCCATCAACGCCAGCACCTTGCTCACCGATGCCATGAAAGCCTGGCCTTCCTGGTGTTGCACGCCAAGCAACTTGCCCTCAAGGCCGTAGGGAGGATGGATGCCCCAATACTTGACCCGGCCTTCGTACTCAGTCTGCAGGCGTTGGAATTCTGACCGGGCCTGCTCCAGCGACATGGTTCCTTCACTGGCCTGCGAAAGCACCAGCCGCATCTCGATGAGGTACATCGGCGGCGGCAAAATATCCGCCACCACGTCCTTGGACACCAGCGCCTGTGTGGCAGCGCTGCCGCTTTCGCGTGAGCCCCAAAAAGAGAGGGCAGCAATGCCCAACGCCGCAACTAAAGCAATGCTGGTAAACGCAGTCAGCATGGTGCGCAGACCCATGGAAGAACTGAGTCGGGTAGAGGGTTTCATATCGTCAAGGCTCAAGATGGGTTATATCCGGATTGCGCCTGGTTTTGGCGCGACAGACTGCTCAAAGCAGCCGCAAACCCCTCACTGACATGGATCGCCCCCAAAGCGGGTTCTGTGTAAGACCTTGTTCTCAAGTGCCTCAGTGGTCTGCTTCTGCTGTGGGGTTTTCATGGAAGTATTGTGCCGTTTGCTACCTGCATCAGCAGAGCTGAAAGTTCCCAATCCACGCGATGGGAAAGGCTTGCGTTGTCGCACACAAAATTCTGGATATGCGTATTTGGAAGCGGCGATACTAATTGCCTGCACACACCCTGTCTGTAGGGAAACTTTGACTAACCGGACTTTTTTCATGAACCAGTGGTCCGATTGCAACGTCGAACTGCGGCAACTCCTTGCCGACCGACCCGTACCTTTGATGTTGGTCAAGAAAGTGGGCGTCCGGTAGCGCAATGCGCAGCGCCCTGCGCTATTACTTTGGAAGCGCCACCCACTGGTCCGACAAGGCCTGGATGCTGATGCGGCCTTCAAATACATCAACCAGTGCCTGGTGCATCTCAGGATCACCGCAGGCACCCTGGTGCGTGACCCGCCCGTGTTGCATCAACACCATGTCATCGGCCTGCAGTGCCATGGACACCTCATGCAAGACGCTGACCACGGTCTTGCCCTGTGAAACCAGTGCGCGCACGATGGCCAGCCAGTCGGCCTGGTGCGGCGGATCCAGATTTGCCAGCGGCTCATCCATCAGCAGCACCTGCGCCTGCACTGCCAGGGCGCGTGCCAGCAGCACGCGCTGACGCTCACCCCCCGAGAGTTGACCCAGGGATCGCGCGCGCCAGTCCCAGGCCTGCGTTACCCGCAGTGCCTGTTCCACCGCAAGATGGTCGCCGGCACTCGGGGTGGATAACCAGGGCTGGTGCGGCAGGCGTCCCAGCATGGCGACATCAAACACGGTCAGGTCGTCGGCACTGGCCTCGTTCTGCCCGAGCCACGCAAGGCGCTGCGCACGCTGACGAGCAGTCCATTGGCCCAGGGGTTGACCCAACAAACTGACCGTCCCCTGGTGCGGCAGCAGGCCCGCCAGCACCTTGAGCAGCGTTGATTTGCCAGCGCCGTTGGGGCCAACAATGCTGGTCCAAAGCCCTGCGCGCAGCGACACGGTCACATCCTTCAGGATCAGACTGTTTCCGAGCCTGGCGCTTACGGACTGTGCGTGAATAGCTACTGAATTCATAGCGCCGCCGCTCCTGCAACGCGTCGATGCATCAACCACAGCAAATAGCTGCCACCCAACACCGCGGTCAGAATGCCCACCGGAAGCTCCTGGGGCGCGAGGGTCCAGCGGGCCAGAATATCGGCCGCCATCAAAAGCGCTCCACCCATCAGACTACTGAGCCAGACCAGGCGGCCATGACTGGTCTTGACCACCGAACGCACCAGATGGGGTGCCGCCAAGCCCACAAACGCGATCAGACCGGTCTGCGCCACCGCCGTTCCGGTGGCAAGCGCCAGCACCGCAATCAATGCCGCGCGCAGGCGCTCCAGCGGCAAACCCAGACTGGCCGCCGTTGCCTCGCCCAGCGACAAGCCATCGAGCACCGGCGCCAGCACCCAGGCAGCGGCCATGCACCCTCCCCAGACCAGCCCCATAGTCAGGCAGGCAAACCAACCCACATACGCCGTGCTGCCCAGCATGAACGCCTGCATCGACTGCAAAAAGTCAGGCCGCGCCAGCATGATCAATTCCTTGGCCGCTCCCAGCACCACCCCCACAATCACCCCGGCCAACAGCAGCCGCAGCGTATGCTGCACCCCCTTGGCCAGCAGCAGGGTGAGCACCACGCCCAGCACTGCACCCAGGAAAGCACCACCGGTGAGGCCCAGGCGCACCAGCCACTCGGTGGCGAAGGGCGATACGCCAAACAACGCCAGAACCAGGGCTACGCCCAAAGCCGCACCCGAGGCGCTGCCCAGCAAATAGGGATCCGCCAGCGGGTTGCGAAACAGACCCTGCGCCACCGCACCCGAAAGTCCCAGCAAGGCACCCGCCACCCAGGCACCCGCGGTGCGGGGCAACCGGATGTCCGTGACAATTTGCCAGGCAATGGGGTCGTTCAGGGCCCGCAGCACACTGTCAAACCCGGTGCTGCCCACCCCCGCGCCCAACAGCGCCAGCCCAGGAGACACGAGCAGCAATAGCCCGCTCAGCCATTGGGCACGCTGATGGTTCATGGCGTCTGGCCCGCAGCATGGCTGGCAAGCTTGTCATGCAGGCAACGCGCCATGGTGCGCGCGCCTTCGGCCAGACGCGGACCGGGACGCACCAGCGTGTCGCCCTGCGCGGTGCTGAAGCGACACACCCGCTGCGCACGAATGGCCCGCATGCCGGACCAGCCCGGGCGCTGCTCCAGCCCCAGTGAATGGCTATCGCCCACCATGATGAGATCCGGGTCGGCCCGCACCACGAACTCCGGGTTCACCTGCGGAAACGGTCCCATACGGGCAGGCACGATGTTCTTCACCCCCAGACGCGACAGCGTTTCACCAATGAAAGACGCCTCGCCCGCCGCATACATGCCGACGCTGGCTTCGAAATAGACGCGCGCCGACTGTACGGACGGCGGCAACGACCGCGCGGCTGCGGTCACCTCGGCGTCTATCGAGCGCCACAGGGCGGATGCATCGGCCAACCCCAGCAAGACGCCAAGTTGGCCAATGACACGCTGCACGTCAGCATGGTTCTTGGGCTCCAGCGCAACGACTTTGAGCCCCAACTGCTGCAGACGCTCTTGCGAACGGGCGCTGGCAGCCATCACCACCACATCGGGGCGCAGTGCCACTATGGCTTCGATATTGGGGTCCAGACCACCGCCCACCGTCGCCAGCGGGCGCACGCTGTCGGGGTAGTTGGAGTCCCTGTCCACCCCCACCAGGCGTGCGCACTGGCCCAGCGCGCAGATGGTTTCGGTCAGCGCCGGCATCAGGCTGATGATGCGCTGTGGCGGCTGCGCAAGCGTCACCAAAACACCGCGGTCGTCGGTGATTTGCAGGGCTTGTGCGACTGGGGCACTGCCCAGAACCAGCAGCGCCACCAGCTTCAGCCCGCGCAATATCGCTATCAAAATAGTAGCTTCTTGCGCTTGTCTGGCGGGCGTCACAGGCACTTTCAATGTTGATTCCATTGCAGTGCGACATGGAAGGTGCGCCCGGGTGTGGCGTAGTCGCCCACCTCCTGGTACGACTGGTCGGTGGCGTTGTCGATGCGCGCCACCAGTTTCCAGTCGCGTCCCAGCGCGGTACTGGCATGCAGGCCCAGCAGTTCGTAAGCGCCCAGTGTGCGGGTGTTGGCCGCATTGTCAAAACGCTCACCCACTGCGCGCCAGTCGGCGCCCCATTGCCATGCGCCCGTTTGCGTGTCAAAGCCCAGAGCCATCGAGCGGCGTGCACGCAGACTCAGCACCTTGCCCGTCACATCGTCTCGCGGGTCGAGAAAATCGACCGAGCCCTGCAGCGCGAAAGCACCCCATTGGTGCCGTGCACTCAGCGTGGAGCCCCGGATGCTCGCTTTACCCACGTTGTAGTAGCAGAAGAAGCCTGCGGCGCAGGTGTCCAGCGTGGCACTGGAGCTGATCATGTCCCGGATCTCGTTGCGATAGACCACCAGGCGCAGGTCGCTGGCGGCGTCTTGGTAGCGCAAGGACATTTCATGGCTCTGGTTGGTTTCGGGTTGAAGCTTCTGGCTGCCATAAGGGCCAAACACCTGTTCCAGCGTCGGTGCGCGAAACGCTGAGCCGGTGGACAGACTGGCACGCCAGTGCTTACTGAGGGCATAGGCGTAAGCAGCAGAACCGGTTTGGTGGCTACCGAAGACGCTGTCGTGGTCGTTGCGCGCATTGAGCTGCACCGCATGTGGTCCCATCGATACGCCATAGCCCAGGGCCAGCGCGTTCTGGGTGCGATCGCCCTCAACGCGTGGGTCCCAGGTGGTCGGGAGCGCCACGAACTCATCGCGCTTCTGTTCCAGCACCGCAGTCAGGTCCCCACTGAAGGCGCGCAGATGGTTCTCCCACAACACGCTGTGCGTAGTGGTCCGGTAATCATTTGGCGCAGCATCGCTCTTGGCCACCACGCTGCGGGCGATAGAGACCTGGGTACGATAGTCTTCACTCCAGCGGCCAGCCCACTTGAATGCCAATGCGCTCAGGTGGCCACTGGCGGCGACGTCAGCTCCCCCGCCCCAGGGCACGTAACGCGAATCGCGCTGGCTATCCAATGCCGACAACTGCACCTGTTGCGCCGGTGAAATGTCGTAGCCCAGGCGCAGGCTGGTGGACTGCTGGTTGCTCGATTCTGTGTCTGGCGTGTGGACCAGATCGGGGCGTGTGTTGAAACCATCGCTGCGTTCCCGACCCAGGGTCAAGGCAAAGTTCCAGCCGCCAGTTGCTCCACGCAGCCCGAACCGCGCTTTCTGGGTGTTGAAGCTGCCCGCGCCCAGCTCGGCGAAATGACCAGGCAATCCCGTTCCCTTCCGCGTAAAGACCTGCACCACGCCACCCATGGCGTCGGAGCCATAAACAGCGCTGGCCGGGCCGCGCAGCACTTCAATACGTTCAATCTGGGACAGCGGCACCAGATCCCACGGCGCGCCACCGCCCAGGGTCAGGCCGTCCTGAGAATCGACGCGCACGCCATCGATGTAGAGGGCAGTCATACGGGCATCTGCGCCGCGAATGAAGACCCGCTGGGTATCCCCCGAGCTGATGGTCTGCAGACCCGGCAAACGCGCGAGCAGTTCGGCAAGCGAAGTGATGCCAAGCCGCTCAATGTCCGCCCGCTCAATAGTGCTGACATCGGCAACGATATCGGCAAGCGGCTGGACAACCCGGGTGGCCGTCACCACGGTGTCTGGCAGGCGAACAGGGGACTGCGCGCATAGGCCAGACGCAGCAAGGGCAATAGCGGACGCAATCGTCCACTGCATGGAAGAACCAACAATTTTCATATGAAGTACCACAGACTAAGAGTCCTCGCCGTCTTCCCCGACAGCGCCTGGACGTCACGGTCACACGCAGGCGTGCAACCACCGTGTTGGCCGGTATCCGGGCTGGTGAACCACTTGCCAAGCCTTCCCAGGCGCGTGTTCAAACGCCCAGTGGCTGTGATGACAGTGCAATCGCGAAGATTTGTCCACTTACCGTTGCGGGGGCAGCGCAGGTTAGGCTTGCTTGCAAGGGCAACCCCTCCTGCTTCCCGTTGAACTGCGGCGTGTGAACCACACCGCGAGCACCAACAGGCGCATTTTACGCCGCGCTGCCGTGCCCAAACCCTACAATGCACGCTGTATGTCGAACTCGACCCCTATCGACCAAATTGCCGAGCGTGTAGACCGCCTGCTGGTGCGCTATGGTGAATTGCAGCGCACCAACGCACTGCTGACCACCCAGGTGGAGGCCTTGACCCACGAGCGCGACACCCTGAAGTCGCGTCTGAGCGCTGCGCGGGCACGGGTCGATGCGCTGCTCGACAAACTCCCCGAAACCAGCGTGGTGCAAAAGGAATTGCCATGAAACAGCTGGAAGTTCAGATCATGGGCCAAAGCTACTTGCTGGGTTGCCCCGAAGGTGGCGATGCACGTTTGCTGGAGGCCGTGGAGCGCGTTGACACTGCCATGTGCAAGATTCGCGATGCAGGTAAAGTCCGGGCGCGTGACCGCATTGCCGTATTGGCGGCCTTGAATCTGGCCTTTGACCTGGCGGAGGCCACGGCAACTACCACTCCCGCTGCGCTGGCACCCGGTGGCGGTGCCCGGTCGGCCGATGGCGCCAGCGACCCCGATTTGCTGCTCACTTCGCTGCTGGAACGCCTGGATGAAGCACTCAGCGAAGACGGGCGCTTGCTTTAGCGCAACAAACCAGCATCACTTGCGCACAGCGATGGAACCGGACACTACAATGGGTCGTGTCTGCGGTGCTCGTTGGGCTTTATAGTTCCTTGAACCAATGCTCTTTGAGCAAGGGCTTGGAACATCGCCTTGCCAGCGTGATCATCTCGCGTCAGATGAACCCAAGGCTTGCGCTGACCTCGCCCACCTGAACCATGGTTCAGGATGCCGGTCCGGCGGCATTCGCAGACACCTTATTTGCTCCAAACATGCTTGATCCCATTCTGATTGTTGAACTGGCCACCCTGGGTCTGGTAACCGGTTTTCTGGCAGGGTTGCTGGGCATTGGCGGGGGCATGCTGATTGGACCCTTCATGACCCTCATCATGTCGGGACAAGGTGTTGGCGCTGATCTGGCGGTCAAGATGGCGATTGCCACTTCCATGGCCACCATCATGTTTACATCGATTTCCAGTGTGCGCGCCCACCACCAGCGCGGAGCTGTGCGGTGGGACGTCGTGCGCGGCTTGGCCCCGGGCATTGTGGTAGGCGGGGCACTGGCCAGCGTCGGCGTTTTCTCCATCCTCAAGGGAACATCTCTGGCGATCTTCTTTGCGGTGTTCGTCGGTTTTTCGGCGACGCAGATGTACCTGGACAAAAAACCCAAGCCCAGTCGTCAGATGCCCCAATGGAAAGGCCAACTTGCAGCGGGCAGCGTCATCGGCTTTTTGTCGGGTTTGGTAGGTGCTGGGGGGGGCTTCATCAGTGTGCCCTTCATGGTGGCGCACAACGTGGTGATCCTCAACGCAGTTGCCACCAGCGCAGCTTTGGGCTTTCCAATTGCGCTGGCCAATACCGTCGGCTATGTGGTCAGCGGCAGCGCCTTGCCGGGCTTGCCTGCATGGTCATTGGGCTATGTATGGTTGCCCGCTTTGCTGGTAATTGCCAGCTGCAGTGTCTTGACAGCACCCATAGGAGCACGGGTTGCGCACCGCATGCCGGTGGCCAAGCTCAAGAAAGTCTTTGCTTTTGTACTGTACGGGCTAGCCGCTTACATGCTGTGGAAAGGCCTGCTCGGCTGAGGTGGCGCTGTTCAAACACCGACGGCTGACCTGATCGGCTCTTGAACCGCCTCAAAGAAGTAGTTCACTCTCTGGCGTGGCGCCAGAAAATCCATTGCAGCGCTGGGCAATGCCATCGGCTTGACACTGCGCCGGATGCCCACATGGGGTTCCTTTTCCAGATCGAGTATCAATGCATCGTGGCGTGAGGTGCCAGGCTCATGCACGATGATGCGGGGCTTGAGCGGTCTGGCTGAGTTGACTGAGACGACCATCGCATAGCGCTCATCCACCAGTTGCACCACCGAACCCGGCGGATACACGCCGACCATGCGGATAAAGGCACTCAAGGCTGGCGCGTCAAAGCGGGTTTTCTGCTGCGCAAAAATCATGGAAAGTGCCTCGTGCGGTGTCATCGCTGCGGCAGGGCGCGACGGATTGCACAGGCTGTCATAACGATTCACCAGGGACAACACCCGCGCCGCAGGCGTCATCGCGTCGTTGCGAATGCGCGCCGGATAGCCACTACCGTCGGCCATTTCGTGGTGTTGCGCGATGGTTAACTGCACCGACCGCGACAGGCCCATGCCGCTGATTATCTCAAGGCCTTGGCTTACGTGCTCCTGGTACAGCTTGTACTCTGCAGTCGAAAAATTCTCCTCCAGCCAACGCACCCGCTCAGGCAACATTTGTTTGCCAATATCGTGCAGGAAGGCCGCTGTGCCGAGTTCCACCAACTCTTCTTCGGCCATACCCATGGCCTTGCCCAACAAAAGCGAGACGATGGTGACATTGACCGGATGCATGGACGCCTTGTCACCTGCGGCTTCGGTCAATAGCCGGATCGCTGATTCGCCTTCGACCAGCATTTCCCCGACAAACCCATTGACCATGCTTTGGCATTGCTCGGCCACCTGCTTCGGCTGAGAACGCAATAGCTCAAGGGTCTTCTTGTACTGGCGAATCGCTTCCCCAAACCGGCGCTCACACACCAGGAGGCTGCGTTGCTGCGCTGACAATTGTTCCGCCCGTTGGCGTTGCACTTGCTCCTGCTGCGCCAGCAGTCGCTGTGCAGCAGCGGCTTGCTCCTGTGCCAATGTTGCAACGGCTATTGCAGCGCTTTCATCGGGAGGCGGATCACTCTTCTCAGGGAAAAACCGCACCTTCGGAATGCCCAACCCGCGAATGGTTTCAATTTGCCTGGCGGTCGTGATCTTGAAGCTGCCGGTCGGAAACGGGTGTGACATCCAACCCATATCGAGTTCAACGTACAGCCCAACGCGTAGCGCCTTTACATCTACAAAATTCGGTTCTTCAGAACTCATATTTCATTCATCCAACGATGGTCAGAGCGTATCACTGTTTTGTGATCGAAAAAAAACCTGCCGATGGCAGGTTTCCCTTCTTGAAGGCACCCGCAATCGGGTTCACCCCATGTGCAAACCGCCATTGACCGAAAAATCAGCGCCGGTGGCATAACCACCTTCATCACTGGCCAACCAAGCCACGATAGAGGCGATTTCACCGGGTTCACCCAGGCGCTTGACAGGGACCGTTGCAACGATCTTTGCCAGCACATCTTCGCGAATGGCCTTGACCATGTCGGTACCGATGTAGCCAGGGCTCACGGTATTGACCGTTACGCCCTTGGTCGCCATTTCCTGTGCAAGCGCCATGGAGAAGCCGTGCATGCCGGCTTTGGCGGCAGAGTAGTTGGTCTGACCCGCCTGCCCCTTGTTGCCATTCACGGATGAGATCTGGATGATGCGACCCCAACCCTTTTCCACCATGTCGGGTACCACCTGCTTGGTTACGTTGAACATGGAGTTCAGGTTGGTGTCGATCACCGCGTCCCAGTCCTCGCGTGTCATCTTCAGGAATACGCGGTCACGGGTGATACCGGCATTGTTCACCAGCACATCGATGACGCCGTGCTCGGACTTGGCCTTGGTAAAGGCCTCTACCGTCGAATCCCAACTTCCGACGTTGCCCACCGATGCATAGAACGTGAAGCCCAAGGCTGCCTGCTCTGCGATCCATTTCACATGGTCCCGGGTGGGACCGCAGCCCGCAATCACCTTGAAACCATCTTTGTGCAAACGCTGGCAAATGGCGGTACCGATGCCACCCATACCACCCGTCACATACGCAACTCTTTGACTCATACTCAACTCCTCTTTGGTTTACTTGCTACAAAAATAAGAGCTACTCACGCACACAGGACGGGCGTAAACAGCCAAAAACACACCAAACTCAACGCTCGATCGTAAGCGCAACACCCATCCCGCCGCCAATGCACAGGCTGGCAATGCCCTTCTTGGCATTGCGGCGCTGCATTTCGTGCAACAGTGTCACAAGAATACGGCAACCGGACGCCCCGATCGGATGCCCGATCGCGATGGCGCCACCATTGACGTTTACCAGGGAAGTATCCCAGCCCATTTCCTTGTTGACAGCGCACGCCTGGGCGGCAAATGCTTCGTTGATTTCCAGCAGATCCAGGTCGGAGGCCTTCCAGCCTGCGCGCGCCAGTGCCTTTTGTGAAGCGGGCACTGGCCCCATGCCCATCAGGGCCGGGTCGAGTCCACTGGTGGCGAAACTGGCAATGCGCCCCATGGGCGTTAAACCCAGGGCGGCCGCTTTGCTGGCCTTCATGACCATAACGGCAGCAGCGCCGTCATTGATACCCGAAGCATTACCGGCAGTCACGCCACCGGCCTTGTCGAACGCGGGGCGCAGACCGGCCAGCGCATCGGCGTTGGATTTGCGGTTGATGAATTCATCGGCGGCAAAAACGATAGGGTCGCCCTTCTTCTGGGCAATGCTGAACGGCACGATTTCGTCCACAAACTTGCCAGCGTCTTGCGCAGCAGCGGCTTTTTGCTGACTGGCCAGTGCCAACGCGTCCTGCATCTCCCGGGTAATGCCATGTGCCTTGGCCACGTTCTCGGCCGTAATACCCATGTGGTACTGGTTGTAAACATCCCAAAGGCCGTCCACGATCATGGAATCAATCATCTTCCAGTCGCCCATGCGCTGGCCATCGCGCGAACCCAGCAGCACGTGGGGGCTGGCACTCATGTTTTCCTGCCCGCCGGCAATGACGATGTCGCTGTCGCCATAGGCCACGGCCTGCGCCGCAAGCATCACGGCCTTCAAACCCGAACCACAGACGGCATTGATGGTCAGTGCTGGTGTCTCCTTGGCCAGCCCACTCTTGATGAGCGACTGACGCGCAGGATTCTGTCCCACACCAGCGGCCAATACCTGCCCCAGAATCACCTCGCCAATCTGATCCGCGCCGAGCTTGGTGCGTTCCAGCAGGCTCTTGATGACCGCGGCACCAAGATCGGTGGCGGGTATTTTGGCTAGCGCACCGCCAAATTTTCCAACGGCGGTGCGTGCCGCAGCAACGATGACGATGTCTTCCATGAGGGCTCTCCTAGTAGCGTTTGTTTTGAATGGGTGAATCGGGGCACTAGGCCTTGATTTTTACGTAGCTGCCTGGGGCAGCTTCCAGTGCCTTGTACTTCCCCTTGCCATACGTCTTTGGAGCGGCAATCTGTTTGCCAGCGTGGCTTTTGAGCCAAGCAGACCAGTCACTCCACCAACTACCCGGATGCTCTACTGCACCTTCTAGCCATTGCGCATGCGTTTTAGGTAACTTTCCGTCGGCACGAATCCAGTGGCTGCGTTTGTTTTTGGCCGGCGGGTTAATCACACCCGCAATGTGGCCCGAAGCCCCCATCACAAATCGACGTTTGCCCGGGAAGATCTGCGTTGATGCATATGACCCGTTGATGGGAACGATATGGTCTTCCCGTGAACCATAGACATAGAACGGAATGTCAACCAGGCCCAGGTCCAGTTTGTGGCCACATACCGTGGCCTTGCCGGGCTTGATGAGATTGTTTTCGAGGTAGGTGTTGCGCAGGTACCAGGCGTAATATGGGCCAGGCAGGTTGGTACTGTCTGAGTTCCAGTACAGCAGGTCAAACGGCGGAGGGGTTTCACCCTTGAGGTAGTTGCCCACCACATAATTCCACACCAGATCGTTGGGACGCAGGAAGCTGAAGGTGGAAGCCAAGTCCTGGCCCTTCATCATTCCGCCTTTGCCCATCTCGTTTTCCCGGTACTTGACAAATGCCTCGTCAATGAAGACGTCCAGAATGCCGGTATCGGCGAAGTCCAGGAAGGTCGTCAGCAAAGTGGCACTTGCGACTGGTTTTTCACCCTGCGCTGCCAACACGCCCAGCGCCGTGCCCAGCATGGTGCCCCCCACGCAGAACCCCAGGGCATTGATAGTGGAAGCACCCGTGATTTCGCGGGTGACGTTGATCGCCTTGATGACCGCGTTTTCGATGTAATCGTCCCAGGTGGCTTTGGCCATGGACTCGTCCGGGTTGCGCCAGCTCACAACGAAAGTCCGATGGCCCTGCTCCACCGCATAACGCACGAGCGAGTTCTCCGGCTGCAGGTCAAGAATGTAGAACTTGTTGATGCACGGCGGCACCATCAGGAACGGTGTTTCGAAAACCTTGGCCGTCAGTGGCTTGTATTCAATGAGCTGAAAATAGTCGTTCTGGAACACCACCGCGCCTTCAGTGGTAGCCACGTTCTTGCCGACCTCGAAAAGGCTTTCGTCGGTCATGGAAACATGCCCCTGACGGATGTCGTGGATCAGGTTTTGCATGCCCTTGGCAATACTCTCTCCCTTGGTGTCCAGCGCTTTTTTCTGGGCTTCGGCATTGAATGCCATAAAGTTGCTTGGCGCCGCAGCGGCGACCCACTGCTCTACTGCGAACCGAACCTTGCTACGGGTCTTGGCGTCCGCCTGCACGGCATCGGCCAAACCCATCATGGTGCGTGCATTGAGCAAGTACACGGCAGCCGCATACGCCGCCACCGGGTTGCTGGCCCAGGAGGCGTCCGCAAACCGCTTGTCGTTGGACGCTGGCAACTTGAAACCCTGCCCAAACAGCCCCATGGCCTCTTCCAGGTACTGCTGCTGCAAGGCATGCAACTTGTCGGGGGAAAAAGTGATGTCCGGCGCTTTTGCAGTTCCACCGGAGCCGGTGCCGAAGCCTTGAAACGCCTGCAGGGCCTTGGCCCAGCCATCACCCATGGAAGCTTGAAATTGTTGGGCCGCCTGGGTCCAGAAATCAGGATCATTCTGCGTCACACTGTTACCCTTTTTATCAATGGCATCAAACGCCGTAGTATGTCAGGCTTAGGCCTACGATATCCTGACACCGGTCATAGCGCTCCAACTCCTACAGTTTTTTATGTACATCATCCCCCTTGCCTGGCTGTATGTGGTCGTCATGATGAGCGCTGCCGAAGCGGTATCACCGCATGGCACTGTGCTGGGGGCCTTCATCACATTCGTTTTCTATGGTGCCCTGCCGATTGCATTAATGCTGTACTTCATGCGGGCACCGGCGCGCCGGCGCGCACTGCGTGCCCGGGAAGCGGAGCAAACCGCACAAGGCAAGGCCAACCAGGCATTGGTGCCCGATGCGCACGACATGGCAACCAATGAAATACACGAAGACCGTTAACATACTGGCCTTTGAGCGTACACACCCAAAATTTTGGAGGCTTGCAATGATTCTTGAACTCGCCGATATTCGTATTCAACCCGGACAAAATGCCGCTTTTGAAGCCGCCATTGCACACGCCGTCCAATCCATCATCGTGCATGCCAAGGGTTTCCAGGGATACAAGATCAACAGGGGCATCGAAAGCCCAAACCGCTACCTGCTGCAGGTGTTCTGGGACACACTGGAAGACCATACTGTAGGGTTCCGCCAATCGGACGCTTTCACACAGTGGCGCGCCATCATCGGACCGTTTTTTGCCAGCCCACCGGTCGTGGAACACTTTGATCTGGTGGCCAAATCTGTGTGATCAATTGACCCGCGCCAACCCACCAAAGCCAGAAGTCCATGCCTTACGCCATTACCCCCCCCACCCTGCCCAGTGTTGCCGTGCTTGGCCAGACAAACAGATTTCCGGTCCATCGAATCTATTGTGTGGGGCGCAATTACCAGGACCACGCGGTAGAAATGGGGCACTCCGGCCGGGAGGCACCTTTTTTCTTTATGAAGCCCGCCGACGCCGTGGTCAGTGCACAGGCGCACGAGGTGGTCGCAATGCCCTACCCCACGCTCACCCAGAGCTTGCACCACGAGGTCGAACTGGTGGTCGCCATTGGTACTGGCGGCAGCAACATAAGCGTAGATGCTGCTGAGCAGCACATCTTCGGCTACGCGGTTGGCCTGGACATGACGCGACGTGATTTGCAGAACGAACTCAAGAAGCTGGGGCGTCCTTGGTGCATTGCCAAAGGGTTTGACCATTCGGCACCGATCGGACCCATCACCCCGGCTGGTCAGATCGACGGCATCGCCAATGCCAGTATCAGCCTGCAGGTCAACGGTGAGGAACGCCAGACTGGTTCGATCGCGCACATGATCTGGAATGTGGCGGAAACCATCGCCCAGATTTCCCAGGCTTGGGCCCTACAACCGGGGGACCTCATCTTCACTGGAACACCGGCCGGTGTTGGCGCCGTGGTACGCGGGGATCTACTCTGCGCCACGGTGAGCGGTCTGCAGACCCTGCGCGTTCGGCTGGAGTAGCGCCATTGGTCTGGCTGGATAGGCTGGCCCGGTGGTATGCCGTGCTGGGCGGGGCGCTCCTGATCGTTATCGCGCTGGTTACCTGCGCGAGTGTGATCGGCCGGAACTGGCTGGGCTTGCACCTGGTGGGTGATTTCGAGTTGACTGGTGCGCTGACGGGGGTCGCCATCGCCTGCTTTTTTCCATGGTGCCAATTGACTCAGGGAAACATCATTGTGGACTTCTTCACTGCGGGTTCTTCGAAAAAGACCCGCGCAGCATTGGACCGCGGGGGCGCCTTCCTGGTGGCGGTGGCTTTGGCGTTTTTGGCTTGGCGTACCAGCATCGGTGGCATCAACGCCTGGAGCAACCAATCCAGCAGCATGCTGTTGGGGTTGCCGGACTGGCTGGTTTTTCTGGGAATGGTGCCCGCACTGGCATTGACGGCAGTGATTGCCCTTGGCCAGACCTTTGGGCCGAAATATCTATACGCACCTGACTCACCCCATGCCAGCCCGGGTGACGGTTTCATCGTGTGACACCATTGGCCTTGGTCGCCCTCATATTCGGCAGCATGCTGCTACTGATGGCTTTGCGCATCCCCATTGCGATCGCCATGTTTGGCGCTGGAAGCTTCGGCTATGTGCTGCAGACGGGCTGGAGCCCACTCGCCCATTTTCTGAACAACCAGGTGTTTGCCCGATTCGCCAGCTACGACCTCTCGGTCATTCCGCTGTTCTTGTTGATGGGACACCTCGCGGCACAGAGTGGCATGTCGAAGGCACTGTTTGCATTGGCCAGCGGCTTGCTGGCACGGTTTCGTGGCGGCCTGGCCATGGCAGCGGTTTTGGCCAGTGCCGCGTTTGGCTCCATTTGCGGCTCGTCGGTTGCCACGGCAGCCACCATCACCTCTGTGGCATTGCCCGAGATGCGACGGCATGGCTACAGCGGGATTTTGGCCACCGGCACGTTGGCGGCTGGGGGCACTTTGGGGATTCTGATTCCACCTTCTGTGCCACTGGTCATTTACGCCCTGTTGGCCGAGCAGAATATCGCCAAACTCTTTGCTGCCGCAGTGGTTCCAGGAATTGTCGCCATGCTGGGCTACCTGGCAGCCATCACCGTTTTTGTACGTCTGTACCCGCAGCATGCGCCGACACAAGGTGAGCCAACCCATTTGCGTTGGCGCGAACTGAGGGCCGTTGCTCCGATTCTGGGCATTTTTTTGCTGGTTTTCGGAGGCATCTATTCCGGAGTTTTTACACCCACGGAAGGCGCTGCAGTGGGAGTGGCTGGCACGTTGGTTGTCACGCTTGTACGGCGTACCATGAACACCAAAAAACTGGTGCAATGCTTCTATGCGACCGCTCAGGGTTCGGCCATGCTGTTCCTGATCTTCCTCGGTGCCGACCTGATGAACGCGGCGCTGGCGCTGACCCAACTGCCCAACCAGCTTGCAGCAGTCGTGCTGGGCTGGGGCTTTCCGGCCATGGGAGTGGTGGTGTGCATTCTTCTGTTTTACATGGTGCTGGGCTCAGTCATGGACGAACTCTCCATGCTTTTGCTTACCATTCCCATCTTTATGCCCATCATCAGCGGACTTGAGCTCGGCATGTCAGCAGAACACGTGGCGATCTGGTTCGGGGTAATGGTGCTGATGACCGTGGGGTTTGGCATGCTGGCGCCGCCGGTGGGACTCAACGTCTACGTGGTCAATCAGATGGCCAAAGACGTGCGTTTGACCGACAGCTACCGTGGCGTACTTCCGTTTTTGATCACCGATGCGATTCGCATGGCGCTTCTTTTGATGTTCCCGAGTCTGTCTCTTTGGCTGGTAGGATTTGTGCACTAAGGTGCATAGGTGGCTACATGGCGGGCATGCCAGGCACCAATTGCTTCTTTGGGCATGGGCTTGCCGTAATGGTAGCCCTGTGCGTGACTGCAACCCATCGCAGCCAACTGCACCCCCACCGCCTGCTCTTCAATGCCCTCGGCGATGGTCGACAAACCAATTGACTGCGCCAGTGCCAGTGCCGCTTTCACAATGTGCACACTTCGCTCAGACTGGTGCATTTGCTGCACAAACGTCTTGTCAATCTTCAGACAGGTGAAAGGAAGGGACTGCAGGTAGTCCAGACCGGCATACCCTGTTCCGAAGTCATCGAGGGCAATACCTACACCCAAGCTTCGCAAACCATCGAGGGTTGTGGAAACCGCGTCCATGTTGTCAATAACCGTGGTCTCCGTGAGTTCAATACGCAGTTCGCGCGGATCTACGGCATGCAACTGAAGGCTTTCGTTAATCCTCCTGGCGACATCACCGCCAACCAATTCCGGCGCTGACAGATTGACACTCACGAACCCGCTTTCACCGACCTGCGCAACGCAATACGAGCGCAACTCTGCCCAATCCGACAGGGCCTTTTGCACCACCCAATAGCCGATGCGATGAATGAGCCCGGTTCTCTCGGCCAAAGGAATGAACTCGGCCGGACTCACCAACCCCAGCGTGGGGTGATTCCAGCGGATCAAGGCTTCAAAGCCCACAAGCCGGTGTTCAGAAAAAGCGATCAACGGCTGGTAATACAAAGCGAGTTGCTGGCGATCGATCGCGTCTGACAAGTCCTGCGCCAGTGACAATGTGCGAACAGCCGCGCGATGAAGATCCTGCGCCGCACTCTCGGCATTGCCCGATTCGGCAGACGCCGAATTGCCACGCCCAGCCTGGAACTCGCTGGCGTCGTGGGTGCTGCGAAACCTGGCGAGCAACAGGCGCATCAGGTACTGAATCACCGGGTCTGATCGCAACAGCAGTTCTTCCACATGGCTACGGTCAATGCGGATGAGCCGGGTGGGTACCAAGGCACGAACCGTAGCTGTGCGGGGCTGACGGTCGAGCAACGCGACTTCGCCAAACATCGCCCCCTGGGTGAGCATGGCAATGCGTCTTTGCGCCTGCCGCGGGCCGGCGAGGACTTCGACGCATCCTTCTTCGATCACGTAAGCAGATTCTCCGGGGTCTCCCCACTGGAAGACCAGTTCCTGGCTTTGAAATTGCTCCCTGTCGAAGTTTTCCTGCATGAAGGCCCGATCAGATTGTTTACGAATCACTCAACCTTGAAGTTGAAGTTTTGCAAAGCCACCACTTCGCCACTTTCAGAGATGCACTTGTACTGCATGATGGCAGCACGCACCGCTGGGTAGAAGATGCGTGGACCCGAAATAAAAGTGACATCTAGCACGACGCCAGCCTTGAGCGTGATCTGCGCCTGCACCACACCCTCAATGCCTTCCTTCAGAGCCTTCTGAGGCATTTCGGGGGCAACCTGGGTCGGGCACGCGGTAGCTATGGCACTCTTCTTGGGACCAGGCGGCGCCACAGGAGCCTGTTGCACCGGCGGTGCAATCACTGCCGGAGTTGGTGGCGGCGTGGCAGTGGATGCTATCGACACTGCTGACGTTGTGGTCGGCGCCACATCGGGCGGCGGCACAAAGGGCGGCGGTGGCGCGTCGGACTGTGGGGCCAGTGGCTCAGGAGGCTTGATCTCCTTGGGTAGCGGAGGCGGTGGTGGAGGGATGATGACCTCCTGTATCACCACGGCTTCGAGTGGCTTTTTGAGCATGACCAATGCATTGCGCGCCGTACCCGACACGATGGCCCAGAGCATAAAGATGTGCAATACGATGACGGCCGCGATACCTTTGTAACGCTTGGTCGGATCGTTGGGCTGGTAAACCAGGTGTACGCCTAAATTATTCATTGGATGAACTGCTCGCTTCCGATAACGGCCATCTTGGTCAGGCCCTTGCGCTTGGAGGAGGACAGCACATTGGCAAACACGGCG
>JFJP01011127.1_pt1 | contig 22965 bp, 17 predicted proteins | sample 431651 | NCBI WGS metagenome assembly JFJP01 (sample SAMN02602958, study PRJNA72255) | Microbial mat metagenome, whole genome shotgun sequencing project. | biome: fresh water; feature: sink hole; material: water; isolation source: purple microbial (photo- and chemosynthetic) mats found in...
TTGGGGATGGAGATCTTCGACGTGCGCGGACGTCGCCTGCGCGTGTTCGATCTTGACCGCAGTGCGGGGTCGCACGAGGCGACCTGGGACGGCCGCGACGACAGCGGCACCCCGGTGCCCGCCGGCATGTACATCGCGCGGTATGTCTGCGGTACCTACTCGGCGCGCGCGAAGCTGACACTGATCCCGTAGCCCGTCCGTCGAGCGGATGCGGCCGTCGGGTCCGGATGAAAACGCCGGACGTGACGGGAGCCGCATCCGCTCAGACGGCTTCCGCTTCAACATCCCGCGGCAGCATCGCCCCCGTCAGGGTCCGCATCGAAGTTCCCTGCAGATTACAGGTCAAACACGCATGCACCGGGTGCACCAGCACGAGGTCGCCGGGGTTCAATCCATCCGCCAGTTCCGCCCACCGATCCGGCTCCAGGCTGACGATTCCGTGTTCCTGCGACATCCCGGTGACCGCGGCGGCGTCCAGCACCGGACCGAATCCCCCCGGCGCCAGCGCGCCCAGGCACCCGAAGACGGGCCCGGCAGGCGTGGCCAGCGATTCCCGGCTCAGGTGAACGGCCCCGCCGTGCAGCACGAGGCGGCCGCGCGACGGATCGGTGCCGATCACCGGACAGACGAGCGCGGCAGCCAGCCGGTCGTCGCCGCAGACACCGGCGGCGCGCTGCATCAGATCGAAGAAGACGAAGTTGCCGGGGCGCACCTCGTTCACCCCCGCGAACGATTCGACGGCCGTGCAGGTGGGCGTGTCGCCGAGCGACAGTTGCAGGTCGCGGCCGGTGGCCTCCCGGGCGGCAGCGAGACGGCGCACCGTCTCGGCGAACAGCGCGGGCAGTTCGTCCCGGGGCGCGCGGTAGCTGTGCCCCGCGTGCGTCAACAGTCCCGCGAACGACGCCGACCGGGCCACCGCCAGCAGGCGCGTCGGGTCGTCCCAGCGCACGCCCGAGCGCCCGTGGCCGGTGTCGACCTTCAGCCACAGCGGCGACGTGTCGCCCGTGAGATGGCGCACCGCCCGCGCGGCCTCGGGCGTGTCGACGGTCAGCCCCAGCGCGCCGCCACGGTCGGCCAGCCGCCAGGCCAGGTCCGCCAGCCGGGGCAGTTCACGCGGGTTGACCAGGATGGCCAGCGTCAGATCGCGCCAGCCGTCGCGGGCGAACCGCTCGGCCATGGCCAGGGAGGACACCGTCGCGTGGCGCACGCCCGCTTCGCGGAACCAGCGGCCGACGCCCACATTGTCGTGCGTCTTGAAGTGGGGGCGCAGGCGCACGCCCGAAACGGCGGCCTTCGCCGCCATCGCGGCGATGTTGGCGCGCGCGCGCCTCTCGTCCACCACGACGGCGGGCGCGCTGAAGCCCAGGCCGTCCAGGCGGCGGGCGGTGTCGGCCAGCAGGCTCACTTCCGGTTCTCCCGTTCGCCTCAACACACGGACCCCTGCCGACCGCGAAATCCGGACAGCCGCCCTCCAGCGAAACTATCACTCAAAAAGAAATCCCGGTCCATGAATCACTTGTCGCCGCCGCCGCGGACCACTACGGTTCCCGCGAGCCTTGAGGATGGCGACGAAACGGCTAGGAAGGAACCTCATGGGCACGGAAATCGAACGCAAGTTCCTGGTTACCGGCGAGGCGTGGAAAGTGCCCGGGCCGGGCGTGCGTTTCCGGCAGGGCTACCTGAGTTCCGACCCCTGGCGCGTCGTGCGTGTTCGGATCGCGGGGGACACGGCCGCGCTGACCGTCAAGGGCCGAAGCGTTGGCTCCAGGCGGGCCGAGTTCGAATACGGAATCCCGCTGGAGGACGCACGCCAACTGCTGGAGATATGCGAACAGCCGCTGATCGAGAAGACCCGCTATCGGGTTCCCGTCGGCAATCTGGTCTGGGAAATCGACGAATTCCACGGCGCAAACCAGGGACTGGCGGTGGCCGAGTGCGAGCTTGAATCCGAAGACCAGGATGTGCCCAAGCCGGACTGGGTGGGCCAAGAGGTGACGAGCGATCCACGCTACTTCAACAGCAACCTGGTCGCCTATCCTTTCACGACGTGGCCGAGCCATGACGACGAATCGATAACACCTTGATCCAGAGGCCGCAACGGATATCCTGAAGGCAAGTCTACGAATCCACCCCGCGCCGGCGAGGAGTACCGCAATGCCCCTGTTCAACAAATCGACACAGCTCCTGGCCGGGCAGATCGACGAATTCCTCGACGCCGTGGCCCAAGGTGGTCTCGTCTTTCGCGACGGCGTTCACGCCTATCTCGCCGGTGACCTGGTGCGTTTCGACGGTTGTATCATCCTGATCAATGACCTCGAGCACAAGGCGGACGACCGGAGCAAGTCGGTCGAAACGAATCTCTACCGGAACTCGCTCATCCCCGAGCACCGGGGCGACGTACTCGGTCTTCTGGAAACGACCGATACAGTGATCGACACAGCCAAGACCGGGTTGTTCCAGTTTTCCGTGGAAAGGCCTGTCATTCCGCCGGATTGCGTGGCCGGCTTTACGAGTCTGGCGGACACCAGCAACGAAGCGCTCCAGGCGATGATCATCGCCGCGCGCACGTTCTTCCGCGACCCGGAGGCCATCAAGGACCACCTGTTCAAGGTCGCCCATCACGAACATGACGCGGATGTCATCAGCGACGCCCTGAAGCGGCGTATCTTCAGCAGCGACCTCGACCTTGCGCACAAGATCCACCTTCGCTATTTCGCGCGGAACATCGAACTGGTGTCCGATCGGGCGAAGGATGTTTCCGACCGCCTGGCGATCTATGCGATCAAGCGGAGCCTCTGAGATGGATGTGATCTTCTTCCTCTCGAGCGGGCTCTTCCTGGGGTGGTCGCTGGGCGCCAACGACGCGGCCAACGTATTCGGCACCGCCGTCGGTACGCGGATGGTGAAATTCCGCACCGCAGCGCTGGTCTGCTCGGTGTTCATCGTTCTGGGTGCCGTGGTCAGCGGCGCGGGCGCTGCCCATACGCTGGGACGCCTGGGCGCCGTCAACGCCCTGGCCGGCGCCTTCACGGTGGCGCTGGCGGCTGCACTGACCACGCTGTGGATGACGCGCCTGAATCTCCCGGTCTCGACCTCCCAGGCCATCGTCGGCGCCATCATCGGCTGGAACATCCATACGAGCGCGGTGACCGACGCACAGTCTCTCATCCAGATCGTGCTCACCTGGATCGCCTGCCCGCTTCTGGCGGCCGGAGTGGCGATCGGGCTGTACCTGGCCCTCGTGAGGTTCGTCAAATACCGGCGCCCACATCTGCTGGAAATCGACGCCTGGACACGGCTTGGATTGCTGGCGGCCGGCGCCTTCGGCTCCTACAGCCTCGGGGCCAACAACATCGCCAACGTCATGGGCGTCTTCCTGCCTGACAATCCCTTCCGTGACATCGAGCTCTGGGGTATCACGATCTCGGGCGCGCGACAGTTGTTCGCGCTCGGCGGCCTGGCGATCAGCGTCGGTGTCTTCACGTATTCGGAACGCGTCATGCGTACCGTCGGCGGTGGACTGCTGCGCTTGTCGCCGCTGGCGGCGCTCGTCGTGGTCCTGGCGCAATCCCTCACGCTGTTCCTGTTCGCTTCCCAGGGGCTGGAGCATTTCCTGGCCGGCCTGGGCCTGCCCACTTTTCCCCTGGTCCCGGTCAGCAGCAGCCAGGCCGTCGTCGGGGCGATTCTTGGCATCGGCCTGCTCAAGGGCGGCAAGGACATCCGCTACGGGGTGCTGGGCGAAATCTCACTGGGCTGGCTGGCTACCCCGGTCCTGGCCGGCGTCATGGCGTTCGTGTTGCTGTTCGTGGTTGAGAACGTCTTCGATCAGCGGGTGAACAGGAACGTCCTGTACTGGATCGACGCCTCGGTCATCACCGAACTGGCCGAGGACGGCATCCGGGATGACGGGCTGCAGCGCCTCGAGGGGAAGAACCGCAGCAACGCGGTGCGACTGAAAGACGACCTGGAGCGGGAAACGAAGTTGAGCGACGAGGCGATCCTGAAGGTCATCAATGTCGCCCAGCTCGGGCACTGGAGGGTGGATGCGGCGGTGATCGCCGGCGAATTGGACCGGGACTGGTACACGGCCGATCAACTGCGTGGTGTCCGGACGCTGGTCGGCCGCGAATACGAACGCGCCTGGGCCCTGCGGCGTGACCTGGCCGCAACCTCGCCGGATTGGCTCCCACGCCCACGGACGAAACTCCACAGAATCCACAACAAGGAACTGGACCAGAAGTTGGCGTTCCTGGAACAGGCCTTTCGCGTGAATCCGGAAGAAGAGGAATCGCAGGAGCCGGAAACAGCGCCCCGGCAGCCGGTGGAACAACAGCGCTAGCCCGGACTACGGTCTGAGCGCGCCGGTTCCCGGAAGAACCGCCCCCCGCGCCTCCAGCGCCTCGTCGTACAGCCGGTCCATGGCCGCGGCCATGCGGTCCTCGGTGAAGCAATCGAGCACCCGCGCCCGGCCGGCCTGCCCCAGGCGCCGGCGCAGCGAGGCATCGCCCAGCAGTGTCGCCACCGCCGCCGCCAGCTTCGCGCCGTCGCGCGGCGGCACCATCAAACCCGTCTCCCCCTCCACCACGATGTCCAGCACGCCGTCGCAGTTCGACGACACCGTCGGCAGGCCCGTGGCCATCGCCTCGATGAGCGCCAGCCCGAACGCCTCGTTGTGCGAAGGGAAGGCGAAGACGTCCATGCCCGCCAGCAGGTCCGGAACGTCGCGCCGGAAACCGGTGACCGTGACCCTTTCGCCCAGACCGCTCGCGGCGATGCCGTCCAGGATGGCGCGGCCTTCGTCCTCTTCGCCGCGCGTCGCTTCGCCGACGATCAGGAAGCGCGCCTGCGGAAAGTCGCCGGCCAGGCGCGCCGCCATGTCCAGGTACTCGGGGTGGCCCTTCGACGGCGTCACGCGGCCGACGATGCCCACGACCAGGTGATCGTCGGCGAATCCCAGTTCGGCGCGCACCCGGGCCCTGGCCGCGGCGTCGGGCCGGAAGCGGGAGGCGTCGATGCCGTTGTGGATGGTCACCACTTTCGCCGGATCGATCGGGTGCATCGCCTGGAAGTTGCGCCGGATCACGTCGCTGATGGCGATCACGCGGTCGACGCGGCGATAAAGCCCGTAGTGCACCCACAGCCGCTTGGCCGCGAGCACGCCGACATGCTTCTGCAGCACCAGCGGCACGCGGCGATGCGCCAGCAGCGCCGGCACCAGCGTGAACAGGTCGCGCGACCAGTCGCAGTGGACCAGATCGATGCGCCGGTGCGTGATCAGCCGCGACAGGCGCCAGGCCTGCCGCGGGTGGACCTTGCCCCACAGGTCGAAGATCTCCGGACTGAAGCCTTCGGCGCGCAGCCGCTCCTCGATCGGTGAATCCGGCCCGCACAGCGGCACCACGACATGCCCCCGCGCGCGCAGGCGCACGCTGGTCTGCACCAGGCTCATTTCCATGCCGCCCCAGGCGCGGCTCGTGCAGACGGTGAGGATGGTCAGGGGCATGGCGGGTCCGGTCGGTGGCGGAACTCGGCACGGCGCGGCGAATCGACAGGGATGCTAGCACGCGGACGCCGCTCCGGCAACGGACGGGACTGGACGCCGACGGTGTTCGGCGCGACCTTCTCTTGGGTGAGGCGCCGCCGGCGGACGGCGGCGGCCCGGCCTGGAGGCGCCATGACCGACGACATCCTGCAGTTGGAAGCCGTGTCCATGACCTGGGAATCGGCCGACGCGGCCGGTCGCACGGTCCTGGACGGCGTCGACCTCGCGCTGGCGCGCGGGGAAGCCGTGGCGCTGGTCGGCCGCAGCGGCAGCGGCAAGTCGACACTGCTCCACGTGGCCGCCGGCATCGCCGTGCCCACGGGCGGTCGCGTGCGGCTGGCCGGGCACGACCTGACCGGCAGCGACGAGGAAGCGCGCACGCATCTGCGTCGCGCCCACATCGGCCTGGTCTTCCAGTTCTTCCACCTGTTGTCCCACCTGAGCGTGCGCGAGAACGTGGCGGTGCCCGGCTGGATCGCCGGCGACGACCGCCGGCGCACGCGCGAGCGCGCGGACCAGCTGCTCGACCGCGTGGGCCTGCTGGACCGCGGCGACGACCCGGTGGGCCGCCTGTCCGGCGGCGAAATGCAGCGCGTGGCGCTGTGCCGCGCGCTGCTGCGCGGACCGGCGCTGGTGCTGGCCGACGAACCCACCGGTAGCCTGGACGACCGCACCGGCCGCGAGGTGATGGACCTGCTGCTCTCGTTGACGCGGGAAGAGGGCGGCGCGCTGCTCTACGTCACGCACTCGCGTGAACTGGCGGCGCGCGCGGACCGCATGTGGCGCCTGGTCGACGGTCGCCTGCAGGCGGGGGACGCGGCGTGATCGGCTATCTCCGGCGCGGGCTGACGCAGCATCTGCGGCAGTCGCGGACGCTCGTGGCGCTGACGGTGCTGGGCGTGGCGCTGGGCGTGGCCTCGGTGGTGGCCATCCAGACGCTGAACCAGGGCTCGCTGCGCGCCTTCGACGGCAGCGTGCGCGCGGTCAGCGGGCAGGCCGACCTGACGATCACCGGCGTGCTGCCGTTCCTGTCTGAAACGCTGCTGCCCACGGTCCTGGCCGATCGCGAGGTTGAGAGCGCCTGGCCCCTGATCCGCGCGAACGTGGCCGTGACCGGCCGGCCCGACCTGAATCTGGAAGTGGTCGGGTTCGACGTGTTCGCCCCCGTGCGCTATCCGCTGCAGGATGCCGCGGCGCGGCAGTCCGACCCCAACCGCCTGCTGACCGAAGCGCTGGCCCGGCCGGGCTGGGTCGCGGTGACGCCCGAGCTGGCGGCCGCCGAGGGCTGGGCCGTCGGCGATACCATCGCCGTCAGCAGCGGCAGCCGCGCCGTCACGCTGGAAGTCGGCGCGCTGGTGGACTTCCGCCGCTTCGAGCCGCTGGCTCCCCGGCGCCTGGCGGTCATGGACATCGCCCAGGCGCAGGAGATGTTCGGACGGCCGGGACGGATCCAGCAGATCGATGTCGTGCTGCGCGAGGGCGCCGACCCCGCGGCGGCGGCCCTGCGGCTCCAGGAAGCGCTGGGCCCGGGCGCGCGCGTCCAGACGCCCGAGCAGCGTCGCCAGGACGCCTCCGGCCTGCTGGCCGCGTTCCGGCTGAATCTGACGGCGCTCAGCCTCATCAGCGTGTTCGTGGGCGTGTTCCTGGTCCTGACGACGGTGCAGGCCTCGCTGGTGCGCCGGCGGCGCGAATTCGGCGTGCTCCGCGCGCTGGGCGCGACGCGCGCGCAGGTGCTGGGGCTGGTGCTGGGCGAATCGGCGGCGCTGGGCGTGCTGGGCGTGGCGGCCGGCATCCCGCTGGGCTGGTTCGTGGCCCGCGGCAACCTGCAGAGCGTCAGCGCGACGCTGACCAGCATCTACGTGGCCGAAGGCATCGACCGGTTGACGCTGCCCCCTTCGGTCATCGCGCTTGGCGTGGCGGTCGGGCTGCTGGGCGCCATCGGCGGGGCCCTGCTGCCGGCCTGGGATCTGGCGCGGCGCGACCCGCTGCGGCTGCTGTCGCCGCTGGCCCTGCACGAAACCGCCGGACGGCACGCCGGTCGTCTGGCCCTGGGCGCCGGCCTGCTGGCAGCGCTCGGCTCGCTGTGGTTCTTCACTCTGGGTCGCGAGCTGCGGCTGGGCGGCTTCGTCTACGGTTTCGTGATGATGCTGTCGCTGCCCCCGCTGGTCCCGCTGGTCGTGCGCACGGTTTGCCGCCGCGCGCACCCGTCACGGTTCGGCCTTGCGCTCAGCCTGCGCAATCTGCTGGCCCGCCTGCAGACCACCAGCTTCGCGGTGGCGGCGCTGGCGATCACCGTCAGCATGATGTTCGGCATCACCATCCTGGTCGGCAGCTTCCGCCAGACCCTGGTGACCTGGCTGGACGTCACCATCCAGGCGGACATCTACCTGAGCAGCGAGTCCTGGCAGCGCACCGGCAACGACGCCTTCCTGGACCGCGATCTGCTGGACCGGCTGGCGGCGTGGCCCGGCGTGATCTCGCTGGAGGAGCAGCGGCGCCTCCGCGTAACCACGACGGACGGACGACCGGTCTGGCTGAACGGCCTGCGCATGACCGACCGACCGCTGCCGGGCGTGCCCCGGGCCGATCTGGCCACGCGCCTGCCCCTGCTGGCGGGCGAGCCGCGGGCCGCCGTCGCGGGCCTGCGTGAAGGCGGCGTGCTGATCGGCGAACCGTTGTCCCGCAAAGCCGGCCTGACGGTCGGCGACACGCTGCGCCTGGCCGGACCAGAAGGGCCGGTGGCCCTGCCCGTCAAGGGCGTCACCTACGACTACACCAGCGAGGGCGGCACCGCGTTCGTGACGATGGACGTGCTGACCGCGCGCTTCGACGCCGCGCCGCCCAACAACGCGGCGCTGTTCCTGTCGCCGGGCGTGGATGTCGACACCACGGTCGAGGCGCTGCGCCGCGAGTTCGCCGACCGGCCGCTGGTGATCCGCAGCAACCGCACGCTGCGCGGCGAGGTGCTGGCGATCTTCGACCAGACGTTCGCCGTCACCCGCACGCTGCAGGGCATGGCGCTGCTGATCGCCGCCCTGGGCGTGTCGGTGACGCTGCTGATCCAGGCGCACGAACGCGCCGGCGAACTGGCCCTGCTGCGCGCGCTGGGCGCCACGCGCCGGCAGATCTTCGGCCTGTTCCTGGGCGAAGGCGCGGCCATGGGCGCTCTCGGCCTGCTGCTGGGTCTGGGCGGCGGCGTGGGCCTGGCCGCGCTGCTGATCCTGTTCATCAACCGCACCTGGTTCGGCTGGACGATCCGCCCGGCCTGGCCGGGTGGCGACCTGGCGCTGCAGGCGGTGGTGGTCATGGCCGCCGCGGCCCTGGCCGCGCTGTACCCCGCCTCGCGCGCGCGTCTGGCGCGGCCGGGGCAGCTCACGCGGGACGATTTGTGAGGGTGGGCATGAAACGACGTTCATTCGACCGCGGACGATTGCCGGGCGTCGGCGGCAGAGCCGGCGTCATCGTGCGGTGGTGCGTTCCCGCGGCGCTGTCGCTGGCGGTCGCCATCGGCGTCCAGGCACAGTCCCCGGGATCCGCGCCGACGGAACCGACGCCCGCCGCCGACGGCTGGCTGCGCGCGGCTCCCGGCCACGAGTGGTCGTTCCCGCGCGACCACTACGCGCATCCGCGCCATCGCACCGAATGGTGGTACCTGACCGGGCACCTTCGCGAAACGGGCGCGCCGACGGACGCCGAACCGGTCGCCTTCCAGTTCACGCTGTTCCGCATCGGCCTGGACCCGCAGGAGCCGGCGATCGACGGCTCGGCCTGGCGCGCGAGCGCGCTGGTGATGGGGCATGCGGCGGTGACCGATCCGGCGGCGCGCAGTCACATCTTCAGCGAGACGCTGTGGCGCGCCGCGGCTGGCCTGGGCGGCTTCGGCGCACCGGGCGACAGCATGCTGGCCTGGTGCCTGGCGCCGCCGGGAACGCCGGGCAGGTGGTCGATCGCGCTGCTGGAGGATTCGTTCACCGTGCGCGCGCGCGACGACCATCGCGGGCTCGGGTTCGATCTCGTCTGCGTGACGAAGACCCCGCCGGTGCTGCAGGGTCCGGGCGGCTTCAGCCCCAAGGACGCCACCGGTGAGGTCGGCAGCCTGTACTACAGCCTGCCCCGGTTGACGGTCGAAGGCACGCTGCGGCGCGGCGACCGCGACGTCGCGGTGACCGGACAGGCCTGGCTCGACCGCGAGATCTTCACCTCCACGCTCGGCGCTTCGCAGACGGGCTGGGACTGGGTCAGCCTGCAACTGGACGACGGGCGCAACCTGATGCTCTACCGGCTGCGAGCGGCCGACGGCAGTGTCGACTTCGCGCTCGGCTCCCTGGTCGGAACCGACGGGCGCGTCACCGCGCTGCCGGCCGGCGACTGGTCCCTCGAACCCCTGGCCTCCTGGACCAGCGGCGCCACCGGGGCCGGCTACCCGATCGACTGGCGGCTGCGGGTGCCCGGCGCCGCCATCGACGTGGAACTTCGGGCCGTCCTGGCCGATCAGGAGAATGTGTCGACGCGCACGGGCGTGCACTACTGGGAAGGCGGCGTGCGCGTGGTCGTGCCGCAGGGCGCCCCCGCCGCCGGGAAGCTCCTCGGGCGCGGATTCGTGGAATTGACGGGTTACGGGGCCGGGAGCCGACCACCGGTGTGAGCGGACGATCCGGATCCCGCACCGGCGCCTTCCCAGTTGCCGCCGGGGCCGAATCCTGTTAGGGTCTTAACAGGTGCCGGGCATTCCAGGCGCCTGCGCCCCTCATGCCCGGCCTCCTCTGGAAAGGAGGCGTGCCATGCGATTCCCCGTCACGGAAAAGCTCATCCAGCGGCAGATCAACCACTGGAGCCGGCTGCGCGAGTTGCTTCGCGATCAGCCGGTCGCCGCCGAAGTCGAAGCCGGACCGGTCGTCACCATCTCGCGCCTGGCCGGCAGCGGAGGTCGAACCCTGGCGACCGGGCTGCGCGACCGGTTGGGCCTGCAACTGCAGGACCATTCGATCGTCGACCGCATCGCCCGCACCCGCAAACTGGATCCCGAACTGCTGGCCATGCTGGACGAACAGGATTTCCGCCAGACCGACCTGTGGGTGCGCGGGGTGCTGGAAAACCGACTGTTCCTGAAGGAGCAGTACCGCCACGCCCTGACCGAGACCATCGACGAACTGGCCACACCCGGCGGGGTGGTGTTCCTGGGCCGGGGAGCGAACCACGTGCTGGGACACCGCGCCACGCTGCGGGTGCGGCTGGTGGCCGGTTGCGCCACGCGACAGACCCGGTTGGCGGAAAAGATGGGCCTGAGCCGCGCCGAGGCGCGCGCGCTGCTCGACGAGACGGACCGTCGGCGCGACGCGTACGTGCGCAAACTGTTCGGCGCCGACCCGCACGAACCGTCGCACTACGATCTCGTGATCAACACCGACCGGCTGTCGCCGGCCGATGTCCAGGAACTGGTGCTGCTGGCGATGCTGGGAGTCGCCCACCGCGACCACAAGCAGATGAGCGGCACCGTCTAGTCGGCCGAACGACGCCGCTGCGCCGGCAGCCGGTCCAGCATCCCGAGCAGCCCGTCGAGCACCGTGTACGGGTGCGGCGGGCAGCCGGGGATGTAGAGGTCGACCGGGAGCAGGTCGCCGACGCCGCTGTTCGTCTCCGGGCTGCCGCGGAACGGCCCGCCCCCGATGGCGCACGCTCCCGAGGCGATCACCAGCCGCGGCTGCGGCATGGCCGCCCAGGTGTCCAGCAGCGCGCTCTGCATGTGCGCGGTCACCGGACCGGTGACGACGATGCCGTCGGCATGCCGGGGTGAAGCCACGAACTGGATGCCGAAACGGCCCAGGTCGAACACCAGGGTGCTGAGCACGTTCAGATCGGCTTCGCAGGCGTTGCACCCACCGGCCGAGACCTGCCGCAGCTTCAGGGACCGACCGAACATCTTCTTCAGGCGACGATCCAGCGCTTCGACCCGCGGCCGCTCGCCAGGACGGACCACCAGCCCCTCGCGGGTGCGCGACGCCAGCCGCCAGTCGCGCGTGAACGTGACGGCGCCGTCCTCGCAGGCTGCCGCGCAACCGCCGCAGAACGTGCACTTGCCCAGGTCAAGCGCCGGCGTGCCTGCGTCGACCGTGATCGCGTCGTACGGACAGGCCTGCACGCACGATCGGCAGCCTTCGCGGCACAAAGCGGGATCGAGCACCGGCAGTCCCTGGAACCGCTCGGGCAGCACCGGATCCTTCTTCGGATACGGCCCGGTGCGGTGGCCCTGGCGCAGCCTTTCGGGGATGATCTTCAGCATCGCGCCCGCACTCCTTACAGGTCGAACCCGCAGTACGACAGGTTGAAGCTCTTGTTGATCAGCGGAAAGTCGGAGATCTGTTCACCGCGCAGCGCCATCGCCAGTCCGCTCCAGTTGTGGAACGACGGGTCGACGATCTTGTAACGTGCGATGTCGCCGCCCGCGTCGGTGACCGCGACGTGGACGATCTCGCCGCGCCAGCCCTCGACCAGGGCCACGGCCAGGCTGCCGGCCGCCGCCGCCGGCAGCGGCGTGTGGATCGTGCCGGCGGGAAGTCCCGCGAGCGTCTCCTTCACCCGCGCCAGGGAGCTCTCGATCTCGCGTTGGCGCACGCGCCCGCGCGCATGCACGTCGCCGTCGGGCGCCACCGCAATCTGGTCCACTCCGATCGCTTCGCCCCGCGGCGGATGCTGCGCCCGCGTGTCCATCGCCAGCCCGCAGGCGCGCGCGGCCACGCCGACCAGACCGAGTTCGCGCGCGGTGGCCGGCGTCAGCACTCCGGTGCCCTCGAGCCGCGCCAGCACGGACGGCGTGCCGAAGAACAGGCGGATCGCACCGCGGGTGTCGCGGTCGATCGCCGCCATCCGCTTGAGAATCCGCTCGCGCACGGCCGGCTCCGCGTCGAAGCCGACGCCGCCGGGCCGCACCATCCCGCGGCCGAAGCGGTTCCCGCACAATTCGGCGGTCACGTTGAGGTAGTCGCCGCGGATGCGGCCACAGAACGCCGACGTGGGCAGAAAGCCGACGTCGGTCGCCAGTCCGCCGATATCGCCGACGTGGTTGGCCAGACGCTCCAGTTCCAGCGCCACCGATCGAAGCGCGGCGGCCCGCGCCGGCGCCGCAACGCCGGCCAGCGCCTCGCGCACCAGCGCGTGCGCCGTGGCATGGCCGATGGTCGTGTCGCCGGCCACCGTCTCGACCAACTGCCGCGCGCGCGTTCCGTCGGCGTCGGAACCCGTCATCATCCGCTCGACGCCGCGGTGCTGGTAACCGAGAGCGATCTCAAGGTGCAGCACCGTCTCGCCGTGGCACTGGAAGCGGAAATGTCCGGGCTCGATGATGCCGGCGTGCACGGGACCCACGGCCACTTCGTGCACTTCGTCGCCCTCGACGCGGTAGTAGTCGATTTCGCCCGGAACCAGGGGCACATCCGGGTTCCGCCCCCAGGCGTCGGCGCCGTCGCGCCACGAGCGATGGCCGCGCACGGGCTTGAACCACGGATGGCCTTCGGCGACGACGCCGTACTGCTCGCCGATCTCGCGCTCGAACATCTGTACCTGCGGGCAGCGCGAGGCCAGCGACGGAAACCTCTCCCCGACGCGGGTCCGCAGAAGGCGCAATTCGCCCAGATCGTCGCGCGCGAGCACCGCGAACAGGTCCAGCATCGCATCGGGCGCGAAGGGCGCGGGCACCGGGGTACCGAAGTATGCCGCCACCCGCGCACCGGCCGCCACGTCGCCGAGCATCGCGTCGGCGAACACGGACCAGGGAACCGGCGGCAGCGAAGCGAGCGGCACGCAGCCTCCGTTGCGCACGACCACACGGTCGACATCGTGGCCGGTCATGGCTTGGCCTCCAGCAGGTCGGCCGCCGACTGCAGCAGGTCGCGCAGCGGCGGGGGGATGTAGAGTCCGAGCATCAGCACCGCCAGCAGCATCACCAGCGGCGGTGCCGTCAGCAGGAAGCGGTCCTGTCCGCGAAGCGTCGGTTCGCCCGGCTCGCCCTGCGTGGCGGCCAGCACGGTCGAGCCCATGCCGATGAACACCGTCGCCAGCGCGATCAGGACCACCGCCAGCACCCCCGGCCGGTCTGCGGCGACGATGCCGCGCAGGATCGTGAATTCGCTCAGGAACGGTCCGAACGGCGGCGCACCGGTGATCGCCAGGAACCCGGCCATGAACAGCGCACCGGACACGGGCAGCACGGTCATGGCCCCGTGCACCGTGGACAGCTTCTTGCTGGCGAACGTACGCTGGATATTGCCCGCCGAAAGGAACAGGCAGCCCTTCGTCAGCGCGTTGTTGACCAGGTGCAGCATGGCGCCGAAGGTGGCCAGTCCGCCGATCGCCACTCCGATCGCCAGGATCCCCATGTGCTCGACGCTCGAATAGGCCAGCATGCGCTTCAGATCGGGCTGGCGCACCATGAACACCGCCGCCAGCACCAGCGACAGCAGCCCCATCCCCAGCAGAGCCTGCCGTGCCATCGCCACGTCGCCGGCCGCGGCCATGATCTGCACGCTGCGCAGCACGGCCAGGAACGCCACACTGGTCAGGCCGCCGGACAGCAGCGCGCCGACCAGGCCGGGCGCCTCGCCGTAGGCATCGGGCTTCCAGCTGTGCAGCGGTGCCAGACCGACCTTGGCGCCGAAGCCGACCAGCAGGAACACGAAGCCGGTGTGCAGCCAGGGGCGCGACAACTGCGGCCCTTGTCGCAGAAGGTCGTCGAGCTGCAGGCTGACGTGGCTCTCCAGGCCCAGCGCCGAATAACCGATGAACATGATGCCCAGCATGGCCAGCGCGATGCCCACCGAGCACAGCAGCAGGTATTTCCAGGTCGCCTCGATCGACAGTGCGTTGCGGTTGTAGTAGATCAGCGGCGCGCTGGCGATGGTGGTCGACTCGACGGCGAACCACAGCACGCCCAGATGACGGGCGATGACCGCGAGCGTCATGACCGACAGGAACACCAGCAGGCAGGGCACGATCATGCGGTTACCGCGGTCGCGCCGCAGATCCAGATAGGGCACCGCATAGATCGCGCAGCCCAGGAACAGCAGACTGGTCACCAGCAGAACCAGCGTCGAGAGCGCATCCAGCCCGACCCAGGCCCCGGGCGGCGCCGCCCGCAGAGGATGGATCACCAGCAGTCCGGCCAGCACCACGTGCACGAGGCCGGTCACGGCCAGCAGCCAGGACCGCACGCGGTACCAGGGAATCACGGCGGCCACGACAGCCATCAGCAGAGGCAACCCGACCAGCACCGCCAGCATGGCCTATCCCTTCAGCGCCGACAGGCGCTCGGTGTTGAGGGTCGAGAACTCGCGTTGGATCTGGTCCATGACGATGCCCATGATGAACACGCCCACCAGCAGGTCCAGCAGCACACCGGCCTCGACCATGAGCGGCATGGCTTCGGCCAGGAGCGTGCCGAAGACGAAGATCCCGTTCTCGAGCACCAGATAGCCGAGCACCTGCGACACGGCGTCGCGGCGCGTCATCAACAGCAGGAAGCCGACGAACAGGGTCGCCAGCGAGGTCGGGATGAACAGGCCGCCGCGGTGCTCCGGCCGCAGCGGCAGGAAGTCGGCGAAGATGAACGCGGCCGAGGTGATCAGCGCGCCCAGCACCATGGTCGGGATGTAGCCGATGAGCGGGCCGCTCTCGCGCCGCAGGCGCATCTGCCGCAGCGCGCGCAGCAGTACCCACGGGATGAGCACGCCCTTGAGCGCGAAGGCGCCCACTCCCAGCACCACCGTGTGGAAAGTCAGGCCATGGGCCGCCAGCGGGATCAGCGCCAGGAGCGCGCCCTGCGCCGCCACCGCGCGGATGCACGAGTTCAGGCGCGAGCTGCCGAGCGTGAAGAAGTTGATCAGGATGACCGCGATCAACAACAGGTTCGTCACACCGTACATCGTCCCGTTCCTTTCGGCCGCCCGTGGGCGGCGCGCGATCTAGCGCAGCACCAGCACCACGGCGAAGACCGCCACCAGGGTCGTCCCGACCAGGATCTGCGGGACGCGCGCCAGCCGCAGGCGTGCCATCACCGATTCGATCGTGCCGATCACCACCGCGAGCACGAACTGCCCGCCCAGAAAAATTCCCGCGTCCAGCCACAGGTTGCCGGTATCCACCGGCAGCACCATCCGCATGATGACGGCGCCGAGCACCATCAGCTTCAGCGCCGCCCCGTACTGGATCAGGCCCAGCAACGGCCCGCTGTGATCCAGGACCATGACTTCGTGGATCATGGTCAGTTCCAGGTGCGTGTTCGGATCGTCGAAGGGGATGCGCGCGTTCTCGACCAGAAGCACGACCATCAGGCAGACGACGATGAGCGCCAGCGAGGCGCCGGAAGAGCCCCAGGCCGCGGCCAGGTGCGCGCCCAGAAGGGCGTTGAGCGTCAGGCCGTCGGCCAGCCTCGCCAGCACGACGAAGCCCAGCAGCAGCGTGGGTTCGGCCAGGCAGGCGAAGGTCACTTCGCGCGCGGCGCCCATGCCCTCGAAGCTCGAACCGGTGTCCAGCGCGGCCGCGGCCGTGAAGAAGCGCGCCAGCGCGAACAGGTAGACGAACAGGATGACGTCGCCTTCGAACGACAGCGGCGCCGCCAGCGCGCCCATCGGCAGCAGCAGTGAAGCGACCACGGGCACCGTCACGGCGACGACCGGTCCGGCCCAGAAGATCCAGGTCGTCGTGCGGCTGACGACAATGCCCTTGCGCCACAGGCGGCCCAGGTCCCAGTACGGCTGCAGCACCGGTGCGCCCTGGCGGCCGGCGAACGCAGCCTTGGTGCGGGCAATGACCCCCAGCATCAACGGGGCGAACGCCAGCAACAGGACCAGGCGCAGCAGAGTGGTGACGATCATCGCATGACCTCATTCGACATCGCTGCCAAACCTCACTTGCCGCCGAAGATGATCAGCAGCACCAGAAGCGTCAGGGCGACGTACAGCAGGTACGCCGACGTCAGACCGTTGTGCAGGACCGCCCGCACGCGCACGAAGAGGCGCGCCGTCAGGCGCCAGCCCGGAAGCAGCAGCCGATCCAGGGCCAGATCCGGATGGTGGCTTAACACACGCGCCGGCGCCGGGAACAGCGCCGGCGGCGAAGTACGCTCCAGGCTGCGACCCGGCGCGAAGGTGGACACCAGTCCGTCGGCGAACGACGAAGCGGTGTACTGCGCCCGTGGCGCCGGCGCCGCGAAGGCGCAACCCCAGGTCGGCACGCCGCGCGCCGCGATCCGGCCTCGCCGGCGCAGCCAGGCCGCGATCACCAGCATCGGGACCAGAAGCAGGCCGGCCGCCGCGCTCAGCCAGGCTGCTTCCCGCAGGCCGCCGGACACGCCCTCGGCGGCGATCGCGCCCGCAGCGGCGATCGCCGGCGCCCATTCGGCGGTCGCCGCGCGCAGCAGCGGCGCCAGCGCCAGCGGCGCCAGGCCGATCCCGACGCAACCGGCCGCGAGCAACGCCATCGCGGAGCGCATACCCCGAGTGGCTTCCGCGCTGGTCGTCGGGCTGTTTTCGCGAGGACTGCCCAGGAACACCACGCCGAAAACCTTGACGAAACAGGCCAGAGCCAGACCGCCGACCACGGCCAGCGCCGGCGCGGCCAGCACCGCGAGCGCCAACCCCATGATCTGGTGGTGCGCGGCGGTCAGCGCCGCGCGGTAGATCAACCACTCGCTGACGAAGCCGTTGAGCGGCGGCAGCCCGCAGATGGCGACCGCGCCGATCAGGAAGAATACGGCGGTCCATGGCTGTCGTCGCAGCAGGCCGCCCATGCGTTCCAGTTCACGGGTGCCCGACGCCCTGATGGCCGAACCGGCCGCCAGGAACAGCAGCGCCTTGAACAATCCGTGGTTGATGACGTGCAGCAGGGCGCCGCCCAGCCCGAGGGCCACCAGCGCCGGGGCTCCGGCCGCGCGCCCGAGCGTCGCCAGCCCCAGCCCCATGACGATGATGCCGATGTTCTCGACGCTGTGGTAAGCGAGCAGACGCTTGATGTCGTGCTGTGCGAGGGCCAGCGAAACGCCCGCAACCGCGGACAGGGCACCCGCGCCCAGGAGCGTCCACCCCCACCACGCGGGCACCTCGGCGTAGAACGAGATGAGCCGCATCAGACCGTAGACGCCGATCTTGATCATCAGACCCGACAGCAATGCCGACGCGTGCGTGGGCGCCGCGGCGTGCGCCGACGGAAGCCAGACGTGCAGGGGCACCAGGCCCGCCTTCAATCCGAAGCCGAGCAGACCCAGCGAAAAGACGGCCGTGGCAGCCCCGCCCGCGGGCAACGAACCGGCTGCGGGCAAACGAAGCCAGGGATCGCCGCCGCCCAGAAGCGCGAACATGCCCAGCAGCGCCAGGGTCGCCGTGTGCGTGGACACCAGGTACAGGTAGCCGGCGCGCCTGACCGCGGGCTGGTCATCGTCGGTGCTCACCAGGAAGAAGCCGCAGAGCGCGAGGATCTCCCAGGCGGCCAGGAACAGAAGCGTGCCCTGCGCGGTCAGCAGCACCGGGAGCGCGCCGGCGGCCAGGCCGTAGAAGAAGCGGAATCCCGCGCCGTGGCGGGCGCCTTCACGGACGGGACGGTAGCCCGGGCCATACATCGCCCCCGCGGCCACGACCAGCATCACCGGCAGGATGAACACGGACGACAGCGCGTCCAGACGCAATTCGAACAGGCCGCCGGGCACCGCCCAGGACGCGCTCACCGAGTGCGGGCCCCGCCCCAGCAATCCGGCGACCACCGCGACGATTCCGAGAATCGCTCCGGCCAGCAGAAGCGCCGTCGCCACGCGTTCCGTACCCGCGTCGCCGGCCGGCTGGACAGCGTCCGCTCCGCGCCGACGACGCGCCGAAGCGCGCGCCAGCCCCGGAGCGCCCGAAACGGCCATCAACAGGGCCGCGATCAACAGCAGCGGCATCACAACGGATTCCAGTCGCCGCTGACGAACAGGCTCCACACGATCAGGACCGCGCAGGCGACGAACATGTAGAGCAGGTAGATGGGAAGGCGTCCCTGTTGCAGCCAGCGCAGCCTGACCGCGCGATCGCCCAAGCGCCACGCCAGCGGCTCGAAGAAGCGGTGCAGCACGGGGTCGAGCGAGCGCTGCCACAGCCGCGCCACGTGCGGGAACGGACCGCGCGGTCCGCTCCGGCGCACTTCCGGACGCAGCCAGGCCGGCATGAGGGACCTCTGCGCCAATTCGGCATAGCCGCTGGCCGTGTACGACATGCGCGGCGTGGGCGCGCTGTAGCCGCAGCCCCAGGTCGCATCGCGGGTCAGCGGACGGCGCCGCGCCATGACGACCGCAACCAGTCCGGTCAGCGCGGCGACCGCCACCAGCAGCCAGGCCACGCCCGCCACGCCGCCGAGTTCGTGGCCCGCTTCGGCCAGCGCCGGCAGCGAGCCCGGCGCCAGCGCCGCGATCACCGGCTGCAGTGCGCGCAGAGCCAGTTGCGGCCAGGCGCCGATCAGGAGACAGCCGAACAGCAGCGGAAACATCGGCGCCAGCATGAGCCAGGGCGCTTCGTGGGCGTTCGCCGCGCACTCGCTTCGCGGCTGACCCAGCAGCGCCGTCCCGGCCAGGCGCGTGAATGCCACCAGAGCCAACGCGCCGGTGACCGCGAGTGCGGCCGCGATCAGCAGCGGCAGCAGGCCGGTCAGCCCGTCGGCGGCACGACCCGCGCGCAGCAGACCCAGATAGAGCAGCCACTCGCCGACCAGGCCGTTGAGCGGCGGCAGCGCCGTGATCGCCATGGAGCCGCCGATCAGCAGCGCACCGCTGAAAGGCAACCGCCGCAGCAGGCCGCCCATGCGGTCCAGTTCACGCGTGCCGGCGCCGTGCGCCAGCGAGCCGGCCGCCAGGAACAGCAGCCCCTTGAACAGCGTGTGGTTCCAGACGTGCAGCAGCGCCCCGGCGAAGCCCAGCGCCGCGATCGCCGGCTCTCCTATCGCGGCGGCCCACAGACCGAAGCCCAGCCCCATGAAGATCAGGCCCACGTTCTCGATCGTCGAATAGGCCAGCGCGCGCTTGATGTCGTCCTGGACGATGGCCAGCGCGATGGCATAGACCGCGCCGACGATCCCCAGCAGGGCCAGCGACATTCCCCAGCCCGGCGGCGGCGGCGGCAGCCAGGTCACAACGCGCAGCACGCCGTAGATGCCTGTCTTGACCATGATGCCGGACATCAGCGCCGACACATGGCTCGGCGCGGCCGGATGCGCGTCCGGCAGCCAGACGTGGAAGGGGAACAGTCCGGCCTTGGCGCCGAAGCCGGCCAGCGCCAGCCCGAACAGCAGCAGCGCCGGCTTCGCGTCGAGCCCCGCCAGCGCGCTGAACCGCGTGAAATCCAGGCCGCCGCTCCAGTGGCCGGCCAGCAGGAACATCGCCAACAGGCAGGCGCCGCCCAGGTGGCCGGCCGCCAGATAGAGCCAGGCGGCGCGCGCGACGCCCGGCCGCTGGTGGTCGAACGCGACCAGAAAGAACGACGTGATCGTCATCAGTTCCCAGGCGGCCAGGAACAGCAGCCCGCCCGCCGCGGTCAGCACCAGCGCCATCAGCGCGACCAGACCGCAGAAGAAGAACCAGTGGGCGCCCAGCCGCCGCGTGCGGCCCGCCGGCGCCAGGTAGCCCGCGCCGTAGACCGCGCACAGGGGCGCCAGCACGAACAGCGGGATCAGGAAGCCGGCCGCCAGCGGATCGATCGTCAGCGTCAGGCGGCCGCCCGGCACCGCCCACGGCGCGTCGAGATGAGCCGTGGCGCCGCCCAGCAGCACGCCGAAGGCGGCCACCAGGCCGGCCCCCGCTCCGAGCACGGTGCCGACCGCGGCGAAAGCCGAAGCCAGATGCGCGCGCCGTCCCGACAGAAGGGAACCGACGCCGCCCAGCACGATCGCGCCCAGACCACCGAGGAACCACGTCATCGTCATCGGACGGATCCGCACTCGACGGGCGCGCGCAGCGCGGCGTGGATGAGTTCGCGGCTCTCTTCGCCGAGCACGGCCTGCCGGAACGGCGGCTGCTTCAAAGCGAACATGAGTTGCGCCTGCAGGTGCAGCTGGGCGCGCAGCGTCGGCGACAGCAGTGTGAACAGGACGCGCACCGGCACGCCGTCGAGCGCGCGGAAGTCGACGTCGTTCTCCAGGTAGCAGAGCGTGACGGTCGGCCGCATGACCGGCAGCAGACCCGGATTGTGGATGTGCGGCACCGCGATGCCTTCACCGATGCCGGTCGAGGCGAGGTTCTCGCGCGCGATCAGGGCCTGCACCAGCACTGTGCGATCCAGTTCGTCGGGCAGCCGCAGATGCGCCACGACATCGGCCAGCACTTCATGGCGCGTGCGGCCCTCGATGCGGTAGTAGATCCCGCCGGCTTCCAGGCAATCGGCCAGCGTCGGCAGCGGCAGGGACTCGGGCTCCGGTTCGGTGAGCGCGGCGGGCGCCAGCCCCATCCGGCGCGAGGTGGCCCAGGCCAGCAGTTCGGCGCGGTTGAAGCGGTAGGTCGCCCCGATCCGCATGGCCGGCATGATGTCCTGCCGCAGCCAGCGGTAGATGGTCTTTTCCGACACGGACAGCAGCCGGGCGGCGTCCTTCACGGTGAGATTCAAAACGGCGCTCCTGTGGCCAACGGTCAGCACGAATGGACATCGATGGACATCATTAGCGCACGGGTCGCCGTTGTCAAACAGGAATCGGGATGTCCACAGACAGGAACGGTTGAGCAATCAGGCACAAACGAGCTTATCGCTTGTCCGTCAAGAGGTTGAGTCGATGAAGGGTCGGCCCGGGCAGCAGGGACGTCGCCCGCCCCGCTGCCCAGTCGTCATGGCCGGCCAGGAAATAGGGAGACAGAGGGTGCCCACTCTGGCCCCCGGGCATGTGGAACAGACCTGCCGCCTCGCGGCCCGGCGAGACGACAAGCCGCTGGCTCGCCCCGCTGGTCGGATGCTGGACCCGGGGCAGATGCGAGTCGCCCGGCAGCGGCAGCGCCGGCGCCGTCAGCCAACGTCTCACCCGGGCGGGCGCCATCGACGCGAACGGGTGGGCGATGGCCGTGGTGTTGCGCTCGCCCCAGGTCCAGGTGGAATCGGGCCGCCCCGAGGCCCCCTGGCGGGCCATCACCGTGTCGACGGCGGCGGCCACCAGCGCGTCCCAGTCGCGGTGCGGCGCCGGCAGCAGGTGCGCGGGCCGGCGCGCCAGCAGTTCCCAGACGACGGCGTGGCGCAGGGGCAGCTCGCGGTGGTCGAAGCCGGGCGCGGCGCTCCGGCAGGGCGCCGTCAGCGGCTCGTAGACCAGGTCCAGCAGGGCGACCGTGGCTCCGCGCACCAGCCGGTAGCCGACCGAGCCCACCGAGGCGCGGCCGTCCCAGTCGTCGCGGGCGAAGTGGGCGAAGCGCGCGCGCCGGGCCGCGGCCGCGCTGTCGGCCGGCGCGGGCACGGCCGCGAGCGAGGCCAGCACGAGCGAGCGCCAGTTCTCGAGCATCAACGCGCGGTCGTCCAGTTGCAGGGCCAGAAGATCGGCTTCGACCGGACGCTCGAGAGCGCGCAGTCCGTCGCGGATCTGTCCGGCGCGGGAGCCCAGGCCGTAGCCACCGTCGCCCAGCCGGCGCAGGTCCTCGCCGGCGGCGACGCGGTTGTTGGCCGTCCACAGGCGGCCTTCGGCGGGATCGACCACGCGCGGTTGCTCGGCCGCCGGGATCCAGCCGTCCCAGCGGCAGGTCCCGTCGGCCCACGAGGCGGGCCAGCGCCCGTTCCAGCCGACGCGGCGCGGCAGCCGCGAGGCGATCGTCCAGGCGATGCGCCCGTCACGGTCGGCGCAGACGAGATTCTGACCGGGAATGCCCAGACGCGGGGCCAGCGCGACGACGTCGTCGACCGTGCGCGCGTCGGCCATGCGGGCCAGCTCGACGTTGACCGCACCGGGATCATGCGCGGCCCAGCGCAGGACCAGCGGCCGTCCGGCCGCGTCCTGTTCCCAGACCGGACCCCAGCGGGACTCGCGCACGCGCAGCGTGTCGGGAGCGGCGCCCGCCACGGCGATCACCTCGGTGAACACCTTCAACGTGTCCCAGCCGTTGGGCGTCAGGTAGCGCGCCGGGTCCGCCGGATCGGTCTCGAGCACGACCAGATCGAGCCAGTCGGCGTAGGCGTTGGTGAAGCCCCAGGCGACGCGCCCGTTGCTGCCGACGACGACGGCCGGCGTGCCGGGCAGGGTGACACCCACCGTTTCGCCGGCGCCGCCCGTGCCGGTCCCGATGCGAATGGCCGCGCGGTACCAGATGTTCGGCAGCCCCAGGCCCAGGTGCATGTCGTTGGCCAGCAGCGCGCCGCCATGGGCGGTCAGGCGTCCGGCGACAGCCCAGTTGTTGCTGCCGGCGCGGTCGTGCCGCGGAACGGATTCGCCGGCGAACAGTGACGCGCGTG